>Ga0209573_1000036_pt1 | contig 397598 bp, 354 predicted proteins | sample TNRBio252014_DNA_FD_185870 | JGI IMG/M metagenome (GOLD analysis project Ga0209573, IMG submission 185870) | Wastewater treatment Type I Accumulibacter community from EBPR Bioreactor in Madison, WI, USA - TNR Reactor_6/25/2014_ DNA (SPAdes)... | ecosystem: Engineered > Bioreactor > EBPR >...
AGGAGGCATCTCAATCAAATGGTCACGACCACTAGTCACAACAGTAGCAGGAATCATACATCGATTATGATATGATAACAAACCAATTGGTTTATCTGATGTGATTAGTGAGCCACTAAGGTCAAATAGGCCTCTAGTTGTACCTGTACCTTGGACCATGTAAACTTCACCTTGGTTCAATAAAACCTGTATTACATCACCGTGTTTCTTACCTTTAACAGTTGTACCGAATCCTGGAGATTTATTAGCACCATCGCGGATTCTAATAGTTACCGTTGTTATATCTTCCTTAGCTAATACTACAAAACCACCAGCCCACTCTCTAACTTCATCAAAATCATAGAAACTATTATGAATATAGTCAGTCCCCCAATAATTTGTTGGGATTGCCAAATATCCTTCAGAAGTTACACTTTTAGAGTTCATACAGTAAACGGCAATCGGATCAGGAGAAGTGATTCTCAGTCCAGCATCGACTTTCTTTTCAACGTCATATATTTCTACATCCCAACCAAGTCCACCTTTGACAGATGAAAACTCAACTATCTCATGTGCTGGCACATTCTTAGTTTCATTTACACCAAGAGCTGCATTGAATATTGTCGCCTTTGTATCTACACTTGAAGTGATATAAATTGCGAGATTTTGTCCCGCTTGCCCTTTACTATCATTATAAGGGAATGCTACATAGAATTCACGACCACTAGAGTTTCGGTCTTGTGTCATAGCATGTCTAAATTTTTGTTTCATTTGCTCATAACTCTGAGCTTGAGTATCTATCGTACCTAATAGCAATACAGCAATTAGCAGATAGATTAGATTTAGTAATGAATTTTTCATTATTTATCCTTATATATTTATAAATTTATCTTTTCTATTACTTAAGTAACAAACAAACTGTTGATTTGTTACTTATTCTTTTAAATTAATTTCGATTGTAACAATATAATAATAATATACCATAAAAAAAAGGCAGCGCCCAAATGACCCTGCCTTTCTAAATTGTAATACTTCAGAAATAAGTTATTTAGTTATAACTATCTTCTGTGACTCATTTACACCTAGATATTTGAATGTTAGGAAGTATGTACCTGATGTTATGTCTGACACATCTGCTGTTGCACTATAACTACCTGCTGCCATCCTTGTATTAGCTAGTTGTTTAACTACTATACCATCTAGATTTGTTAGTTCTATTACTACATTTGATTCTGATCCTACTGTATATTCTAGATTCATTGAACCATTTACTGGGTTAGGGCTTACTGGAGCCAATCCTAATCCCTCACCTAACAATAATAAATCTAATGATCTATATGTTTGTACACAGAACTGTGATCTTATTACACCTTCTCCAAGTATTGCTGTATTACATTCTTCTCTATTACCAAATGATACTTCATGCAGTACTGGTTTAATCTCAGATTTACCTTTGTTATCTTCTGGTATTTCGTGTAGCAAGTACATGAATTTTGGTGAGAATAATACTCCTCCTGTTCCATTTGGAATTACTGAGCCTTTACCTGATAAGCTAAATCTTATCACTTGCCAAGTTTCTCCCGCTATTAACACTTGCTTATCATCTAGTTTCTGTATTGTCCAACCTGGGATTATTCCTGTTGTTGCCTCATTTTGATATGCTAACCATTCTGATTTGTATCTTATACTTACTATCATATCTTCGATTTCAGCATTTTGGAATGAGCTTCCTGCTTCTGGTCTCATTATTACATTCATTCCAAATACATCACCTGGTGTTAATTCATATTCTTCTAAATCAAATCTGAAGACATCACTTGTTATCGTTCCTGATACATTGAATGGTGCTACCAGACCAGACTCAAACACTACATTATAGTCTGCATCATAACTTCCTATTGGTGTTTGGTATACAAAGTCTACATCCACATCTACGTTTCCTCCTTTAGCTACAACTACTCCTACGTAGTTACTAAATTCAAATACGTCTTGTGCTGGGTCTGTTCCTATAAACACTATATCACTGATTGTCTCATCTTTAGCATCTGTACCACTAGCTGTGTTTGACACATTAGTTGTCATTGTTGGTGTTCCACATGCAGACACATTACCGAAAGTAACTTTGGTTGCAAATACTCCGTCACTATAGAATGTTCCTTGTATATATCCACCATCATCTTTGGCACTACTATTTAGGTCTATATCTATGTAGTTTCCATCAAATACTATATCATGTTTATTGTCTGATATTGGATCTGTTCCATCTGTATTTGCTGGGCCTGCATCTGTCAGTACTTTCAATCTAGCATACTGAGGACCTACTGTTCCACCATCTGATGTAAAGTCATAATTCACTTCTATCGTTTCTCCTAAAGGTAAAACCAAATCACTGATTTGATCTATTGGTTGACCTGTTGAAGCGATTGTGAAATTTGAGAATTGGGCCTTTGCTGGAGAAGTTGCATCTAACTCAATCGAATGAATTTTCAAATCACTGTACTCTCCACTTACTTGAGTCGTTACATTTGTTATAAATGTCTTTCCTTTCTCTGGGTTCAATCCTGTATTTACCTTACTCGCGTTGGCAAATACCATATTCGTTACTTCTACTTCGGGTAGGTATCCTCTTCCTGTCAGACCACCTATTTGTGGTGGATTGTTCTGATCTACAAACTCTACTACTACACCATTTACTTGTGAGCCTCTTGCCGTTGGTGTAAATACTATTGGGATTCTTATTAGTGTTATCTTATCAGAATCTGGTGTTAACTCTGGATACAGTTTTGTTGAAACTGTATTATTTAGATCTGCAGATACTACATTACCAGCTGTATTCAAACCTTGTATTTTCATTGTTGGATGTAACTTATAAGTTCCATCGGCTGTTTCTATTTTGATAATGCTTGTTTTTACATCCACTGGAGTTCCTGTCGATGGATCATCTTCACCTGGTGGTAGTAAGTTTTTAACTGTTGCATATTTTACTCCAGACTCTGCTCCTACTCTCGTATCTGGATAGTCTGTTCCTATAACTATCGGACCTGAAGAGGTTGCGGATCCATACCATCTAGATATGTCGTCTTTATCTTCATCAGCCGCATTGCTCAAGAATGTCACATCTATCGAGTTATCTGCATTAGATGTTGAGAATGGCTCGAATGTTATTAGATAATTTGGATCTAATACGTGACCGAATTTCTTCTCTGTTGCTACTCCACCTGGAGCTACTTTTATTGGTGTTACAAATGTTATCTCTTCATTTGCATCTGGTGCTCCTAATAGTACACTAAATGGTGCTTTTACGAACTTCAGACCCGTTACGATTAGAGTATCTGTTCCTTTGTTTTGTATAAAGATATGTGGTTGACCACTTGTTTTAGTTGTTGTCTTGTCACCTATCTTTGCTATACCCGCATTGTAGTCTCCTACTATTATCTCTGGTTGTACGCCTTGACCATTTATTGCATATTCCCATTCCAAACATCCTGTAGTTACTACTAGTGTGTCAAAATCGAATTGTCTTGCTGGATCTGCGTTCAAATCCTTGTACTCATCTATTGGGATATACTCTAGTGTAAGAGTAGTATCTCCCATTGGAGCCATAGTAAATGGTAAGAAACTAAGGTCTGTTAGTATCTTAAATGTCTTGTTTTGTCTTAGTTTTATCGCTGATATCTCTACTTCTGCTGGTGATTGACTCTCTATTTTTACATCTATAGTTTTAGCTGTTTTTACCCTTACTCTTCCAAATACTATAGGATCAGGATTAGAGGTTATCTTATCTACATTGTATATGATTGTTGTATCTGTGTAGTTTCCTACATCATCTATTACTCTTAAGTTTGCTTGCGCGTTTTCATAAGGGTTTGTTACTTTAACTTTATAATAGAACTCATAATTTGGGTTAAATGTGTTCCATTTAATCTCTTTGCCATCTTTATCAACTGCCACAGGTTCATCGAAGTTAAAACTTCCTGCTTGCAATTTAGGTAGGACACTAACTCCTACATCTATCTGACGTGGATTATCTCCTTCCTTACCATTTCTTTTATGAGCAGGATCATCTACATTTTTAACTAACCACTCGAAACAACCTGGAGGGAATGTTACAATTGGAGGTAAAGTATCTATCTCACTTAGATTACCAAATGCTGTTGCAGCAGGCCATCCATAAGAGTCGAAATTTGCGAAACCATATATATAACCACCAAATGGTGTATCACCTTTTAGTTTATGTGTCCCCTGTTTGAGTGAATTGATAAATGCCCAATACAAGTTCGTACCTGGAATTCTATTACCAATAAATGCAGGTTGTATATCAACTACTCTCTCATTATCTATTTTAACAGAACTCATTAATTCTTGATGGCGTACTGGGTCAGTAGTATCACCAATAGCAATTATATTAAAAAAGTTCTCACGGTACTCATTGTTACCATAGTTTGCAGGAGTTTGAAAAGTTGTTTCTTTGGTGTATTGCTCTACTGCTGTTACTAATATCATAAATGGATCATAGGCAGCGGCACCATCATAATTAGCTGAATAAGAATACTGCATCACTAATATAGGACCATCGGCCTTGAATCTAGATACACCTCGTATAGACTCTAAGGAGTGAGGAGAAGTAGCACCTGAGCCATTATACTCATACCAATCACCTTTTTGTGTTAATTTTATAGGGCCTAAACTACTAATCTTTTTATTATTTCCACCACCGGCTTTTTCGTACCAATTAACGTTGAAAGTCACATTATCAGCACCAGCTACTACCCTAAAGTAATCACCTTTATCTGACTTTCTATCATATTCTACTGTCGCATATTCTGTTCCCCATGCTGTTACTGGAGGAGGCATCTCAATCAAATGGTCACGACCGTTATTTACTACAGTAGCAGGAATCATACATCGATTATGATATGACAACAACCCAATTGGTTTGTCTGCCTCAATGATAGAACCACTAAGGTCAAATAGACCTCTAGTTGTACCCGTACCTTGGACCATGTAAACTTCACCTTGGTTCAATACAACTTTAATAACGTCGCCGTGCTTTTTACCTTTAACAGTTGTTCCAAAACCTGGTGCTTTATTGGCGCCATCGCGAATTCTTATAGTAACCGTTGTGATATCTTCTTTAGCAAGAACCATAAATCCACCTGCCCATTCCAATGCTTCATCAAAATCATAGAAACTATTATGAATATAGTCAGTCCCCCAATAATTTGTTGGGATTGCCAAATATCCTTCAGAAGTTACATATTTTGAGTTCATACAGTAAACGGCAATCGGATCAGGAGAAGTGATTCTCAGCCCAGCATCGACTTTCTTTTCGACATCATAAACTTCCACATCCCATCCTATACCACCTTTGACAGATGAAAACTCAACTATCTCATGTGCTGGCACATTCTTAGTTTCGTTTATTCCAAGAGCTGCATTGAATATAGTCGCTTTTGTATCTACACTTGAAGTGATATAAATTGCGAGATTTTGGGCAGTTTGTTGTTTACTATCATTGTATGGAAAACCAACGTAAAATTCACGACCACTAGAGTTTCGGTCTTGTGTCATAGCATGTCTGAATTTTTGTTTCATTTGCTCGTAACTCTGAGCTTGAGTATCTATCGTACCTAATAGCAATACAGCAATTAGCAGATAGATTAGATTTAGTAATGAACGCTTCATAATTAATCCTTATATTATTTGAATTTAGTTTTCTTATTTAATCAACTAACAGACCAACATTTGATTTGTTACTTTTTATACAAACTTTTTTTACGAGGAATCAATATAATATATTTAGTTTATTTTTACTACATATTTTTGTCTAAATACTCTTAATTATTTTTTGCTTCATCTAATAATTTGTATTTATATCCGTATATTTGTGACTTGACAAATGTAAATAATTGTTTTAAATAAATTAGGTGCTTTTTAAATGGCAACAACAATCGAAAATATTCCAGCAAAAGCAGAGCAAGGACAACTATCAGAAGTTCCTGGCAAATATTGCGTTCGCGATATTAGTTTAGCTCCAAAAGGAAGATTACTAATGGATTGGGCGGAATCAAGAATGCCCGTTATGAGAAAATTAAGAGAAGAATACTCTAAAACTAAGCCACTAAAAGGCTACGTTATTGCAGGATGTCTTCACGTTACTAAAGAAACTGGAATTCTAATCAGAACATTAAAAGAAGCTGGTGCTGAAGTTTGGTGGTCTGGTTGCAACCCATTATCTACTAATGATGCTGTAGCAGCTGCTCTAGCTGAAGAAGGTATTGGTATGTTTGCATGGCACAATAATGGCCCGGATTTTTACTGGTGTATAGAAAGAACTATTGATCCAAAACCACATCTTACTCTTGATGATGGTTGTGATTTGATCAATACTATGCATGAGAAATATAAAGAAATGGCTCAAACACATGTTATTGGTGGAACCGAAGAAACTACAACTGGTATTCACAGACTAAGATCTCGTGAAAAAGCTGGTGAATTATACTATCCTGTTTATGCTGTAAATGATGCAGAAACAAAGTGGGATTTTGACAACGTTTATGGTACTGGTCAATCGACTTTGGACGGTATTATTCGTGCTACTTCCGTACTATTAGCAGGTAAAAACTTTGTAGTAGCTGGACATGGTCATTGTGGATCAGGTGTTGCTCTTCGTGCTAAAGGTATGGGTTCAAATGTAATCATAACTGAAGTAAAACCAACGGCAGCTATGAAAGGTGTATTGAATGGGCACGAAGTTCTTACTATGGATGAAGCAGCGAAGATAGGAGATATATTCTGTACTGCTACGGGTGTAAAAGATATAATCAGAAAAAATCACTTTGAGTCAATGCGAGATGGTGCAATAATTTGTAACACAGGGCATTATGATAGTGAAATTAATATACCTGAGTTAGAAGAAATTGCTGTATCAAAACGTACAATTCGTGAAAATTGTGAAGAATATACTCTAGCAAATGGTAATAGACTATACTTGCTTGCCCAAGGTAGGTTAATCAACCTAGCTGCGGCTGAGGGTCATCCTTCTGAAGTTATGGATATGTCATTTGCAAATCAATTCTTGTCTCACGTTGCTCTTGCTCAAGCACACACTAAAGGTGAAAAACTACCTAACTCTGTGATTGAAATTCCAACTTCTCAAGACGAATTCGTTGCTGAAACTAAATTAGCAACTATGAATATGTCTATCGATAGTTTGAGTGAAGAACAATTAGCTTACATAGAAAACTATAATAGTGGTACATAATAGTTTAAGACTATTTATTCGAATTATAAAAGTCGTTCTGGGATTACCCGAAACGGCTTTTTTTTTGCAAATTTGCCGCATTTAATTAAATTACAAAAATAATTAAGGAGGCCTAAATGAATAACATTTATATCATTTCAATTATTATATTCGTAATTTTAACCATAAGCTTATCATCATTTCAAAACGAGAATAGTTCCAATCCGAAAACTTATGGAGGTTCTAAGTCAAATGAAGCGATTATACTTTATAATGCTGGTGATTCTCTTAGAGCGGAGGGTAATTATGAAGATGCGATAAAAAAATTTCACTTAGCAATGTCAATTGACAAAGAGTTTTTAGAAGTTTATGATAATATTGCTTTAGTTTATCAAAATATGGGGAATTTAGATTCTGCCGAATATTACTATAATAAGTCACTAGAGTTGTACTCCGGTGGAGTAAATTCGAATTTTAACTTATCGGTAATATATATTCAAAGTAAAAAATTAGAAAAAGCTAAGAAATTATTAATTAATATGCTTGAAGCTAATCCTAATTCTGCCAGAGGGTATTATGGATTAGCAAATATTCATATTATGAATGGGGACTTTGAACAATGTATTGTTAACATAAACAAAGCTATCCCACTATTTAAGATTAGTGACCCTAGTAATCTCGGTTCCGCATATATGATAAAAGGCTATGCCTTTGCTAATAGTAAAGACCTAGATAGTGCTAAAGTATATTTTAAACTTGCAGAATCAACCGGAATTCAAATCCCAGATGATGTTAGACCATTAATTCAGACAGATGAAGAAAATGATCAAGAAATGTTAATGATAATTGACAAATTATTAGATACTCCTGTCAATGATTTTGACAAAGATGAATTCAAGTTATTAGGTAAAAAGTTACTTATTTGGATTCCAAAAAAAGACAGAGGTACTATATTACTTTCTGAACCATTACTTACAACTAGCACTTGCTCACAATGTATGGCTATATTTTTAGCGGCCTGGTCTAAATACCATTTAGAAGTAGGTGATAATAACTTATTAGAAGGTGCATATTATACTATTGAAAGAACAATAAAATACTATCAAGATAATAGAGATTTTTTAGAGGCTAACGAAGCACTTGATGGATTTATAAAGGCAAAAGAAGAGGGCAGGCTTAAAGAAGAAGTTGAAAATGCATTATCAAGAATAGATTTTGAGAAATAACTTAATATAAGTTTGTTTTTAAATCGAAAGTAACTCTAACTACTAAAACCCATTTACTTTCTCTATATTTGCTTTAAATATATATACATATTTGAAGAATTTAAATTAATGAAGAATATTTGCTTTTTGAATAGTATTAAATTCTGGGGTGGAGGCGAAAAGCTACACCTAGAAAATGCAATTGAATTCAATAAAAAGAATTATAATGTTACAGTTGCTGCTGACCCGAACTCTATTCTTTGGCAAAAATCATCAACACATAGCTTAACTTTATCACCCATATCAGTTAGCAATATATCTTTCTTAAATCCATTCAAGGTACTGAAATTTGCTTCTTTCTTGCGAAACAATAAGGTTGATACAATAGTGTTTTCTTCTTCTCAGGATCTAAAGTTTGGTGCTTTAGCAGGCAAAATTGCTGGTGTTAATAGGATCGTTTATTTGCGTGGACTTGCAACACCAATAAAATCTAGTTTTATAAATAAGTATATTTTCAAATCCTGTTTAACCCATATTATATCTAACTCTGATGAAACGAAAAGACAGATATTAAAATATCTGAGCCCACTTATTCCGAGCAAAAAAGTACATACTATATATCACGGAATTGAGTTTGATGATACTAACTCTAAAGAGATTGATTATATCCGCAATAATGCGAAAGGGATTATACTAGGAAATGCGGGAAGATTGACCAAACAAAAGCGTCAAAAAGACCTTATAGAAATTGCGAAACTACTAGATAAAAGGAAAATAGACTTTACATTATTCATTGCAGGAGAAGGAGAAGAACGCCAAAATCTTGAAGAAGAAATCAAACGAAATAACCTTCAAGATAAAGTTATATTGCTTGGGTTTGTCGAAGACGTAAGTACTTTTATGAACTCCATCGATATTTTCTTACTAACGTCAGAATGGGAGGGATTTGGCTTTGTTATAGTAGAAGCTATGATGAAATCGAAACCAGTTGTAGCTTATGATATAACTAGTAACCCCGAGATAATAGATAATAATGTTACAGGTTATTTGATAGATTTCGCTAATATAGCTCTATTCGTAGAAAAGATAGAAATTTTAGCTAATAATCCTGAGTTACGAAAACAAATAGGGCAAGAAGGTCTGAAAAGAGTTAAAGAAAAATTTATACTAAAGGATAGAATCAATGAGTTGGAAGCTTATTTACTAGAAAACGATAATAACTAAGAATTCTCAACTAACTTTTTTTAATATTTCCCTTTTTTCAAGCCACTTATCAAATTTTACTGAAAGCATATTTAATAATTCTAAGACCAAAACAGGTACAAAAGTAGAAACAATATATCTCAAATAATCAAATCCGCCCCATCCATTAGATGTAATTTCTAAAATAAAAAACATAACCGGAAGCAGAATATAAAAAATAATTCTATTCCCTTCCATAAAACCATATTTCTTTTCTTCTGACAATTGTTAATCCTAGATTAGAAGTTCTAATCAAAACTAATTATTTTTATGTAAATAAAAGAAAATATTTTATATTTACTCCAAATCAATTTTCAATAGTGGGCTAAATATGAAAAACTTTGTATCATTATTCACCATATTTCTCTTTATATCAATCACTTCCTTATACTCGGATAAAACTCCTGAAAGAAATATAAAATTTTTAAATTCACCAGAAGGAGTGGAATCAGAAGAAATAACTGGCTACAATGGAACTAGTAACCCAAACGCACTCAAATATTTCAATTCAGCTTTGGATGCTTTCAGAGCAAATAAACCAGAAGAAGCTATAGAACTCTACCACAAAGCAATATCAGAAGACCCTAAATTCGTAGAAGCATACGATAATTTAGGTCGAGTCTTTAGAGGTCAAAATATGCCTGATTCAGCTATATACTATTATGATAAAAGTCTTGAGCTCTTTCCTAAAGGAGTATTTGCTAATCAAAATAAGGCAATTGTATATTTCTACAATGAGCAATATGACAAAGCTATAGAAATGTATAAACATATGATTGACATATTACCGGAATCACCAGAAGGGCATTATGGGCTTGCACAAGTTTATTTACAAACTTTAGAATTGAAAACAGCTATCGAAGAAATAAATAAAGCAATAGAGCTTTATAAGGAAGAGGCATCACCATTACTAAGTGATGGTTATATAACAAAAGCACTTATTTATGCTAGAATGGAAGATTTACCTAAAGTAAAAGAGAATTTGATATTAGCTAAAGAAAATGGGGCAAAACTAAATGAAAATATGGAAAAATTAATTTCTTCCGATCAGAATAGTAACGAAAATGAAGATAATGAAACTCAGAAGGTTCTCAATGCTATTAATTGGATTTTAGATAACCATATGACCGAAGAATCGATGGAAAAAAGAGAAGAAGTTTTAGATGCCTTATTAATATGGACATTTAAAACTGATAAAGTAAGTATTTATATTACACCCGAATTAACCCCAGTAGAAAATTGTAAAATCTGTTTGCAAATCTTTTCTATAGCATGGAGTAAATATGTACTAGAAAATGGTGATAAGGAAGACCTTATAGGTGCTGCGGTTTACGCTGTCCGCACTTTGAATAATTATTATAGTACTAATAGAGACTATATAGATAGAAATGATTTAATAGAAGAGCTAATAGAATTAGAATTGGAAGGAAATCTAAAGAAGAAGGTAACTGAAGTAATAGAAGCAATTGACAAAGAAAACACCACTACAATAAAGGTAGATTAAATTATTTTTGCACATTATATTGCTTTTGCAATATAATTGACTTTATTAGTAGTGCATAATCCTTTTATTAACAAATTTATGAGGAACTCATGAAAAAGTTCTTGACTGTTCTTAGTGTTGCGTTAGTATTATGTTTTTTCTCTACGAATGTAACTATGGCACAATTGCCTGATGGTGCATTTGGGATAGGTGGTAGTTTTGATAGTGGGTCACCTGGTTTAAGTGGGATGTATTCCTTCTCACCAGCTTTTGATTTAGCACTAAACTTAGGATACAATTCTAGTAGTACAAAAACTGAAGTAAATGGCAATTCGAATACTGCGTCGTCTAGCTCAACTTCTATTGGATTAACTGGTCGTTATTTCTTTGTTGATAACAAAAGAATTGACCCTTTCTTTTCTTTAGGCTTTGATTATGATATGGCTGACAATCAACCTGATGCTTTAGGGCTTGCATTTATGTTTGGTGGACAGACGCAAATAGCAGAGAATTTCTTTATTTATTTAGCTACAGGAATTGGTTATAGAACAAGTTCGGAGGAAACAACTACATTTGGTGTAACTACGACTGAAACTAATAGCAATTTATCATTCATGACTACTTCTGTTGGCGCTATAATTTACTTTAAGTAAGATAGAACCTAGATAACTTCAAAAAGCTCTCTGTCAAAAGAGAGCTTTTTCATTTATTACATGACCTTATACACCAACTCTGCTTTTAGTCCTTTGTAATCTCTTATTATAAGCTTTTTTCTATTAAAATCTATTAATTCCTTTTCTCTAAGCTCGTTAAGCAACTTAGTAACAGTTTGTCTAGAAGTAGCTATTAGTGATGCTATCTCTTTATGCGAGAGTGTTTGCTCTATAAAATATTCATCACCTACTCTTTTGCCAAAATCTTCTTTGAAATCTAATATCATTTCAATCAATCTTGATTTGGAGTCTTTGAAAGACAATCTCTCTACTCTTCTTTCCAATTTTTGCAATCTAATACCTACAAATTTCATCACTTCAGCACTCAAACCGGCATCTGTTTGTATCATTTTTTCGAAATCATCTGCTGGCATAAAACATACTGTACATTCATTCAAAGCATAGGCAAAATCGTCAGCTTCAGAACCAGGTGAGTATGGAAGTTTACCAAACATTTCACCTGGTTTTAAAATAGTTTTAATTAACTCATCACCTTCCTTGTTGAATGTCGAGATCTTTACTCTACCTTTTTTTAGAAAGAAAATGTTTTTATGCAATTCCTCAGGTATAAATATAGCGTCGCTTTTCTTGTATTTCATCATAGAAGACTTTTTACCCAATTCACTCAAGCAATTCATATCTAATTTTTCGAATAAATTGAATTTCTCTAGGTACCAAAGTATATTATCTGACATAATAATTCTCAAATTTTGTTCATTCTATATATGTAATAAGTCACAAAAGTCATTTTAGTTACACAAACAACTAAATTATTTTTGTTGGATTTGCATCTTCATCAGCTCCATAAATCAAATCTGCTAATTCAGTTTTATCCAAATCGCCGAAATAAAGGTTGATTTCAACTGATGATAAAATATCTAATACTAGTTGGTGATCATATTTTTTTTCTAAAAATATATTCTCGAAATTTTCAATCGGTTCTTTTCCAAAAAAATCTCCATATACTTTAAATTCTTTTATTATCCCTTTTTCTACATAAATTCTCAAATCAATCTCACCAATTGAAAAGCGTTTTGTTCTTTTTATATTAAATCTTGGCGAGTGACCATAATTCCAATCCCAATTAGAATATTTCTTATCTCTTAGTTTATATACACCTTCCCACTCATTTTCAGTTAAGTGGTATGTCTCAAATTCTTCTCTTTCTTCATATAAACTCTTTAGTATATTGGCTCTAAAAGTTTGAATATCCATTTTTTCGGACATAAACTCACTAATATTAGCTACTCTACTTCTTACAGATTTGTGACCTTTTGATTCTATTTTGCTCATCTTCACATTCAATGCATTTGCAACTTCACTTAACTCACTATCAAAAAGTAACGTGCCATGACTAAACATTCTTTTACCACTAGAAAACTGTGCATTACCAGATATTTTTCTATCATCAACTACGATATCATTCCTACCTTTCAACTCTGCAGCTATACCCATGTTATTTAATGCTTTTATAACAGGAGCAGTAAACTTTTTAAAATTGTTTAGACTCTCGAAACTATAGTCTGTCATAAAACTAAAATTCAAATTCCCATAATCATGATATACTGCACCGCCACCAGATATTCTACGAATAACATGTATTCCTTTTTGCTCTACATATTCGTGATTTATTTCTTCTAGAGTGTTTTGGTTTCTACCTATTATTATAGAAGGTTCATTGATGTAGAACAACAAATAATCTTTGTCTCCTTCTAAATTCCTTAAGCAATATTCTTCAATTGCTAGATTAATACTAGGGTCTGTAATACCTTCATTTTCAATAAATATCATATTCTGTTTTACTGGTTGGTTTTATAATCTTAATAATATGAACTTAAAGCTGAAAAAAATAATTAAATTAATTTTCGCTTTAATTACTCATATAACCTATTTATTGTAGACGAATTAAACAAATATATTTCTTCTAATAATTGTAAAATAATAAAAAAAAATCATCAGAAATTTGGAGCATATTATAAAATCCCTTAATTTAGGATAAAAGAGTCTTTAATATTCTTAAAAAGGTTTTCAAATGGCGTTATTATCAAAATCATGTGTTTACGGAATAAGAGCTGCTATACTTATGGCCATAAAGGGCAACGCTGATTATATGTCTATAAAAGACATCGCCAATGATTTGAATTTATCTGCTCATTTTTTAACTAAAATACTACAACAGTTAACTCAAGAAGGTCTATTAATATCACACAGAGGCCCCAAAGGTGGTGTAAAATTTAGCAGACCATCTGGAGAGATTAAGTTAATTGAGATAGTAGCTGCTATTGATGGATTGGAACTCTTTGAAGAATGTGCATTAGGACTACACGGTTGTGGCACTGCTACACCTTGTCCATTGCATGAGAAATGGGCGGAACACAAAATAGTTCTTAGGACTCTTTTCGAAACTGAGACTCTAGAAAAATTAGCAGAAAACGTACTAGACTCTGGACTTAGACTAAGAACTCTAAGTCAATTAGATATAATAGAATTCAATAATGCCAAAAAGTAAAAATAAATTCTTCGAAGTAAGATGCTAAAAGAACAATTACATAGAATAAAAAATGCTGCTATATACTTTGCGATGATAGGAATCATAGGTAGTTATATCATATTCTCTATGAGTATAGATTTAGAAATATTTAGTGATAACATAGTTTCTATAGACAATCTTAGATTCGAAATGTTCGGTGTATTTATTACAATTCAATTGGTACTTTTTTTCGCAAAATTAGTAGTCAATAGAGAACATGGATTAATCAATTTAGAAAACCTATTATTATTAGTTCTGTTTGCATTAGAAATTGCGATAGTTTATTCATTTATAATGAATGGAGCTGAGGAATTATATGGAATAGGAACACATGTAGCAATTATAATAGTAGAAGTAATTAAGTCATTTGTAATGCTCACTTATGCAGTTACAAACCTTATGGAAAACTTCTATATAAAAGATAAAAACAAATTTTTTCAAAATAATTTAATTGGAGTTAGTAATGATTAAAACAATGGCACTTTTCGCAATATCACTTTTTATATTGGTAGCATGCGGAGAAGCAGGAGATGCACAGCTAGAAAAGAATGCATCTAGCGACACAGAAGCAGTAGAATCAGCTGGCAGTGAGACTGGTGGAAATGATGGTCTAGGTGTTGGACCTGTCAAAAGCGTAACATTAGGTGATTTGGATGCTGCTATGGCAAAAGAAGGAGAAGATATATTCACCAAAAACTGTGCTGCTTGCCACAAAATGGATTCACGATTTGTAGGGCCAGCATTAGCTGGAGTTACTGAAAGACGTAAGCCAGAGTGGATTATGAATATGATAATGAATCCAGAACAAATGGTAAAAGAAGATCCAGTTGCCAAGGAATTATTAGCAGAGTATTTGGCGCCTATGGCTAATCAAAATATCACTGAAGATCAAGCTAGAAAAATAGTTGAATATTTCAGACAAGTAGATAGTAAATAAATCACTTTTTTATTTTTTAGGAGTTATGTTATGAAAACCAAATTATTTATCCTAATAGCATTTGCTATATCGGCAATGTTTGTAGGATGTGATAGCGACAGCAGCAAAAACAGCAAAGCTGGTATGGTTGGCTCGAATGCAGCCGAAAAAGTATATGTAGCACCAGGTGAGCATGATGAATTTTATGCTTTTATGTCTGGAGGATTTAGTGGACAAGTATCAGTATATGGTTTACCTTCTGGTCGATTGTTCAAGATAATACCTGTATTCTCACAAGATGGAGAAAAAGGCTACGGGTACAACGAAGAAACGAAGCCAATGCTAGAAACTAGCCATGGGTTTGTACCATGGGATGATGCTCACCACCCTGAGTTATCTCAAACAGACGGTGTACCTGATGGTAGATTCTTGTTCATCAATGGTAACAATACTCCTCGTATTGCGAAGATTGATTTGCGAACATTTGAAACAACTGAGATAATCGAAATACCGAATAGTGGTGGTAATCACTCATCACCGTTTACTACAGAAAACTCTGAGTATGTTGTAGCCGGTACTAGATTTAGTATACCAATTACTGAGACTGACGTATCAGTAAAAGAATATGCTGAGAAATTCCAAGGTATGCTTACATTCGTAAGTGTTGGTCAAGATGATATTGGAGATATGAATATTGACTTCCAAATATTAGTTCCTGGATTTGACTACGATTTGGCTCACTCTGGTAAAGGCCCTTCACACGGATGGACATTCTTTACAACTTACAATACTGAGAAAGCAAGTACTATGAAAGAAGTAAATGCTTCTCAAAATGACAAAGATTACATAGCTGCGGTAAACTGGAAAAAAGCACAAGAGTATATCAAAGCTGGGAAGTTCCGTGAGATGCCTGCATCTTATCTAAACAACGAATATGACGAGCATACTCATACTGCTACTACTAAGAGAATGAAAAGTACTAGAGTACTTATACCTTCAGAATGCCCAGGTTTGATTTATTATATTCCGACTCCTAAATCGCCACACGGTGTTGACGTAGATCCATCTGGTGAATATATAGTTGGTAATGGTAAACTTTCTGCTGATTTGACTGTTCACTCATATACTAAAATGATGAAAGCAATCGAATCAAAAGCATTCGAAAAAGAAATCGATGGTATTCCAGTATTAAAATATGACCAAGTTGTTGCTGGTGTAGTAGAAAAGCCAGGATTAGGTCCATTGCACACAGAATTCGACGGTAAAGGTTTCGCTTATACTACATTCTTTATCTCATCTGAAGTAGTAAAATGGAAATTAGGTACTTGGGAAGTCGTTGATAGAATCCCATGTTACTACTCTGTAGGTCACTTGATGATACCTGGTGGAGATTCACGTAAACCTTGGGGTAAATACTTAGTAGCAATGAACAAAATCACTAAAGATAGATATTTACCAACTGGTCCAGAGTTAGCACACTCAGCACAGCTGTATGATATTTCTGGAGACAAGATGGAGTTACTACTAGATTTCCCTACTGTTGGTGAGCCTCACTATGCACAAGCAATTGCAGCAGATGTAGTCAAAGAACGTTCATTGAAATACTTCAAATTAGAAGACAATAAACACGCACACGTAGTTAAAGCCGAGAAAGATACACGTGTAGAACGTAAAGGTAATGAAGTTCACGTTTACTTGACTTCTATTCGTTCTCACTTTGCACCAGATTGGGTAGAAGGTATCAAACTTGGAGATGTTGTTTATTTCCACTTGACTAACTTAGAGCAAGATTGGGATGTACCTCACGGCTTTGCTGTAAAAGGTGCTGGTAACGCAGAGCTATTAGTTATGCCAGGACAAACTGAAACACTAAAATGGGTACCAGATAGAGTTGGAGTATTCCCTATGTACTGTACTGATTTCTGTTCTGCATTGCACCAAGAGATGCAAGGATATGTACGAGTCCATCCAGCGAATGCCAACGTTAAGTTGAGCTGGGGACTAGGTGAAGAAGAAAAACAAGGTAAATAATAAGAGATAAATAAACGCCCCTGAAATATGGGGCGTCTTTTAAAAACGTTTAGGTTTGGTAATGAAAAAGAAATCGTCAAGAATAGTAATGGTAATCGGCTCTCTGATGCTTCTACTTGTATTTATGTTCCCACTATGGAGCATAACACTGGAAGCTCCACAGTTCCCGGAAGGAATCAATATGTACATTTGGGTTAACCAGATAACTGGAGATACCGAATCAACGTTACAAAATATGAATATACTTAATCACTATATTGGAATGCAAAAAATAGAGCCGGATTCTATTCCAGAATTACAATATTTTCCATATATTATAATTTTTATGAGTGTTCTCGGTGTTTTATTCGGACTATTTGGGAATAGAAAAACGTTCTTGATATGGGCAATACTGATGATTATTCTCGGTATATTAGGAGTATATGACTTTTATATGTGGGAGTATGACTATGGTCATAATTTAGACCCTCAAGCTCCTATCAAAGTACCTGGAATGGTATATCAACCTCCATTATTTGGCTCAGAATGGCTTCTAAACTTTAGAGCTATTTCTTACCCAGCTCTTGGTTCGTTATTCCTAGGTGGTTCTATATTTTTTGCTGGATTAGCATATTTCATAAGTAAGGAGAAAAAAGAGGTTAAAGATGAGAAAACTGCTTAATTTACTACCACTATTGTTGTTATTAGCTGCTTGTTCTACTGAACCGCAAGACATAGATTATGGTGCCGAAAATTGTCATTTTTGTACTATGACTATATCCGATGATAGATTCGCTTCTGAACTAGTACTAAAAACAGGTAAAGCGCAGAAATACTGCTCTATAGAGTGTATGGTACGTGATGCGAATAGAAGCGAAAGCTTCACCGCAGAAGACGTAGATAACTACTACGTTATAGATATGACTAAACCTAAGGTCTTTATTCCTGTTGCTGACGTTACTTTCTTGGTAAGCGAAAAGATTCAAAGCCCTATGGGTGCTAATTTGGCAGCTTTCAAAGAGAAGTCAAACGCGCAAAAGTTAAAAGAAGAGTGGGATGGTGTACTATATGGTTGGGATGAACTAATGACTAAATTCAATTGATTAGATTAGTCTATATATTGTTAATAGTACTCTCCTTTCCTGTATTGGCAGATACGCATATTGTTTGCAGTGATTGTCATATTGGTAAGGTCAGTAACGCTGTCGATATGAGCGAAAGGGGAGATACTATTATTATCAAATCTGGTGTTTATACAGAATCACTAATTGAGATTGACAAACCGCTTACTATAATAGGGGAAAATTTTCCTAAAATAAAAGCAAAGAACGGCGAGAAGATATTCCATATTATTGGTGATTCAGTCACTATCACTGGACTTGAGTTTATGGAAGTCACTCGAAGCTTTACTGAAGATAGAGCTGCTATCAATATACAAGGTGGCGATTATATTTCTATCATTAATAATAGATTTACAAACACTTTCTTCGGTATATATATAGCTAAATCAATTGGAACTAAGGTAATAGATAATAGATTAATAAGTAATAATAGAATAGAAATGAATAGTGCTAATGCTATTCATGCTTGGTCAAGCAAAAAGCTTACAGTAGAAAACAATTATGTAGAAGGTCACAGAGACGGACTATACTTTGAGTTTTGCGATAATTCGATTATAAAAAACAATCATAGTTACAGAAACCTACGCTATGGTCTCCACTTTATGTTCAGCGACAACAATAAGTATAAGAATAATATATTCGAGGAAAATGGTGCTGGAGTTGCGGTAATGTATTCTCATCATATAGAGATGTATAAAAATCAATTCTTGAATAATTGGGGACAATCTTCTTACGGACTACTTCTAAAAGAAATAAAAGACAGTAAAATACATTACAATCTATTCAAAGGAAATACAAAAGGAATTTATGGAGAAAGTGCTATTAGGATTAATATATTCCATAATGACTTTGTTCAAAACGGATGGGCTATGCAGATGATGGGTAGTTCCGAACAAGATACTATAAGTCATAATAATTTCATACAAAACACTTTCAATGTTTCTACTAATCAGAATGCTAAGAACTACAATATTTACGAGAAAAATTATTGGAGCGACTATAACGGATACGATCTAGATAAAGATGGTATTGGTGATGTTCCTCATAGACCCGTCAAATTTTTCTCGCAAGTATTGGGATATACACCCGAAGCTATTATCTTACTAAGAAGTTTTTTCATAGAACTACTAAACTTTATAGAGAATATAGTTCCTGTATTAACTCCAGAGAACTTGAAAGATTTGCAACCAATGGTAAAACAGATAGATAATGATACAGTTTCAAAACATATATAAATCGTTCGGTAAATTAGAAGTCCTAAAAGGAGTTAGCGCTGGCGTAGATGGAGGTGGTATCACAGCCATACTAGGCCCAAATGGCTCTGGGAAAACTACACTAATTAAAATGCTTTTGGGAATGGTCTATCCAGACAAAGGCGAAATAATGTTCAACGGGAAGCCAATTAAGAAAGAATGGCAATATAAAAATGACATTAGCTATTTACCTCAAATAGCTAGATTCCCTGAGAACTTGACCGTTACTGAACTTATAAACTTGATAAAAGATATAAAAGGCGGTACTCCGAACGAACAAAGACTAATAGATTTATTTGATTTGGACTCTCATTTAGGTAAAAAAATAAAACACTTATCAGGTGGTACTAAACAGAAAGTGAATATTGTACTTGCTATGATGTATGATAACCCAGTAATAGTACTAGATGAGCCATCAACAGGATTAGATCCCATTGCATTGGTTAGACTAAAAGACTTAGTACTCGAAGAAAGAGCTAAGGGTAAGAATATATTAATAACAACTCACATAATGAGTTTAGTCGAAGATTTATCAGACGAAATTCTCTTCTTACTAGAAGGGAAAGTTTACTTCCGTGGCACTATCCCCGAATTAAAAGATTTTGCCGGTGAAGATAACTTAGAAAAGTCGATTGCACATTTATTGGAACACAAACATGCTGAAAATATTAAAGTATAGTTTTTATGATTTGCTACGAAGCAAATGGACGTTGATTTATTTCTTATTTTTCCTTTTGATTACTCAAGGATTATTATACATAACTGGTGATGAAGCTAAGACAATAGTTGGGTTGCTTAATGTAGTAGTTATACTTTGCCCGCTTATAGCAACAGTATTCGGAACGGTAAATTTCTATAACTCTCGCGAGTTTACGGAACTACTTTTGGCCCAACCACTAAAACGTAGAGATATATTCATAGGTCAATACTTAGGTATGACCCTTTCTCTATCAATCGGTTATTTTTTGGGTGTCCTTATACCGTTCGTAATTCACTCAATCACTTATACAGTTGATTATTCCGTACTCTCTATTCTACTTTTCGTAGGTGTTTTCCTTACTTTTATTTTCTCGGCCTTATCATTTCTAATATCGCTAATAACTGACAATAAAATCAAAGGATTTGGATTATCAATATTAACTTGGCTACTATTAGCGTTAGTATATGATGGAATGCAACTATTCTTACTCTCTATGCTTGATAATTATCCTTTAGAGAAAATATCATTAGTTATGACGTTCCTTAACCCTATCGATTTATCAAGGGTGATGCTGATGTTAAAGCTTGATATGTCTGCACTCCTAGGTTACACAGGGGCTGTTTTTAATAAGTTTTTTGGTAGTTCATTTGGGTATGCTATATCTCTTTCAGCTTTACTTATATGGACTGTTATACCGGTTTACTTTATCAATAGAATATCTATGAAAAAAGATTTTTAGGAACTCTGCCTTCGACTCCGCTCAGGCATCGTTAAATACGTCACTCAGAGATACACTGAGCCTACGAAGTGGAGCGAAGAGTCCAGGAAACTGCGTAGTAGTTCAATATTAGTAGAAAGTATTTTCTTGAAAGTGGAAACAACTCCGTCAGGAGTTGAATAAAAAAACTCGCATTCGTTCGTCTACCTTCGCTCACGCCTATAAACTGACTGGCCGATGAGGATACTATTTAAACATTCTCTAGACTCTTCACTCCCCAACCAATTCCAATTCAGCTATTCGTTTGTTACGCATATATAAGAATAGTGGGAATGGACCAGCTGCACCAAATAATAATGTCAGTACCCATATAGTGTATATATTCTGTATGCCTAATCTCTTTGCTTCGTAGTTAGACCAAGTGAAAAAGACAACAACCATAAGGAACAAGTCAAGAGTAAAACCAGTCACAATATTATTAGCATATATTGCCTCGAATGTCCTAGACGGGTCCGTCCAGAAAAGAATATTGCCAAATTCTATGCTTTCTTTGATAGTGAATATATTAGGGAATATGAAGCCAATTCCTGATAAGACTAGAAGTAATTTTTGCATCTGTTTAACCTCAAAATGATATTGAAAGTAAATCCAAATTATCAAATTTATTTTTAATACAAGAATCTTAATTTAGTAGCTATAGACTTACTTATTATCAATCCAAATCATATTGCTTGAGTTTGCGGTAGAGTGTACGCTCGCTTATACCTAGCTCTTTGGCAGCTAGTCGGCGGTTACCTTCGAATCGATTAAGTGAGAATACAATTAGTCGTTTTTCAATATCAGCTAAATTAAGTGTATCGAATCCTTCCAACATTTCATCATTCTCTATTACTTCATCGGCTGTTTGTATCATTATCTCGTTCTGATTAGCTACAATCTCATCTAACTTTATAGAATTAAAATGAACTTCATGTTTTAAATCCTGAATATCATTTTTTATCTCAAGAAGAGTACGGAATATAATCCCTAGCTCTAGGTTCGGATTATCATCACTACTTTGTGTTGTAGTTACCAAGGCAGTCTGTCTCGATTTGGTGTGACGAGGTAAAGAAGGTCTAATATACTTTGTAACGTTCTCAGCTTCTATAAATTCTTTCGCCTCCAAAGTAAGCATAGTCTCAATTAGATTCTTTAGTTCTCTTACATTCCCATCCCAAGGTTGGCTTTTTAATATTTCAAGTGCCTCTAGACTAATGCCTTTGAAATCTAGACCAATATTGTTAGCCGTTCTATTAGCAAAGTAATAAAAAAGTGGCTCTATATCATCGGGGTGATCTCGGAGTGAAGGTAGCTGGATATGTACTGAACGCAACCTAAAATAAAGATCTTGTCTGAATTGTTTTTGCTCTACACGTTCTTCTAACTCACGATTGGTTGCAGCTATGACACGCACATCAACTTTCCTATTATCCGATGAACCCAATCGTGAAAATTCGCCTGATTCAAGAACGCGTAAGAGTTTTACTTGAGTTTCGACTGGCATTTCACCTATTTCGTCTAGGAAAATAGTTCCTTTGTCTGCTGTTTCAAAATAACCTATTCTTTGATCTACAGCGCTAGTAAAAGCTCCTTTTTCATGTCCGAAAAGCTCAGATTCGAGTAGGGTTTCTGGTATAGCACCGCAATTAACACTGACAAAATTATTACCTTTCCTTTTACTCAAACCGTGGAGTGCCTTAGCAAACACTTCTTTTCCGGTCCCCGTTTCACCAGTAATCAGTACCGAGAGCTCAGTTGGTGCAGCCTTGAGCAATAGCTTCTTGGCTTTACGCATAGGTTCGGCAGTTCCGATGATGCCGAATTTTTTTTCTAATAATTTGTCACTATGTATAGTACTATTATCCATCTATTTGGTTATCCACTCTTCCCAACCACCTACATATATAAAAATATTTTCGAACCCTGCGGTTTTCATATCTTCTGCTAAGTGATGTGACAAGTCACAGTCGCCACCTGTACAGTAAATAAGATACTTTTTACCTCTTTCCAGAGTATATATCTGTTCAAAGTACTGTGCTTCATCTCCATAAGGGAAAATATTCTTAGCATCGCCTATTCTACCTTTTGCGTAGTCTTCGGGGCTTCGTGCATCAATTATTATAAACTCTGGGTTGTTAATTCGGGCTTTTATCTGCTCGTATGTTATAGTAGCTCCTTCGAGTTTTTCGGCTTTACTAGTTGTACCTGTTAGTCCTGCCTCTAGTTCTGCTTCAGTTGCTGCAGGACCTTTAGATGTTAAGTAAGAAAGTCCTTTGGAGCTAATATCACTATAGTTATAAGCAAATGCAAGCAACACAGAGGTGAGCACTATTAGTAATATTACTTTGTAATTTAAGTTCTTCATAACTTTTATCTCTTTTTATAAATTAATACCTATAGCAAAGTACCCGAGCAATGGTCCGAATATTACCCTATCGGGATTGTCCAATAAATAGAAACTATTGCCTAATGAGAAAGCTGCAGGTCCTATAGGAGTATCAAAAGATATACTACCACCTATAGCTTGTCTCAAATTAGAAAACTTTATCTGTTCTGGTACACTCCAAACTCCACCTATGTCATAACGGAATGAGGCATAAGTGTCAAAGAAAATCTCAAAAGGTAGCTTATATCTTAACTCTAACGATGAAACAAATATCTGTCTACCAATTCTTTCGAATTCCCTCATTCCATAGAACATATCTTGACCTCCGAGCCCCCAAAATTCGGCTAATGGAGTTGTCTTATCTCCCAATCCGAACATAAAAAATGGATTGATAGTAAAATCACTCAAAGGAGAAACATATGCATCTAATACAAACTCAAGTTTAGAAAAATTAACATCATTTTCCAAAGAAAGCAAATTTGATTCGAAATTCAAATCTATTAACGTTCCTTGTGTTGCGAAATTGGACTTATTCTTACTATCTATTAACGTACGAATAAAGAAAGTGGATACATTTTTATACTCATTTGGCTCCGAATCCAGATTATATGCCCTTTGCTGTTCGAGCTGAAAACCAAAGTTTAATTTACCCGACTTATCAAAATTAGTACCCGTTGAGACGTTGAAACCATAATTCTCTACCATATACTCCCCATTCTGACTACGAGTGTATCTGTTTTTAACCAGATTCTCATTACTATATGTCCGATAAAGAGTGTTATTATAGTAAGCTGTAAAATTGAAATTGATAGGTAGATTTAATACTTTAGGATTTGATATAGACCATATTAGTTTTTTGTTCCTAGCGCCTACGGCAGCGCCTAGTAAAGTTCTAGTTCCCGTTTTGAGGAAATTCTCTACTATCAAATCCAATTCGACTTGTGTGTTTCGTTCATTATCTACTCTCGCCCCCAATAATATAAGCTGAGTCCCATTTTCTTTTACCTCAACTAATATATCTAATCTATTGTTATCCAATAACTGAGGAACTACTCTGACTTGTCTGAAAAGTTCAGTCGAGTATATACTTTGCCATAGATTAAATACATCACTCGGAGTTATTATTTCCCCTTTGCTAATCTTCATTTCCGATAGTATAAGTCTTTCATCTGTCCCTATGTTTCCAACTATAGAGATATCATTTAATACATATGATTTTCTCTCGCCTTCATTGCTCTTTAGTTTATTGGCTTTTGGTAGTTTATCAAAGTCGATAAGTTTTGCTGCTTGCTCCCCTCTTGATATGATAGTGTCTAGTTGTATAAAATCTGAATTAAAAATTCCTAATAGATTTGGTTCTATATATATATCACTTTTTTCTTTAGCAATGTCTTCGTTAGATTTCATAATAACACTAACAATTTGGTCGGCAATATTAACCGGATTATCCAAATCGTTGTAAGTATAAATATCAGATGTAGTATTAACTACTATTATATGCTCAGGGTTGAATTCTTCAATCGCTTGGTCATAAGGAATATTTGCTACTGGACCACCATCAACTAATATCATCGAGTCTAGTTCTACAGCTGTGAACCGCAAAGGTACGGTAATACTAGCCCTAATAGCAGTCAACATATCACCTTTAGAGAATACATAGGGTTTCCCCTTTACAATATCTAATGAAACCGCTCTAAATGGGATTTTTAATTTGTTAAAATCGTCAGTAAACGGATACTCTGAACTCAAGATTTTATCTAGTATGAATTCTGAGAACTTATAGCCATTGCTAATAGCTTGAGGAACTTGGAACTTGAATTTGTCAAATCTTAGATTTATCAGTTTCCTATCATAATACTTCTTTTGGTCTATGAACATTTTATCTCGATTATAGAAATTAGAAGCTGCTAACAAATCATCCCAATCGGCTTTGATCATCATTTCTTCAATCTCATCAGGAGTATAACCTACCGAATATAATCCACCTATAACCGCTCCTATACTAGTCCCGACTACATAGTCTATTTTTACATTATGCTTTTCTAACTCTCTAAGCACTCCGATTTGGGACATACCCCTAGCACCCCCACCACTGAGTACTAGTGCAGTTCCCCTTTTCTCAGTTGCATAAACTGAGGTTGAGAATATCAATAATACAAATAATATTTTTATGTTCAGTTTCAAGATTTATAACAGATTTCACTAGCAATTCTGTCTGCTGTTTCTACATTAGTCATTACTTTTATTATTTCTAATACAAAGTCAATAACAGTTCCAGCACCTCGGCTAGTTATAAAATTACCACTAATTACTACATTATCTTCAGAATAGTTCTTGTGATTTAGTTCCTCTCTTACATCTGGAAACGAAGTTATTCGAATTGTTTCATCTATCAGATTATGATTGGTTAGAAACAAAGGAGCTGCACATATTGCACATATCAAATTATTCTTTCGGATATTATACTTAACTATTTCTAACAAATGGTCATCCTCTATAAAACTAACTACCCCCTGACTACCTCCAGGTAGGACTATTGCACCGAAACTCTCATATTCTGGAACTTCCGTAAGTAGAATATCAGGTATAATCTTTACCCCACGAGAAAAAGTTACCATATCATTTTCACCAGCTACAGTTACTTTTATATCTGCTCGTCTTAGTAAATCTATTATAGTTACTGTTTCTAATTCTTCACTCCCATGAGCAATTGGTACAAGAACACTTTTTTCCATTGGTTTATCCGATTATTTTAAATATCTTTAATGATATTGCCGATTGTAATATAGAATTTATTTTTTTTGCTGCTAATAAAGTATAATATCGCAAAATGACAAAGAAAAACGAAATAAATGAAGCCGAAAGTTGGGCTGAAAAGGGAGAAAATTTCTATAAAACAGAAAATTACTCCAATGCACTCGAATGTTTCAACACAGCTATATCTCTTTATGATAAAAATTCACTCTATTTTTACAAAAGAGGCAATTGCTTCTATGAATTAGATAATCTTTCGGCAGCTATGGAAGATTATAATCAATGTATTAAGATGAACCCTACTTTCTCTTTTGTCTATTTCAAAAAGGGTAATCTTTATTTTAAAAATGGTGAATATCAGAGTGCTCTCAAATTATATAATGAATCTATAAAATTGAACTCTTCATTTTCATTTGCATATCTTGCAAAAGCAAAAATATATGCTGCAGAGAACAATTTCGTAGAAGCTCTACAAATGATTAATGAAGCACTGACTCACAATAATGGGATAACTGAAGCATATATAATAAGAGGAGACTTATTTTTCAAAGCTGGAAGTAACGAAGAAGCTAATATGGATTATTCGCGTGCTTTGAAAATAGATCACGATAATATAGAAGCCCTTCGAAAAAGGGCGGCTTGTTATATAGCAGAAGGTGATTTCCTCAATGCTGTAAAGGATTACTCAGCAGTACTAAGGTTACGACCAGAAGATGCAGAAACACTCAAATCTAGAGCAATTTTGTTAGCTAGATTCAACGAAAAAGAGCGTGCATTAGAGGATATCAATAAGCTTGTAGAATACAATAGTTCAGATCCTGATGCTTACAATACACGTGGTTTATTGTACTTTAGTTTTAAAGAAAATGATAAAGCTTTAGCTGATTTTGGTAAAGCTATTAGTCTAGACCCGAACAATGCTGTATATTATAATAACCAAGGTAATGTATATACTGCACTAAAAGATTATTTGAATGGATTGAAGTCTTATAATGAAGTAATAGCTAGAGATGGAAGTATAGCTAACGCATATACTGGTAGAGCTAATTGCAAAGCAGGGAAAGGATATCTAAAAGAAGCTATAAAAGACTATACTAAAGCTATATCGCTTAATCAAAGATACATAAGTGCTTATATTGGACGAGGAAATGTCTATAAAAAATTGGAATATGATAAAAAAGCATTAGAAGACTACACATTAGCATTAGAGATAGAACCTGCCTCTCCACATGCTCTACTTAATAGAGGATTGATATACAAAGCTAATAAGCAATATGCCAAAGCAATTGTAGACCTAGAGAAATTTTTAGAAATTTCACCTCGTGGTAAACTAGCTTCTAGCGTTAGAAGTTGGCTGCGTACACAAGAAAATAAAGATCAGAAGAAAAACTAATTCATCTCAGCTATTAGTTCTGACCCCATTGACAACGCGCCAATAAGCGCTGTAGATCTAGCATCAACTAATTTTAGTGATTTATTTTTGTTGATTTTTTCTTTTAACTTATCCGCCAATAGTGTATCGTTTTCTACAATACCCCCCATCAATGCAACTTCTACTTGCTTCTCTTTGAAACTAGGAACCAAAGCTAAAGGTAGCTCTAGTAAATGCGTTGCTGATCTATCGATAATATCTAAACAGATTGGATCCCCATCTACTGCACACTGCATTACAAATGGTGATAGTGAGTGATATTGGAAAGCTCCTTCGCTATATGCTTTAACTATAGTTCTTGGTTGTTCTATATTTATACTTGGGTAGGCATCAGCTATAATATTAGTAAGGGCTGTTTTTTTACCTCTTCCGTCTATAGCACGAACTACAGCCGTTAGTCCTTCACGACCAATCCAAGCTCCACTTCCTTCGTCGTCCAGCTCTATACCCCATCCGCCACATCGTACTAAATCTTGTCCATTCGGATTTCCTAAGGCAATAGAACCAGTACCGATAATAGTTATAATCCCATTTCCACCATCGAAAGCACCCCTTAGCGCAATTTCAGCATCAGAGGTTACTATTAGGTCACTAAAATTGAAATTGTGTCCTCGACCTAAGGTTTTTAACAAACGCGCTGATCTTTGTTTTTCTTCTTCTAACCAAACACCAGCTAACCCAACAACTACAGCATCTACTTCGCTAGACTCAATACTAGCTTGTTCACATAAATCTAATATTACATTAAGAGTTCTCTCGCATGATTCGCCAACTCCTACGGCACCAATTCTAGTGCTTCCTGCCTTTGATTCCGCTACTATCTTACCGTCTCTTAGTAATATACCTCTAGTGTGAGTACCACCGCCGTCAATACCTATTATTGTAAAATCTTTGTTAAATTCCATTTAAATTCTCAGTTATATTGCTTGTTCAATTTTATATATTACAAAGTACAAATACTGTGCCATAGTATAGAACAAGCTATAACAAATTAAATGCCTTTGGGAGGTGTCCAGCCTTTACGGGTCCATTCTATCAACTCTATATTGACTTTACCTACATATACATTCATCTTTGCTAGTATAGGTACGCTTGCCTCATCATCGCTGAACCAACCTTCGAATCTACCGCTCAACCCATATAGTCCTTCCCAATCAGCTTGTCCATCGAAGTATTTAGTTTTAATAGGATAATTAACTTTATCTATCTCTACATTTTCGGTTTTGTCTCTAAAATTTAACTTAGTGTCAAATAATTGACCATCAATTACTGTAGGAACTTTAATAGATCTTTTCAAACTAGTATATTGTCTAGCTAAAAAGAATAATGATGAACCATCATTGATTTTAGCTTTCAAATCTATGTTTTGCTCATCTACTAAATTTTTATTTTCCCATATTTTTAGATTGAGCTTCATCTTGTCGTAATCCATCAATAGCTGTTGGTATTCCCAAGTTTTATCATCTTTTTTCATATTGGATGTAAACTTGTGAGAGTGGTTCATTGATTGGTCAAACCACGCATTGAAAGTAGCTTTGAGATCAACGAAAGGTATTCCATCGTAAGTCTTAATATCAGCTTGTACTAAAAATACTTTCTTACCATTGTAAGTTTCAGTACCAGTAGTACTCATCTCTATAGTACCAAGTTTTACTCCTAAGAATGAAACTTCGTATTTCAGTTTTTCGCCTACTTGCATTATCTCTTTTGGTCCAGCAAATGAGCTAAACGGAAGAGTCACAAGTATCAGTAAAGTGATTATTATCTTTTTCATATTCTTTTTCCTAAGTTTTCAAATAAAAAACGGCTTCGCAAAATTTGGAAGCCGCAAGTTAAATATATTTTGTTTTTGTTTGTTACTTCAAACTCGATATTTTGATAGCTTCGTTAAATAATGTTTTAGCTTTCTTTAGCTGTCTATCTAATACGCTTGAAACTTGCATTTGTTTGTTACTGTCCCAAACTATTTTAGCTATAGTTGCTTTTAGTGCTACTTTCAGAAACTCTTTATCTTTTTCAATATCTTCGTCTTTTACATCTATTTCTTTAGCTTTAGAAATCTCTACTGCTCGTTTTACCATAGCGTCAGTGATTTCAAAATTCTTAAAGAAATCATTGAAATTGTTCTCGTATTTAGCTTTGAATTTGGTACCAGCTTCACCTCTCAAAAACTCGTAAGTGAAATCGTAGAATATTCTTTTCATTCGCATATCTACTACTGTTTCTGTCAATCTATTAGTATCTCTTTTCACTATATAATCAGGTGTTATACCTCCACCACCGAGGACTTTTCTACCTTTACGAGTATAGAAAATCGGTATCGAATCCATATTTATTTTGTCTTTACCTTTCTCTTTGCTTATTGATTCTAAACTGTGTTGCAGATTTGCACCTTCATCTAGTTCTAATCTACCCACTAAGTTTCGATATTCATCTTTATCTTTGAAAGGTCTTTGTATAGATCTACCTGATGGTGTATAATAATATGATATTGTCAATCTGAATGCACTACCATCACCCAAATCATATTGTCTTTGTACTAGACCCTTACCATAAGAAGTCTCGCCAACTATTAGTCCTCTATCCAAATCTTGTATTGCACCCGATACGATTTCGCTTGCTGATGCACTACCTGCATCAACCATAACTATAAGAGGTATATCTTTCAGTGAACCACGCTCTGATGATTCGAACATCTCATTGAACTCTGGCAATCTACCTTCGGTATATACTATAGTATCACCACCTTTTAGGAATTCATCAGCCATATAAAATGCTTGAGTTAGATAACCACCTGGGTTACCTCGCAAATCTAAAATTAACTTTTTCATACCTTGTGCTTTCAATTCGTTCACTGCTTTTATCATCTCTGCGTGAGTATTGGCAGCAAATCTATTGATAGTGACATACCCTATTTCGTCATCTATCATATAATTAGCATCTACTGTCTCTATAGGTATTTTATCTCTGATAATATCAAAATGTATTAGCTTTTTCTGCCCTTCTCTTTTTATATCAACAGCTACTTTTGTTCCTTTCGGGCCTTTCAGCTTTTTAGGAACTTCCGAACGGTTCATACCAACAGCATCTTCACCATCTATTTTGACTATCTTGTCACCAGCCATTATACCTAGTTCTTCACTTGGACCACCCTTGATAGGAGATACTACGATAATAGTATCATCTACCATGTCAAATTCGATTCCAATTCCCTCGAATTCTCCTGAGAAATTCTCAGAGACCTTCTCCATTTCTTCTTTATCTATATATACCGAGTGAACATCCAAACCACCTAATAGCCCTTTAATGGCAGCTTCATTCAACTCCTCTGGAGTTTTTTCTTCTACATAATTACGGTAAGCTACATTGTAAACATATTGGAATTTTTTGAGTTGCTCGTATATATTATCACCTGAAACGGCGGTGTTGATGAATATACCTAGAAATGCCCCAACGGACACTAAGCTTAAAACAAGTATAGTTTTTTTCATTATAGAACTATTTCCTTTCATATAAATTTTGATATTGTAATTAAATAACGAAGAATTGCATTCTTAGTTACACAAACCTAGCAAATTAAGCAATTATTCTCACTTTGAGATTATTACTTTTTGCGATAAACGTTTTTCTTCTGAAATAATTTGAAGTATATAAGCACCAGTAGGTACACTAGATAAATCTAATTTGAAATCATAAACACCTTGACCAATTGGCTCATCCATCATCTCAAAGTTAATGCCCAACTCGTTAATCAGAATAATTTTCATAGGTCTATCTCTATCAACGCTTAGCTGCATAGACAAACCATCTACAACCGGGTTAGGGTATATATTATCTATAGAAAGTGACTTTGGAACTTCATTGATTGATATAACTAATTCATAGTCGCATTTCGAATTTGCATTGATTATTATCTCCTTTGCTTCACCATCCAATTTTATAATCTTCTCATCACAATTGAAAACCATTTTCATTTCATCGTTTAACAACTCTTGACTCGGAGCATCACCGAAAAAACAAACTTTGAATGGCAGTGCAGTGTCTGCTGGTATGATGAATGGCAGTTGGGATTGTGGTATAAAGAAATTCAATTTTTTAGATACTTCGATTCTTTCCAAAGTAATTGGCAATAGTCCATAATTTTCAATCATTATATCCATACACTTAGAGCTACCGATTGTCTGCAAATTATAAGATATCAAATCACCAGCCAAATCACTGACAAACGACGCAGTAAACCCTTGGATTATACCTGAGACAATAGTATCATTACCTGCTCTATCTTGAAATCTTATTTCATATTGCCCATCTTTGTTTTTATCAATTAACGAAAGATATAAAGATATTTCTCGCTCATTTTTAACCTCAAGATTAACTTCTAGATTATCTGAGCTAACCAATTCATAATCTCCAAAACCATAATCTGTCTCAATCAATTCATTTGCGGAGAGCAAAGCGTCACCACAGTCTCTGGCAACTGTAATAGCAGTAGGTTTATCGTTATCTGGTCTTAGATAAAACGCCACCGAACCTAAATCTTCGGTATAACAACCAAATTCTAGAGAAAGAGTATCTGAGAACCAACCTGGTTCGAATCCAGAAACAAAACAAACATAAATTTCTGCTGATTGTCCAGGTTGCAATATCGTATTATTATTATCTAATTCTAATTTTGAACCGTTTTTCAATCTAAGTTTGCTTATATCTTTGGGAACTATACCATAGTTGGTAATTATCAGCGTCTTGCATTGAGTAGTATCAAATCTGACAGTATCTTGCGAACTAGTGAACTCATAGTTATCATTTTGACTAAGAGTAAATGTAAATCCTTCAATAATAGAAGTATCCCTTTTTACTGAACCCGATGAATCTACAGCATAAACGTTTAGATATCCATCTTGATATTTGTCTTTCAATTCGATTCGAGCCGAGTAATTGGATTTTGATGAATCATTTACAAAATAATTCAAATTAAATATCTCAGAAACAATAACCGAATCGAGCCCACTATCCTTTCTGTTTAACTCCGTATAAGAGAAATCCAACTTGTCACAATCTAAAGGTGAGCTAGCGAATTCAGGGGGTGTCCAATCTAACTCTTCTAAACCAAGTCCGCCTACGTATCCATACGAATTAGTTTGTCCGTAACCATAAACACATATTCCAAAATTTGTATCTGCAGTTATAAAATGTGAACCACCGCTTACACGGATATTTGCATAAGAATATTCAATTCCTTTGATTGGTATAAAAGTACCAACAACGGGGTTGTTATCTAATCTTAAACTATTTCGAGAAACTGTAGGGACTATAATATTCACATAATGTTGATTATAATTTTGGGGTAAATTTACATTTAAAAACTTGTACTCTCTAAGAAATTGACTTTTAGGTGGAAATAGTACCATGAAAGGATCACTAGAGTTGATAGAACCATTTTGGGAATTAGTCGCTTGACTCGATTTTTTATAAAGCGAAGCTCTAATTGGCTTATCTGCGCTTACAAATATCGGTTCGATTATGGGTTGAGTTATTTTCTCTCCCCTATTTAACTTTTGAAAAGGGACACCTGCAAAATAGATCTGAGTATCATCGTATGCTACAGTTATCTTAGTTATATCGTTATCTTTGTTATCTATATCTCCGGGTTGGAAGAAAGGAACTATAAATACATCTCTACCCCACGCCTCTAACGGTATCATCTGCGATAATAAGTAATCTCTAGAAGCATACTCTGTAAATGGGATATTTGCTCGTTGATGTCCACCAAATACGGCTACTTTTTTATCAGATTTAACTCGGGTTCCAGTCAAATCAGATTTAGGATCTGTCACAAAACTATTAGAAACATTTGCTTGTACAAGGTAAACATCACCACGATTTAATACAATGTTCTGTGTATCTTTACCATTGCGAAGAGTCTCAGTAGTAGGCTCGATTGTTATGTTTGTATTGTCTTCAGTACCTACAACTATAAATTGTGAAGGTGTATTTTGATTTTGAAATGCATCTGAATAAAAATTGGATTCATATGAAAATACGAAATAATTTTTACCAAGAGCATCGACCGGATAAACCAAACAAGCATCACTAGTATATCGTGCTTCATTATGAATAACTACAGTTACATCATCGTCAGAAGTTAAATGGAAAGTTGTTTGGCGAATTTGCTCAGCATCTCCTCCACTATTAAGTATTCTACCAGAGTTGTTCTGACCTAATAACTCATAGTTAGAAGGCTCAAAAGATATAGTCTCTACTTGATTAGGGTTATTAATGGTAAAATTGACACTTGAAGTAACACCAAATCTGCTCGTAAATTCTATTTTACCTTTTGTTGCTACTCTACTTGAAACGAAAACGTATAATGCGTCTGATTCGTTATCCGCATGCCAATTAGGCATAAAAGCAAAATAAAATTCTCTACCAGCATTATCAATTCCTGATTGTGCAAATATTTGTCCTGAGATAGAGATTAGGGCAATAACGATAAAAACTGTTAGCTTTGTAATGACTTTCATTTTCAATTATAATTATATTATGAAAAAATTAACGTACGAAGAACTACTTAATGAACGGAAAACTATCGAACAAGCAATTAATTCAGACAGGTTTCCTATCAGTATTATTGTAGATAATGTTCGCTCTATCTACAATGTTGGTTCAATATTCAGAACCTGCGATTCTGCTCTTGTTAGCCAAATAGCTCTTTGTGGTATGTCACCTTGTCCACCAAGAGAAGAAATTTCTAAAACTGCTCTAGACGCAGAAAAATCTGTACCTTGGAAGTACTTCGAAAAGACTTTAGACGCTGTCAAAGAAGCACAATCGAACGGACATACAGTACTTGCGTTAGAGTTAACCGATAAAGCAAGAAGCTATACAACTATCCAAAAAACTGAATTTCCTTTATCTATAGTAGTAGGCAATGAACTAACCGGTATCAGTGACGATGTGTTAGAGCAGTGCGACGGAGCTATAGAAATACCTATGTTTGGCGTAAAACATTCGCTAAATGTAAGCGTCAGCACAGGGATTGTATTATTCGAAGCTTTAAGAACTTATTTTAATTTCTTTACTCCAAATTCCTAATACACTAACACTAATATATACAAAATAGTTACAATTATGAAAATAAAAATCGCAATTCCTGATAATCCTATATACAGAGAGCTATTCTTCAACGCCGATACAGTATGCAAGGAGTTTGGTATATCGCTAATCCGAACAAATGAGAGAGAAGTCGCTAAGTTATTTGAAAATAATCGAGTAGATGTCGCATTTTTGACACCTATGGATTATGGTAGAGGTACTAGAATATCTGATTATAGAATAGTACCAGCTAATATATATGCTGTTAGTGGATATAGTCGTATAGCATCTACATTTTTTAAACCTGGTTTAAAGACTATAACAAGTTGCGGCACTCCGAACCCTAAAGACTTTATCACCGCAATTGGTAAAATATTATTAGCAGAAAGATATAGTATCATAGTTGATTTGGTAGAAACCAAATCAGAAAAGAAAGATGAGATATTGGAAGACTTCGATTCTGCAATACTTTGGAAAAAGAATTTTGTAGATGACACAGCCTTAGATATAACTGAAGATTGGTTTGATTCGTACTCTATACCACTTATACTTGGCTCATGGGTAACTAGGCACGAAGAAGAACCAGAGGATTTGGTTAGAATACTTAGGTTGTTCGAATCAGATTCTTTGCATGGGACTAAAAGAGTAACAGATAAACCGAACGAAGAATATGATCCAAGAGAAGGGAAAATATTTTATAAGTGGAATGATGAAATGGAAAAATCGTACGATGCTCTATTAGAAATATTATTCTATCATCAGCTAACTAATGAGATGGCAACCGTGAAGTTAATGGGTGACGAATTAACTTCTCCTTCGGATGATTCTACTTTATTTTCTCAGGGCAAAGAGGAAGACGAGAGTCAATAAAAACAAAGCATTTACCTGAATGAATTTCAATAGTAAATCTATCCGTTTGGGCTATATTTCTAGCACCTTCTCGTGTACCTAGCTCTAGGTAATCTTGAGATAATTCCCACTTCAAATTCTTGGTAGTGAGTTTTGCTTTTGGATAGGGTATGAGAGAAACTAATTCGTTTTCATTGACCTCGAAAGACGAAGAATTTTCGACAAGAAAAGAATACCTACCTTGGTGGTAAATAGTAAAATCAAATTTTGAATTATATTTCATGAGTACACTTGTATTATTCATCGTATGCTCTAGCAACCCACCTGTGAACCCAATAATCAGAATATTCTTATATTCTTTTCCGATTATATACTGAATACACTTTTCAAAATCATTCGTTTCTTGACTTTCGATTTTTATAAATTGTGTCTGTGTATCATCATGCATACAATCTACAGAATCCATGTCACCTACTATAGCCAAAGGGTGTATATCCATTATATTTAGCGAATTGTAAGCTCCATCGGCAGCTATAAGTGGAATACCTTCGAGCAAATCAAATATTTCTTTACTAGGTATCTCACCATTTAGACAAATAGCTAGATCAAATTTCTTATTTTTGAAAATGTATTCATTCATAATGTCAATCTAAGAATAATGTACGACTTGCTAATAAAACAATTACCCCATGTGCTAGAGGGTGAAACTAATGTAATCACAAATTTTGCCAATTTCTCGGCTCTGTTGTTTAATTCTTTGGAAAATGTTAATTGGGTTGGGTTCTATATCTTCACAGGGAAAGAGCTACTATTAGGCCCATTCCAAGGTAAACCTGCATGTGTTAGATTGCAATTAGGTAAGGGAGTTTGTGGAACTTCTTTCGCAAATAATCAAACGATTGTTGTAGATAATGTAGAAGAATTTCCAGGTCATATTGCTTGTGATGCCGAATCCAAATCTGAGATTGTAATACCACTTATCAAAGACGGTAAACTATACGGTGTACTTGATATAGACAGTCCAATTTTATCTAGGTTTGATAATAATGATAGCAAAAATTTAGAATTTTTATTAAATTTACTCGTTGAAAATTCGGACATCGAGGAACTATCAAGAATTTATCTACATACATAGTGTTTCTTTTCGCTGCTCAGCTTTATAGCAGTGTAGTAATCAACGAGATTCAATTTGCACCGACTTTGCCTGAGCCAGAGTGGATAGAGCTATATAATATAAGTTCTGATGAGATTATTGTAGAAAATTTCACTGTTACTGACAATGCCACTACTACCGATCCTATAACTATACAAATCCCCCCTTACGGTTTCATAGTGATCACTGAGAAAAAAAGCCAATTACTACAGATTTACGATATCGACTCTAGTTTAGTAATAGAATCTGATTTACCTACTTTCAACAATACTGATGATTTGGTACTAATTGCTAATAATGGAATTACTTTAGATTCTGTACAGTATGATTCTAAATGGGGGGAAAAAGGAAAGAGTTTAGAAAGGAGAAAATACTATGATTTGAGCTATTCGCAGACTAACTGGGGCGCTTGTGTAGCAGCGGGTACACCAACTAAAATAAATAGTATAGCTGCTTACTATGACCTAGCTTTGATTGACGCCACATTAGCCCCTGGAGGGATACAATTAATAATAGAAAACAAAGGGAATATAGAATCTCTCAAAAGTAAAATCGATATACTAGTAAATGATATTCTTATTGATGATTTTTCGCTTGATGCATTACCTCCAGCTTCGGATATTGAGATATTTATAGACTTTAGCATCATAGAATATACCCCAAAAGTAGAAGACAAATTAAAAGTCATTATACAATCAGATGAGGATATAAATTTAAGAAATAATGATTTCTCTATATTCATACCCAAGACAACCCAATTTGGAGATGTTTTGATAAATGAAATAATGTATGATATAGATGATAAAAATTTCGAATTTATTGAATTGTATAATAACTCATCTTTAGATGTACAAATATCAAATTGGCATTTGGCAGATGAATTGGATTTGAAGAATAATCGATATAACCAAATAGTTACTAATATCAACCTTAAGCCAGGCGACTATGCTATTATAGTATGCGATGAGCTTGTATATGAATACGTAGAGGAATCAAAATGGGATAGAATTCTTTTTACTAAAAAGAAATTTAGTCTTAACAATAGTTCAGATATTATAAATATATACAACGAAAACAAGCTTCTGATAGACTCTATTGAGTATTTCGACTCTTGGCACGAAAGCTACTTAAGTTCGACTAAAAACATAAGTCTTGAGAAAATTAGACCTTCATTGATATCCTCAGATGGTAATAATTGGAAAACATGCACAAATATAGACGGTTCTACTTTATTAGCTATAAATAGTTATAGCAAAAACGCTACTTCCGACAAGGAAATAAATATAGTACCAAACCCATTTTCACCAACCTCAATATCAAAACCATACGTATTAATCGAATACCAATTACCATTTGAAAACGCTCTACTAGACTGTGATATATACTATCCAAATGGTACTCTTGCTGTGAGTCTGACTAAATCAAAATTTGTATCAAGCAAAGGAACTCTTAATTGGAATGGCCGAAATGAAAATAATATAGTATTACCCATTGGCCCTTATGTAGTAATGATAGAGGCAACTGATCAAGATTCGGGTGAAAATGAAATACTCAAAGCCGTAATAGTACTAGCACAATAATCTTTACTTATTGACAATTGCAAACTTTATTACTTGAGTACTTTCTGTAGTAGATGACACAGCATAGAGTAAATATACACCAGGCGATGCATCCTCACCTCTTTCGTTTTTACCATCCCAAGTAGTTTTTCTGCTATTAACTTTCAAAGCTCTGACTAATTCACCATTAACAGTAACTATACGTAAATCAGAATTTTCAGCTAATCCTTCTATAGTCATGAGTTTATTCTTTTTAGTATCGAATGGTTGTGGATATACTTTCAGGTCATATTCTGCAATTGGTTTCACAGCATTTGTTTGAACACTATACAACCCTTTATCTGTACCAATATACATTTTTCCAGAATTTTCATCATAAGCTAATGCATATAAATTATTAGTAGGTAATGGGCTATTGTCAGTCGTGATAGTAAGTAATACATTCTCACCATCTGGGTCAATTACTATCAATCCATTAGCAGTAGCTATCCATTTATTATCAAGAGCATCGACAACTATTTCCCTTACGTTAGTATTAGCTAGAGACCTGATATTAACGAAAATTGGAGTTCCATTATTCATAACGGCTGATGGGTTTATAATTCTATTAACACCACCAATAGTACCAATCCATAAAGTCCCTTGTTTATCAAAAGCTAATGCTTGTTGGTTGTTACTTATTATACTTGAGTTATTAACTGTGAACATACCACAAACATCATCTGATTTATCAGACAAAGTTCTCATCTCATTGTAATAAGCTAAACCAACGGCTACTTCTGTACCAGAAAATGTCACATCCGTTCCAGCCGAAGCAATCCATTTAGTACCATTGAAATCAATTGCTGTTTTGTACATTACTCTTCTAGTAGAACCAGCACAATTAAATAGAGTTTCGTAATTACCACTTGGTGTTCTAATCACGAACAAAGGTCCAGAACCACTATTACCCCAGTTAACTATCCACAAATTTCCGAATTCGTCATCGAACACATCACCTGTTATTACGAAGTTGCCTGAACCTCCTGTACCGATTAAAGGACTATTTTTGGCAGTAATATTCTCGATAGTTACATTATCTCCGGGTGGTATCAGATACAATCCACCGCCATAAGTACTAGCTGTTATAGTACCATCCTTTAGTTCATTAACATTTATTACACTATTAGCTTCGAATTCGGGATTTGTGCTTCTATTATAATAGTCCCAAACTCCGTTTCTAAAACTCATAACACCATTACCTGTAAAATTACCTGTACCTATCCATAGCGAACCTTCATTAGTAACATGGATATGAGCAATACCATTGGACAAAGGAGAGTTTGGCTCTATAGAGAGTGTAGTGTCTTGTTTAGCTATTTTCAGCCCCGACTTTGTAGCAAGGTAAACATCATCACTATTCAATGCAAATTGCATTTCATTTATAGGGAAATCTACTTTCGTCAAACGTACATCATTAGGATAGTCACGTATATCTTTTTCACGGAAAAAGTAAAGTGTCCCATTTTTCTCGTCAAGACCAAAAATATCTTTCGTTGGATATTCAAAAACGGACTTCAAACTCTCACCATCCCAACTATATATTCGGTCTCCAGATGTAGCATAAAGTGAGTCATTGACCCATTCTATATCTAGTATATCTGCATCATGAAAGGGTTCTGAGGGAATTATTGATTTCCAATCACTCCTATTAGCTAAGCTATTGTCCAAATCAGCATAAACAACACCAGCAGAAGTAGCGAGCCATATCTTGTTATCGTGAATCTTGATAGTTCTAGCTTCAGTACCTATATTAAGGTCACCGAATCGTTTTACATCTTCTATAGTAACATTTTCTTTGTGGTTGAATACAACTAGACCAAAGCCTCCAGATATATAAAGCTTATCACCATCAGGTAATATTTCATTAATATATGCCTTTACGAAGCCGGCATTTTGTATATCATATATAGCTTTCCAATTACCATTTTCGTAAATATCAAAAACTCCATCATTATACCCAACGAAGACTTTGTCTGACTCAATTTGGTGAGTTATAAATCTGGCTTCTATCCTACTAAGACCAGTTACATTTGTGAATTGTTCTATACTATTGGTATTGAGATCTGCGAAATAAACACCGCCACTAGTGGCTGCATAAATTTTATTCCCATCTTGGTGCAAGGAGTTAACATTATACATTGAAGTATAAGCCTCCCAATTTGTGAGCTGTATCTCTTGAGAAAAAAGGTTAATTGTACATAAGGAAACAATTAGTAATGTTATTATTTTGAACATTATTCAACCACTCATTTTATTATTTTCTAAACCTTAGTAACAATTAATTATATTACTGACCTTTTATTTGTTCTAAAATCGTAATCATATTCAATGTAGTCTCTGCCGATTCGTAACCCTTATTACCTTTGGCGCCTCCTGCTCGTGCAAAAGCTTGCTCTGAGGTGTCAGTAGTAAGTAAGCCAAATCCAATGGGTATCCCTGTTTCTAACATAGTGTCCGTGATACCACGTGAGCAATCACCAGCAACGAAATCGAAATGCGGAGTTTCACCTCTTATCACACAACCTAGAGCCACTATACCATTGTACTTTTGGGTCTTAGCTAAAGCATTGCATGTTAGGGCTATCTCATAAGCCCCATCAACAGTAACCACAGTAATATTCTCGTCTGTAATTCCATGTTTATTAAGAGCTTCTATACAACCCGAAAGTAACTTTTCTGTAATAATTTCGTTCCAGTTTGTAGTTATTACGGCAATATTATATTTTTTGTTCACTTTTATCGAAGATATTTTATTCATTTGTAATCTTTTTTAGTTAAAAGACATTATTTATGTAAGTTTGTAACTTGTAAAAAATGAAAATAACATTTTATTAAATCTTAAAGGAATATTTATGAAAATAATTAACCTACTAGTAATCGGGCTTGTGTTTTTATCTCTAGCTTGCAGTGATATGAACGGTCAAGTAGAATTGAAAACTAAGCAGGATTCACTAGCTTATGCTATCGGAACTCAATGGGGTAAAAACCTAAAGACTGATGACTTAATGTTGAATACAGCTGTTATCAAACAAGGAATCGATGATTCATTCAAGGAAACTTCAAAGTTAACAGACGAACAAATACAAACTGTTCTAATGACATTGCAATCAGAAATCCAAGAAAAAAGAATGAAAAAGCAACAAGAAGCTGCTTCTAACAATATTAAAAAAGCAGAAGAATTCTTAGCAGCTAATAAAACAAAAGAAGGCGTAAAAACTACGGCTAGTGGTTTGCAATACAAAGTATTGAAAGAAGGTACTGGCAAAAGTCCATTAGCTACTGACAAAGTAGAAGTACACTATCACGGTACACTAATTGACGGTTCTGTATTTGATAGTTCTGTACAAAGAGGCGAGCCTATTACTTTCCCTCTTAATGGTGTAATTCCAGGTTGGACTGAAGGACTTCAGTTGATGAAAGAAGGTGGTAAAGTAAGATTCTTTATTCCTCCGGCATTAGCTTATGGTGCTCAAGGTTCTGGAGCTATTGGCCCGAACGAAGTATTAATATTTGATGTGGATTTAATCACGGTTAATCCTACTAAGTAATATTATACGAAAGATAGAATTAAAGAAGAGCTGCTTATTTAGGTAGCTCTTTTTTTTTCTGATTTTTGGATTGCAAGGTTTATTCTTTTTCCTGTTCACGTTCTTGCTTTCTAAATATATATAGTAATAATAAATAGTTTGAATAGCAAAAATTACTGCTATTTGCCAGATACTCCACTCAGCTACAAAGTAGAGCAATAGTATAGCCGGAATAGATATTAGCGTCATGAAGAGTAATGATTTACTATTCGGTTTCACTTTCACCTTCTGCCAATATCTGCTCTTTGCGTTTGTATGATCTATACAACAAATACATATACAATAAAGTAACCCCTAGAGCATAGTACCAATCAAGGTTAACGAAGTAAAGAAAGAAGAAAAAGCAACCTACTCCCATCAATACGAACATCGCTATATTCTTAATTTTCGGATCCATTTATTTCTCCAAATATTCATCAAAAAGCTGATATACAGGCACTCCGGCTATAGTCTTATTCGCATACTTTCGGGTTATCCCACTAGCAGCTTCTTCTAACTCTTTTGAGCGAATACCATAGTCGATGGAGTTTCGCGCTTCTAGGAATGCCGCGAAATCATCAGCCACTTTGAGCAATGTACCATCGTAAGGATTATATTCGTTGTTATTATATTTTTGGTTTATCTCGTCTTGCTCTACTATCTCGCCATTATTTATCTTAGCACAGAACTCGTCACGGGTGAAGAACTTCATTTCATCAATCCATTGAGTTTCTAGTTGTGGGAATATCTCTTGGTCAGCTAGCATTTCCTCTATACGCTTTATCTCTTCTTGCATCCCAGGTACGGACCGTTTAACAGGTTTTATAATATCTCTGGTTACTACTTCTGGTAAATCGTGGAATATACCACCCCAGAAATTGTTGTATATGCGTTTGTCAGCCACATTAGGTATTGCTTTAGTCAAGAAATAAGAAAGACAAGCCACGAGCATTGTATGCCCCAATACAGAGGTATTAGGTATGCGTGGCAGATGTCCCCAACGAACTTGATAGCGAAGTTCGCCCGTTAACTCTACAAAATTCTTAATTTTCTGTTTGTTGAGTATATTTTGAATACCAACCAAATCACTATATTTTTCTATTTCGTTGACTAATTCTTTGTGGATATGATCTATTTTATAGCCCTCAGGATTCGCATTGCGGACTATCAGGAACTCATAGTAAGTCGAATATATGTGCGCAGCATCGAGTATTTTCTGGCTATATGGATGAATATAATCATCTTCAGTCATATACGATTTGAACTCTTCTTTTATCTCATCATTACTGAACTTACCTTCAACTTCTTTGTAGATCATAAAGTTCAGCTTTTTAACCAAAGTCTTATTCTTACTAATCTCTTTGAAGACAGGTGATTGTATATCACTAATTACATTACGCCTAATAAGCTCAAATATACCGCCTTTGATTATATCGTTCCAAACGAAATCTTTACCAGCTTCTTCTTCGTACTTAGCAAAGCAGTAAGCAATCATCATCTTGTGCGAATGCTTATCTATCTGGATTAGGTCTATTGGTCTTAATTTATCATTCCATCTTACAATCGAGAATCCTTTGAAAAGTAAGTCTATTAGAGATTTTTTTATCATTTTCTATCTTTGTTATTGATTTTATTTTTTTGTTAATTGCTCTACGAATATATTCTCGCAGAATTTCTTAGATACCGAAAGCTGTCTTTCATTGAATTCGATAAGTGAAGATTCATCAAATTCACGTCTTTCTATTATTTTTATCTTACTGCTTAGCTCCAAACCAATCTTAGTAACATATTTTAGAAACTCAACCGAGCTATCTTTGACTGCAACAATCCTACATATAGCGCCCTCGTCCAATTCGTTAAGAGTTTGCTTTGGTTTTTCAGTATAGTCACCATTCTTATCTGGTATAATAGCACCATGCGGATCAGTACCTGGGAATCCTAAGAATCTGTCCAACTCACTAATTAACTTATCTGATTCTATATGCTCTAGTTGCTCTGCTACTACATGAACTTCATCCCAACCAAAATTCATACATTTGTAGAGGAAAGTCTCCCAAAGTCTATGCTTACGTATAAGTTGTAAAGCTATAGAATTTCCCTCATCAGTTAATTCGAGTTTACCATACTTCTTATAGGATACAAGCCCTTTGGTCTTTAACTTCTTGAGCATACCATTGACTGAGGCCGGAGAAAACCCTAGGTGCTCTGCTAGTTGGTTAGTACCGGCCTTATCTCCATCGCGTTCTATAGTTAAATTAAATAGAGCTTTAAGGTAATCTTCTTCGTTTTTAGTTAGTTTCATAGTATTGTAGAAATATGCTTGTATTAATCTCAAATTAAAATAAATGCAGTTGTATTAAAAATAAATTTGGTAATTAATCAAAGAATTATCAATTTTGTGCCTATCTTTTTTACAGAAGACAGAAATATAATTACCCGTTCGGGGTGTGGCGCAGTCCGGTTAGCGCACTTGGTTTGGGACCAAGGGGCCGCAGGTTCAAATCCTGCCACCCCGACGAACGAGAAAAAGCTCTACTCAAAAGGTAGAGCTTTTTTATGTTTGAAGTATTTATGAGGATAAAGAATCTCATATTTAACCCATATAGTAGTTTGTAAACCCATCATTCTGAGGGAGAGTAGCGACTGAAGAATCTAGGTGTGGTAATACTGAGTATCTTATTTTACGAAAATCAATTCATCTATCAGCTTTATATCAAATTTACCATTTGCATCTATTACTGTAAGCGATACACTGTAAGTACCAGATGATGTGTAAGTATGCGTAGGGTTTTCCTCCATTGAAGATTTTCCATCGCCGAAATTCCAAATATACTTTACAGCTTCCCCAAATGATCGGTTCAAGAAACTAACAGTCAGTGGAGCTTTACCACCTAGAATGTCAGCTGTATAAAAAGCGGTCAACGCATCTTTTGCTTCAACTTTAGTTACAATTGTATCCTTTGTACCAAATTCATTTTCAACCACTAATGAAACGGAGTAACTGCCACTTTTTACATACTTATACTCAAGATTGCGTTCGTTAGATTTATTTCCATCACCAAAATTCCACAACCATTTGACTATTGGCCCTTTTGAATTATCTATAAATTTAAATGTATTTTTTTCTATTAACTCACTCGTGAAATCTGCTTTGGCATAGTCCAATCCTAAATCTAAATCGAATCTATAAAGGTAACCACCTGATCCATGTGAAAGGTATTTCCCATCATCTAATCTCGTGAGTATTCTTCCTAGATATGGTTTATCGTTGAGAGTGTCTCGGATTATATTTAGTGATGGAAGATGAATAACACTATTATAGGACTTATTATCGGTAATTCCAGCATAATTAAAGATTACCGATCTAGACGGCTCATCATAATAGTAGCCACTAAAGAATTTTTTGTCTGCTACATAGTAGGATTTTATTGTTGTCGATTTATGAAAATTATAGACTCGGAGAGAGTCATAAGTCAGTGCTATTGCCAAAGAATCATTTATTAGAAAGCCCGAATTCTGAGATAATTGCATACCACTTATTCCATATTGATATATACCGCGTAGTGGTTTAATCGTATCACCTAGGTTACAAACATTGTAAGTGTCTGGATCATCAATTTCATTATTACCAATTTGTCCAAGATTAGTATTAAAACTCATCATATAATTGAGTGATGAACTAATAGAAGCATTTGGTAGATATAATTTTGATATTGAGGTTGTGTATTTATCTTTGGTATTTTGAAAATATGTACTATGTTCTTTATATTTGTAACCTCCATCAATTATAAAATAATCTGCATATAGTAAAACCACATCATTTTTATAAGCAAAAAATTTTATTTCGCTTTCTCCGCCATTATGAACCGCCGATCCGTCTCTCCAATCATAATCGATATAAGTGAGTGAATCTATTTTACCATCTTTCTTAGAAGTAACCCAATACTCAGCTATACCACCAGCGTCAAACTCATAACCAAATATCTTATGTATATCATCATAGGGTACATCCCATGCTGCAGGTTTATACCTATTTATATCAGGCATATCTACTATCTTGTAACCTGAGCCATCTTTGCTTAGATAATAACCCTTGTTTTTATATTTTATGAAAAATGATGTATCTATTTTTTTGAAATACTCAATGCCATTTACTCTGAAATCACTAGACTCATATCCATCTTTTTGAGTCCATATAGTATTAGTATCAATAGTGACTAATCTATCAAGCACAGCCGGTTGCTGAGATAGCGCTGAGTAGTATGAAAACAATGCAAGTATTAATATTATTCTCATTCTAATACCCTACCATTATTTTCTTAGTGTAGCTACTATTTCTATATTTGTAAACAACTATATAGATGCCATTTTTTAGAGAAATTTGGTTTAACTGACTTGGCTCAGCAATCTGCTCACCAAGATAATTATATATAGAAAATTCATCTACTCCAGGACTGAATTGAATCATATTCCCAAATTGGGTAAATAGCTTCGAATTTTCTTTATTGCTGACACTTGTTTTAGTTTCCTTTAGCTTTACCTTATAAATATTAGAATTATTAGAAGCTAGGTAGAATAGACTGTCTTTAGACATTGTTACATCATTAGTTATTCCAATATTGAGTTCAATTGAATTCGCTTTAAATCCCCACATTGTTTCGCTATATGGTTTGAGAGTGTCTTCGGGAAAACTGTAGATTGTACCAGACTTTATAAATATATGTAAATCCTTACCTATCTTAAATGGTTTTACAAAACGGTATGTTCCTATATAGAAACCGAGCATCCTCGAGAAATTCGAATCCCAAGATTTACTAAATGTGAGGAAATTATTATTACCATTAACTGCGGAACTATATAACCTATTGTTAATATTAAATAGTTTAAGTGAATCAGAAGTTCCGTCAATACCACTTTCGATTCTATAACTACTAATTTTTCGGTTCTCTAAAGTAAATGCATGGAATTCATATTCTTTATAAGAGCCACCTCCATGCGATTGGTGTGTACCTAGAAAAGTACTTTGCCCTCCAAAAAAATATTTGCCTTCGGCATAAACTACAGAGTATATATTAGCTACATCATAGTAGTTATCATAAGCAATCCAGTCGGTATTGAACTTCTCTTTATGAAATACAAAGCGATTAGCGGTGATAACAAGGCAATCACTATAGTCTTTTGCGGCTATTCGGGTTAGGTTTTTATCAGTGTCTATACTCAGGTCAATCCAGTTATTCCCGTAATCCATAGACCTATAGACCATCCCACTATCCCCAACAACGAACATAGTATGGGCATCGAGCGAATAGAAATGATTAATTATATGCGGTGCATCGAAAACTATTGACCACGTCTTACCGTCATCTTCGGACCTATAAACTTTGTTTTCTGCCCTACATAGTATAGTCTCGTTGTACACACAAATATCTTGCAAATCGAGTGAATCGTAAGGTAGAGTAATTTTCTCAATTTCAAAATCAAGCGATAAAGCACAAGATATTGACAAAAAGAAAAAAAGTATTTTAATTTGTGTTGTTTTCATATTTATATAGACACATGAACATCGAAAACGTCTCCGAAAATACAAATCTTTTTGTTATTATTTTAATAAAGCCATCACTCTTCTTTGGGTAACTTAAACTTTATCGGAATTTGAACAGCTACATCTATCTTCTTACCGTCTTTTTCTCCAGGTGTCCACTCTTTCAGAAACTCAGCGGCTCTCATTGCCTCTTCATCTAGTTCCTTATTACCCGAACTTTGTGCCACTGATGTATTTTTAATTGTTCCTTCCTTACTAATAGTTAGTTGAACTATAGTTCTTCCTTCTATACCATCTTCGAATGCAGATTTAGGATATTTTATGTTTTCAACTAATGTTGACATCATATCTCCATTATAGCTTGGTTGTTTTGTTACTTCAGTTTTATCACCTGCATACGTATTATTAGTCCCAATTATCATCATAGTCGATAGGATAATCGTAGTCATTATAGCATACAATATAGGTAGCTTTCGGTTATTGTTATTGTTTCTCATTTCTAATCTCCTCTTTATATTATTAAAAGTATAATTATTTGCGATCGTTGAATAAATCATTCTCTTAGTAATTGGGCTAATAATTTCAAATTCGCTGCTACAAAGCTCATTGTCAACTTCAAATTCATGAGTCATTCTTAGTTCCTTATGCATCAGATAGACTATTGGGTTGAACCACAATATAACTTCGTACAATGTAAATATTAGATTATCTATTGAATGATTTTTTTCAATATGTATTAATTCATGATCTATTACTTTGTGCTTCTCATATTGAGTTAATTTATCATCTATAAGTATCTTATTGAAAAAACTAAGATTGTAATTCCTCTTATTCGTATATATTCCAATATTCCCTATTCGATTAACAATATTTCCCTTCGAGAATAGCAAATTCAATCTTATTAATCCAATACCTTTGCTGATAGCTGATACTATCAGCCCAACTAAATATATAATCCATACGATCTGATTAATATCTATCCCCTTCGCGCTGCTACTAGATCTACTATCATAAGTATCAAAAGCGATATTATCCAATGGAATTATCTCTACCCCTGTTTGTATAGTTACTAATGAGGCGAATGTAAGAATAACAGGGGTAGAAATAAGTATAATTCTCTTAACTAAAAACTGCTTTGTATTATCGAGTGTTAGTCTATACACAGAATAAACTATACCCGTTAAAATGATAAATTTTATGAAGAATATTAGGTTCATTTTTTCTTCTCCATCTGTTTTTCAATTATTTTTTTTAATTCTTCTAACTCAGTTAGACTCAAATCATCTGATTCTGAGAAAAAACTAACTAGATTCTTATATGAGTTATCGAAAAATCTATTAACTACATTTTTCAAATACTTCGATTTGTACTCATCTTTGTTTATTAGCGGGTAGTATCTATGTGATCGGCCAAAGTCCTCGTGATCGACAAAACCTTTAGTGCATAGTATCCGAATTATAGTAGAAACAGTATTATATGCCGGCTTTGGTTCAGGTAGTTTTTCTATTATTTCTTTCACAAAACCTTTGTCAATATCCCATAGGACATTCATAATTTCTTCTTCTGCTTTCGTAAGTTTATTCATAACTTTTTCCTCTTTAACTAAATCCTTAGTTGTTAAACTATATAATTAGTTATAAAGTTACAAATTTTATGCACTTTTTTTATTTGTTTACAATTCATAACTTTAAGAAAACTACTTTGGAAAATGCTTATAATATGAAAACTCCTCTAATTCTTCTTATACTAGTATGTTCTATATCGCCACTTTGGTCACAGAAATGGATAGATACTACATATCAGATTAACACAGTAACGAATATAGAATATGGTAGAGCTACTGATTTTGCAGGAGCCGAGCGGCAGCTATTGATGGATATTTCGGTACCTACTAATGATACTCCACCCGAATGCGGAAGACCTCTAATGGTCATAGTACATGGTGGTGCGTGGTTAGCTGGTAGCAAAGATGAAGTAACTATTAAGCGATTGCGAACAGAATTTGCAAAAAGAGGATATACGGCTATAGCAGTTAATTATAGATTGGGTCAATTCCACACTGATAGGAATATCCATTGCAATGTAGAGGGTTGGGATTGCTTCAATATAGCAGATTCATCCGAGTGGTATAGAGCCTATTTTAGAGCAGTTCAGGATGTCAATGGTGCCATTAGATATATGATTAACAATGCAGACGAATATAATATAGACCCAAACAATGTATTTTTAGCTGGAGAAAGCGCAGGTGCTTTCACAGTTATTGGAACTGCATTTATCGATAGTGAAGATGATGTGCTAAGTAACTTCACGCAAGAATTACCCGATATCGCTGCACCAAATAATTTGTACGAAACCCCTTGTATTCAGGAACTCGAGATAGCAAACTCTATAGATGAAATGAAATTAGAAAGACCAAATTTGGGTAGTTATCAAGGGACACTCAATCAGCCGGCTAAATCAGAATATACTATTAGAGGTGTTGCTGGATTTTATGGAGGTGTTATGAATAATATCTTCCCTTCTGATAAACTGGAATTACCAGCACTGTATATGTTCCATCAGCCCAATGACCTCATTGTACCAATTAACTATGGTACAGTTTTCGAAGGGTATAATCAATGCACTAGAGATATACTTAGTTGTCAGAATATAGTTAATCGTAAATCACTTTGGGGAAGTGTAGGAATAACCAATATCCTAGATACAATGGAAGCTATGCAACAACTAATACCAACTTATAAAATAGAACTTACTAATAATAATGCTAACTGCATAGAGCAAATAGCCGATCCTTCAAAGGGAGGGCATCAGTATGATAATTATTGGCTCCGCACTAGCAGTGCAGCTACATTTTTAGCGGACTATATAGTTGATTGTGTCGTAGAAACTGGATTGAATAGCAGTAATAATAGACCGAAAATAACAATATTTCCAAATCCGACTAGAGACAGTAAATTTTATATTAATAATGCTGTTGGTAAAATAGTAATATCAAATTCTTATGGACAGATATTAATGGAATTACAAAATCTTGAAAATCATTTAACTTTAGACCTACAAGAGTATTATTTAACTTCAGGAGTATATTTTATAAGTATTGCTAATGAAAAAAACATAGAATACCATAAGTTTATTGTCCGATAATATGATTATTCTTATTTTTGCACACTAATAATCTATAGCCTACGTAAAACAGCTATTCATTAAAATTATAAACCAACCTAAAAGTATATTATTATGACATATAAATTAATTGCTCTATGTATAGCCATTATGTTCATGACTTCATGTGGAGATAAAAAAGAGAATAGCGAGAGCCAAGAAAACTCGACAACGGAAGAATCTTACGTACCACCAATAGGCAATGAAGGTGCTGATCAAGGCCAGTCAAACAATCAAGCTGACGTACAAGCAATGAATACTCCTCAAAACCCTGTTAAGATGCCAACTAGAAAATTAACTGATGCTGACCTTAAAAAATTGGCTAAGATATTAAATCAATTGCAAGCAATAAATATACAATCACAAGAAACGATGATGGCCGCTGTTCAAAAGCAAGGAATGGATCCACAACGATTCTTACAAGTACAGCAGAGTTTACAAAATCCTGAGGCTGCAAAAAGTATATCGGCAGATGAGAAAAAGAAATTTGAAGCATCTATGAATGCAATTGGAGCTATACAAGTAGATACTCGCAAGAAAATGGAAAATGCAATGAAGAAAGAAAACGTATCAATGGAAGAGTATCAGGAGATGATGATGGCAATACAAGTAGATCAAACAGCACAACAAAAGTTGATGCAGATGACTGCTCCACAAACTCCTCCTACTCCTAAGAAGTAACAACTTCTAGTTAGAAAATTAAAGATAAAATCTAAGCCCCACTACCTGAAAAGTTAGTGGGTTTTTTGTTACTCCACCACCAACACTTGGTCAACTATCAAATCATTTTCAACCCTACATTGTAGTATATATGCTCCGTGAGGTAGATTATGGTTGATATTAATTTTATCAGTATTTATAGAGTTTTCTTCGAAAACTAGTTTACCATAAACATCATAAATTGAGATACTGACATTGCTATAGAATGAATCAAAATCGATATTGATGTTTGATACTGAAGGGTTAGGGTAAATATCAGCATTTACTAGTTTTCTAGGTTCTTGTACATTTGTAATTTTTTCCCCTCTTAAAGCAATGATATGTTCATCGCCAATAGTAGCTTTAATCCAATCAGTGCCTTCCGCAGCTTTCCGAAAAGATGTATTTATTAGTTTCAAATAGTCTATACCGTCATAATGTGAGGATGTTCCAACATATAATTCTTGCTCCTCTGTTATAATCGCATTGAACCCTCTATAATTCGAATAAAGAAACATAGAAGATGGATCATCATAGAAACTATCAGTTGAACCACACATTGAGGGAGCAAAAATATGTACTTCTCCTCCGGTATTTATTGCTATAACAGCTTCTTCACTAGCCTCTATTTGAACTATCCTACCTGCCCACCTTGGTGATTCTTTAGTTGGTATGTTATAAGATCTGCTATCATAGTCCCCAAATACTCCACCATAATTATTTCCCCAACACCAGAAAGTTGTATCTCTTTTTACTGCCACTGAAAAGCCGTTTCCACAACCAATGTCAGTCCAATCAGTGTCATAATTAACTTTCGTTGGTTTATAAACCTGAGTAATTGTATCAACTCCTATACCCAAGGCTTTCCCTCCAGATCCCCAGACCCAAAGTGTACCATCTTCTTTTATTGCAAGAGTTTGCGCTTCGGAAGAGTGAACTTTCTTCCAAGGACCATATTCTTCAACTTTTGTAGGATCCAATAAATATTTATTATGGCCCACTCCGAGTTGACCATTTTCATTCTCACCCCAAACCCATAGTGTTCCATCTGTTTTTGTTGCAAAGTTACTATTTTTAAAAGTGAAAATTTTTTCCCAATCGGCATCATAATTTGCTAAAACTGGTTTATCACCATAGAAATATCCATCCGAACCAGTTCCCCATATCCACATCATACCATATTCATCTATAGCAATACTATAATTTTCACCACAGCTTATATCTTTGAATGTTCTGTTTGGTAATAATTGGAATGGCTCGGAATATTTACTAGAAATACCATTTCCAAGTTCTCCGTTACTATTGTTACCCCATGCTCTTAGGTTGTTCGAAGAGTCAATAAATATAAAACCATTTCCGGTTTGTGCTATAGCTTTATAACCTATGATTGACTCAAAATTCGGTGCAATAAAATAACTATAATAGCTATCTTGATATTCATGTCCGTATTTCAATCCATTATTAAACCCTAATAACATGCAATAATTTTTTTGTTTTAAAGCAAAGCATCTACTATCCGTTTCTATAAACTCTATATTATCAGATCCATACGTTAGCTTATTCGGCATAGTAGTAGTGACTGAATTAAATTTACCTATAGAGTATACCTCACCTTTTGAATTTGTGAAAAGAGTACCTATATCATTTGTTCTAATATCAACACAATCATAATCTCCTAATTTATTTGGAGTATAATATGTTCTATAAATTGTGTCCAGAAGTAGATCACTATCACCTCCCCACAGCCAAATTGATCCATCTTCTTGTACACCAAAAGTGCGATAATTATTTAAAGTGCTAATATTAGTCCATTTATCACTGTTACCAACTTTAGTAATTCTATCTATTATGTTTTTTTCTGGGTCATCTAGTTCACCTATTCCCATGGTAGACCAATACCTACCCCAAGTATATAGTTCTCCAAGTTCGTCTATTGCAAGAAGATAATTATTGTTTATTTCTAACTCCTTCCATCTATGTGTACTATCTATTAATATTGGCTCATCTATTATTTTACCACTTGGTTTACTAATTGTTGAATCTTCTAAAATTACCCATCCGAAATTCCACTGCCCCCAACTCCAGAGTGAACCATCTTGTTTGATACCATAAGCAGAGTTATAGATGTTGGGTCCATAAGTAATAATCTTTTCCCATTTGGAATCATCAAACAAGTGTACAGCTTTACCATTCCCCCAAGTCCAGAGAGTACCATCTTTCTTAATAGCGTAGTAAGAATAAACTTTTTCCCAATCTCCATCTTCATTAATCAAAATGGGGGATGGAGCATCTTCGGCTCGGTCATTGCCTAACTGCCCATTATTATTGTCACCCCAAGTCCAAAGGGAGTATTGGGAATAGAGCGTTTCGTTGCTTGAGGCAATTAGAAGAATTAGTATAGTAAGTTTGTATATATTTTTCATTCTGTTTTCCTATTTATGTCAAAGGTCTATTTATATAGACACATGAACAACAAAAACGTCTCAAAAACTGCAATTTTTTTCGTATATTTAAGTTTATTTCTAATTCCTTGAGAGATTTTGTCTGAGATTGACCTAATAAAGCAGATTACAAATGGTGATAAAAGGGCTTTTCGTGAGCTCTATGACCTCCATAGCACAAAAGTATACAATACAGCTCTTAGGTACTGTCAGGACTCTTCAGATGCCGAAGAAATAACTCAGGACGTATTCACTAGCATATATACAAATGCTAGCAAATTCAAATCTGAAAGCAAAGTTAGCACTTGGATATACCGGATTACTGTCAATACTGCTCTCAATTATATTAAAAAAAGAAAAAGAACTACTTTTTTTAGTCTTTCTGATAATGAATACGGAAAACCTGATTTTGAGAATCCAGGTACAATATTAGAAGACCAAGAAAAAAATCAATTATTGCTCCTAGCACTTGGTAAACTTCCTGATAGTCAAAAAACTGCTTTTATATTATCATTAATAGAAGAACTACCTAGACAGGAAGTGGCCGATATTATGGATACTTCACTCAAAGCAGTAGAGTCATTATTGCAAAGAGCAAAAGCAAATCTCAGGAAAGAATTAGAAAAATATTATCCTAACCGAAGGAAATTATAATTAGGATTGTCTAAATAATAAAAGCGGAATTAATATGATTGAAAAAGAAAAATGGATAGACGATATTATTGATAGTGCTGGATCTATAAAAAGAGAAGTACCGAGGTCGGTTGTATTTGATAATATACTTAGTGAATTAGAATCAGAAAAAATTCAGAAATTACCTATTTCTAAGTTAGCATATTCTATAGTTGCTACTTTAGTTATTATAAGCCTGAACGTTTATTCTGTATTAAATTATAGCCGTGATTTATCAAACGAATCAAACTCAGAAGTTGAATTAATATCTAATTATAATATTTATGAATAAGCTAATCTTTTATAGGACCGTAGCAATCGTTTTGCTGGTAATAAATCTAGTTGTAATTGGTTTCGTCGTATTTTCATCAAATAAAAAAGGTGAACATCCTCATGATAGAAAAGCGAATTTTAGAAACGAAGCAATTGAAATATTGGACCTTAACAAATCGCAAGAAAGGATGTTTTTCGAATCAGCCGATAGACACAATAAGATGATGAATAAATTTGATAAAAAGCAATCTCAGATACTTCAAAAATACTTCCGTGGGCTGAACGAAGGATTGAATAATGATAAAAAAGAAATGCTGTTGACTGAATATAATGAACTAGAAAGAAGAAAAATAGAAGGAACTTATAATCATTTTGAAGAGATAAAAGGCTACCTCAAACCTAATCAGATTGACAACTATAACGAATTCGTCAACAAAGCTGTAGGAAGGTTATTATCTAATAATTCGAAACCACCTCACCCACCCAAAAATCGATGAGATTGATATTAGTTATATTTCTATTTTCATTCATAGGATTATTTTCGCAGGATAGATCTGAAACTATAATTACTTTTAATCCTATTTTAGAAAATAGACCTATAATTCTTGAAGAAGTTTTATACTATAATTCGAACAAAGATAGTTTTTTAATCGAATCACTAAGGTTTTATGTTTCGAACATAGAGCTTCTTAATGAAAAAGAGACTGTACTGTCATTAAAAGATAAATACTACCTTATAGATTTGGAGTATCCTGAAAGTTTAAAAATTGAGCTAGCAACTAAGAATAATATTAGTTTTAATTCCATAAGATTTGGGATAGGAATAGACAGTATAACTAATTCGAAAGGAGTGATGGGAGGGGATTTAGACCCTACCAAAGGTATGTATTGGACTTGGCAAAGTGGTTATATAAACTTCAAATTAGAAGGTGTTTCGGATAAATGTAATACGAGAAAGAATCGATTCCAATATCATCTAGGTGGGTATCAAGAACCTCTAAACCTGTATCAAGAAATTAGTTTAGATTTACCTGCGAATGTTCAAAATATATTAATAGACGTTGATATATCTACATTACTTAATAAACTAGATTTATCAACTACAAATCAGATAATGAGTCCAAGTTACGAAGCTCTAGAAATAGCCAATTTTTTTCCTAAAATCTTCATTCTTAACAATTGAAATTCAAGTTTATTATATCGCTAAGTTGTATAGTATTATTATCAGCATTTTCTAATTATTTAGATCTGGCTTATCCTGATTATTTTCCTGAACCTGAGTATAATTTTGAGGAAAATACACTTCGAGAAAATACTATCCAACTAGGTAGAATACTTTTCTTTGACCCGATATTATCAAAGGACAGCTCTATTTCTTGCGCCTCTTGCCACTCCCCATACAATGCTTTTGCTCATACTGACCATGATTTAAGTCACGGTATAAATGATAGTATAGGCACTCGGAATGCCCCTGCCTTGTTCAACTTAGCTTGGAATAAATCGTTTATGTGGGATGGTGCAATTCATCATCTTGATGTACAAGCATTAGCCCCAATAAGCCACTCAGGTGAGATGGGTGAAGATATAAAAAACGTAGTTATAAAACTCCAAAACACTAAGCGATATCCTAGTCTTTTCGAAGCTGCTTTTGGCGATAAAAAAATAACTGGTGAGCATCTACTAAAAGCTATTTCTCAGTTTCAGCTCACTCTAGTTTCTGCCAATTCTAAATATGATAGTGTCAGAAGAAATGAATCCACTTATACTCTCCAAGAACAGAAAGGGTATGAGATATACAAGTCTAATTGCAGTGGTTGTCACACCGAGCCACTATTCACTAATAATAATTTTGAAAGAAACGGATTAGAAATAGACACAACTTTGAATGATTACGGAAGGATGATGATAAATAATAACAGCAAAGACAGTGCTTTTTTCAAAGTTCCTTCTCTGAGAAATCTGAGCTATTCTTACCCATATATGCACGATGGTAGATACAGAAAACTTAAAGATGTGCTCAAACATTACACTAGTAACCCCAGTTTGAGTAGAGGCAAGGAAATAAAATTATCTTCGAATGAAAAAGCAGATTTGATTGCATTTCTACTAACATTGAACGATAGAGAGTTTGTGTTTAACCCGAAGCATCAGTTTCCTAGAGAATAGGAAGGCAGCTCCTTAGGGTTAGAATATTAGTAGCCTCGATAGTTTGAAGACCCAAACAACTCCGTTAGGAGTTGAATATTAGTAGCACCTCGATCACCAACACCGCCGACTACCCTGTAGGGGTAGAATCTTCATCAATATATCTCATAATTTTCTCAAATGGAATTTTATAAAAGTCCATTAATTTGTAAGCCTCATACAATGAGTTCAAAGAATCAATAACCCAAAATTCTATTTCGTCTGATTTATTCTGTTTACTTGTAATATAATTATCAATGGATTGCATGTTTATAGTTTTCGAACCTAATATAGTTTTAACTTGGTCAAAGTATTCCTCAGTATCATTTAAATCAAGCTCAGGAAAACTAGAAACAGCATCAACAATTAATGCAATTATATTTTTTAAATTATAATCTTGTTCTTTCTCTATCTTATTATCTAATTCACTAATGTTCATATTTTTATCGTCCTAATAAAGCTTAAATAATACTACTTTCTTCATCTATCATTCTACTACTTTCTAATTAGTTATTTAGTAATTTAACATTTTGCAAACTATTTTGGAATTTTATTCAATACAACCGAAGGAAAATGAAAAATAATTTGTCTAAATAGAAAATCAAATAAATCAATTAAGGATAAACATGAAAATAATTATTTACATATTTGCACTATGCGCTTTAGTACTAAGTGCTGAGGCACAACTAAACCCTGCCATTACTTCGTGGTTGCAAAACACAACGGAGACAGGCACATATTATGTAAAAGGAAATAGCACGGCTATTGACAATGGAATATTATACAACTGTCAAAAAGTCGAATACTCGGCTGAGTTCGTTTACGTAACTGCAACAGGAATACCAGCGTACCCTACAGGACCATTCAATGACGGTAATCCCTCGCAGGCTACTAATCAGAATGGTATATACAAAATACCTTTGAACCCAATTAAAAATGAAGGCACTCCTATCGCTACTACTGGTGGTAATATTGGGCTATTTATTAATGGTGTTGCTCTATTCGATTATAGAGATGGTGTAGCTTGGAACCCTAATACTAATGCACTATGTGGAGGTCCCGGTAACCCTCCTTGTCCAGGTGGGCCAGCGGCAAAGCAGGATTGGAACAGAGATGCTATACCTGCCGAAAGAGCCGGATTCGATTGTTCGAAAGCACATCCTGCTATGGGCAATTACCACCATCACCAGAACCCTTCGGCATTCAAATTAGACAAAGAAGTAGTTTCTGATATCTGTAATTTATATGATGCTGATGGATTATACGCAATTTACGAAGAAAAGCATTCACCACTAATTGGTTTCGCCTATGATGGCTTCCCTATTTATGGAGCTTATGGATACAAGAATGCTGATGGCACTGGTGGAATTACTCGTATCAAATCTGGTTATTCACTAAGAGATATAACTAAAAGAACCACTCACGCAGACGGCTCAACTGTATCAAATGGGCCTGATGTAAATGCTACATATTTCCTCGGATATTTCCGTGAGGATTATGAGTTCATATCGCATCCTAACGAACCAGATTATTTAGATGAGCATAATGGAAGATTCTGTGTAACACCTGAGTATCCCGAAGGTACTTATGCTTACTTCGCTACTGTAGATGAGAATTGGAATTCGACTTATCCTTATGTAGTAGGACCAACATTCTATGGTGTTTCTACAAATAGAAAAGTGACTTCTATTACGGAACAAACAACAGTATATACAACAGAGACTACATCAGTATCCGACGACTATTTCGAGAAATTGAACCTTACAGTATTCCCAAATCCTTCATCAGATTTGCTCGCAGTTCAAGTGAATGAGTTAGTTGGAAATCAAATTAAAATCGAATTGCTTGATCTTTCTGGAAAATTATTAAATTCGAAAGTAATAAATAGCGGAAGTACTATTTCATATTTCGACACACAAACACTTTACGGTGGTGTTTACTTGGTGAAGTTATCGACTGACAAGTACTCGACTACAAGAAAAGTAATTCTAGTAAAGGAATAGTTTTATCTAAATAAGATTTATATATAAGTCCTGCTATTGAATAATAGCGGGGCTTCGATTTGTAGAGACGTACTGCGTTCGTCTCATTAATTCATTTGTGATTTGAATTATTATACTCATCTAATTCCCATTTTAATGGGTTTTCCATAATATACTTTCTAATCTCATAAAGAGATTTCTCATTTCTTATTACGTGGTCATAATAATTTGTTTGCCACGCAAAATTTGGATTTAATTTTCTCGCTTTTGAAGTTACAGCAGACTTTAAACCTCTAACAATAGCAGATAGATTTTTACTCGCTGATTGTAGAGACGTATGCAATACGTCTCTAGATGGGTGTCTCTCAATATCGACATTATTTGAATCTATTTCATTCAGTATTATTATACAATGAAAATGATTTGGCATAATCACAAATTCATCTAATTCTATATTCAAATCTCTCCTTATTTCTGGAGTCTTATACCATTCCGTTTCAAGGATTACTCCAATTTTTGAAAGCTGCATAACCCCGTTAGTTATACTTCCGAAAAAATTGATTTTGTCTTTTGTACAAATTGTCAATGAATAATATCCAGGATTTGAATAGTCCCAGTTTTTTAATCTATTCGATTGGGTTCTATATTTATTCTGAAATTTATCTTCCATCAGTTACCCCCTCTCTGAGACGTACTGTGTACGTCTCTGGTCAATTGTTTTTGTTTTGAGACGTATGCAATACGTCTCTACGGTTGCTTAATATTAATTCCCCAATATACTGAAATTTCTATTTTCCCCCACAAAAAAACCCACTACTGTGTTACCAATAGTGGGTCTTCGATTTTCAAATTCGATTATGATAATTCTAAGATATCTTTCTCAGAATCGCTGATAAACTCTTTAATAGTTTGTTTATTTCGATTGAATAAATTTATTAAATAATCCGTTGATGTGTTTCCAGTCTTTAATATTATAACTTTTGGAGGACTTCCGTTAAAGCTCACATAGTCTAAGAAATCGCTATCTTTTGAAACGATTGTGTAATTATTATTTATTGCATAATCTATTATTTCTTTATCAGATGCAGTCGTTAGCCCTACTTTTCCAACATGAACACTTCCTAAAAAATGTTCATTTGCTATAAGTGCAACCTTGTAAGATATGTTTTGGTCAAATAATAGTTTCACCCAACAACCACGCTTACTCTTCTTTCTCTATCCGAAGCATATTGCAAAGCCGCCCGGATATCCAAGTCAGTTAACTCCGGATAATCTTCGACGATTTGTTTATTCGTCATACCCGATGCTAGCCAACCAAGAATATCATAAACCGTTATTCGTAAGTTTCTGATACAAGGCGAACCACCTTTTCGACTTCTGTCAATAGTTATTATATCTTTGTATTCTTCTCTTTCCATGCTATTTACCTCTAGTTAATAGACTAATTTACAAAAAATATATTACAATTCCCCCCCCCACAAAAAAAAACCCACTACTGTGTTACCAATAGTGGGTCTTCGATTTGTAGAGACGTACTGCGTACGTCTCATGATTCCTATGTTTTTTGAGACGTATGCAATACGTCTCTACGTAGGGGACTTGGTAATCACAAGAGATTACATCATGCCGCCCATTCCGCCCATGCCACCCATATCCGGATGACCGTGACCGCCGCCAGCATTCTCTTCTGGCTTCTCTACGATTGTTGCTTCTGTAGTTAGTAATAGACCTGATACCGAAGCCGCATTTTCCAATGCTACTCTCGATACCTTAGTTGGGTCGATTACACCAGACTCAAACAAGTCTTCGAACTTATCAGTACGTGCATTGTAACCGAAAGCACCTGTGCCTTCTTTTACTCTGTTCACTACTACCGATGCTTCGCCACCGCAGTTAGTTACTATCTGACGCAATGGCTCTTCTAGAGCACGTAAGATAATATTAACGCCAGTAGTTTGGTCGTGATTTTCTGTTTTTATGTCTTTTAGGTTAGCCAAAGCACGGATGTAAGCTACACCACCACCTGGTACTATACCTTCTTCGACTGCAGCACGAGTAGCGTGAAGTGCATCTTCTACTCTAGCTTTTTTCTCTTTCATTTCCACTTCTGTTGCTGCACCAATCTTGATTACAGCTACACCGCCAGAAAGCTTAGCTAGACGCTCTTGCAATTTCTCTCTGTCATAATCTGAAGTAGTTTTTTCGATTTGAGTTTTGATTTCGTTGATTCTACGTTTGATATCATCAGACGAACCAGCTCCCTCTACTATGATTGTGTTATCTTTGTCTATTGTGATACGTTTTGCAGTACCTAATGAAGAAATGTTTGCTCCTTCTAGGTTGTAACCTTTTTCTTCAGAGATAACAGTACCACCAGTTAGAACTGCGATATCTTCTAGCATAGCTTTTCTTCTATCACCGAAACCTGGTGCTTTTACAGCAGCAATTTTCAATGTACCACGTAGCTTGTTAACTACCAAAGTAGCCAATGCTTCGCCTTCTAGATCTTCAGCGATGATTAGTAATGAACGACCTGCTTGAGATACTTTTTCCAAGATTGGAAGAACGTCTTTGATAGCAGAGATTTTCTTGTCATAGATCAATATATATGGATCATCTAAAGCAGCTTCCATATTATCTGTGTCAGTTACGAAGTAAGGAGATAAGTAACCTCTATCGAACTGCATACCTTCTACTGTGTCTAGTGAAGTTTCAGTTCCTTTCGCTTCCTCTACAGTGATAACACCGTCTTTACCAACTTTTTCCATAGCTTCTGCTATTAGAGTACCGATAGTATCGTCGTTGTTAGCAGAGATAGTACCAACTTGAGCTATCTCTTTAGTGCCTTCTACGTTTCTTGACATTTCTTTTAGAGCTGCTTTGATTTCCGTAACAGCTAAGTCGATACCACGTTTCAAATCCATAGGATTAGCGCCAGCAGTAACGTTTTTCAAACCCTCACGGTAAATCGCTTGAGCCAATACAGTAGCCGTAGTAGTACCATCACCAGCTACGTCCGAAGTTCTAGATGATACTTCACGTACCATGTTAGCACCCAAATTCTCTACTGGATCTTCCAACTCAACTTCTTTAGCTACAGTAACACCGTCTTTAGTAACAGTCGGTGCACCGAATTTTTTATCAATAATAACGTTACGACCTTTTGGGCCTAATGTAACTTTCACAGCGTTAGCAAGTTTATCTACACCTGCTTTCAGCTGTTGTCTTGCTTTCATGTCAAAATCAATGATTTTAGCCATTTTATAAAACTCCTAAATTTTTGTTTTTGTTATGAAATAATTGCGTAGATATCACTCTCACGCATAATAAGTAAATCTTCGCCATCAACTTGTACTTCCGTTCCGCCGTACTTACCGTATAGAACTTGGTCGCCTGCTTTAACAGCAAGAGGCAATACTTTACCCTCTTCGTTGATTTTGCCATTTCCAACAGCTACTATAGTACCTTCTTGTGGTTTTTCTTTAGCTGTGTCTGGTATTATGATACCGCCAGCAGTTTTTTCTACTGCCGCTTGTGGGCGAACTAACACCCTGTCGTGTAATGGAGTTAAAGCCATATTATATAACCTCCGAATAACATATTAAATTTATAAAAAGTAATTTTTAAAACAATTAGCACTCTTGTCATTAGAGTGCTAACAAAAGTACGAAAATGGATCAATTTTGTTGTAAAAAATTATTTTAAAAGGATTTTTTGGTGAGCTGTCATTGCGAGCGAAGCGCGGCAATCTATCCGCAAGTAGTTGATTTTTTCTAGTAGAGACGTATTGCATACGTCTCAAATCCAACGCGTCACTCTGAATGGAACGCAGTTGAGCGCCTGTGCTGAGCGACAGCCGAAGTAAAGAGTCTAGGTAACCACGCTAATAGCCAGAATAATTCCCAAAATATTATAAATAGTGTTATATTTGATAATCAGTCCATTTATTGTTGAAAAAAGAAATGAAAAAAATATTGATTATCTTATTGCTGTTTATGTCTTATAACTTAAGCTTTGGACAATGGGTACAATTAGGTGAAAGTATTCAAAGGGAAAAAGGAGCCGAATCATTTGGTCATACTTTAGCAATTAGTGGTGATGGTTTAACGGTTATAGTTGGATCTAAAACGAGTCCTGAATTAGCTAAGAATGCAGGTAAAATTGAAGTATTCCGTTATATTAATAGCAAGTGGGAAGAAATTGGTGATATTTTAGGTAATAAATTAAATGATGAATTCGGTTGGGCTGTTGACATAAGCCATGATGGTAACATTATAGCAGTTTCAGCTAGAGATGGTCAATATGGTCATGTAAGGGTTTACAAATATGCAAATGAAAAATGGATCCAAATGGGAGATGATCTAGACAAGAATGGAAGGTATTTTGGTTATACGATATCATTGAATGATAGTGGAAATGTCGTTGTAATTAGTGCAATACATAACGATAGTGGCGCACCATTAGGCGGGCAAGTAACAGTCTTTGAATTTAAAGATAATAAATGGGAACAAAAAGGACAAGATATTAATGGGGACACCTATTATGGATATTTAGGGACTTCTTTATCTATTAATGGTGAAGGTAACATTATTGCACTGAATAATAATGGATTTATTAAAATTTTTAAATATGGAAATAACAAGTGGAGTCAAATTGGTGATGATATAGATGGCAATGATAAATATACTAATATTGATTTGAGTAAAGATGGCTTAACTATTGCATTTGGCATGGGTAGTGACCAGGTATATAATTATGATGGTGGACAAACAATAGTATATAAGTTTAATGGTACTGAGTGGGAGCAATTAGGTCAAACTTTTTACAATCACTCTGGTAGGATTGCGAAAATTAATGGTGACGGTAATATTATAGCTACCGCTGGTACAGCAGGGATTGATGAAGAAGGGCAGACTTTCTTCAACCCAAAGGTATATAGTTTATTCTATGATCAATGGAGAAGTTTTGGATTAAAAATAGATGAAGAAGAGAATAACAAATTTATTGGATCAAGGATTAGTATTAGCGATGATGGGTTTACAATTGCTATAGGGGGAATTACTAAAACATCCAAGTTTGGCTATACAGAGGACCTAAGAGTTTATACACATTCAACTAGAACATTTGTTAAAAACCATGAAGAACATCAAAAGATTAAGTTATATCCCAACCCAGCAAACGATTTGGTATCAATTGATGTAGATAGAATAGACTTAATGAATGAATTTACTATTATAGATATTAATGGTAAATCCGTTTACAACAGCACATCTCCTAATTCTAATTTAACCATTGACTTAAAACAGTTTTTAAGTGGTGTTTACTATCTTATAGTTAAGAATAAGGAAGGAACAACAAGAGAGAAACTAATAATTCAGTAACTACAAAAACCATGAAAACCCTAATAACAATCCTCATTATCCTTAACATAGTAGTCCTGTTGGGGCAGCTATGGCCGGAGGGTGCTCCGCCATTCGCGGGTACGGTGAACATAGTATTTTTGGTACTTAGTTTGTTGTTCTTTGTTTGGCTTTTGGTTAAGCGGACTTAGACTTGCTTTGGGTGATGCTTTTTTATCATTTTTTGCATAAATATATTGTTGGGTAATATCACCTCGTCGCCGTCTGAAGTTTTTAGTCGTATGAAGAAAAAACTAACGTCGCTCACTCGTCCTTCTATCTCAAAGTCTCTGTCTATTATACTTATAGTGTCGTCTAGTCGTACATTGTGGGTGAAGAATATGATAATAGCCGAAGTCAGGTTCGATAGGTGCGACCACTGTGCGAATAGTGCTATCCCCAATACTGTTAACGCCGATACGAAGTAAAGCAGTAATTCCGATTGGTCAACTCCCCATATAGTTGATACAAAGAATATAACTATAGAAGTAAATACAATCGCAAAGATTTTTTTAATAATCTTACCGCGTGTCTTGTGCAATATATTCTTCCTAACAGTTCTATTTATTATTCGAATAACTAATATCCTAATTAGTAAAAATAGAGTTAGAGTAATAGCGGTTTGGAGTATCCTAATTTCAGTGCCGTCCATCTTATTTTCTTTTTGTTATTGTGAGTATATATGTGGGTACAAACGAATATTTGATACAAAGCGTGTAAACGAAACTACTAGTTTTCATAAATAGTATTAGCTATCTACCCAATTACATTTTTGAAATCGGCAAAGTTGAGTTTATCGGCTAGACTGATGGCCGCTTTTTTGTAGCTAGCGGACATCTCAGGGTCTTGCTGCTCAACGATTTTTGATATATTGGTTATAGTCAGTAGCTTGAGTTCTACTGGTAGTTTCATAGACATACGGGCAGCTAACCGCAGCTTCTCCATAGCTTGTACGGTGCGACCTTGTTCGGCATCGAGCAGGGCTGTGGTGTTCAATATAAAGCATTCGGCTTGAGCATTCGGCTTCTCTTTTATTAGCTGAGTCGCTTCATTTATTTTATTCTCAGCTGTTGTAAAATCGCTTATACTAATGTATGATTTCGCGATTATAGATAGTAATTGCACCTTCTCTATTAGTCGTAATCTATGAGTGTTAGTGTGATACAAGTTCTCAGCTTTACTAATAGCATTCTCATATCTAGTTGCGAAAATTTCGTCTAACACCTCGTTGCGAGCTATCACGAAATCAAATTCATCGCTGATATTGCCTACTACTACAGTGCCGCTTATACTACCCTCATCACCCGATTCGCTACCTCCATTACCATCGCCAGATCCGTTACCGTTTCCTTCCACCTCTACAGTTTCTTCTGGGTTATATTGCTGAGCATACTGGTTACTTATCTGAGTCATACGCTCGGCTAGTTCATCGTTCTCGGCTTCTTTACTATGTGCAGCTAGATAAGGAGCTATTTGTTCTTTCTCATCCTCATCAGCATTGTCATATAGCTCTTTCAGCTCTTTGGATACTATACCGTGGAGTGCTATTTTCTCCTCATATTCGAGCCCACTAAGGAAATACTCGTAGTAAAACGCCTGAGTGAACTGATAAATAGTCGTCTTTACACCGTAGCGAATATTAGCGCCTATACTTCTTATAACTGATGACTTTTGCGATATAGTACGTAATCTCTGTATAACATCTACAACGTCCGTATTGAGCAATTTGCTCATCATATAAGCCGAAAATTCTCGCCCTTCGGCACTACATATAGCTAATAGATTTCTATCACTGTCCGTTAGGTCATTTATATTCTCAGCCAAAGCCGCACTAGCCGTTACGGGCATGTGTACGTCATTTAGGTTGAGCGTTAGTTCCCCTGCTTCGTTGAATGGGGGATGTTTTTCGAAATAATGCAAATATTCATTGAGAATACCCGGATTACCAAAGCTCTTCTCCATAACCCAACTAATAAATTCCTCATTGTCCTTGTAGTGGCTGAGGTTTGCACGGAAATAGCTTTCTGTCTCTTTACTATCCAGATTTTTTAATCTTATTCTTTTTATATCGTGATTTTCAGTGACTATGAGTGGGAATAGAGGGATAGAAGGATCTGAGAAATCCGAACGTCTATACGAGAAAAGCAGCAATATTGGTTGGTCACCATCGGCAAACCTTCGTATCATCTCTACAGACGATGCGTCAGCCCACTGCATATCATCTATCATCAGCACAAGAGGAGATTTGTGAGCAAAGCTACAAAAAGCATTATAGAACTCGTCTATAGCGCTCACTTTATCATCTGTCTTCTCTTGGCTCGATTCTTTTTTATAGTCGCGCCAATCTTTGCTTATCTCTTTTACAGCGTAGAATATCTCACCTGTAAGCGGCAAAGATGCAAGTATAGATATACCCAATCGCTTTTTGAAACGGGCTTTAGCAGATTTGTAATTCCCCTCCAACATATTGTCCATAGCTGTTGAGAACGGCTTTAACTGCTGCAAATTCCCCACGTTGAAATTGCCTATGGGTGCTTCATTTTCTAGCATCAATGAAATAACATCTTCGTCCTTACGAGCGATTTTCATCATTTCCATCATCAGAAAAGTTTTACCTGCACCGCCCTCGCCCTCAATTGCGATTACGCTACCACGACCATTTTTTAGGTCTTTTAGTTTCTGTTGAAATAGCTCGATTTCGGAATCTATCCCAATAGGGAAATAGTTGTTTTCCATTACAATTTCTATTTATTTTATATTATAATATCTAATATACAAAATCCGTTCCGAATTATAGATTAACCAATATTTATTTAACTAATATTCGAAAGAAGTTATTACTTAGAAATGATAAATATCAATTCAATAGCTAGTTTGTTATTTTAGATGCAGCCAATCTATATTTATCACTTATATGTAAAGTGATACCAGCTAAAAGCCAAGTAGTATAAACAATCAACTTGGTAATTAGTAATATAATATCACCTTTGAATCCCACCGCTGTTACAACAAACAATAATTCACTGATTAGAAAGAACAAAAGATAGAGAATTATAGATCTTTTGTGTGGAGTGCTAGTACTTAGACCTAAATCATCTGCTAATTTTACAAAGAAAAATGGAGTCACAATTCCCAAGAAAACTAAATGCAAGTATCCAATCACCAAATTGCGATTATAATAAACGAACATAGCAACTTCTTGTATAGAGCCAGCTAAGGCAAAAAACACCTTGATAACAAATAGAGCGAATATAGATTTCAGAATAATGGATTTGAATCGATCCATTGACCTTAGATGGACAAATATATCTTTACTCATCAGAAATATTGCATGAAACTGCATCATTGAAGAAAGTACCGAAACAATATTAATCACCCACCCAGGATCAGTCCATAGAGTAGAAAGGCTAAAATTTAAAAATGTAGAAATTAAAAATAAATTGTATGCCCTTTTCCAATTATCTTGGTCTTTCACTTTGATACTATAAGCTATTAGACTGACTATCGATAGAATAAACCAACCATTGTATTGGAAATGCAAATAAAAATATATGGACAAATCATACCAAATAGTATCTTTCATCCCATTCACAATAATTGGAGCTAATGAAAAGGGTCCTATCGATGAAATAACCATAAACAAGAGTGCAGCCATAGCAAATTTTCTATGAATAGAACTATCTCCCCTAGTATCGCGGTACAGAAAAATAGCGAAAAAATAAGAGAGAAGAATATGAAGCGTTGAAAAAATAATGGAACCTACAGCATAACCTTGGAAAGGAAATGTAAGGAGCATACCAAGTACCGATATATTCAATGCTATGAAAAGATATGCATATTTTTTCCTCTCTAACAGTGCGTATTGTTTAAGTAGAAAATAGTAGATAATATTAAAAATCCAGCCGAGGAATGCCAAATGCGAATGAGTATGAAGGAAGTATTTATAATTGAACCAAGTACCCATACCAAAGATAAAAGAACTTCTGATAACGGCAGCAAATATAACTGCTATCGCAAGCCAAATCAATGATATGATGATATAATGCTTTTTTGTCAATTGCAATGTTTTAGCACTTAGAAATTATTCCAAGTGTAAATTTAGATATTTACTTTTTCTTTATCAAATGCAAATATATGAAATACTATAATTTATAACTTTCGAAGAAGGATTGTAAATCAACATTGCCACCAGAAATGATGAGTCCTACATTTTTATTGGCAAAAAGCTCCTTATACTTGATAGCTGCAGCTAGTACAGTAGCAGATGATGGTTCTACTACTATTTTCATCCTTTCATAAATCAATCTCATCGCACTAAGTATCTCTTCATCTTCTACTACCAATATATCATCTACATATTGCTTTATATAATCATAATTTAGTTCACCAAGTGAAGTTAGTAAACCATCACAAATAGTTTTAGGATTCTCCGAAGGAATTATACCATTAGAATAGAAAGATCGATAAGCGTCGTTCGCACCTAATGGTTCAGCAGCGAAAACTTTGATTTCCTTTTTTAATCCTTTACTACAAATAGCAGTACCAGATATCAGACCGCCACCACCTACAGGAGCTATAACAAAATCAATTTCGGGATAATCAGTCAGTAATTCGAGGGCTGCAGTTCCTTGTCCCGCAATTATTTCATCTCTATTATATGGATGGATGAATTCGGCACCAGTATCTGTGACTATTTTACGTAGAGATGATTCTCTAGCTTCCAGATTAGGTTCGCAGAAGGTAATCTCAGCTCCATAACCACGAACAGCATCTATCTTGACTTTAGGTGAATTACTCGGCATCACTATATATGCGGGGACCCCTTTTTCTCTAGCAGCCAAAGCCAATGCTTGAGCATGATTACCAGAGGAATGTGTAGCTACACCTCTCGCTAATTTATATTCGGGGAGTGAGAGTAGAGTATTAGTTGCACCTCGATATTTGAAGGCTCCTATCTTTTGGAAATTCTCGCACTTGAAAAACAAATTAGCTCCAACTATTGAATTTAACAGCGAGCTAGTCAGTACAGGTGTTCTCTTAATTTTAGATGAAATCCTATTATGGGCTTCTATTATATCTGAAATAGTTAATGACATTTATTTATTTTTAAAAATTAGAAATAACCCTTATAAAACTAGTAAATAATCAATAAAAAAAGGCAGAACATCTATGTGATATTCTGCCTTCTTCGATTTATTTTTTTTTACTTAACTAAGCCAAATTCTTTTCCGACTTCACCGAACACTTCTAGGATTTTATCTAAGTGTTGTTTTTCGTGAGTGGCCATATAGCTAGTACGCATCATACTCATAGTAGGAGGTACCCCCGGAGGTATAAACGCATTAACAAATACACCTGCGTCATATAGTCTTCTCCACATCATCAATGCTTTTTCTACATCACCTACGATAACTGGTACTATCGCTGTAAGACTATCCAGCACTTCAAAACCTAGAGCATTGAATCCAGCACGCATATAGTCTGCATTTTCTTTTAGTTTTGTTACTCTCTCTGGCTCTCTTTCCAATACATCAAGCGCAGCTAATGTAGCAGCACAAGAGGAAGGAGTAGGACTAGCACTAAATATAAGTGCAGGAGAAGTATGTTTCACGAAATCTATTACCTTACTCGGTCCAGCTACGAATCCACCTAATGAAGCAAATGTCTTAGAGAAAGTTCCCATTATCATATCAGTCTCTTCTACTAATCCGTAGTGACTAGCAGTACCACGACCACCAACACCAACAACACCAGTAGCGTGAGCATCATCAACTAATACTCTAGCATTGTATTTTTTAGCAATTTCTAATAATTCTGGTAATTTTACTAATTCGCCTGTTACGGAGAAAACCCCATCTGTAACCAATAATTTACCAGCGTCTAGCGGTAGATTGCTTAATACTCTTTCCAGATCATTCATGTCATTGTGCTTATAACGCACTAAATCAACGAAAGCACCTTTTGCCATCATAGCACCATTAATAAGACAAGCATGATTTTCCTTGTCCATAATGATATATTCACCTTTAGTCGGGAGTGCAGATATAGTACCTATACCCGTTTGGTAGCCCGTACTAAATAATAATACTTCTTCGAAACCTAAATACTTTGCTAATCTATGTTCTAACTCAATATGTAAATCAAGAGTACCAGTCAAGTATCTAGAACCTGAACAACCAGTACCATACTTTTCTATTGCTTTAATAGCTGCTTCCCTAACTTCGGGATGCGCAGTTAGTCCGAGGTAATTGTTGGAACCAGCCATAATTACTTTACGACCTTCCATACTTACAACTGGACCTTCGTTTTCTTCTACAGCTCGGAAATAGGGATAAATACCCTTTTCTTTTGCTTCATCTGCTACATGAAAACTATACGCTTTGTCGAATAAATCCACTTTTACCTCTTTTCCTAATCTTCTGTTTCAATTTTAAAAAACAAATATAATCAAATAATAGTTCACAGAAAAAACATAAGATATTCACACCTAATTAATTAATGGTGGAATCCATAAATGCTTTTTCATATTTACATTATCATTTATAAACTCTATCCCTTCCGATTCTAGTAACTCTCGCATATAGGTAGGAGTTGGGAAGTGCATTTTTCCTGTCAGCTCACCCAACCTATTTACAACTCTATGTGCAGGTATTTCACCTGACAATTTGGTACTATTGAGTGCCCATCCTACATATCTTGCAGATGATTGCAATCCAATCGCTTTGGCAATTGCACCATAAGTTGTTACTTTGCCAATTGGTATTTGCTTCACTAATTCAAATATATTTTCGTTTACAGACATAATTATGATAACTGAACCAATAAAATTTTTCGATTTCTTGAATAACCGACTCAAAGCTGATTTGCCGGGAGCGAAGGCTCATATCAAAATGGCACCATTCGGAGATTTGGAGCGATTAAATAATAATATACCAAGAACTGACGCAAAAAAAAGCGCAGTTCTCCTACTCATAAACGAACAAATGGAACTTTTGTTCACACTAAGAAGTAGCAAGTTACGCAAACATAGCGGACAAATCTCTTTCCCCGGTGGTAGAGCCGACGAGGGAGAGACCTACGAGCAAACGTCCCTTCGCGAAACTGAAGAAGAAGTAGGAATAAGTAGTAGTAAAATCCAACTAATGGGGCGAATGTCCGGACTATATGTACCCCCTTCTAATAATATAATCCAACCCATAATTGGCAAAATACCTAGTAATATTGATTTACTACTAAACCCCGATGAAGTTGAAGAAGCCTTCTATGTTCCCTTGGAGAGCTTCTTAAGTGATGAAAAATTGAAAACCAAGAAAACTGTTTACAATGGTAAACCATTCGCATATCCATATTGGGATGTGCACCACAGCGTACCACTATGGGGAGCTACAGCAATAGTTATGAGCGAATTTATTTATATAGTTAATGAGTTTAGGGAAAATAATTCGTAATTTGTGCGACTATGAATGACTTAAATAATAAAACAATTGATTGGTCTGTACCGCCTGCTAGTACTGACATTCCTGCTTTTTTAGCTCCAGATACGAAGAGAATTAATATTAACAATGACTCACAGTTGTTGCATTTTTATAGCAACAATCATCCTTTGGTATCATTCAAAATTATATTTCACAAAGGAACTTCTGAAGAAGAATACTCTGGAATCTCTAAAATTATGTTCGAGCTACTGTCGTCAGGAACTGAAAGCAAAACTGCACTCGATTTCGCTACAGAACTAGATTATCTAGGAGCATCGCTTAACTTTACTGAAAGCAAAGATTATGCTGTCTGTAGATTAGATTGCTTAAAAGAAGTGTTCGACACAGCTTTTGAGTTACTTAAAGATGCTTTATTCAATCCAAAGTTTGATGAACTGGAAATTGATAAAACAATCAGAAAATTCAAATCTGCAAAAGAACAGGAAGAAGCTGACTCCAACTATCTAAGCACTACCGCTATGATGGCGTCGCTTTTCCGTGAGCACCCTTATGGTAATCCCGAATACGGATATAGTGATGAAATAGAAGAATTCACACGTAGAAATATAAAAAACTGTTGGGAATCGTATATTTATGGTTCTAAAATCTCGATAGTTGCAACTGGCAATATGCGTGAAGAAACAGCATTGAAGTATGCTAATCAGTTAGTCAATCAAATGGCAGATGATATAGACAATGAAGAAGTTGACAATATACTCGTACGTGAACAAAACAAACTGGTTATAGTAAACTTCAACTCAAGTTCGCAATCCGTTATTAGCGTAGGTAAGCCCACTATAAATATCAAACACGAGAACTATGCTGGGCTCAGCTTAATCAATGTTATATTTGGTGGCTATTTCCTTTCTAGATTGAATCACTTAATCCGTGAACAAAAGGGATTGACTTATGGAGTACATTCCTCTATTAGTTCTGCTGTTCATACGGGTCTATTGGGAGTTTCGACTTCCGTTAATCTAGATAAAACTAGAGAAGTAGTTAGCGATATATTAGAAGAGATGTCAAAAATATCGAATGAGATGCTAGAAGACGATGAGCTTCAAAGAGCAAAGAATTATTACTTAGGCAGTTTTCTTCGTAGTGCAGAGAGCCACAAGCAAATCTCAAAAATGCTGACTACGATAGCTCTTAATGATTTGGATGATGACTATTACAATCAATTTTATAGAAAAATAAAAAATATAAGAAGCGACGAATTATTCAGCACTCAAATAGACCTATTCAAACCCGAAGGGCTATCTATAGCAATAGCTGGGAACGAGAAAAAGCTAGTCGATCAATTCGATGGATACTTTGATAGATACGATATATTGGACAAAGAAGGTAAGATTTTAGGACGTTACGAAAACAATAACTAATACCATTCGTAATATGTATTTTAATATGATAATCAGATAAAGAATATGGCAAATGATATCGAGCTTCTAAAAGAGCTTTCAGAATCAATAAATAAAGTAAAAAGTGAAGTTGCGAAAGTAATTATTGGTCAAGATAAAGTAGTCGAAGAGCTACTAATATCACTATTTGCTAAAGGTAATTGTCTTTTGGTAGGCGTACCGGGATTAGCGAAAACATTGCTTATCCGTACACTAGCCGAATCATTACACTTAGATTTCTCACGTATCCAATTTACTCCAGACTTGATGCCTGGTGATATCACAGGTACCGAGGTGATAGAAGATGATTTGTCAACTGGAAAGAAAACTTTCAGATTCGTAAAAGGGCCTATATTCTCGAATATCGTATTAGCCGATGAGATAAACAGAACTCCTCCTAAAACTCAGGCCGCACTACTAGAAGCCATGCAAGAGCATGAGGTAACGGCAGCAGGGAAAACTCTGAGCTTGCAAGAGCCATTTTTCGTATTAGCTACTCAAAACCCGATAGAGCAAGAGGGTACTTACCCACTACCGGAAGCACAATTAGACAGATTTATGTTTAACATAAAGCTTGATTACCCTTCTCTAAAAGAAGAAGTAGAGATCGTAAAATCTACTACTATTGAGACTAAAGCTGTTATTAATCAGGTGATAGGCGCAGACAAGATTATCGAATTTCAAAACCTAATACGTCGTATTCCTGTCGCGGACAATGTAGTAGAGTATGCAGTAAATCTAGTGCGAAGTACTCGACCAGATTATACTGATTCCGAATTAGTTAAGAAATACATTAGCTATGGTGCTGGACCGCGTGCTAGTCAATACTTAGTACTTGGTGCCAAATCAAGAGCTGGTATAAAAGGTAACTCTTCCCCAGAAATAGCTGACGTAAAAGAAGTAGCTGTATCTGTACTTCAACACAGAATAGTGACTAACTTCAATGCAGAAGCAGAAGGTATAGATTCTGTAAAGATAATCAACGAACTTATAAAGTAATTAAGAATTTGCATTTGAACTAAATTCCAAAATTTATTAGATTGCAATATTACTTGTTAATACGACTTAGTAGGCAATGAAAGAGAAACACTTCATATCAAATAAGAACGAATCGGTACGAATGTTCAAATGGGACATAATCGAAGCATTGTCTAAAACGCACTGGACATTGCCTATTATCGTTTATTTGCCCATTATTTCTTACTTCTTTTACTTGGGATTTAGCAATGATATGAGTTTAGTTGACTCTGGACTTATGCTAATACTTGGCTTATTCGTGTGGACATTTGCGGAGTACTTTTTGCACCGCTTTGTATTCCACTACGAACCGAAAACGGATTGGGGCAAGCGACTACACTGGCTAATGCACGGAGTACATCACGACTATCCACAAGATGCAAAAAGATTAGTACTACCCCCCGGTTTGAGCCTTATCTTTTCGACAATATTATTCTTTTTCTTCTATTTACTTGTACCGATGCCGAGCTTATTCCCATATTTTGGCGGGTTTCTATTAGGTTATTTGGTCTATGATATTGGGCATTATGCTATGCATCATTTCTCTTTCAAAAGTAGTATTTTCAAGAAGATAAAACTACACCACATGAAGCACCACTACGTAGAGCCGCACGAGGGCTACGGAGTTAGCTCACCACTCTGGGATATTATATTCCGAACTAGAGGGAAGTGAGACTTTCTTACTCGGTCATAATTCGATCATAAATGAAGACAGTATCAGACACAAATGTGTAGTTTGATGGAATCTTATCAATTACAATAGCATCCCCATATACTATATATTCAAAAGTCCCTGATGTTGGTTCTACACTGAGGTAATAATAAATTACTTTGTATTTATCGTTTCTAAATATTCTGCGAATAGTAATGGGCTGACCTCCTCCAATACCACAATTGAATAGAATAACATCGCTTTTATTATAGTCAATGTTATACAAGTCTATATTTTTCTCACATAAATCATTCTTGTAGAAAACACTGGTAGTGTCATATAAAAGTATCAGCTTCTCTATACTTTCTTTGTCTTTAAACACTTTACCCATTTCATATAGCTCCCAATCAATGCAAGGAGATTTTATAGATTCAATATCGGTAATCTCCACCCAATTTGGGTCGCTTTCGAGCTCTTCTATTGTGTATTCTTTATCAATATATTCTTGATATATATTAACTGTAGATGCGTTCTCATCGCACCCCAAGAAGGCTAGAAGTGCTAGTATTAGTATTGCTTTTTTCATAATTTCCCTCTTTGTTACTCTTTCACAAATCGCTTATATACGTTATCATTTATTCTGATAAAGTAAGTACCCGCATTCAAATAATCTATTTTAATACTCTGTTCCATCTGTGGTGCAAGATACTGATTTGACAAAACTCTTTTCCCATTTAGGTCAAGTATTTCTATTGAATTAATCATCTTGTCGTAGTTTATGTTTATTTCTTCCTTCGCTGGGTTGGGGTAGATGCTAAGGTTTTGGTTTTCAGTTTCAATGTTTGAAAGAACTCTAAACCAGTGTGCAAATCCAACTGACGAAACAATATTAATATTGTCTATTGATTCATCAGTTGAACTAATATTCACGTAATTATTAAAGTTAATAAATAATTTTCTAGGTAATAAAGTAGTTGTGTCAGGGAGGTGAGGCTTTTGTTCAATAAATTTAAAAGAGCCATATTGACTCTCAAGATTTTTGAATTCATTAATTGCGTCAGAATAAATTGTATCAATATCACCTATACCATACTCAATTATTGTATCCTTAGGGAATAATCCAGATCTTGGTATAATATTATATTTAAATTTAACTATAAAATATCCTTTAGCATAAAACTCACCAAATGTACCTGAGCCGTCGCAACTATCTACTCGGACATTATAAGGATTTTCAAATGTTTCATCCTCAGGTATATCATAGATTTTTAAACATGAGTCAGGTGGTGGATATGAATAAACTGTAGATGTAAACACCACCAAAAGTGAAAAAAGTAGAACCCGTTTCATAAGAAATCCTCAAAAAATTAGTAGTACTGCTTTTTTTGTAATCAAAAAGACATATTAGTCTATAAACACATCAACAAAAAATAAAGTTACACATCTCTATACAAATATACTATTACACCCCTTGGCTCCTATTTGCGAACTATTGATTAAATTGCTTTTTTTGATACCAACAAGCTAAGATCTACTTATTTGAATATTAAATCATATATAGAAAATCATCCATTTTCGATAGTAATTGTCTTCTTCGTGTTTATATATATTTGGCAGCCATTTTTCGCCGGTATGTATTCAGATGATTGGGTATTTCTTATTAGCTATTTCACCGAAACACCGAATATATCAGCTCCGTTCTCGCTCGATAGATTTACCCATTTTATGACCGTATATGCCAATAGGCCAATGTCAGGCATTATGTTCTATTTGGTGAACTCTATTTGTGGGCATAATACCGCGCTTGTGCATACATTTATGCTCAGTTGGATACTCGCTGCTTTGTACTCATACTACTTATTTACTAGAGAGTTCTTTGAGTTTCTATCTATTCGAAAAGCGAGTATGGTTGCAACTCTTACGGCGCTCATCTGGCTGGTTTCCCCTTGGACTTTAGGTGTTACGGCTTGGTTTTCTAGCTCTATTAATCTAATCTCTTTTATCTTCTTTTCACTATCACTTAACTATCTTTTTCGTGGGCTCCGATTAGGAAAGCATAGCATTGCAAAGGTGGGGTTATTCTATTTTCTTTCTGTGCTAACTTATGAGAGCTTTTTCTTCCAGTATTTCATATTCATCGCTATAGCTTGGCTATTTATCAAAGAGAGAGGGATTGACAAAAAAGTACTCATAAACCAAAGCATAATACTCTCTGTTATAGTAGCAATGACAGTCATTTGGAATAGAATAGCACCTTCTATATTCGACGCAGTTATCAACAAAGTTATTAACCCATATTTCTTACAAACACTTGTAGTCAACATAGTATCTTTCCCTTATGTGCTAATAGCTAGCTTCGGGGTTTTTGAATTATTAGCTTTGGCGGTATTTGTACCTACTATAATCTACTTTATTATAAAGCTGAAGAGAAACGAGGGTGGATTAAAACCGCTATTCCGTACTAAGAAATTTAAGATATTACTATTATTAGCATCTGGTATTTTCGCCGGTTTTTTCTTGTACTCTGCTGCTGGCTATACTATGTGGGGCATGGGTTCTCGGAGTAGGACTATGTTCGTAGCCTCGTTCTATATACCTCTAATCGTAGTGATAATCGCAGCCAAAATAGCACAGCTTAGTAGCATCAGCAGAGCTATGAAAACCAGAATAGCTTTTACATTATTCACTCTTTCTTTTGCTGCGTTATTAGTGAATAAATTCGATTGGATAGAAGCTGAGAGAGAACAAAAAGATGTGATAATGAAATTCCCAGCCGAGCAAGTTGCTCACTTAGATACGAACGATATGGTCGTGATAGTAGCACCATTCCGCCATCAGAGGATTTCACAATTCGATGCACCGTGGTCTATCAAAAATCAGATGCGATACGGTAAATCATTCTACGAAGGCGATGAATTAGTCAGAGCTACAGATGCTAAATTTGTAGTGGGAAGGGGTGTAGTACATCCCGTTAGTGGCGAACATTACCAAATATATTGGGACGGTGAGTTTTTATATCAAGGATACGGATTAGAAGAAGAAGCAAAGAAAATAGACAAGAATTTTTTCTACAATAGAGCGGAGCATTTCACAGCAAAGCGGTTATATATTTGGAATTACTACGACGGTACTCTCGAACAGATAACAGAGCCACAGGTTTTCGAGTATGAGCCGTATTATAATTACGACTATTGGGTGACTTGGGTATATCACAATTGGGTACAATAAAGAGGTAGAAAAATGATAGAAGTTAAGAAGCTAAATGAAATCTTCTCACAGATAAAAGAGTATTGGCAACCTCACATAGTTGGCGAGCTGAACGGTCAGCACGTAAAAGCCGCGAAGTTCAAAGGGAAATTCCCTATGCACAAACACAACGACGAAGACGAGATGTTCTTAGTCATCAAAGGTGAGATACAAATAGAATTCGAAGATACCACTAAGACTATTGGTGAGGGTGAGTTCATAGTAATACCGAAGGGAATAGATCATAGCCCAATATCCGAAGAAGAAGCTCATGTGTTACTTTTTGAGCCAATAAGCACTCTCAATACTGGCAACACAGAAAACGAATATACTCATAAGGATTTGAAGAAGTTGTAATTAACTAATTATTTGTGAAATAGAAAATATTTCCATAATTTAATCATACACAATTTCATCATTAATAAGGGGTTAGTAGCAATGGAAGATGTTCAACAAGTTTACAGTCGCGCTGAAGATACTAGTGTGATGAGTATCAAAGACTGGGTTATAACTTTATTCATCACAGCAATACCATTAATTGGGATAATTATGCTATTCGTATGGGCATTTGGTTCAGATACGAATGCAAACAAACGAAACTGGGCCAAAGGAACTCTGATTCTCCTAGCTATCGTAGCGGTGTTATACTTTATAGTATTTGTAGTCATTATGAGTATTGTATTCTCAGGTGGCTCCGAATTATCAGAAGGTCTAAGAGAACTAGAAAACATGAATTAGTGATTTAGAAACGAATATTGAATAGAAAAGGCAGTCCAAAATGAACTGCCTTTTTTATTTTACTTTAAACTACTTTGAGTTAATCTATATATTTTTCTATTAATGCTTTTGAAATGTTTGGTGAAATATGTTTGATATCACTAATTTCAACCTTCCAAATAAATTTAAATATTAAATTTTAACCCAACATTTATTGTATAGTAATTATAATCTGTTAGACCTGTAATTGCAGTTCTTCCATCAAAAGTACCCACAGATTGCAAGTTTAATCTATACTTGGCTTCTAAAGTCACTGCAATCGCATCTGCAATAGGGACAGAAGTCCCGACTGTAGGAGACAGACAAGTTAATGGGTAACCAGAAGTAGAACTTGTGCCCCCAAAATTCTCTTCTTCTATAATAACAAGATACCCAGCCTCTATACCGATATAAGGAGTAACACCTTCATAAAAATCCCTTTGTAAAATATTCCAATACACACCAGCTAAAATTGCAACATCATATGTAGAAAGTTTATAATCTTGAGCTTTAAACTCGATATCGGAAAAAGTAGTATAACTAAGTGAAACTGTAGTCATTAAGGATTTACGTGTGTAAGTATAACCTGCAAATATAGATCTCCCAGGATTATATTCTTCACCCACATCAGAAGTAATGTTAGCTAAACCAAGACCAAATCCAAGAGAATGATAATTTGTCTTTTTCTTCTTATATTCTTTTGAATACGATTCAATTGCACCACAGCAAAAAACAAGTATTATGAGAACTATCGAAATTTTCTTCATATTTAGTCCTCTAAGTATTTATTTTCCAATAGTGCAGTAATTTCGGTGCTTGCCTTTCTAACTATCTCATTTGAACTATTTGCAATTTGATAAGGTAAACCCCAATAAAGAAGTTTATTATCTTGAAATAAGAAGACATAATGAGCTTCTTCCGTAGGATAATATTTCAAAGTAACTAGAACTTGAAGTTTATCACCTATATTGGAACTCAGTGAATGCAGATCTTGACTCATTTCATCATTAACAAGTGAGATACCTTCATCAAACTCATCACTTGTAACAACGTCTGCTACTTCATCAACTGACATATTCTTATGTATATAAGCTAGTTCTTGATACATAAAAGTAGATGTACAGCCCACAAAACTCAATGTAATTAATATTAATATAATTCTCTTAATCATTTTAGTTTTCCTCCATCATAGAAACACTTAATTTGTCTAATATCTGTAAAACTTCTTTATTTGGATTGATAACGGCCTCATATCTGAATCCTGAGAAGAAGTAAGTTTCATTTTCAAATATTATAAAATAAGGTGTTATTGTTTTAGAAGATTGGCGATAGCCTGAAGTTCCAATGCCATTATTCGCTGAACCTCTATATCTTTTTACTGTGTTAGTTACTCGAGTCATTGCAAGCGCAGTATAGCTTTTACCGTTGTGTGTAATAGTTCCTATACCATCTTCCTCATCAAAATAATCTTCGTATATAGTTTTGGCCGTAGATAATTTCAAATTACTATTCAAATGTGCTAACGAATCAACCGGTATAGATGGAGTACCACAAGATGCTAAAAATATACCTATTGTAATAATTGCTATTTTAATTTTCATGATATTCCCCTATAAGTTTTCTTCAATTAATGTTTTCAATTTCATCCCTAGCTCGTTGATTATCTTATCATCTGCCTTTAGGTAGTCTTCAGGATATCCAACGAAAACTAATTTATCATTTTCGAATGCCATTGCAACATAAGTGTACTCTGTAAGAGTAAGAAATAGAAAATAATAGTCGTTAAAATAGGCTTGTTGCTCATATAATAGAATCCGATAGTCACCACCATTAGACATATCATCTATTTTATAGTCACCTAACACATCTACATCAAACGTACCTTCTGAATCTTCATATTTGTTATACGAATCTCCTTTGTTTACATTCCCCATATTACCTACACTTAGGTAGGGGCTAGAGCAGGAAGCTAACCCCACTAAAGAAATTAAGATTAAAATATTTTTAATCATTTTTCCTCCTTAATCAATTGGTTAAAAATTACTTTTTGTAAGATAATAATAATTTTTACTTTTTCCCAGTTTATAAAACATTTATTCTTTAGAATCGTCCTTCGGAATTCTATTCTTACATTTATAGTATAAATAATCTCCACGGAATTATAATAGTTCCGTTATCCAACAAGATATGTTATATTGTATAAGTATTATTTAACAATAACAAACCGGAGAGTATTATGAGAAGAGTATTAAGTATTTCACTTCTATTGTTCGCTTTACTATTAGCAGGTTGTAGCGACGATGAGTCAACAAACCCCACTGACGGTGGCTCAACTTATCCTTTAACTAAGGAAGGATTTCAGTATAAAATAGATGGTGCACCTTTCGTATCTATAGATTGTAAAGTGTTATCACATACACCTGTTCGTGATTATTTTACTATAGTGTCTCCTACTTCTACTGGTATACAATTGCGTACATTGCCTGATAAAGTTGGTACATACGAGAATACAGTCGGCGATAACGAGTTCAGAAGATTTAATGTTTGGTTCGTTAGTGGAGCTAAGACATATTATGCTGACAACGATAGAGGAAAAGCAAAAATAACATTAACTGAAGTAGGTACTATGGGCGAAGGAGGAACTTATACTGGTGTAGTAAAAGGTTCTTTTAGTGGTACGTTTGTAGCTGATGATAAAACTGAATTAGTAGTTACTGATGGATATTTTTGGGCAGTTCAACCAGATATTGATTGATAGAAATAATTATTAGATTTATTAATTATCCAGTTATTAAGTTCACTTTATGACTGGATTTTTTTTATTTAATAATATTAATTGACTGAGTATAGCGTCGGCTATTCATAACTATTTCCATAATATAGCTACCCGAATCTATCCCTCTAATGTCTATACTTCCATAATTTTTGAAACTATGTTCAGTGCTTATTATTTTCTTACCCATATTATCATATATGTTCACATAATGATTTGATTTCGAATCAGGAAGATTATAGTAAATAATATCACTGCTCGGATTAGGATATATTTCTATTTTGGGGGCTATGTATTCTTCATTATCCGAGATACTACCTGTTACACCAATATTATCAAGTATATTACCATCAGCATCGACTGCTATCACTCTGAATTTATCTTTAGTAAGTAGTATTCTACCATAGTTATAGGTAGATATTGATTTCTTCAATCCTTCGCCCGTACCGCTAACTGGATGCAATTCGGAACCACCTCCCCCGAAAGTAAAATGATTGACTCCATTTACTTCGCAGTGAGCGTAAAAGTGATTGTGTCCTGCAAATACTAGCTTAATACCGTACTGTTCACAAAATGGTTGTAAATATTTTTGAGCATTCTCATTATTAGGTCTTTTACCCAAATCTGAGTATGCTGGCTCATGGAATAGAAGTATTTTCCATCTTTTCGTACTACTTAACACATCATTTTTCAGCCAATTATATTGTGGTGATCCGACTGAATAATCAGTATATTGATCGACAACTGAGATATGGGCAAACCCATAGTCAAAAGAATAGTAACTTTTCCCTGGCTCTACATAAGGATATCTATAATATTTATTGAACTGGGTGGCGTCATATTCATGATTGCCCCTGGTACCCATAATAGGTATTTTGGAAAGTAATTTTTTGATGAAAACATAGTTCGGATTGAAATGCTCTTTGTCCCATGTGATTTCCTCATCATCTGAGTTCCAATCACCACAATGCAAAATCATAGTTTCCCACTTCGGATTTTCATCTAAGAAATTAGTAATACTTCTAGCAATTATATTGTGGTTAGTAAGTAATGTACGTGTGTCGCCATATACTAGAATCCTAGTGGTATCATCACCTACACCATCACCAGACATAAATGTACCAGAATGGTAAGCCCCGTTCTCTTTAATTCTATAATAGTATTTCTGCTTAGGGACTAATTTATTGATAGTATATTTATGGATATGCCCATTTTCTCCAGATACTATTTCCTTTGTATTAGCAGAACCCTCTGAGTAAGATACATCTCTACCCCAATCTATAGTGCATTCGGTCTCATTTTTAAGTTGCCATAACACTGACATTCTAGTGTCACTATTAGGATAAATAAGGTAAGGTCCCTTCCTCATTTCGGCATTGAGTAAGTTACTACCAAAAATAAAAAGAATAAAAACTATAAACTTCATAATACTTCTATTTGCAATAATTTGGTCTTTCATATAATTAATATACTAAAATAAATCGGAATTGAAAATTATTCTAGATTGGCTTTATTCGAATTCCTAGGAACAAAGTCCGTGGTAAACTAGGTCCATATATATAATTACTATCTCTGTTTTTATTTTTATCGAAATCGTTCTGAAAAGCATCAAATATGTTTTTGATTCCACCGAATACTTCAATCCCTGTTTCAACATCATTAATTTCAAACACATGCCCTATTCTTATTCCCATGTCAATGAATTGAGGTGAATTTACGTATTCATTTATAATTTGGCCCGTATTATCTCCCCCAAAATGAATGAGTTCCATATTTCCTGTATAAGTTAAATTAGTACTAATATTCCAATACTTAGTTGGGTTATATGTAATAGTTGCATAGCCATAATCATTTGGAGTGCGCAAAAATTCACGTTTAGAAGGAAGCCCTTCAATATTTTCTACCGGATCGTTAAAACTACTAGATTGTAATGTAAATCCAGTATTTAACTCTATAATATAATCAAAATTTGCCCTTGCTTCAATTGTGATACCTTTCACAACTGCTCCGCTACCATTCCTTTTTTCGAACCTTTGTCCATGTTCGTCTTCACCTAAAGGGTATAAGTAAAAAGCATCGATCAGATTCGTATAGAATCCCTCCAAAGTAAATCCAGCTATAAAGTGTTCAGTTGCTTTGTCATAATTTACAGAAGCTGTAAAGCTATTCGAACGTTCCTCTTTTAAATCATCTGCTAATGATATACGCGAAACACCACCACCAGCAAAAGCTATATGCAAATCTGTATCAAATGCTTGCGGTGCTCTAAATCCCGTGCCCCATCCTAGTCTAAACTGGGTTGTATTTTCCAATTTATATAGTAAAGATAATCGTGGACTAACTATAGCTTTATCAACTAGGTTGTGTTTGTCTACTCTAAACCCTGTTAACAAATTTAATTTAGGAGTTATATTCCAATCATATTGAAAAAAAGTACCAAAATCAGTTGTAGTCTGATCTATCTTGTAGTTGTATGTTTCTATTTGATCAAAAACATCATCAAAGATATATTCTGCGCCAAAGCTAAGAACAGCATCACCAACAATCGAATTATCTATTCTATTATTTAATTGAAAACCAGCTTGATGAGTTACTACTGCAGAAGTTCCATAGGGTGGTTTTGCTAGAAAAATACTTAATTCGTTACTGTCATCTGGCATTATACCAGTATAATGAATTCTATCTGTTTTCTGTCCACCATAGTAAAAAACAAGAGAATTTTTATATTCATTAAAGTCTATCTGATAGTCTAAACTACCCATATATACATGGTGCGTTCTTTCTTCAGATTGTTGAGAAAGATAAGCAGGTCCAATTACCATCTCTCCCCCATATCGGTACTCATATATACTGCTTAAACTTAGAGATAGTTTTTGTTCATTTGTAATTTGATAGAATAAATTTGTACCAAATGAATTGTCTTTTAGCTCAGGAAGTTCAGAGAAATTATCTGCATTAGCATCATATGCTCCTCTACTTCTATTACTTAAGAAAAATGTGGCACCTGCAGTCTCACTTTCGTTAATGATAGTAGCGTTTGCTGATATTATATTATCTAGTAGGCTACCTTTAATACTTTGGAGTGTATTAGTTACATTGTATGAGTTCTCATTAGGAATTTTTGTTATCACATTTACAGTCCCACCTATTGCGCTAGAACCATAAAGTGCCGATACTCCACCTCTAACTACTTCTATTCTTTCTATCATGTTTACAGGTATCTGCTCTAGACCATAAAGCCCTGTTAGTGGGCTAAATATTGGCCTGCTATTAACTAATATTTGCGAATATCCCCCTTGCAATCCATTCATCCGAAGTTGAGTGTAATTACAAGTCTGACAATCTGTTTCTACTCTCAGACCTGGTTGGTATTTAAGACCCTCTGATAAATTGATGGCTACGGCATAGTCTAAATCTTTGCTATCTATCAGATTGACTATGACTGGTGAATCTGTTCTTCTTTTAGCTGTTCTAGTACCAGTTACAACAACTTCATCTAGTCTTATATTACTCTCTACTAGCTTAATACTTACTTTATTCAGACCCTTATTTATCTCCAATGTAATAACTGTATCTTTGTATCCAAGTGAGCTAATTTTAAAAGACTTTTTTCCAACGGGTATATCTTTGATAGTAAAATGCCCCTCTCTATTAGTGTAAGTCCCTATTTTAGAATCTAAGAGGTGTACCGTTGCGGATATAATAGGATCATCCTCTATTTCCGATAAGACTTGGCCAGATATTGTGCCTGTTTGTCCCATCAGATTGAAACTATATATAATAATTAAGGTTAGAATTAGAAGTGATTTTAACATTCGTAGATTGTTATTATTTGTTTGAACATTTTATGCGGTGCAAACTAATAATATTATATTTATCTAACAAATAAAGTTAGTTATAACTAATTATTTGTCTCGGCTTTATAATTCGCTATAATATACTTTCTAATAATTACTTAGAAAGGGTTAGAAACTTTGATTCTTAATTATAAAGACTAGATTTTTACAGATTTTTTGATGAGTTTTTCGATTCCTTTCAGAACCAAATTTTCGTCATATATTACGTTCGGATAATAATTGAGTAGTCTTTGCTGTATGATGTGACCATAACCACCCGTTACGAAAACATCTGGCACAGAGGAGAAAGAGGAGTGGTCAATAGTTGTTTTGATGCCACCCACAATCGCATTTAGAATACCATATCTAATAGCATCATCTGTATTCTGACCGAAATATCCGCGGTTATTAAGCTCTTCGACTAATGGTAGGTTAGAGGTAAAATTATGAAGTGCTTTACTTTGTGTAAAAAAGCCGGGTAAAATAACCCCTCCAAGACATATATTATCTTCATCAAGAAGATTGACAGTTACAGCAGTACCACAATCAATTGTAACTAACGGAGAATCAGTTACTTTTTCGACTGCCAATAAACTAAGCATTCTATCTGTCCCCATTCCGGTTATACTAGAGAAGTCAATTGGAGTTTGATGGTCTATTAGATTGCGTGCATTCTCTATAGTATCTATCTTATTATTCAGATTTTCAATTATAAATTTCTCAGCATCGATATTGACTGAAGAATAGCAAAAAAAGCTCCAGCTTCCTTTTTCTATGGAGTTCAAGAATAGAGTAAGTTCATCAGTGAAATATTCAAACGCAACAATTTCGGAGTTGGTTTTGAACTTAACTCTGCTATTACCTATGTCAGCTATTAGTGCATTGTTAGAGGTCATATAATATAGAATCTCCGTTATTAATAGTAATAGAGCCATTTTGATTACTGACACTTAGCGAACCATCTTGGTTTATGCTATCTACTTTGTATTGTAGATGAGTGTTAGCTAATTCGATTTTCTTATCGAGCAAATCTATTTTGTTTTTCCAACTTTCGAATATCATATTCTCATCAAACTCTAGGTATTTAATTATATTAACTTTCAAATTGTCAAGCACTTGCGGTATATCACTGTTCGCTTCTAGTCTTTTCAACGACGTAGCTTTATCGTCTAAATCGGGACCAAATGTCATTTGATTAACATTGATACCTACTCCTAATATCGACTCTTCGCAAATATTCCCAGAGTAGCTATGCTCAGACAATACACCAGAAATCTTCCTGTATTTATTGCCATCAGTTACATAAACATCATTAGGATATTTTATCTTGATTAATGATGAATCAAGCAAACTACCCAAAGTATCCTCTACAGCTAAACAACCTATTATTTGAAAGAGAACTTTATTGGTTAGAGATTTTTTCTTTCTTTCATTTACACCATAAGTTAGATATACGTTTTTGTGGCTTTCGCCTTCCCATATCCGACCTTTACGTCCTCTACCTTTATATTGGTAGTCAGCGGAAACGAAAACACTATCATGATTCTTTAATAATTCTTTAGCAACATCATTAGTAGAATCGACTCTTTCGAAATGATAATGTGGTATTTCCATCATAAATTATTAACGTATTGGCTTTTTTGTTTTAATATAATTAACTTGGAATATAATATTAAATTATCTTAAATTAGTAAAAATTACAGAAAGTTAATAATTAAATGATATATTTTGTCTCCGATTTGCACTTAGGTGTCACAGATAGAAAAGATGATAGGAAAAGAGAAGATCTTTTTCTTACTCTTTTAGATAGGATAATGCCTGACTGCGAAAAGCTCTACTTAGTAGGCGACATATTTGACTATTGGTTTGACTACAAAACAGTAATTCCGAAGAATTTTTATCGTACACTAGCAAAGTTGCGAGAGTTCACAGATGCGGGTATAGAGATAGAATACCTAATGGGTAATCACGACTTTGGTCATCGGAGCTTTTTCAAAGATGAATTAGGAATAGAAGTCATATCCACTGATATAGAACGAGTTCACAACGGCAAAAAGTTTTACATTTCGCACGGAGACGGTAAAGCTGATAATGATACTGGTTACCTAATTCTACGCTCAATACTCCGAAATAAAATAGCTAATTTCATCTATAGAATTATTCACCCTGATATAGGAATTGGGTTAGCCAGCGGCAGCTCCAAGAAAAGCCGTTCTTACACAGACACAAAGGACTATGGCGAAAACGAGGGAATGGTAAACTTCGCAAAAAAGAAAATAGACGAAGGGTTCGACTATGTGATAATGGGCCACCGCCATAAAAGATTAGAACTTAAGCACGGCAACGGAACTTATTATAACCTTGGCGAATGGATCCACGAACCCAGCTACGGCACATTCGACGGAAAGGAGTTTAGATTAGAGAGGGTGTGAAAGACTAATGAATAAATCATTATGATATCATATAATAATCATCTAATTTTGAGTTGCCAAATATTATGAATCTGTAAATGTCAAAAAACTTTAAAATTTGTGTCTCAGCTTTTCTAATTGCTATTAATCTCCTAATTGCTTTTAGCTATTATTCTATTCCTATCAACCCGGTTAATGAAGCTGACTCCAATACTGTAGTTAATAATTACAAAAATGATAATTCGACTCTCTATAATGTAATTATAACAGAATATTCATCTTTCAAAATTAGTACTAGTTTAGAAAGCTATTCGAAATCCAATAGTAATCTACAATTACTAGCAAACAATGACATAGAGTTTAACATAGACTCTATTACTTCTTTTCTTTACAAACAAATACGTAAAGAATTATCTCTCCAAAGAAAAACAAAAATTCTGTTCCCATTCCACGATTATAGTTAATTAATTCTTCATATCTACGATGATCTAAAACTTATTTGTAAATGGTTCTAGTTGATGACTAAGAACCATATTGAAGTATAAATTAATAATAATTAGGAATATAAAAATGGAAATGAAAACATTTATTATGGTGTCTATTACTCTACTAGTAGTAGTTGCACCTTTTGCGTTTGTGTACATAAAAAATAAAAATAAAAGCGGTAAATCGAACTCAGTGTTGAAGAAATACGCTATAGAGTATAACAGTAATATAGACCAATCAGACACTCTTAGAAATATAGCCATAGGTATAGATAGTATTCAAAAAAAGTTATTTTTTATTAGACACTCTAAAAATCATGAATTTGAGCAAATCATAAATCTAAATGATATAAAAGATGTAAAACTTATAAATGAGAAAAGAGCCGTTAAAATAGGTAAGTCAAGTACATTGGTCGTAGAAAAAATTGAAATAGTTTTAGTTAATAAGACCTCTAATAAGCCAAATAATGTATTGGAATTGTATAACGAGAATATTCATATGACACTAAGCGGCGAAGTACAATTGGCTAATAAGTGGGTTACAATTCTTGAGAACATCTTAAAATAGAATAGATTGAAGTCTAGAAAATAACATAAAAAAAGCTCAGTGTTTTATTTCTAACACTGAGCTTTTAATATTTTGTCGATTAATTTGAATTACATATTCAAAAAGATTGTAGATAACGGAACACTTTCGAAAGTCGATTTTGACACTAACATTATAAATATGTCCATTAAACTATTACTTTTAGGTCAAAGGTTTTAGCTTATTTCTAGTTAGAATCCAGTAATTGATTTATTAATTCTCATATCAACAAATTCAGCATATACTGAAACATTAGGATTTTCGTTGTTATCATTTTCAAATTCAGCATTAAAATAGCCTGTAATAAAATAATTGCCTACTATTTCTGTAATTGCAATATACTTAACATTGGTAATGATTAAATTTGCTGTAACGCCTCTGTATTGACCTTCACCAAATTTGTCATTAGAATAATTTAATAAATCTAATATTCCATCTTCCGCTACAAAGCTATAATTTCCATTTTCTAATTCATCCAGAAATGCGTTGAAATTGAATTTGAAATTATTTTCTGCTGGACTTAATCCTATAACATTGAAACTAAAAAGATCATTTGCATTTGTATAAAAACCTGAGACTTCGTAGTTTATTGGAGTTGTTACGTTTCCTTTGCTTTCAATTACTCTTCTTTCCCTTTCCTCTCCATCTATTGTCGTAACTAAAGTGATTTTCCCCGTTGGTTCTTCAACTTCCTTATCATCATCAAGATCAGTAGAATTATCGCTTCCACATGAAACTAAAATTAATGCTATAAGAATAGCTACTAAACTAAGTTTAAGTAATTTCATTTAAACACCCCAATTGATTAAAAAATTTTAAAACGAAATTTAAGACATTTTTATACTATAAACAAATCATTTCGTGGCTATAAGTATTATTTCCGTTTCCCTTTGTCCAAGTCTATTGTCTTCAGTTTCTAAGTATTCTTTTACCTCTACTTTAAAACCATTTTCTTCTAATCTCGACTTCAATCCAGAAACAGAATATATACGTAAGTGATCCTCTTGCCCAAAATGCGCTAATCTTCCCTCGGGAGTATTTATATTATTATCTTCGTATATATCACCATCTTTGAATGGTGTTTGTATATAGCAACTGCCATTAGGCCTAAGTATTCTATATAGTTCACTGATTGCCTTTCTGTCATCTGGTATATGCTCCAATACGTGATAGCAGATAACAATATCAAAGCTATTATCTAGTTCATCTATTGCTTGTATATCGTGCTTTTTATCTGCCTCGAACTCATCTTCGTAATCTGTAGTTACGTAACTTTTGGGGTTGCTATTAGCTATTCTATCGCTCAAACTTTTGGAAGGTGAGAATTGTAGTATATCTTTACCAGCAATTGTTGGCTCTATTAACTGCCATAGTCGGCGTGTACGTGGCAAACTACCACACTTCGGACAAAGTTTGTTCCCATTACTTAGGACTATAAACTTGTTCATTGTAAAATTGCAGATGTTGCATTCGTATGCATTACCCCTGTACGAGAGGGAAACAAATCGTCGCAATAATTTATCGTTCTTCCTAATGAAAGAAACAGGTACAATTCTTTTGACAAGCTTTTTTATAAATTCGTACATTAAATGGATTGTTTATTTTTTTGAAATTCAAATTAAACAATTTTGTTGTTAATATTCGGCTAGTCAATAAACTCGATTTTGATGTAGGAATTAGAAGTATTAAACGGTCCATAAATATCAGTATAGTAAGATGAACCACCATGATTTTGAGAAGTCGAATTTTTAGAATTAAGGTTTAACTGTACTTCTTTAAAATCGGATATTAAAAATGTATTTGACTTTCTTAAATCTAAGTTAACTTTCAAGTTAAGACTAATAGATTTCTCTTCGTAAGCCATTGAATAATCATAACGGTACGAACATTTAAAACTACGAGAGAAACTAAATTCTTTCACTAATGAATCTTTATCGATTATAAATAAAAAATTATGTCTATCATAATCTGTGTCAGTGAAATAGCTATTTTTTGGAATTGTCTTTCTATTAATGGAACAAATACTATCTCTGATAACAATCGTATCAGTATACGAATAAATGTAGTCATTATAAGTAGTGTTATAAGTATCCGCATTATTATGATGCTGTCCATGTTTAATAATTTCTAATTTACTTAAGAATAGCGACACCCTAATATGCTTACCATCAAATGGACTAGTTAAAGTTGACATATCCAACTCAACAACGGTATCCTTTGTTAGAGCTTTGGTATAGTAATTCTTAGGTTTGAAACCATCTGAGTAGATTGTAAAACGATAGTCAAATTGTGATTGGACTTCTGCTTCCTTTACTAGTGAATGTGGTGTACTAGAGGTCGAAATAAGCCGTATATCTTGTCCATTGCTTGGTGTGTTTTTTATAAAAGTTTGTGATTTGTTTCTTGTTCTAATAGCATATACACCTTGGGGTAATCCTGCTACATTTAGCGTAATACTTCCAGAGATTACGGTCGAAGATTTATAGTGGACTTTGCCACTAATATCAGAGATTATTATTTCAGAACTATTAGTATTGATGTTTAGAATATCTTCTACTGGATTGGGATAAAGATGAAGACTATTTACTTTTGTCTGCTCTTCTACAGAACTTACAGTCTCGAAGAAAAGCGAATCGGTTAAATATAGCTTCTCTTCACCAGTATTCATATCGTGGACTAATATGCTATCTATTGGTACTTCTTCATTATAATACCTATCCATTGCCACAAACTTTATAGAGTGCGACCAGAGGGGTGAAACTATGAGTATAAACGCGAATATGATTAATAACTTTTTCATTAGTCTATAAACTCGATTTTGATGTAGGATTTGGTTCTATCAAAGGAACCAAATTTAATGTATGTAAAATGGCCAGGACAGTTGTTTTGATACATGTATTCACTATCGTAATTAAATGTAAAATCTAAATTATCCAAATATACTTTTATAAAAGTTCTATTATTATCATTGTATGCTTGAGATTTATCAAAAGCAAAGCTCGATTCTAATTCGTCCATAAAAAACGTTGCATTTGTACTTGATCCCATATCACGATAACCTCTACCATAACTGAAATTTGAAACCGATTTATTTAATGTATCGATATCAAATTTTAGATTATATAAGTAATATATACCATCATCAGAATTACCCTTAGCTTTTATCATTTCAATTGAGTTATTTCTTGATATTATAGTATCTTCATAAGCCAATACTTTGTCTTCAATCTTTACTTCATCTTTCTCTTCACCTTGTGAATTATGAGCTCTGTATTTATAGCTTACATTTACATCTTTTAAATAAATTTCAAAACGCATCTTGTTACCAAAAAGAGAAATACTATTGGCAATCATATCCAATTCAATTACAGTATCCTTAGTAAAAGCTTTGGTATAGTAATTCTTAGGTTTGAAACCATCAGAGTAAATAGTAAAACGATAGTCAAATTGTGATTGGACTTCTGCTTCCTTTACTAGTGAATGTGGTGTACTAGAGGTCGAAATAAGCCGTATATCTTGCCCATTGCTTGGTGTGTTTTTTATAAAAGTTTGTGATTTGTTTCTTGTTCTAATAGCATATACACCTTGGGGTAATCCTGCTACATTTAGCGTAATACTTCCAGAGATTACGGTCGAAGATTTATAGTGGACTTTGCCACTAATATCAGAGATTACTATTTCAGAACTATTAGTATTGATGTTTAGAATATCTTCTACTGGATTGGGATAAAGATGAAGACTATTTACTTTCGATATCTCTTCTACAGAACTTACTGTCTCGAAGAAAAGTGAATCAGTTTGGTATAGCTTCTCTTCACCAGTATTCATATCGTGGACTAATATGCTATCTATTGGTAATTCTTCATTATAATACCTATCCATTGCTACAAACTTTATAGAGTGCGACCAGAGGGGTGAAACTATGAGTAATAATAATAACGATAATAATAAGTTTTTCATATTGTGTCTCCTTTATAATTATAAAGACACATGAACACGAAAAACGTCTCAAGAATGACAAAGTTTTTTTTACAAAAACGAAAATCAACTAGTCTCTTGGAATATTTTTATCGTCAACTTTTGTAGAAGTTTTCAGTTCGTAGTTAAAACGAAGATCATAATAATAATCAGCTTTAGGTAATGGTATCACCATAGCACCAGTCTTATCTATAAAGCCGACTTGTTCTCCATCTACAACCCATGCAAGTCCATTTTCTCCAAATCCTTCAGCATAATCGAAGTTCTTACTAAACAAGAATTGACCTGTAGAGTCTATATATCCCCATCTGCCAGCGAACATAACAACAGCAGCTCCATTTTTGAAACTCTTAGCATGATCAAATCTGAAATCAGTAAGCTGTAAACCTTTGCTGTCTAACATAGCCCATTTCAATACGTAGTTATCATCATAAAATCCGGCCATAGTTCGATTATCATTAATATTATACGCTTCATCGTATATTTTCTGTATAGTAACTACACCATATTTATTGATGAAACCGATTTTACCAGTAGCAGTATCTGCCACCCTTGCGAACCCATTATTGAAATTGGAAGGAATATCTAAAACAAAGTCAATCTTCTGATTACCCTGCCTGTCAATGAAACCAACTTTAAATTTATCATTAGAAACGGCCGCTAACCCTTCGCTGAAAGCATAGCCAACTATATTCTCATCCAACTTTATCGCCATCTTACCAGAGTGGTCTATGTATCCTCTTTCACCGTCTTTCATTACATAAGCCAACCCTTCGCTAAAACTAAGAGCATCTCTATACTGTATTTCTTTAAATATTTTACCAGTCGAGTCTATGAATCCAAACTCGTACATTTCTTCATCTGGATTAACTGGATTAAAAATCACCGCCTTACCTTCGTTGAAAGGTACTCCTTGCTCGGCCGTAGTTTTTATCTTTATTTTACCAAACTTATCGAAATAAACCCAAGTCAATTTTCTATCAAGTATTACTTGAGCTCCTATTAGGCCTTCCGAATATCCACCAACGTCCGTAATACCTCCAGCTCTGAACATCTGCTTTCCATCAGAGTTGATAAAAGTCCATTCTTCTCCTTGTTTGTAAGCAACAAGTGGAGTTTGAGACAAAGAGTCAATAGTAAACAAAACAAATAAAGCAATTAATAGAGTATATTTCAATTTCATAGTTCAATTTTAGTGTGTTTCAGAATGCCTATATATACGAAATAACATAGAATTAGTTAAGTATTATGCCAATTACGAATATAAGACTTCTAAATTGATTAAAAATTCGTTAATTTTGCAACTTACGTACATTTAATTAAATCAGAAAGTTATGGCAAAAGAATTAAGCGTTTTGTTTGTTACCCCAGAGGTTTTTCCTTTTTCAAACGAAACTACTATCGCGGATTTTTCTTATTCATTCACCTTAGCCCTACGAGAGTTAGGACATGATGCAAGAATTATGATGCCCAAATTTGGGAACGTATCGGAAAGAAGAAATAGAATACATGATATCAACAGGTTAAAAGAGCTAACATTCGATATGGGTGGCGAACAAATAGTAGGTTCGATCAAATCATCATCCATTAGCAACTCTAGAAACAAAGTTCAAGCATATATAACTACAAATCTAAATTATTTTGATTCTTTCAAAGGAGCGTACCATGATCAAAAGACATGGGAAGCACATCCGGATAGTTTAGAAAGATTTATATTTTTCAGTAAAACAGTAATCGATACTTGTGTTTTGCTAAATTGGTTTCCGCAAGTTATTCATTGCTTAGGTTGGCAAACTGCACTGATACCAGCTTACGCTAGAACACTATATCCTAAAGAATTCAAAAAAACGAAATTCGTATTTACTACGAATGATTTCGCTGATCAAGGTATAGATAAAATATCTAAGTACAAACTATTAGGTTTGCCTGATAGTATGAAAGAAGACTTCACTCATAACAAAGAGCTAAATCTCCTAAAAGGTGGACTAATCCATGCAGACAAAGTAACTGCGATAAGCACGTGCTATGCTGAAGATATACTAAAAGATGATTCTCTATCGAATGGTTTATTCAAAAAGGTTAAAGATGTAAAGAAAAAATTTGCAGCTATAGACAGTAAAATAGACACTTGGACGTGGAATCCATCACAAGATGATACTTTAGTTGCCAAATACGATGAAGAATTTGTAGATTTCAAATACCACAATAAAGTTGATCTAGTCAATAAATTTGGTTTAGAATTTCATCCTAAAACTCCATTGATAGCTATCAATGTAAAAATAGATAATAAACAAGATTTGAAACTTTTTATCGATTCAGCCGATACTCTGTTTAAAGAAAATTTACAAGTTGTACTTTTAGGTCCTGGTGATAAAGAATTGAAAAAAGAATTAGACGCTATAGAGAAAAAGCATCCATCTAAATTCAAATTCAAACTAGGATTCTCAGAAGCGTTGAACTCAGAAGTAGAAGCTGGTAGTGATATGTATCTTATAACAGCAGAAAAGCCGGCTACAGCCGCTAAGTTTATGCAAGCTTGCTTGTACGGTTCTGTACCAATAGTACACAATGCTGGCGTAATAAAAGAAATAGCTGAGCCATTCAATGATGAAGAGTTTGAAGGTAATTCGATATTATTTGACGAATACACTACAGAATCAATGATGGTTGCAGTCAAGAAGGCATTGGAACTATTTAGTGATAAAGATGATTGGATAACTTTAGCAAGAAACAGTATGTTAGAGGACTTTAGCTGGAAAGAAAAAGCTAAAGAATACGACAGTTTATACAAAAAGCTATTTAAAGATTAAGAATGACTAAAATACTATTAAAAGTACTCTTTGTAGTACTTTCATTTTACTTTATAGGTTGCAACGAACAACCAACTGAGTTAGGTTATAAAATAGACAGTGTGACTTTTACTGCGATATCTAACAATGATAATAACCTAATAACAAATAGTGCTTCTCAGAAGTATTACCTTGCCCCTTTTAATCAAGGAGTATTTCATGTGGGTATTTCAGGCGAATACGCTTCATACCCTATTATTCGTTATGGTGAAGTGCTTAAATTGGCAAATGCTGAGATTATATCAGCTACTTTGCACTTGATTAATAGCGACTATATACTTGGTGATACTAATGCAGTACAGTCATTTGAAATATACGAAGTACAACAACCAATACTACCATCATCTACATACGAGACCATATTCAAAGCAAACGGTATCGATGCTGTTTATAAAGATGAGGTAATGGGTTCTTTCGAAATGATTTCAAAAGACATAAAAGATACTACTAAAATAGAGCTAAAAACACAACTGATAAAGAACTGGGTTGCGTTCTCTATACTTGATACTGGGAGTACGTTGGATACCAATGATATAAGACGTAAATATAGCTACTCGATAGGACTAAAGCCAACTACTAGATCCAAAGTAATAAACGGATTTTTATCTGATAGGATTGGTAATAGTGGCGAAGGCTCTCCAAATCCATATATACAAATCGTATATAAGATGAAGGATAGTACTACTAACGATACTATGAATCTACGTTCTAATATCGCTGCTTATTATGCTGAGGGTCCTACTCCAGAAGCGAAATCACTTACAGTGCAATCAGGACTAAGTCTACGTTCTATGCTCAATTTTGACATCTCTACATTACCTCGTTATTCATCTGTTGTAAAAGCAGTACTTAAGGTATATGTTGATGATAGCCGCTCTATGTTTGGGTCTATGGGTAAAGATAGTTTTCTATTAGCTCAAAAAGACTTAGATTTTGATTCCGGTTTCTTTTTAGATAATAAGAATATATATTTGGGAGTCCGAACGGCTGGAACCAATTACTATAGGTTTTCAAGTATAACTTCTGCCGTAGAAGATTGGGTAAAAACTGGCAATAAGGGTTCTTTATTGCTCAATTATTCGCCAAATGGAAACCCAAATGATAGTTATAAAAGATTTGATAAATATTACCTTTATGGTATGGAAGCCGATAGTGCATTACGTCCAGAACTAACAATATTTTACGCGAAAAGACCAGATTTTAAATGAAAAAAATAATCACCCTAATAGTTTTAATAGTACTTAGTACGCCTTTGTTTTCGCAAGGTGGATCGAACTACTCTATTTTTGGAGTAGGTGAGCTAAACCATGTTAATGGCGCAAAATATGATGCTTTGGGAGGCACAACTGTTGCATTCCCACACACTACTGGTATCAATTTATCCAATCCCGCTATGTGGTCCGAAAACACTGACACTAGGATACAATTGGGATACAAATTTAATCAGAGTTTAGTTTCAAATTCGAACCAAGATTTGTATCAAAACAATGGTGGACTAGATGGTTTGCTTACATTGTTCAATTTGGATACAGCTATGGGTGCATCAGTATCTATGGGTTTCTATAGCTATACGAATATCAATAGTTTAATATCTACACCAGTAACTGTAACTGCTAACGGCGAAACCCTCTCAGGGGTTACAACTTATGAAGCTAGTGGTGGAATTACTAGGGTTTACTTTGGGTTATCAATTAAACCAATAGATATGTTAGCCATAGGCGCTCAAGTTTTTGGCAATACAGGTTTGATTCAAAATACTGCACGATCAATTTTTAATGAAACAAACTCCTTCACTACATTTACCGAAGCAAAAGATGGACTAGGCGGTACAGGTCTTAGATTTGGACTTATGTTAGAGCCTGTCAGTAATTTAAGATTTGGTGCATATTACGAACCAAGCTCTTCTCTTTCAGTTGATAATGAGTTGACTTATGGTTCTGGTTTAGTAGATGATACTACTTTCAAAACAAGCTCTAACTATGATTTGCCGAGTAGCTTAGGATTAGGAGTTTCATACGAAACAGGAAAATTTATCTTCGGTATTGATTACAATACTTCTGACTATAGCTCATTCGACTATAATAACTATGACAATGTACAATATTCTACTTACAATTCATATTCATTAGGAATACATAGAATAGGTAATAATAGCCCTAACGCAAAGGGATTGGACTCATGGGGATACAGCCTTGGTGCCAATATAAAGAATCACTACTTCCAAGTAAACGGACTTGCTATAAATGAATTCTCCGGTTCATTTGGCTTTACTATTCCTATCAGAGGCACTGCTGAAATAGATGCAGCAATTATATTTGGACAGAGGGGAACTACAGATAGCGGACTAATCAAAGAGAGTTTTGGCAGACTTTCTGTTAATATTAGTATTGGCGATACTTGGTTCCAACCTTTCAATAGAAGCTACGAATAATAAATAAGAAAAGATAGGGGCTGATGATTCGGCCCTTTTTTTATTTAGCATTCTGATATTCTATAGTTAGGAGAAAGTCTGATTACTTCCAAAAAGTGATTAGCCTATCATCAATTTTATAATCTGAAAATCCAATCTCGGTAGCTATCCAATGTATCGTTTCTCTAGTATAAATAAACACGTGGGTAAAATCATTTTTGTAGTACCATCTATCAAAATCGATTGATTTATCATACAAATGTGTCATACAATAAAGCTTACCATTTGTATTGAGTATATTATATAACCTGCTAAATTCCTCATAAGGGTTATGAAGGTGTTCTATGACTTCACACGCAAATATATAGTCGTATTTTCTTTCAAGTAACTCTGGGTAAATGTGAAATATTGGGTCATAAAGCAATGGCTTATACCCTTTTCTTTCAAGCATATTAGCTATTACAGGACCCGAGCCAGCGCCAAAATCTAAACCTACCTCTTCGGCATCGTGATTTTCAAGAATGGCATTCGTAATTGGTGAGACGAAGTTTTGATATCCCTCATTCTCTACATCATTGTTGTGAGTTTCGTACCTATTTTTTTCAGCTTCCAATGTAGGTAATAATTGAGCTGGTCTAAATAATCCATAGCAGTTTACGCACTGATAGTACACTTTTTTATAAAAGTTATTCGAATTGGATTTGCAAAGGGGACACAAATGCATAAGACATATCTGGTATTATAATAAAAAAGCTCCCAATTAGGGAGCTTCAATTTAATATTTGCTAAGTAATTAAACTATTGCTTTACGAATTTAGCAAACTTTATTTCATTGTCACTTTCTACCATTAAGAAATAAGTACCTGATACTAAGTCAGAGACATTAATATTAGTTTGAGTATAATCTATATTTCTAATGGTATTACCTGCTATATCTAATAATTTGATATTAGTATTAGCTGTTATCTTCAGATTGTCAAACTGAACATAGTCAGTCGTAGGGTTAGGATATACACTTACTGGCTCATAACCGGCTAATTCGAATATACCAGTTACATCTTTGTAAGTAAGCCAATCCATTATACCTTTGAATATGTTATTTCTTTGAGTACCATCTGTAAAGTTATACATATTCATACCCAATGTCACCGTTCTGGTCGAGCCATTATCATTACGAATAGCTACTGTACTATCTATTGAAATAGCATGGTAAAATACGTTGTGGGACTCAGCGTTTATTCCTGAGACTTCTATTGTAGGCCATGCATTAGCACCATTATTATAAATAGTTATCAATCCAGATATATTGCTATATCCGTCTGAGATAGCATCACCTTCTACACCGTTGAGAGTAAATTCACCACCTGTTTCGTAACCTTGGAAATAAGTGCCGTTATATCTAGCTCCGAATGGAGCAAGTGTAAATTGAGCTTCAAACCCTGCTTTATAATAAGGACCATCTCCTAGTAAAAGCAAACTTGTTCCGCCGTCTCGTAATGTCTGGAAATTCATGTGTTCGTGTGAGTTTAAAATACCGAATGAACCCATATTCCAAATCAAAGTTTTAATACCTGATACTCGAGTTCCGTAGTTAAGGAAAGTCATAGCATCTATTTCAACATAATCTTTGTAGTCATTAGTACTTAGAAGACCACCTAAATCAGCATTAGCTTTATTTTGATCTATATCGTCATAAACATAAACAAGAGGTATTCCAGTAGAACTAAAAGTAAATAATGTTGTTATAAATGAATCTTCGTTTTCACCATTAGCAATCATTATAGAAGATTCAACTTCTGCAATTCCATTACCCGAAGTAATATCAACTATTAATTGCAATGAACCCACTTCGCCTGCTGGTACAGTAATAGGCACAATTGTCTCAGGAGTAGTAATATTATAGTTGAAACCAAGCTCTGCGCTACTTGCTATTAGCTTATCATTTATACTTGCAACTGAGATTGTAATTTCTGAGTCTGTGTTATTTTCTACTATAACATTTACTGTATTCTCCGTCAATGTATAGTTCAAATGGTTTTGAGAAGTATATATATTTACACCACTCATACCTTCTAGCTTGTTAACTGTCTGACCTATATGATCGACATAATAAATATCGCCTTCGGTATCAAATTTGATCCCCATGATACTAAGAGCATCCGTTTGTAATCTCTTTAATTCTTCAAAAGTATCAATATCATATATTATAATTTCACCGGTGGCATTATCACTAACTATTAAATATTCATCATTTACATCTAGTCCACTTGGACTTTCAAGTCCTGTAGATACAACGGTCTCCCAAATAGTATTATTCACTTCTACAAATGCTGCAAGTTCTTCACCATAATTTGCTGTTGCAGATAAGTCCTTACCAATTGTACCACTAGTAATATCCATTCTGTTTATCGTTTTTGCACCAGGGTTAACATAGTATAACCAGTTGCCACGGATCTCCATATGCGCAGGTGCATTCGGGTTCATTGAGTAAGGTACATCTATGTGTCTATATACCTCAGCATTTTCGTGTTCGTGGCCTCCAGGTACATGAGCTTCATTGAATTTATATTTCGTTATATTTCCGAAGTTGCCATCATTCACCCAATAAGTATTATCAAATTCGTGAGCTATACCACTAGAATAAGTAGATTGGTGAACCATATCATAGTGACTACCATTTTGTTGACCATTTGGTGGATTACCAACTATTGCATAAATATCCAAATCTGAAGGCCACATAGTAGGTCCGCACCAAGCGCCACGTGTCTCCTGTCTATTTGCATTGAAGTAATCTTGTGCTGTAGCCCAAGTAGTATCACCAAATGCTAATGCACCAGGATTTACCATAAAGTGCCAAGCGTTTCCGTCTTTTCTATAATCGAAAGATTGAGCTGCAGTTCCTGGATTCGTTATCATCAGAGTAGTACCACCATTTTCTCCGCCTTCTACTCCCTTATTGAGAATCCAAAGTTGATTGAGGTCGGCTTTATTGAAATCCAAATCCGAAGGATACTCTACTTTATTTTGAGAGGTTGCTATTACTTTCTTATTTATTTTTCCTTCTATAAGCCCCTTAGTGTCAGCGAGTAAGTGCGTCGCACTTAGCAAAGTTATACCAATCAGTAAACTTCTAATCATATTATATTTCCCTATCTTTATTTAATATTATTCTTAGATGCTTTCTAACGCATAAAAGTTACATATATTTCCAAAATCTAAATTATTAAATAACAATATGTCGGCTGATAAGCATTGCAAATATTTCGTGATTGTTGTAACTTAGTTTATAATTGATGTGTTAAGCCAAATAGATATAGATATAAAATTTTAATAAAAATTACTTGAGGAAGACTTATGAAAACAATATCTACTCTTTTTTTACTATTTACACTGATTGTAAGTAATGCTACTGCCGATGGCGAAAATAACTTTCAAAGAGTGTCATATACTGCATACTCCACTAATGACTCTAATTTAGTCTTGGTAGGCGGACTCTACGATGAATATTTATATGTTGCAACTAACCTAAATATAGCTACTGGTACTTCGGAGACTTTCCAGCTAGAAGTAGATAACAGTACTGAACTATTAGATGTACAGATGAACACCAGAGCTAGACTCGTATATTTCTTCACTTACAAAAAAGTGACTATTTATGAGTTCGGAGCAACTACTGCATTACGAACTATTACAATAGATAATGAAGGTCCGTACTTTGGCGTCTCCAGTGATGGTACGAAAATATACTCTTATGATAATAAACAAGATTACGTTTCTGTTTTTGATGCTCTGACAGGAGAACGATTATATAGATTTTTCGTCAATTCTTTCCCAGATAATAATAAAATAGGGTTCTTCAACTCAGATGAAGATAAATTTTATTTAAAGAACGGAGCTGAATTATATGTTTGGTCTATAGAACTGATAGCACATGTTGGAACGATAATAGTTCCCGTTTCGAGTAATAATTTCAAATTTATAGATTATGGTAATACACTAGTTTATACGATTGATGGGGAGTTGGTGCTGAACAACAGTTCTGACGGTGATAAAATCTATAGTAAAGATTTCGGACTCAGTAAAATCGGTTCATACGAATTCTCACCTAATATGAATTATGTACTAGTGAGCGACTTTAGCACCTTTATAGTTTACGATATGCTAAAACACGAGATAATAGTAGATTCACGAAACCCTAATGTCGAAGAACAGAACTTACCTTTTTACGTATATGTAAATAATGATTATAGTAGAGTTTTAGCTCGAGAATACATTGACTTATATTGCGGCAGAAACTACGAAGATGCCATAGCCGATTATGTGTATTTCATATATGAGGCAGGAACAAATAATAAAATCGTTTCTGCTCCTTTCGGTCATATACCTAGACCTGAGAAAACAATAATTAGCAAAGATAATAAAGCTTTAGTGCTGTCAGGATACAACATAGAAGATGGATATACTAATGGGCTAGTCGATAATCAAGAGAATTTTATAAAGTACATAAATGTAAATGATTATCCTGTTACTTTCCTCGAAGATAATAAAAGAATTGCATTTATGGAAGGGGGGAAATTCAAGGTATATAATATTGAAACTGAACAATATGAACGTCAATTTGAAACAGGAATGTTAGACTACGATGAAGTGTACTACTTCGCCAATGGTGATGGTAGATTAGTAATTACCAATGACGTCGAGATTAGAGTTTACGATTATGCTACTTTTAGTTTACTTTATACTTTCAACTTTAGCCAGTTAGGAATAGAACCAACTAATATATCATTCGACAATAATTCGACTATCAATGTTAATTCACTAAATAGATTACATAAATTCAACGCATATACGGGCGAAAGTAGCGATACTCCAATCATGAATTTGGATCCAACAAATACGCTAGTAGATGTAAGTATAAGCGGTAGATTTCTTCTATTCCGCACCAAAGTTAATGAGTTCATAGTATATGACAATGCTCTCAAATTGGAACTTTACAATGAAAAACCTAGCTTTGTCGAATATGGAATGGTTTACCTTAGTGCTGGATTTTTCGGTAATCAAGAGATAATATGGGTTAGATATGAATCAAACCCTGTTGATAGACTACTATTAGTTTCTAAATATGATTTCAAATCTAAGCAAGTAGAAAAAATGTTAGGGGATAGAGAACCAATAATAAGTGATGATGGGTCACTATACTACTCACATTATTGTCCAACGAAATACGAAATAGGATCTATCCGCGACCCAAAGACATCAGTCGAAACTACGACAGCAATCACCGGCACCGTTTACCCCAACCCTGCATCCGATTTTATAAAACTAGATATGAATGCAAGTGCTATGAACTCTAGCATTGAGATTTTCGATGCGTATGGAAAGCAGGTAATGAGCGCTATATACACTGGCAAAGACATTGATATTAGCAAACTGACGGCTGGGGTTTACTTTGTGAAAGTGGGTGATGGAACACACAAATTTGTGAAGATGTGAGTGAAATTCAGGAAATAAAATGACTAGAATAATACTAATTATAATCGCCTTAACGATGGCTTTTAGCAACTCACTCTCAGCTAGTAATGAAATAATGTCAGCAGATTTTATTTTTAATCTTGGCAATGATAAGGACTTTGTTCTAGTTGGTAGTGAAGGTTACCGAGATAGGTTGGTTGTAAGTGAGGTAAATATTGAAACCAATAAAATAAATCATTATGTAATTGATGATGACTATTATACAATTGAATTTGTTACTGTTAATTCAGTACATCAGAAAATTGCTATAAAAAGTGCTCATTCTAATAGAATATACATTTATCATTATGGGACTTCTAACTTATTATCTACATTGGTATTGGATTCTGTTTATAATAACTTTGCATTCTCAAAAGATGGGAATTATCTATATACAGTAAATCCCGTTGGTTATGAATTTAGAAGCTATGATGTTATAACTGGTGAAGTCACAAAGGAGTTTGACCTTACAGCCGCTTTAAAACAAAAGTATTTCTACATTGACACTGAAAACGAAGAAATAACTGTCTATAATGGTAGCGCCTATGATATTTGGTCTATTACAGAAGAGAAGATAGTAAGATCTGGAAACGGATACATACCATTTATTCTTGATAAACTCCTCAGTGATGGTGCTTTGAAAGCATATATGAAAAATGGAACATTCTATATTGATAGTACATCAAATGGTACTAATATAATTACTAAGAAGTTTTTTGAGAATAATGACTATTTAAGTGACTTCTTTTATTGTAATTATTGCAAATTAGACGTTACTTCAGATATGAAATATATGCTATTAAACTATAGCGAAAAAGAGCAAATAATATACGATATTGTTAATGATTCAATAATTGAATTGGACCCAATAATTATCGATGGATATGAAGAACGTCCACCTTATGTACACGCTATAAACTCTGATTTTACCAAATCAATAGTGAGTTACGACAAATATTGGTATTGTGGCAGATACTTACAAATGCCAATGCCATGGCATAAATACTATATCTATGATAATGTAAAGTCTGGCATTAGTTCTTCAATCCCAGAAGGATATATAGAAGGTGTAGCAAGGTCGTTTTATTCAGATAATAATTCTGTTGCAGTCATTGGTGACAATCTAGAAAAAGTAATTATACATAATGAGGACACGAAAGTTTTAATTGACAAGGAAGAAAACTTCTTGCGCTATATTGATATAGATGCGACTCCAGTAGTGTTATATGATAACTCAACTATGTTAGGAGTATTAGACTCAGGTCTATTTAGAACATATAACCTTGCAACTGACAAATATGAGAAGGAATTTAAAGTTGATATTGAGAATATTATAAAAGTCTATTTTCCCCAAGAACAGGACGTAATATTATTTCAAGATTCGAATAAGGTCTATGTATATGATTTCAAGACCTTCGTTCAGCTAAGGGAATTTGATTTGAAGGCATTAGGTATTAATCCTAAACTTGTTAAGTTTGACGGCATCAAGTTTATAGTAGCAAGCGATTCAAGCACTATTTATAAATATGATATTTATAATGGGGAACAAACAGTATATAAAGAAAATGAATCTTTTAAAGTATACCTTTATAAGGATTTCTCAACTGACGGAGAACATTTATTGTATTTCAAGTCCCCAAACAAAGTACTTAAACATAATTTAAGAACTGGTTATCTTACTGAGGATACTTTATTTGGTCAATCTTTTGAGTATGGTAGAGAATTGACAGGAATAGGGTTTTTAGGTAATCATGAGTTGGTTTGGTATATTTATCTTCATGATCCAACTCAGAGAGGGTATTATAGATCAAATATTTATGACTTTACAACTAAGGCTGAGACTTCAATGGCTGGTGAATTCAAACCTATAATAAGCGATAATGGTAAAATGTATATTGGTAAGTATTGCCCTGATGATTATTTCTTTAGGGCTATCCGCGACCCACAATCCTCCGTAGAAACAACACCCCCTATCACTGGCAGCGTTTACCCTAACCCAGCTTACGATTTCATCAAGCTAGACATGAATGCAAGCGCTATGAACTCTAGCATTGAGATTTTCGATGCCTATGGAAAGCAGGTAATGAGCGCTATATACACAGGCGAATACTTTGACATTAGTAAGCTAACAGCTGGGGTTTACTTTGTGAAAGTGGGTGATGAAACACACAAATTTGTGAAGATGTGAGATTGAGAAGTAAAAAATACTTTCATCTTTTATGAGACGTTTTTGCTGTTCATGTGTCTATATAGATATGAAAACAACACAAATCAAAATACTTATTTTATGCTAACAGTTGGAATTTGGATTGTGAAAACCGGCAATTGAAAACACAAATTAGTGAAGTTGTAATTATAGAAATAGACATTGAGGACAGTTATGAGAATATTATTTACCTATTTATTTGTGGCACTATTGCTAACAAGTTCCATACTTGCACAGGAATCATTGGAAGATTTCCAAGCAGAATATTCATCGAATCCGAAAGACGACAAGAACATAGTTGTATCTGGCAAACTAGGATATCACGGCGAATACAAAGCAATCGTTTTTGATATAGAGAATGACAGCCATAAGGTTTTTGATATTGATATCCCTAAGAACACATATATTAGGAGCATAAAAATAAATGCAAAATCAAATAGGATAGCTTATTACACTTCAGATTCTATAGTGTTATTCAATTATCTAACTTTTGAAAAAATACAAATCTTTGAGGTAGATACTAATATTAAAAAGAGCAGTTTTTCCAAAGATGGTAGTAAATACCTCTTCTATAATTCCACAGAAAATCAAGTTCTGGTTTACAATATTGATGATGGGCTACTGATTGCAAGCCATGACTTAGACCCAGTTAATGAAGGTTATACTTTTACAGCTTTCAACCAATTTACAGATGAAGTATCATTTAGAAAAGACAGTAAACTAATCACCTGGTCACTAGATAGCCACGAAGTCACTAATTCTATTCCACTCAATGAAGAATATACATTCTATTCATTTGAGAATGATGGTAATATGTTTAGCTTTTATTATGATATGGAAAAAGAGGGCAAAAATTTTAAAGTAAATGTAGTTGGAGTTGCTTATACTTACGATGGAAATATAAAATATATAAGGGATATTGATTATAATGAACCCAATAACCTAGAATTTACATCAGACATGAAATATTTGTTGCTAAATAGTTATTTAAGAAGTCAATATATATATGATTTAGAGGAAGATACTTTAGTAGGTAATATGTTAAGTGTAGGTAAATATGGAAGAATCAATTATTTATATATTTCACCTGATTTAGAATATTCAATTATACTTGAAGCAGGTATACAAAGTTGTGGTATAAATTGGGGTGATAGTCAAAGGTATAGAGAAAGGATTTCTACATTTAACTTTAAAGAACAAAAACAAATTCGACCTATTATCAATAAATTTATTGAAATGCCAACAAGAGCAGTAATAAGCGAAGATAATAAATTTGCGGTAGTTAATTCATTTGGGGGAAGAAATGAAAATGTGTTAGTTACAATTGATGAAAAATTAGTAAAGTATCTAAAAGTTACTGATGCTGCTCCAGTCCTATTCATAGAAAAATCGAAATACATTGGTTTTGTGTATGGACAATTAATGAAGTTCTATAATGTAGAAACTGACGAGTTTGATAAAGAATTTGACACTGATTTACCCGGATTGAATTATGGTACTAAATACTATTTCTCAAATAGTAGTAGTGGTCGGATAATAGTTATGTACGAGGATACGATAAATATATTTAACTATTATGACTTAAGTTTAAATAAAACTATTGTATTGAGTGAATCCGGAATTGGTACTAATATTAGGTTCGATGGAAAAGAAAATCTAATAGGCTTTGACGGAGATAGGATTTATAAATATAATATATTTGATGAATCGATTACTTCAGATGTAATAGAAAATATACCTGATGGTTTTATATTTAAAAGATTCTCGCCAAATGGAAGATATGTACTCTTTGGGAAATACAATGGATATAAAAATATTAGTTATGAAGTAGGCATATACGATATGCAAACAGATAAATTTAGAACAATGGACTTAGCTAGTGATTCACTTAATGAAAACTCTACAGATTTTACTTTTGGTCTTGTAGGCAACCTCCCAATAGTCTGGTATTATTACAATTATGCTAAATTTAAAGGTCATCATAGCCTCTATTATACATATTCCTCTTATGATTTTGATAAAGAAACTATCTCAGAATATGACTTTAATGACCCAGAATATTTTGAAAATGGCGATAGATCTTATCTAAGCAACGATCATAATTATTACATTAAACTAAATTGCCCTTGGTCATATAGTATTACTAAACTAGTTGACCCACAATCCTCCGTAGAAACCACAACCGAAATCACCGGCACCGTTTACCCTAACCCAGCATCTGATTTCATTAAGATAGATATGAATGTAAGTTCAATGAACTCTAGCATTGAGATTTTCGATGCCTATGGTAAGCAGGTAAAGAGCGTGATTTACACAGGCGAAGAAATTGACATCAGCAGTCTTACAGCTGGGGTTTACTTTGTGAAAACCCAGATCCAAAGTTATAAGTTTATAAAGCTGTAAATATACCGAACAATGTTAATCTAATATTCTGTCTAGCTGTCGGTTTACGCTAACTACAAAATCATAATAAGACTTAGGGTGTTGTCTATTCATATATAGCAGTAATATCCCAATTATCGAATTGCGGATATTACTCATTATCTCAATTGCTTCACCCGGTCTGAATGTACCCTGAGCAATGCAGTATTGTAACTCTTCTTCGCAAAGCTCATCTATGAATTTGACTACTATATCAGACGCAGAAAGCGAAGTACCATCGGTAGCTATCTTCTCTACGTAGAATAGGTCGAATATACCTGGGTATTGCACCATATACTCTACGTAGGATTTCACTATCTTCTTTATTTTTGGAATTCCTCGCTCTTCGTTCTCTGTTCTACTGACTACATATTCTCTGCACTCTTGCGAAAAATCTTGAACACAATAGAATATCAAATCCTTCACATCTTTGAAGTAATTATAAAGAGTAGCGAATGAATATCCCGCCTTCTCTGCTATTGATCTTACGCTAAGTGCTTTTATTCCCTCACCAGTAATTATTTCCTTAGTAGCATCAATGAAGTAATTCTTCATTCTTTCTTCTTGTATTTCTTTTCTATTCATATTTTTCACTTTTTAATAATTAACATTGCAAATATACTGAACAATGTTAATTATTCAAATTTCTTTTTTCTTCTTTTCCTTATTACATATTTTAATCATTATAATTTGATTCAAATTTTCTGTAGTTTAGTAAAGTAATATTTACAACTGGTAAACCTATCAATATCAAGAAAATTATATTAGCACTGTTTCTGTCCGCACTAGTTGTGGCTACTGCTATTGTTTCTATGGAGGTCTATACATTATCTCAAGAGAGAGCTAGACTCAAAGAAGATATTAGCAAGGTGAATGATGTAATGTTTGGGCTAATGTCTGTTAACCATTGGGAATCAGAAATACGGAAGATAGCAGTAAAACAAATAGAAGATTTCAAGCTTACTAAGGAACAAGATAGTCTTATAAGAGTAGCTATTGATGAAGTATTAGTAGGTGTGATTGATAAAACAGATAGAGTAATACAGGAAGACGATGGGTCTGTTTTAAAGTTCATACGGAAACATGCGATAAATCTGTTTTTTGATGTAGAGGATTTTCAAAAAAAGGTTCCTGAGTTAACTAATACTATCATGACAAGAATAACTAGTGATGAAGGAAAAGAAAGACTCAAAAAACTAGTTTTATCCAAATTAGATGAATTGGCTGAATCAACTTATGACAGTACGAAAGTTGATATTTATAATATGTATCTACAGAAATACGATGCAAAGGATAGGAACGAGTTTAATACTATTACTCTTACAAAAGTAGATAAACTCTATAATTCAACTTTAGATCATTCATTAATTGCAATCGCGATTGCGTTTGTTTTCGTATTACTTTGGATATCTTTCAGAAATAATGATGAATTAAAATATGTGTTGCTTAGCTTTTCTATACTTTATGGAGCCATTATCTTATTGACGGGAGTAGCTTCGCCTATGATAGAGATAGACGCTAGGTTCAGGGAAATGAACTTTTTCATATTAGGTGAAAACATAGAATTTTCAAATCAATTTATTTTCTACAGAAGTAAAAGTATATTAGAAATAATATCTATTATGATGAGTACTGGCAAATTAGACTCCACTATAGTTGCCTTATTGATATTGGCATTCAGTGTTTTATTGCCCTTTCTCAAGCTAGTTTCTATGTCAATATTTTTAGTTAGTTCTAAGTTTAGAACTAACTCTGTAGCACGTTGGATGACTTTCAAATCTGGCAAATGGTCAATGGCTGATGTAATAGTTGTAGCTATATTTATGGCTTATGTGGCATTCCAAGGCATTCTCGACAATCAACTCGCAGGTCTGAACCAGAATACTGAAACGGTTACTGCAATTACTACAAATCATACAGCCCTTCAACCTGGGTTTTATGTTTTTGTAACTTATGTTGTGTTTTCGATACTACTATCTAGTTATCTAGGTAAATCCTTGGATAGGGAAGTTAAAAACTAGAATCTATCATTTTTTTGACATTTGGTAAAGTTACGTCAAAACCGTAAAATTTGTGAGTATCTTCGAACAACTCTATAGATTTTGGATTAGAAATGAATCTCATCAATTCGCTATGGTCTAGTATTTCATCATTCTTACTAATAAATAAATTGATCAAATTCTGATTTATTGGCTCCGACACAATCTTTCTTCGTATCTCAATTATTTCTTTGTAAACTTTTTCGGTTCTTTCCTTGCCGTCTACTTTCAGCATATTGTCATAATTAGTTTGACTAAAGTTTAGAGCGGGGTTTATAAGTAAACAAGGTACATTTGTAATCTGCACAACTCTTAATCCATAGAAACCACCACGAGAACTACCTACTATAAAGACATTTTCTGCACCTAGTTTTTCGATTAGTGCTACGATTGAATCTATAGTATTATGTGGGCTATCGGGATCTTGTTCTGGTACGTGCACCTTGTATTCATCACTATCAAAGTAATCTTGAAGCTTTTTCCCTTTGCTAGAGTTCTCACCCTTGTAACCGTGTATGTATATTATGTTTTTCATATTGCCTTTCACGTATTACCTTCTATTATCATTTATTACTTTATTACTATCATTTTACCCATACACCATCCCACTCAATTGCTGTGCTAGTTTGAATGCGTCGGGGTCATTGCGGATTATGTCTGCTAGTTCTCCCCAACTGTGATGTTCAAGTTTATCCATATCCAAATCGCGTTCGGCTTTTGCTATATCCATAATAGCTCGGCAAGACAGGGAGACGAGCTTAACAAGGCTATCCGCACTTAGCGATTCCACCTCTCTCTTACTCTCTTTTATTTTCGCTGCAAGCATTCTTCTGAGTTCTATCAGAAGACCTTGTAGCTCGTCCTGTCCTGACTTTGTATTGATTTTCTTTTTCTTTGCTACTACATCTATGTATTCCTCGTATTGGTCACGCCTTTCTTCCCATCCCCATTTGCGCATCCAATCTTCTATCTGCTTTTGTCTCCTTGCTGATTCTGCACCTGGGTTACACTTACCCTCTCTATAGTCTATGAATGCTTCATAAGCAGGTATTGTTTCACCTTTTAGTTTCTCGAATTGGTACATGATATACTCCTTTTTTATAAGAATCCGACGCTTCGTTTTATATCAATTGTCAGCTTGTCGGAATCAATGAAATTTTGTGATTTATGATTCTGGTTTTGTTTCCATTCATTTTTCGTCCCCATCGCAGCGTATATAACTGTATCCGTTCCACTCTTCATATTGATTCGATCAACGGCTTCGGTAACGCGAGACATTTTGTACCTATCCACGGTATCGAGGAATGATGTCTGCGTGTTATTTGCTGGTTGCAATCCACTCAATAGTACTCCGGCCTTGTAATAGAGTATTCCTTCTTCGAAGCATTCATTTACTGCCTTTAGTGTATGGCTGAGTATCTCACACGTAGCATCAGTCGGCACAGGTAATCGCATCTCGCATTTCTCGTAATACTTCTTTTCTGCATAACGACTAGTACTCAAGTAAACCGATATGTACTTAGCTGCTGACCCTTGCGAACGCATACGCTCTGCCGCTCTGGCTGTGAATAGTGCCACTGCCTCTACTAGGTCTTCTTTGTTTTTTAGTTTCTTCCCGAATGAACGAGAGAACATTATCATCTTCTTCGCCGGCTGTTCGTACTTCATATCTATACACGGCATACCGCGCAGTTCCCATGCTGTACGCAACCCCACGACGGACATCCGCTTACGAATCCAATGGTCGGGCGCTTGGGCGAAATCATAGGCCGTGTGAATATTGAATCCATTTAACATTTTTTTATACCGCCGACCAACTCCCCAGACATCACCTATATCAGTCATCTTTAGATATTTTTCTGTATTCCCATCGCTGTATATATCAAGCACACCCACGCTATAGCCGAACTGTTTTTTGCCAATTCGATTAGCTATTTTTGCTAGAGTTTTAGTCGGGGCAATTCCTATAGTTGTGGGTATTCCCGTCTTATTGATTATATCTTCGCGTATCTCTTTTGCATAATCAGTTAGATTGAATCGGCTAAACCCCGATAAATTTACAAACGCCTCATCTATTGAATACGCCTCTACCTCGGGGGAAAAGTTACCGAGCAAATCCATAATCTGCTGCGATTTGTACGCATAGAGCCGGAAATTCGCAGAGCAGATTTTCACATCGTGCTGAGTAAGCAGATGTTTCACCTTGAACACAGGAGTAAACTTCTCTATTCCCAGAGCTTTCGCTTCGTTGGACAGAGCTATTATTACCCCATCATTGTTGGAAAGCACAACTACTGGCTTCCCTGCTATTGCGGGATCTAACGACTGCTCGCACGAAGCGTAGAAGTTGTTGCAATCTATTATGGCTATTGGTTGTGGCATATTCTAATCTCTCCAGGCCCTGGTAACACTGTCATTACGAGGAGCAGAGCGACGTGGTAATCTTTTTTATTTAAAACTTATCTCTTCTTCTAATCCCCCCAACCCCCCTTTAACAAGGGGGGCTTTTATCCTGGGATATAACTCAATTTATTCTATTTATCTTTCTTTAAGTCCCTCCTTAAGGAGGGATTTAGGGAGGTGTATATACTGCTAAATGCTAAGCAATTGTCTTTTCCTCCTAATCCCCCCAAACCCCCTTTAACAAGGGGGGCTTTTAGGTTGGAGGGTAATTCTTAACTATTATGTTATTTACACTAATTTCAACCTTTCTCTAACTTTATCTCCCCCCTATCAAGGGGGGACTAAGGGGGGTTAAGTCTCTTCGACCTAACTTTAAGCTTTACAGCAGTGACATTCTTTTTCATCCAAGTCCACTCACCACACACCTCACCCGTTCGGTATTGTGACAAACTCACATCCGTTATAAATATAGTCATATTGACTAATTGCTATACGAAATCGCGTTGGGTGGCGACCACTACTCCTATGATGGCAGTATCCTCATCTACTTTGATGGGCTGGTACTTTGGGTTCTCTGGTGATAGTAGCACCCCTCCATCTCTGAAGTTGAGAGTCTTCACTGTCAAAGCGCCATCCACTCTGGCTATTACTATATTGCCTTCGCGTGGCTCTTTGAGAGTATCGACTAATAGCTTGTCACCGTCCATTATACCTACGCCCGTCATACTATCGCCCTGCACTCCGACCATAAATGTTCCCTTGTGGAAGCGTTTGTTCGGGTATATATAACCCTCTACTTCCTCGGTTACTTCTAGTGGTTTACCGGCTGATACTCGCGACGAATAGAGTGGCACTGAACCATTCCCACCGGTCTGACCCAATCCGAATACTGTCAGATTGACACTTTCCTCGGGTTCATTATCCTCGCCGAATATCAATTCGTCTAAGCTGACATCGCCCACTTTCTCTATTATTAGAGGGATATCAACCGTACCGCGACGCTTCCAAGTAGTGATTGTAGTTTCCGCAAGTCCCAAACGTACGGCTAACTCAGCATCCGTCCGAAGATCTAGATTACTTTTCAGCCGTTGGATGATTTCCCTTGCTTGCTCTTTGCTAAATCCAGCCATATTGACTTGATATATTTTGTTGAACAATAATTACTAATACAAACTTAGTCAATATGACTCATATTGTCAAGTATTATTTTCAAAAATGTAAAATTTATTTTGGGAGGGTAAAATCACCTGTGTTGAAGCAACATAGATGATTGCTGCCCCAAGGGGCAGCTAATTGTAGTTTTTAGTTGATCTTATTATCTTAAATACTTTCTGTAACAAAGTAACTCTTCTTGACTAATAAGTTCTACAGTGCAATGCAAACATCAGTCAAAATCGGTTGCTTATGCCAAAAAAAGAGATTTACATTTGTCATTTGATATGAAAATTAAGATTCCATTAGAAATTAAAAAATTATTATTACTTAAACGATCTATATAATGCGGATTCAATTAATAAAGAGTCAGGTGTTGATGTCAAATCAAAGATAATGGAATCACTTTTAATGAATAATTGAGGCAAGTCAGAAACAGTTATGAAATCTTTCTCTGGATAATCGTCAGTTTCATCATGCATGATATACATATTTAAGTTTTCATGATTAATACCAGCTGCATCAAGTGTCTTAAGCATTCGAGGTAACAACTTTGTACTTGCATTACAGTGGCAATCCATTTTTAAATAAATATAGAACTGATCAGTGCTAGAACTAAAGACGGATCTAAGACTATCTACATAATCTTCATTTGGTGTATAGTTGTCATAACTAGTTCCTAAGGTTTCAAAACCTGGTTGAGTTTTTAATTCTTCAAAGCCTACCTTAGTTGCATTTTTATTACTAGGGTCTGTAGTAATATCATTACAACTAAAAAACAACCCTAATATTAATACGAACATTAATTTTCTCATACTATTTCCTATATTGGTTTATACTAATTTCTAATAACAAATAAATTTTAAATAAGGCACAAAATAAACAAAGAAATATATTTTATTTTAGAATATAACAAGAAAATTGAATCTTCTTTTTTTCCTATACGAATTAAATAACTTATCCCATATTAGCTTTCCTATGTTCGAGCCCCCATTTTACCATAGGATCTATTACTTCTATTAGCTTTTTGCCTGTTAAAGAGAGCCCATATTCGATAAGTACAGGTTTAGTATCAAAGACTTGCCTTTCAACAATACCATTTAACTCCAGCTCTTTTAATTCTTTAGAAAGCATTCTAGGTGTTATCTTATTTATATCTTCTTGAAGTTCCTTAAATCTTTTATTGCCGTGCAAAAGTGAAGCTATAATAGGTAGTTTCCATTTTCCACTTATAACATTTAATGTATCATTTACAGCAAGAATATAGGACGTAGTGCATTGCCTAACTTCGTTAAAACTTTCTATTCCTACCATTATCAACCTCTTAGATTGTAACTATACAAAAGTATAGTAATATTTTTATTATAGTTACTTCTTATAATATATCAAACTTACTAATTTTGTAAATAAATTAAAAATATACGGTGAAATTAATATGAACCTAATCGAAAATATGAATTGGCGATATGCAACGAAAAAAATGAATGGTAATAAAATTCCAGAAGAAAAGCTCAATTATATATTGAATGCAATTCAACTTGCTCCATCTTCATCAGGAATTCAACCATATTCCATTTTAGTGATTAATGACAAAGAGTTATTAAAAAAAATACAACCCATCGCAAATGGGCAAAGTCAAATATTAGATTGTTCTCATTTGTTAGTCTTTACATCTTGGGATTCATATACTTTAGATAAAATAGATAAGATTTTAAATTATACTTTATCCGAAAGAGGACTCCCTTTAAATACTATGAATGATTATAAGAATAATTTATGGAAAATGTATTCCAATTTATCAGAAGAATGGCACGCATCTCATTCTGCAAAACAAGCCTATATAGCATTGGGTGTCGCCCTTATAGCAGCTTCAGAACAAAAAATTGATGCTACTCCTATGGAAGGTTTTGATTCGAATGCACTAGATATATTATTAAATCTTAAAGAAAAGGGCTTAAAAAGTGTGGTATTATTACCACTAGGCTACAGAGATGCTGATCAGGATTGGTTAGTTAACATGAAAAAGGTTAGAAGACCAAAGAGCGAATTATTTATAAACTACGGTGGAAATAATTAATATGATTCTAATAACCGAAGCAACTTCAATGAGAATTTTTTTAAACAATATTATATTAACAACTAGATAAGAGATTTTAAAATGAAAACTAAAACATTAAATATTTTACTTTGGATTGCTCAATTTGCACTTGCGGCAATGTTTATAATGACAGGTTCAATGAAATTATTCCAACCTATAGAAGAAATTGCAAAAACGCTTCCATGGGTGGCTAATACTTCATCGATAATTGTGAGGTTTATAGGAATATCTGAATTTTTAGGTGGCATAGGATTAATTCTACCTACCCTACTTCGTATTAAACCTAAGTTATCTGGACTAGCCGCATTAGGATTAGCCGTTGTTATGTTATTTGCTTCAATATTTCATATTTATAGGGGTGAATATTCAGCTATTGGAATGACATTGATTATTGGATTAATCGCATATTTTATATTTTGGGGGAGAACTATAAAAGCGCCTGTTACATCAAAGTAATTTAATCACAACCTTTTTTAAGCTTAATACTCTTTATATACTTATACAGTATAGTAAAAGTTGATTAAATGGTAATAAAAGTTAAGGAATTAAAATACCAAAAAAAAATGGCTGCCCTCTCGGACAGCCATTCTGCAAATCGAAATGAATAAGACTATTTATTATTTCTTTGCACCTTCTTGACAAGTCTTAGTTACTTCCACAGATATACGTCTGTTTTGTTTCCTAATAGCTTCTAACTCGTCAGCAGGCATTTTCTTAAGTGCTGCACCTGTTGGTTCTTTTACCTTAGGTTCTCTTTCCCCATAGCCGAGGAATCCAGAGATTTTAGCAGGGTTAACACCTTGCTCTATTAACCATTCTTTTACTTTCTTAGCTCTCTTTTCTGATAACTTTTGGTTATAATCATCAGCACCTTCAGCGGAAGCGTGGCCACCTATTAGTATTTCTAGTCCTTCGCACTGTTGTACATAGCTAAGTAGCTTAGCTAAGTTACGTGACGTACCTGGGTAGTCGTAGTTGAATTTGTCAGTATCTACTATGAATAGGATATCTGGGAAATCAACTTTAGTACCTATTTTCGGTGCTTGTGGACAACCGTTTTCGCCTTCTTCAGTGCTAGGTTTACCTTTTACTAATGGGCAATCGTCTTCTGCGTCATTGACAGTATCGCCATCTGTATCCGGATTATTCGGATCAGTATTAGTCTTATTGACTTCTACTCCGTCTGACAATGTATCGCCGTCAGTATCTGCTTTGTTCGGATTAGTTAGATATTTATTTACCTCTGCTCCATCCGATAGACCGTCGCCATCAGTGTCTTTTTCTAATGGATTTGTTTTGTGTTTTAGTACTTCATCACCATCAGTTAGACCGTCTTCGTCGCTATCTTTGTTAGTAGGGTCTGTCTTATATTTGTTTATCTCATCACCGTCTTTCAGACCATCTTTATCTGTATCATCGCTAACCGGATTAGTTTTGTGCTTCTTCACTTCGTCGCCGTCAGTTAGGCCATCACCGTCTGTATCCATCTTAGTTGGGTCAGATGAATGCTTATTGACTTCATCGCCGTCTAGTAGCCCATCGCCATCTGTATCAGGTTTAGTTGGGTCAGTTTTGTGAGTAGTCACTTCCAATCCGTCATTAAGACCGTCTTGATCTGAATCGGCTTGAGCTGGGTTTGTTTTGTATTTATTGACTTCGTCGCCATCGTCCAATCCATCTTTGTCAGTGTCTTTTACCTTAGGACTAGAGCCATAAGTCTGTACTTCGTCTCCGTCCGAAAGCCCATCGCCATCAGTGTCAGCAGTCAATGGATTAGTCTCGTATTTGTTAACTTCTTCGCCGTCTAATAGACCATCACCATCCGAATCTGGGTTATTAGGGTTAGTTTTACGAGCTATTTCTTGACCATCACTTAGTTCATCCGAATCGCCATCAGCTTTAGTTGGGTCAGTTTTAGTTTCCATTACTTCTTTGAAATCATCAAGGCCATCATCGTCTGTGTCTTGTTTCAGTGGATTAGTATGATGAGTAAGATATTCTTCGCCGTCTAGTAATCCATCGCCATCAGTATCAGGAATATTAGGGTCAGTACCCAACTCTTTTTCTTTACTATTAGTAAGACCATCATCATCGTAATCAGCATCGCCTAGTATATAGTAAGAAAGACCTACACCAAAAGTAAGGAACGCATCGTTTGCATCACCTGCGTTAGCATCTTCATTTGGACTTAGATCATCCAGGTAATCTGTTCCTGTGAATCTGAATGTAGCACGACCATTGAATACTAGGTTGTCAGACAAATACATCTCGTAACCGAAACCTACTGGAAATACAACCTGATTTTTATCATATACTTTGTTAAGATTATTCGGCAAAGGTCCGCCAAAACCTGCATCACCCGAGCGTGGCTCGAAATTCATTAGCCCAACACCACCAAATAAATATGGTACAAATTTCTCGTAATCAAAGAAATTGTAAGTCAGATACATCTCGTAAGTATTGACACGAATAGAGTTTTTGTCATTAATAGGTATATTGGTATTGGGATACAAATCTCCCTCTACCGCACCTTGTCCGAAGTAATCCGGATATGAACCAATTGCTGTAGCATCCGTCTTATATCTAATATTAGATATACCAAAAGTTGCTTGCAGTGATAGTTGCGAAAAAATATTGTATCTAAGAAATGCATCGCCACCAAACCATAATTGGTTATCAGTAAATTCTCCCCAATACTTCACAGCTCCACCATTAATACCAAAAGCTAATCTGCCGCCTTCACTTTGCGAAATTGCAGTATTAGTTGATAATGTTATAGCAAGAATTGATAGAATTAAAACACGAATAAAGGACTTCATAGTGCCTCCGATTTTATTAGAAATAATTATAGTCTTATATTTTTTATTTGCTTTGTAATGTGTTGGATTGAATTAAAAGCTATTTTCCAATCAACACATAACATATACGATATTGAAGATTAATCGGATTTTTTAGATATGATTTTTTTTTAAAGTATTCGAATGGATAATATATGGAATATAATCTAAGTAGCTGGTAAGAAGCTAAGAATATTGATTAAGATTTAACTTTTGGTACTCTTTTCTTGACAACAGCTAGTATTGCGCCAGTTACAACCAGAACTGCACCTACGAAACCGAGTATACTAATTATAGTAGTTTCTATTATAGTAACTTCAAGGTATGCCATTATTGTTAGAGTGGTAATGGTTATTATAGGATTGAGAGTTATTATTATACTTACCTTTGAGGCTTGCAGATATTTGAAAGCTTCTCCTAAACTGCCATAAGCTATAAGAGTATTCAAACCAAGGAATATAACTAATAGCCACATATCTAATGATAAGTTAGCAAGGGCATGGAAATCAGCAAACCAAACAAACATAAAAACTGGTACTAAGTATATAATCATATTAAGTTGCTGTGCCGAATGATTAGCAACTAATTTCTTTTGGATTGCGGCATAGACTACCCATATAGCTGCGCCAAAAAGTGTATAAAGCACACCCAAATCATAAGTTTCCCTATCTGTAGATATACCAGCTATACTTTCGCTATAAAACAATAGAAAGCCAACCGTAACAATAGCGATCCCCGTTAATTGTTGTCTATTGAGCTTTTCTTTGAATACGAAAATACCTACTAAAACAAGCATAACTTGAGCTGTCTGAATTAATATTTGCGCTGTAGCAGGGCCTGCGTGCTCTACTCCTTTCATATATCCTATATAGTTGAATCCCAAAGAAAGGGCAGCGACAATCAGAAGTGGGGGCATTTTCTTATATATTCCGAACTCCGATGGTCGCTTAATAGCAAGCCACAGTGACAAAAACGAGAACGCAACTACAAATCGCATCCAGATAATAGTCATAGAGTCCAGCTCTTTGAGAGCTATTTTCAGAAAGATACCAAGAAAACCCCAAAACAAAGCCGTAGTGGCTGCGAATAGGATTCCTTTAGTTGTATTGTCTAATTTGCTAAAAATTTCTAGAGTCCAGACTGAGATAAAATTTAATTTATGCAATCTTTTTGATAAACTTTGAGTAAATTTATCAATTGAGAAGAAATACATAAGAAAAAAACAATGCAAGAATTAATTGGATGGATAGTATTAGGTCTGCTAGTCGGCTTTGCTTACGCTTATATCAAAGACAAACGCAAGAAAAAGTGAGGAGGCTCCTTTAGCTTAGTAAGGTTAACTACCACTTTCGTCGTAATCATAATGGTGTCTATACTTGTTGTGATTCCTAGTTTGCTATTATTTATTATAGGCACTACCTAGATTGGACAGAATTGCATCCCAATCAGCCAAGCCTTCACTTTTGCCTAGCCTAACTATAATAACATTATTATTGGTATTTAAATAAATATACTGTCCTAAAACTCCTTCTGCTATATAATCACCCAATTGTGTAGGTAGCCACCAATGATTTTGATAATACCAAACACTGCCATCAGTAGAATCTATTTTAAAAGTTTCATCAATCCAAGATTCTGATACTATTTTTCTTTGATCCCATGTCCCATTATTCAAATAAAGTCTGCCTATTTTAGCATAATCTATTGCTGTTGAGTTAAAACAGCAAAATGTTTTTTCAATCCCATTCTTCTCATTGTCTAAACTCCAACTAGCATCGTACTCCGTTCCTATTCTTTTCCATATTCTCTCTTGGAAGTACTCAGAAATAGTTTTATTTTTCAATGCTCTTTCTAATATAAGGCCAAGTAACTGCGTATTACCACTCAAATATTCGAATTCTAAACCAGGTTGCTTTTTTAATTTTAGTTTAAGGGTTTCCTTTCTTAAATCATTAGTCTGATAAAATAAGCCTACCTGACTATTCGTATCCAAATAATCTTCATTGAACTCTAATCCAGAAGTCATCTGAAGCAGATGCTTTAATTTGACATTCGAAAAGCCATTTGTTACTAACTCAGGTATGTAGTCTATTACAAGTTCTTCTGTTGAATTGATATAGCCATCATCTATAGCACACCCGATTAGTAACGATATAAATGATTTTGCCATGGAAAAAGAAGGTATAATTGATTCCTTTTTAAAACCATCAAAATATTTTTCAAATTGAATAGTATCATTTTTTATAATTATAAAAGCTACCGTTTCATTGTATTCTAGAAAGTCCTCAAAATCATATTCTTCATCTAGGAACATTATTTTCTTCGGATACTTCCCTATATCTGCTTTTTCAAATTCGAATGTCTCTCCACTTTTGATAATCTTTCTAGAAGGGAATAATTTGTAATCTTCAATACTGGCTTGTTTATTCGAATGAGTAGAGCAGGAGAAAAGCAGCGCTACTAGGACTAAATATGGGAAAAATATTATTTTCATGGTATTTTCTGTTTTATACTATTAACTATAGCCAATATACTAATTAGATCGAACTTATATTTAACAAAATCACATAATCTAAATTTTCAAATACTATGGCCGTCTAATAAATAATTATTAATATTTATACATTTATATTAATTCCTTAAATTGTAATTCGTGATTTTGCACCAAATGATTAGATTATTATGTCCGAAAGTAAAGAGTTTTTAGTAACAGCTAGGAAATGGCGACCACGTCTCTATTCAGATGTAGTCGGTCAGGAGCACATTACTAAAACCTTAAAAAATTCAATCTCTTCAGATAGAGTGCATCACGCTTATCTATTTAGCGGACCTAGAGGGGTTGGTAAAACTACAACTGCTCGTATTCATGCCATAGCCCTCAACAATCATACAGATGATTATGAACCAGACCTAAACTCCGAACTTGCAAAGCAACTTGGAGAAGGCAGAGCAATGGATATAATCGAGATTGATGGTGCATCTAACAATAGTGTGGACGATGTACGAAGATTACGAGAGAACGCAAAATATCCACCGGTAAATGGAAAATACAAAGTCTATATAATCGATGAAGTGCACATGCTCTCCGACTCAGCATTCAATGCATTGCTGAAGATAATAGAAGAGCCTCCACCACATTTGGTGTTTATATTAGCAACTACGGAACCACAAAAAATCCCTGCTACTATTCTTAGCCGTTGCCAAAGATACAATTTCCGTAGAATGGAGATAGAGGAAATAGTAGAACAGCTCAGCATGATAGCAAATGCAGAAGGGCTCGTAATAGATGAAGAATCTCTCCAGATCATTGCCCGCAAAGGAGACGGCTCTATGCGTGATAGTCAAAGTATATTTGACCAAGCTATAGCATTTTGTGGTAGAGATATAAAATATACTGAATTAGCAAGCGCTTTAAACCTAATAGACGAGATGTTCTATTTCCGTATTAGTGCTGCTATTATCAACCACGATATAAAAGAAATATTTGCGATAAGCAATGAGATAGTAACTCACGGCTATGATGTAAAAGAGTGTATGTCGGGTCTTTTGGAGCATTTCCGAAATACTTTGACAGTAGTAACGACTACCAAAACAGATTTGATAAAAACATCAAAAGCATTCAAAGCTAAGTATGTAGAATTAGCTCATAATATGGCTAAAGCTGACTTACTTAGATTAATGGACCTAGCTTCCCGAACAGAGAATGATCTACGATTTGCCAGTTCACCAAGTATAAAATTCGAGACTGCTCTTGTACAAATGGCATCTATGGATAAGGCAAAGGACATAGAAACGTTACTAAAAGAAGTTATGAAACTAAACGGTGCAGAATTACCAGCGAACTCTGAACCCGAAAAAAAAAAGATTGATTTAGTCTTAGAAGAAAGTCCTGTCGAATACAAAGCAGTTGACAAAAAAGAAGTAATCACGGAAAAAGTAATACCAAAACTGGAAAAGGTGGAAGAGGAAATACCTCCACCACAAAGACAAGAAAGTTTACAAGAAAAGTGGTCTAGATTCGTGACTCATGAAACACTTTTGGGCTCCGATATATCAATGGTCAAAGAGGTTAGTGATGTGGAGTTTGGTGATAACAGCATTACTCTAACTACACATGTTCAGTTTATATATGACAATTTGAATAGCCACAAAAGGGAACTTCAATCGACATTCACTGATCTGACTAATAGCAAAGCTGAAATAAAATTAGTAAAGATATTTAAAGAAGAAGCAGAAATAGAAGAAAGAGAAAAACATCCGATTGAACAAAAAATAATATCGGAATTCAAAGCATTCGAAGAGAAATCACAGGATTAGAAAAATGGCAATAGAAATTGGAAAAAAAGCACCTGCATTCAAGGGAATGGCAAGCGGTGATAAAGAAATAAGTTTGAAAGATTATGAAGGTAAGTGGTTAATACTATATTTTTATCCGAAAGATAATACTTCTGGTTGTACTAAGCAGGCGTGTGGATTCAGTGAGAATATAAAACAATTCGAAAAACTTGATGCTGAAATATTGGGTGTCAGCCCCGACTCAGTCAAATCACATGACAATTTCAAAGCAAAGCATAATTTGCAGTTTGATTTACTAAGCGATCCTGAAAAAGAAATCGCTACTAAGTATGATGCCTACGGGGAGAAAAGCATGTACGGTAGAAAGTATATGGGTATAATCCGTTCGACTTACATAATAGACCCTAAAGGAAAAATAGCTGCTGAATACAAGAAAGTTAGAGTAGCTGGACATATAGAAAAAGTAATGAAAGATTTGGAAGAGTTAAAAAGCAAATAATGATTGATACTCACGCACACATAGATACTGAAGCATTTGCCGAAGACATTGATGAAGTAATAGCACGAGCTAGAGCAGCTGGAGTAGAACATATTATAATACCAGCTATTGAACCGAATGGATATGATAATCTAATAGAATTAGTTGATAAATATGATATGCTGTATTTCGGAATAGGAGTTCATCCACATAGTGCTGATAAGTTTGATGACAATGTGGAACAAAGAATAAGAGAGCTAGCTAAACACCCGAAGTGCGTTGCTATAGGTGAGATGGGATTAGATTATTATTATAATGAATTATCAGCAGCTGATGTACAAAAGCGGGTATTTAGAAGGCAAATAGAAATCGCAAAAGAATTGGGAAAACCAATTATAGTACACAATAGAGATTCGGATGAAGATTTGATCGAAATACTAAAAGAATATCAGGATGGGAATTTGAAAGCTGTACTACATTGCTTCCCCGAATCTAAAGAATTATTAGAAAAAGCAATGGATTTAGGTTTTAATGTATCCTTTACTGGAAATATTACGTTTAAGAAGTCAGAACATAAAGAAGTATTGGAATTAGTTCCTCTTGATAGATTTATGATAGAAACAGATTCGCCCTATATGGCACCTGTTCCGAACAGAGGAAAGAGGAATGAACCAAGCTTTGTAAAAGAAATAGCAAAAAAAATATCAGAGGTTAAGAATATGAACTATGAAAATATACTAGAGCAATCTACAAAAAACGCAAAAAGTTTTTTTAAGATTATAATGTTAGTATTAAGTATTGCATTATTTACTCATACATCAAAAGCGCAAGATAATTATAGATACGAAGATAATTACGATGAACCAGCACCAGACTACGAAGTAGCACCATATTCTAAATTTATAGGAATAGGTGGATTCTTTGGGACCAATACAATTGTAGAAAGTCAAGTCTATATAGAAGATTCGAATATACCTGATAAGAATATCTCTTATGAGGGTATCTCAGCTTATGGTGGTACGGTTACTTTCGGCGGATTAGCAGACTATTTGCTTCTACAAGTTGGGTACGCATACTCTAAAAACACTAAAGTCCAAGAAACATCGCCAGGTAGTTTGCCTAACATACATCAATTAATCGAATTTTCGTCACTTTGGATACCAAACCCACATAATAAAATCAATGTTTTCGGTGCTATAGGCCCGAGCTATATCATGAATTCGATTAATGGTGAAGAGAATGCGCAAATTGGACTTAATACTGGTGTAGGGTTTATATTCAATATTCCTATCAAAGGAGCTGGGTTATTAAACTTAACAGCGGAATGGAGATTGAACTTTGATTTAGTTGCTGTGAAAAGGGAGATAGAAGTTCAGCCAAACCCTCCGGTATCAACAACTATTGACTCAAAGAGTTTTTACTCTATACCGAGATTAAATATAATATTCTATCCAGATTTCTAGTATGGGCGTCAAAGAGATTTTACGGAATCTTGGCCCAGGTTTATTATTCGCAGGGGCAGCAGTAGGTGTATCACATTTGGTACAATCTACTAGAGCGGGTGCGGCGTATGGTTTCGATTTAGTCTGGATTATACTATTAGCTAATGTATTCAAATACCCATTCTTCGAAGTAGGACAGAGATATACCGCTGTCATGAATGAGAGTCTAATCAGAGGCTACGAAAGGTTAGGAAGGTGGGCAGTATGGTTATTCTTAATACTAAATTTGTTTTCTTCGGTACTAACAGTAGGGGCTGTTACTTTTGTTGCTTCTGCTATTTTCAATTATCTCTTCTTCCTTTATTCGGGGGTAACTCTCGCAGCTGAGGTTACTTCAATTATTTACCTTTTGATTATCGCATTGATCCTATTTCTAGGTAAATATGGTCTATTTGAGAATTTTGTAAAATACCTCATTATCTCGCTTTCCATACTCACAGTTGTTGCAGTTATAGTAGCATCTTCTCTAGGTTCTAATATATCTACGGAGTTCGTACCACCTGAAATATTGAATCAAGCCGGTATAGGTTTTCTACTAGCCCTAATGGGTTGGATGCCAGCACCTCTTGAACTATCAAGTTGGACTTCACTATGGGCATTGGAAAATGATAAGGAGACAGGCGTAAGAAAAGATTATAAGAACTCAATGCTCGACTTCAATATCGGATATATTGTATGTATCTTTCTAGCAATATGCTTTTTAGCTCTAGGAGCTTACGTAATGTATGGCACCGGTGAGGAATTTTCTAATAGTGCAGTTGCTTTTACTGGTCAACTGCTTTCGCTTTACACGACAACTATTGGGCAATGGAGTAAAGGTGTGATCGCCTTCATCATGTTTGTTACTATGTTTTCTACTGTTATAACCTGTTTAGACGCCTATCCTCGTAGCTTAGCAGAAGCAGTTAAGATAATCCATGGTTACCCGGCAGATGATCGCACTAGTCGCTATTATTGGCCTTTTTTGATAGGTATTACTCTTGTTAGTTCAGTTATTATATACTTTTTTACTAGCTCATTGACACTTTTTGTAGATATAGTAACCATTATAGCTTTTCTTTCTTCTCCAGTTATAGCCACTCTCAATTTTCTAGTTATTCGTAAACCTTTTTTTCCAAACGAGTTCCGCCCAAAGCAGTGGCTTAATTGGTTGTCTTACTTTGGTTTAGTTGCTTTCTTTGGCTTCGCTTTGCTGTACTTGTATAGCATTTCGTTTATGGGATAGGAGTTTTATTCACTAACAAATCCAACTCATGAGTTTTGATTATATACCTATATCCATTCATCAAATTATCTTGGAAGTAATTGTCCGTAACTACTCGTCCTTTTGATTCCATATTGAGCAATATCACAAACTTATTTTTTTCGAATAATGAGTATAGCAATTCCGATTGGTATTTTTTTCTATCCGCTATTCCCGGATGCAATTCGTGGTATTTTACTACTGGTTTTAGTCCCAATATATAATATGAAAGTACATTATTCACTTCAATCGTGTTCATATTCTTTAACCCAATGAATGTCGGCTCATCTTGAATTATCTTACTGTTTAGCTCGGCAAGATAACTAAACTGTGCCTGTTGAAGTGGCTCAATATAGATGAAATCCATTCTGTCCAAATTCGCTTTCACTAGCGTATTACTCATGTAGTTTTGTTTAGCAAAATTAAACTTCTTTGCTATAGGTATTAGTAGAAGTACTATCGTTACAATTGATAGAGCAAGCCATTTATAGAACCTAATTTGCATAGAGTAAATCATAGCAAATAGCAATGGTAAAGAAAGTAGCAAAGCAGGTAGTAAATGCGAATAATCTGAACGGTTTAATGCTTGATTATAAAACAATAGTACAAGTAAGCCAAAAAAGACATAAAGTGACGCTTGTAAATGTCTTCTATAAAATATATAATTCAATATAGCAAGGAAAGGAGGTAATAGGAATACTAGTGCTATCCAAACATTAAAAAAATAATTACTTAAAGAATCAGAGATTGCCCTCGCTTCCCAAATCAAAGGGAATGGAAGAGCTCTAGCTACACTAAATTCTGTCAGAGGGAATACTATTATTTGTTCTATCATATTGCTAAAACCGACTACAGCTCCGAATAAAACATTGACTATTATTGCCGGTAATAATCCAAGCAAGAGTTTACTCAAACTAAGAACTACGTTCTCTTTATTCATATCAAATATTAGACTCAGCAAAACAGGAATAAATAAATACATTGCAAAGTCGTGCCTAACTAGTGATGTCAAACCAATTAGTAACCCACTATAAAGTATATGTTTTACATCATTAGTTTTGAAATACTTGAGCGTATGCGTTGCTGAAAATAGTCCAATCATTAATCCCAAACCTGCTGGGTTCAGATACTTCAAGCCAAAACCTGATAAAATAATTGTAGCTATAAATACTGCATAGTTTCTCTTATTAGTAATAAGACTGAATATACTATTCAATTGGAGTGCTACTACAAAACTGATCACTACTGCTATGAATTTCTGAACCCATATCTGCTCACTCAATAGCTGAATAAATGCAGAAAAATAATACACACCGGGTGAGTAAATTGTCCAAAAGTCTTGATACGGTATATCGCCTGATAGTACACGCATACCGCCCACCAGTACTAACCCTTCATCATAGATATTAATTCCATAGTTGAAAGAAATTAGTAGATATATAAATCCAATAGTGTATATTAAGTACTTCAAGATTCTCAAATTTGATAGTTTTCTCAAAGAACAAAAATAATGAATAAAAGAGTACTTATAGAAGATAAGTTGATTTATTTCACTGAAGTTTACAGCTCAGATGAGAGTAGAGGATACTTCCAAACTCTAAAGAAGACTATAGAATGGGGGCAAGATGAGATAATGATGTTTGGTAAAAAGACCAAAGTGCCTAGATTGACTAGCTGGTATGCTAACCCTGATGTAAAGTATAGTTACTCGGGCTTGGAACTATTACCTAAACAATGGACTTCAGAACTAATTGAACTAAAATCATTGGTCGAAAAATTATCTACTCATTCTTTCAATAGTGTTTTGCTGAACTATTATCGAGACGGTGCAGACTCCATGGGATGGCACTCAGATGATGAAAAAGAACTAGGTGCTAATCCGATAATAGCTTCATTGACATTTGGATATCCTCGAAGATTTTTGATAAGAGAAAAAATGGATTACAAAAAGAAAAAAGAAATAGAATTAGAAGATGGTAGTTTACTTGTAATGCGGGGTGACTTCCAGGAAACTTACCAGCACTCCATTCCCAAAACAGCTAAAAAAGTAGGCGAAAGATTGAATCTAACATTCAGGACAATACTATGAGCAAAGAACTATACATAGGAATAATGACTGGAACATCAGTTGATGCTATTGATATAGCTTCGGCATCTTTTGCTAATGGGAGCATCACCGATATTATTGCTGACGAATTTTGCTTTACAAGTGAGTTACAAAATCACCTTAAAAAATTGACTAGCGACATTACCCTTAAATCTCTATCACAGCTAAATATCCGTTATACAGAAGAAATAGCAGTAACTGTAAACGAGTTTTTAAGTAAATATAGAATAGAAAAAAGCGATGTAAAAGCAATCGGCTTCCACGGTCAAACGTTTTGGCATCAGCCCGAGTTGGAGCTATACCTAGGTGAAATGACACGCTCGACATATCAACTTGGGTCTGCTTCGCATTTGGCAATCCGAACAGGCATATACACTGTGAACGATTTTCGTACTGCAGATATGGCAGTCGGTGGACAAGGGGCACCTTTGATTCCGATTTTTGATTATGCATTTCTAAGAAATGATGCTGCTGATACAATAGTGTTGAATATTGGCGGAATAGCTAATATCACTTACTTACGAGCAGGCGGCAGCAAGGAAGAAGTACTTGCTTTTGACACAGGAGCTGGGAACTGCCTAATAGATTTGGCAATGAAAAAGCTCTTCGATAAAGATTATGATAAGAATGGAGAAACAGGCCGAAACGGAAAGCTGAATGAAGCAACTCTTGACTCATTAATGAGTGAGCCGTTTATTGATAAAAACAATCCAAAATCAACGGGTAAAGAATTATTCAATACAGCTTTACTGGAAAAGCACAAAGTATATTCTCTATCTCCTGAAGACGCTATCAGCACACTAACTCACTACACAGCGAAGTCAATAGCACACAATATTAGTAAGCTCACTGATAAGCATTATACTTTGAATATAGCTGGTGGGGGAGCTAGAAACTCTTACCTCTTGGAGCTAATAAGCGGCTACTCTCCCAATGCAGAAATAGAGAGACCAGTGCTGAATGGCTTCGATATATCTGATAGCCGAGAAGCACTGCTAATGGCTTATCTTGCTTATCTGAGATTAGAAGAACAAGTCGGTAATATACCAACAGTTACCGGTGCTACTAGAGAGGTCGTATTGGGAAGTTTGGCGAAAGGGTGAGTGGGAGAGACGTAATGCATACGTCTAGAATCCCCCAACCCCACTTTGACAAGGGGGCTTCTGTCTTTTCGCACTCAGAGCGAACGAAGTGAGATAAGAGTCCAGGGATATTAACAGACTATGGATTCTGGAAATAACAAGTCCCTCCTTGAGGAGGGATTTAGGGAGGTGTTAAAGTTGCAATTACATTCAACTAAAGCCCCCCAAAAACACGCTTTGACAGGGGGGTAAGGCTTAAGAAATATAGAAAGTTATATAATTACAAGAGAAAAGCTATGGCATACGACGAACTACTAGCAGAGAAAATAAGATTATACTTCATAACTCATGGAGTAGAGTATAGAGAGATAAAGATGATGGGTGGGCTTTGCTTTATGGTAGATGAAAAGATGTGCGTAGGTGTCATGGGCTCAGAACTTATGGCGCGAATAAACCCAGATATATACGACCAATCTATAGCTAAAAATGGTTGCACTGAAATGCAATTCACTGGTCGCCCAATGAAGGGATTCGTAATAGTAAACCTTGATGAAGTGGACGCCGTATATCAACTAGACTATTGGATGCAATTATGCCTAGACTACAACCCACTAGCCAAATCGAGTAAGAAGAAGAAATGAAAAAGTACATCAGACGCATAATATACACTATCTCGATAATATCTATAGTATGGATAGGGCTGACTTTATGGGTGCAGTTATCAAACAGTGATGATGAAATAATTATCGGAGGGACCGGCGGAGAACCTACTGTTCTGATTGCTTACAATCCTGACCCAATTTATAATCTCGACGAGCAGTTATGTGTAGCTTTTGCCAATGGACTAGCGACAAATGGGATAAAAACGAGAATTATAACTACAGATAACACACCGCCTAATATAGAATACGACATTTTTGTATTTTGCGCTAACACATATAATTGGGCCCCAGATTGGGGAATTACTTCATTTATAAATGATATACCCAGCCTTGATAACAAGAACTGTATAAATATAACTGTTGGTTCTGGTTCTACATCAAGAGCAAGGCAACTACTAGATGAAAGCGTAGTAACAAGAGGTGCAAACCTAATGGATTCGAGAGAATTTTGGTTACTCAAACCAAACGACGATAACAGAATGGAAGAATCAAATATTGATGTAGCCGTTGATATGGCTTATAATTGGGGCTTAGTAATAGGGTTGAAGATGAAGTAATCGGCGAAATGGCAAGTCTAAAAATAAAAGGCAGCTCTATATAAGCTGCCTCTAATATCTGTATTTTTATTTAAAATGTTTTTTTAATGCTTTTATAGATTTATGAATATTCTTTTCTATATCCTTCCAATTATCTTCTATTGGTTTTATAATAGCTCCATCCTCAACAAATAAGAGTTCTGGATAAATATCTAAATCTATATTGTTTACTTCGTCATCGTCCAATTGTAATATAGGATCAAACTTCAAAGTCAAATTCTCTGTTTTATTACTTTTGAATTCGAATGAAAATTTCTCTCCATCTTCGTAGTAATATCCATCTATCAAAATTGTATATTTATCGTTGGTTGCAAATTCGCCGAATAAAGTATCGCCTATATACTGTACTCTTTCAGACTCAGGAAATTTATGAATCTCAAATTTTATTTTATCATAATCACCTGTTGGTACAGTATGTTCAGATAGATAGTAAAAATTGCCAGTAGAATCTGCTTTTAGAACATAAGGTCCAGTTTTAAAAGATTCATATTTCTCAGACTCTTCATTGTACCCATGCAATTTTAGTGAAGAAATTAGGATACGGAAATTCGTTACTATAAGAGAATCAACTCCATGTGATTGAAACCCTGAGCTGCTATTAGAGTAAACGCTTTTACTAGACATAGACGAAATAACTTTTACGTCTGCCATCCCATTTGAAGATGTTGTATCGTCTTGGCATGATAATAAGAATACTAGCGCTGATAATAGAATTATTTTCTTCATCATTTTTTTTGACCTTTATATTAATAAATTTAATTACATCCTATATACGATTTAAAAGTTATATTGGATTTTTTAAGAAAAGGCAGCCTTAATAGACTGCCTTGTAGTACTCAAATATTAAGTGTGTGCTATTTCACAATAACCAATTGCTTAGTTAAAGTGACTTTATCTAATCTTAATTCAATAAAGTAAGTACCATTTGTTATATCATTAATATGAAATCCTACTCTGTTTACCCCCGGACTCAATGATAGATTACTCACTGACGCTACTATCTGACCATTCGAATTATAAATGTTTAGATTTGCTATAGCAGACTCATCCATCGTTAGAGTCAGATTATTCAAACTATTAGATGGGTTTGGATATATATTGATAACTCTATCTGCTAATTCGCCAACACTTGTTGGGTTTAGTGCTTCAGTATAGAATATACCTCTTTGAGTTGACATAACTAGTACATCATTGTTCGGGTCGTTAATTCCTGCAATTGAAGATAGAACTGGGCCCATAAATGCTTTTAGATCTGTTGCATTTGAGAAGTTTCCTTGAGTATCATCTAGTACTTTAGCCCATACATTAGTTTCACTATCGAATTGGAATATCGCTTGCGAAGTTAATGCATACACATTACCTGATGCACTACTTGTTAGATCTATTATTGCATTCGTTGTAAGTCCGTTATTAGTTTCTACGAAAGTTGATCCATTATTTTGAGAGCTCATAACACCAGAAGTGCTAGAAGATATGAATATATTACCTGCTAAATCAGTTCCGAATCCAGTTATATCATTCACATTACCTTGATAGTTAACTTCACTAATTACACTTGTTGTTGTACTCAACATAAATGTTGTTCCTTCATTAGTTACTATTAGTAAGTTACCCTCTGCGTCTGCAATTACTTCTGACATAGAACTGATATTCCCTTCTATATTAGACCAAGTAGCACCAGCATCTTTGCTTATCTTTACCAATGTTTCTGAACTAGCTATGATTGTAGCTTCACCATCTGACTCTACCTTATTAACAACTTCACCGTTGAATTCAGCTGATAAATCTGCTAAAATCTGACCTGTTTGACTGATTTTCAGGAATCCATTGTCTCTAGTCGCAACGAATATCTCATTAGAGCTATTAACGGCAGCATCTAAGATAAATCTACCTTCTAATAAAATTTTGTTAAAACTGTTCCCCAAATCTTCACTAATAAATAGTCCACCTTCGCTCGATGCTAATAACTCAGTTTCAGAGATTATAGTTATTTCACTAAAGTTTATATCTGTTAGGTCAACTTTAATTTCTTCTCTGTTATCATTATCTATACTACCACTGAATAGTCCATTTTTAGTTGAAAGTAGTAAACTACCATCGTTTGAAATATCAAAGTTAAACACACTATTAGATGAACCAATATTACCATTCAAATCTGAGTATAATGATAGATTATTAGAACTAGAAATCTTTAATTTCGAATCACCTAATACAATCAATGAGCCATCACTGTTTGATTCTACTCTAACAATACTATTCAATCCTAGATTACCAGTTACATCAGTTGTTTCGCTATCAGCATTTAACCATAATTTGTTTTTCGTAGCTAATACTAATCCATTGGTAGTAGTTGCGAAATCTAATATTCCGCTTATTTCAGTTCCACTTCCTTCGCCTTCTACTTCTTGGTATTTTACACCACCGTCTATTGATACAAATAGGCCTGTTTCAGTCGAAACAGAAATATATGAACCTAAAGCATTTGCAGTGATTATACCTTCGCTATTACCGTTTACGCTAATCAAAAATAGATCATCATTACTATTGATAAGAGCTAATTTTGACTCTTCACCATATTTTACCATCAACCTATTATCTGCTGATTTTTCTAACGAGATTATGTTTTCTCCATAGATCAAATTATCGCTGAACATCTGGAAACTATCACCACCATTGAAAGATACCATCAGACCATTGGTAGTACCTAGATAAAACTTGTTGTCATTAGTAGCATCCACTTCCAAAGAAGTAATAGTAATTGCCTCTAACTCCGTAGATAAGTTATACCAAGTCTGTCCATTATCATCTGATTTGAACAACCCATTGCTCTTTGTAGATAATATAAACTCTCCACTGCTATTAGAAGCAATGTCTGTCATAGTACCTATACTTATCATTAGCTCTTCTTTTGTGAAAGTCTCACCACCATCTTCTGATGTATATAGACCTTTATTCGTTAGTAGCTCTATTCTATTATTGCTAGCTAATTCGAATGAAGTTATGCTTGATATATTCAACTCTTCCGTAGCATTTTCGAAAGTAACTCCACCATTTTGACTGACCATAAAAGCATTGTCAGTTTGCACGAACAACTTATTACCTTGAGTTTCTATATTTATTATATTCTCATTGTCCAATACACCTGATAATTTCGTGAAAGTTTGTCCATTATTAGTTGATTTGAAAAGACCATTCGAATTAGTTCCTAAATATACAATTCCTTGAGAGTCCCACTTAATACTACCTATCAGGCTCAATGACAATCCCAAATCTAATAATTCGAAAGTTTCACCTTCGTCATCACTTATATAAAGCAATGTATTATTAGTAACACTTATTCTTCCATTGCTAGCTACATCTACACTAGTTACTTTCGTATCTAGGTCCAACAATCCAGTAAAGTCAACTATTTCGTAGCTACTGAATGTATTATCCGTTGATATCAACAATCCATTTTCAGTTCCTACTAGTAGCTTACCTTCTGCGGAAACTTCAATTTCAGACGCTACACCAGTTTCAATCTCAGAAACTAACTGAGTCCAAACTCCAGTTGAATTAGTTAGTTTGTACACACCTTTGTTTGTAGCAGCTATTGAAATATTGCCCATTACTTTCAGATCGTTGATCACCATTTCTTCGTCGTTGATTTCACCTATACGCAAGTAACCTTCTGCGTTTCCACTCAAAGTTCCTTTACTAGTAACAGCAATTTTGTTGTTTCCATCAGAAGAAAATGCAATAATAGAAGAACCATCGTAGTTCAAGTTTAATTTAGTTAAAGAGTTCGCATTTTCACCTAGTGATATTCCGTTCTCATCCAATACGAGTAATTTATTATTCTTCGTAATTTCTAGATTAGTAACTAGATTACCAGACCCTTGTATCTTAGTGAAGTTCGTTCCATCTGCGGAACTATATATTCCTTTATTTTTAGTAGAAACTAGGATTCCCAAAGAAGAATTAGACTCAATATCAACAATAGCATCTGCTATTACATCTGAACTAAGTACCTCTTCTAATTCGAGAGTGGCTTTATTCAAAGTCATTATCTCGCCTTCGCTACCACCTAACCATACATTTCCCTTACTATCTAATTCAATAGCAGTAATCGTCGATAGTGAACCACCAACACTTATACCCAAATCAAGAGCACTAAAAGTAAGACCACCATCATTAGATATGCTTATCCCAGAGCTAGTACCGGAGATCAGCAGATTACCTTCACTATCTTCGCCAATAGCTAAGATAACATCATTGTTTGATTGGCTATTCAGATTTATCTTAACCCAAGAATTAGCGTTGCCATCCCATCTGAATGCACCGTTTTCAGTAGCTGCTAGTACCATACCGCTAGCCATCACTTCTAGATTAGTCACTACTGAACCGCTAAGCTCATTAGTTATATCTAACCAAGTGTACCCTTCGTTTTCGGATACTCTGACTTTGTCTTTGTAAATAATTAGTAATTGCCCTTCGGAGCCAACCTCGAAATCCGTGACCTCATTCAAGTTCAAATCTGAATCCAAATTGAGCCAGGTCTCACCTTCATTAGTTGATTTCAGCAAACCAATGTCCGTCAGTTGGTATATATTATTATCTGATTTGACTAAAAATTTGCTGTAAGTATTAGCTTCGTATTCGGCTGTTTTGTTGAACTCTATGGCTCCCAAAGTAAGATTTGCTAACGCCGTTATCAGCAATAATGTAAGTAACTTTTTCATTTTTAACTCCAATAATTTAATTATAAATATTGTTTTTAATTTTTGAAATGACTCGATTCTATATTCGAATCAGAATTTAGTACACTTACGATATTAAGGTAGCATCGGATTTTATTTGTTAAGATTTTTTCACGAAAATAAAATTTAAATGCTTGTAAATGGAAGGGTAACAGTGGGTTCATCGTACTTGTTTTTCTTAGTTCACTTAGCTTTTGGAAGTGGACTAACTATACATTAAACATAGTTACTCTGAGCGTAGTAATGTAATTCTGAATGAACGAAGTGAGTAAAGAATCTAGGGAAATGAGCTAAGGGGGGTGGTTACATATCCACGGTTGTTCAGCTGTTCAACCTCCCTTTAACAAGAGGCCTTAAAGGCATTCCGTCACTCTGAGCGTAGCGAAGAGTCTAATGATTTGGTGTTATTCCATTTAGATTCTTCCCTTCGCTCCGCTCGTTCAGAATGACGGAGAATTTTTTAAATGAACTCTGGTGATATATTGCATACTTCTCGAATCACCCCACCCCCCCCTTTGACAGAGAACCGTAGAGACGTATTGCTTGTGCTGAGCGAAGTCGATGTGCATACGTCTCAATTAGAGGTGACTAATTTGAGGGAGACTACTTCTATTTGACCTTTTAATTTACTTTCCAATCTATCTTTAAATGGCTCGAATATCTCCGATAGTTTTTTGTCTTTTAATAACTCGCTATTTAAAATTGCTTCATCAAATAAAGGGATTTGACAAAGATGAATAGTAATAGTCACACCAGAGAACTCATCTATTATCTCTAAAGTTTCAGGTTCCCTCTCTTCAGATTTTATATTATTCGGATAAAAAAGAATGAGAGTTTATTCAACTAAATATAGATTCTTTTTTGCTCTAGTTAAAGCAACGTATGTTAAATTCTTCTCTTGCTCTCTTTCCCAATCGGAATGATTAGACCTAAAAGCTGGTAACTTGTTATAATCTAAAATAAAGATATTATCTCTTTCAAGTCCTTTTGCCGAATGAATAGTCGAAAGTTCTATTGCGTTAGGGTGATTATTAACCCTATTAACAAATAATTCTATTAATTCTTTTAAAGTCTTAATTTTCGGATTTTTAACTCCCAAATTTTGAAGTAATTCAATCATTTTTTTTACATAATCAATTTCATCTGCAACGTCTGCTTCGTCTCCATTTCTAATACTTTTATTTATTATATATAATCTTCTTTCTTCTATCTTTTTAAAAAATAATGGGTCTTCCCTAAAAATATCTATTGTTTCAATTTCCTCTTTTTTAAAAATTCTATTAATTCCTGCTAAAATATTACTCAAAGCTTCTTTATCAATTTTTATGTTCTTCCCGCTACTTATTAATGTAATCAAAATTTTTGCTAAGTTATCATGAGTTCTACTAAGGACAAGGTCATTGGAACTTATAAATTTAGTAATTTCAGAACTCTTAATTCTCTTTATGCAACCTTTCTGTAATTTATAGCTTCTTATGTCACTTCTATATTTTTTTGCCAATTCAATAACCTTGTCGGGACATCTAAAACAATAAGATAATTTTAATTTAGAATGTCCTTCTAATCTTTCAGATATTCTATAAAACGATTCCACATCAGCACCTGTAAAGCCGTAGATTGATTGTTTCGGATCTCCTACTGCTATTACTGTACCTTCAGATTTTTTGTATTTAAATGCAATTTCTAGTTGTGATTTTGATAGGTCCTGACATTCATCTATAAATAGATAATCAAATTTAAATTTAGACTCATATTTAAACTTTCCAGGTATATATAGCATATCAGTATAATCTATAATCCCTTCTGTAAAGTAAATTCTATTCCCTTCTTCAATTATGTTATTTGAGATTTCAAATAATATTGTATATAATTTCTCTGTAACTGATTCACTAAAACTTTTGAAGTTTACTAAGTTGTAATGAAGAAGTAACTCTTTAAATACAATAGAATCATTTTCTAAAAAAGTCGATCTAACCTTCTCAGTAATATTTAATATTAGATTCTCGAATTCAAAATAAGTATCCTTATCAGATAAGGTATAATATCCAAAAGGGTTACTATTAGTTACTTCTTCATATTCACTTAACAGTTTTTTTAAAACCCCCTCTTTTAATTTGCGAAAAAGGTTTCTATATTTCTTATTGTTTACTGTGCATGTTACTCTATTTTGTTTGATAAGTTCGAAACCTAATTGATGTAAATTTTTAACTATTAAATCTTTACCAGTATCATTTGTTCTATTCGAAATCTCATCTCTTATCTTTTTATTGAATGCACAAAAGAGAATAAGTTTATCATTTGGTATGTAGTTAATGCATTCTATTATTGTAGTTGTCTTGCCTGAGCCTGCCACAGCATCAATAATTAGATGACCTGAATTTGATTTAATGTATTCAAATATTTCTTTTTGTTCTGAAGTATGGCTTTTCGTTTTAGAAAATGTTCTTAGCCAGCGTTTTATATATTGTAGCATCCTCATTTCTTCTCCCCCTTAACTAGATTGTTTAAATCTTCTTCGCTGGTAGCTTGCTGTAGTTCTTGAAATAATGACATAATAGTTCGTTGTTTGTTCTACTGTTGAAAGTACTAATATAACCGAATTTCCGAATCTATCCTATACGTTGGAGTGGGTATTTTGGCTTCGACTCCGCTCAGCCACCGTGCTTCGACTCCGCAACACCCATGCCTGCGGCTTGGCTCAGCCAACGTGCTTCGACTCCGCTCAGCCATACCTTTGGCTTGGCAGGCCCGTCAGCTATAGCTGCCACACTTCTTTCTTGTTTTCTTTTGAGACGTACGTACTTCGACGATGCTCAGCACAAGCAGTACGTCTCTACGATTCCCCCATCACACCAACCCCGCATACTCGTCTAGGCAGTCAGGATTAGCAAGGGCAGAGCGGTTTTTTACCTCCTCGCCATTCACTATTTTGGTTACTGCTAGCTCTACTTTCTTGCCACTTAGGGTCACTGGTATGTCTTGCACTTGGCGGACTATTGCTGGTACGTGGCGGGGGGTTGCCCCCTTGCGAATATTATCTTTGATTGTACTTATTAGATTGGCGCTCATCTCTACCCCATCGCGAAGTACTACGAATAGTACTACACGTGTGTCTGAGTTATGTTGCTGACCTACGACTATGCTGGAAGTGATTTCGGACATTGCCTCTACTATACGGTAGATCTCGGCTGTCCCTATTCTGATACCACCTGGGTTGAGAGTTGCGTCCGAGCGGCCGTACACTATTACTCCGCCGCGTTCTGTTATCTCTATGTAGTCGCCGTGCCTCCATATACCTTCGTAGTAATCGAAGTAAGCGTCGAAGTATTTTTCGTCATTGGGGTCATCCCAAAAGTGGGTTGGCATACACGGGAATGGTGGATGGCATATTAGCTCACCTTTCTCAGCTATTACCTCTTCCCCTTCGTCCGAGAGTGCTCTTACGTCCATACCTAAACCGCGGCTTTGTATTTCTTCGTCATATACTCCTAGCATCGGGTTACCGAGCATAAAGCAAGATACAATGTCCGTACCACCGCTTATCGAGGCGAGTTGTACATTTGGTTTAACTTCGTTATACACCCATTGGTAGTTTTCGGAGACTAATGGCGAGCCAGTAGAGTATATAGTTTCTAGTGCAGATAGGTCGTTGTCTCTGCCTGGGTGTATCTCTTCTTTTTGACAATGAGTGAGGAATTTCGGACTCGTTCCTAGGGCCTTTATTCTTTCTTTTGCTGCTTCGCTCCACATTACGTTCGTATCTGGGTATGTTGGACTACCGTCGAATAAGTATAGGGTTGCCCCCACTGCGAGCCCACCCACTAGCCAGTTCCACATCATCCATCCACAAGTAGTGAAATAGCTAAGCACATCGCCCTTGCTCAGATTGCCATGTAGAAAATGTTCTTTGAAATGCTGAAGTAGAGTACCCCCTGCTCCATGGACAATACACTTAGGGATTCCCGTAGTACCAGAGGAGTACATTATATATACTGGGTGGTCGAATACAGTTTGTTCGAATTCGATTTCCTCTGCTGAGTTGTTTATCAAATCTGTGTAAACAGCGTACTTCTCCCCTTCTAATCTAGGTACGTCAATCTCTTCAAGGAGTATAACTTTTTCAATCGATTCTATACTATCTACTATTTTCGAGAGTTTTTCTGATGTATCGTAAGGTTTTCCGTTGTACGAATAGCCATTCACTGCTACTAGAATTTTTGGTTTAATCTGTCCGAATCTATCCATAATCCCTTGGAATCCGAAGTCGGGCGAACTAGAGGACCATATAGCACCTATAGAAGTTGCTGCTAACATACAAATAATAGTCTCAGGTACATTAGTTACGAATCCAGCAACTCTGTCGCCTTTGACTACACCCAAATCGCGCATAGATTGGGCCATCTTGGCTACTTTGCTGTATAACTCTCTGTAGCTTATACGAATATTTTCTTGGTTTTCCCTGTGTGCAATTATAGCTGTTGTATCATCACGGTACTTTAAGAGGTTTTCGGCAAAGTTTATCTTAGCCCCTGGGAACCATATAGGTCTAGGTATTTTCTTTCGATTGAGGTCTTCTGTATATACATCGTAGTAATCTTCGGAATGCCTAACTTCGGCCAAATCCCACACTTCAGCCCAAAATTCTTTCTTATTTTCTATGGTCCACTGGTAAAGTTCAGCGTAAGAGCTCAACTCGAGATTATACTTGCTATTGACTGAGGTCATTAGCTTATACATATTCGTTTTTCTAATCTGTTCTTCTGTGGGTTGCCAGTAGGGCTGTTTATTGTCAATCATTTTATTGTCTTTTCTATATTAAGGTTAATTTAAAAATAGCATAAAATGAGTAAAATGACAAGGGTAGAAGACTAATCTTTGGTCTAATACTCTACATTAAACTTTACTTTAGCATCTAAAACGTTAAAGACTTTCATAATAGTATCGAACCTAGCATTATTAAGATTATTCTCTATTTTCGATATTTGTGCTTTTTGTACGCCAACAAGCTTCCCAAGTTCTTCTTGAGTCAAATCTTTCTGTTTTCTTAGCATTTTTATTGCCTCACCCAATAAGTCTAAGTTTAAATCATATTCAAACTTCTCTCTTTTTGGAGTACCTAATTTACCAATGTATTTGTCTGTAACTTCGTCTAATGTTAAGGTTTTCATAATGCATTCTCATCTTTATTTTTCATATAAGCATTCTTCGATTTATCCCAAAAGGCAAATAATCTGTAATAGGTTCGACTATATAAAGTACGGAATTCCCAAATATCATCATCTAATTTCTTAAATAAATTTTTGTCGTTTATAATCTGTGACTTCCTAATATTGTAGATTATTTTTTCCCTCTCCTTTTCTCCGAGACTATCCATAAAGGATAAAGCATCTTCAAGGAAAATAACCTCAAATTTTTTCTTCATAGATATACTACGTTTTTTCAAATATAATAGTTTCCTTATTAAGAAACAATCTAAATAGTAAGTATATAGAAAATGACAAGGGGAGAAGACTAATCTTTGGTCTTCTCCCCTTAAATGTTTTGCTTGATATTAATTATTAATATTAGAAGTTAGTAATTTTATATTTGTCTTTTTTCTTGAGTTGATTGATTATACCACCCTCTCCAATCAAATGACCCGCACCAACTACTATGAATATAGTTTTATCTTCTTTAAGCCATTCTTCGACTTTATTAGTCATGTTATTATTTCTTTGGTCTATGATTTTTTCATACATAGATTCAAACTCTGGGTATTCGTATCTGGAACTGTCAAGTATATTAATAAGTTCTTTTTTATTACCCTCTTTCCAAGCTTTTATCATTCTATCAATCTCTGCTTCAGGCCCTTCAGAGCTTTCTAATGTGTAATTAATAAAGCTATCACCAACATTATCAAATTCTGAGAGTAATCCCATTTGATATTCAGCAGTTTCTAACTCTCGGACTTTTTTACCCTCATTAGTTGCTTTAGTCAAAAAATGTTGATCAATACCCAATGATTGGTCATATCCAGCATTGTGCAATATGTTAGATTGCAATGTAATTGCAGCTGCCCAAGGTCTCATAGTCTCGAACATAGTTTCTGTCAATCCCATAGCCGCAAACTTCTGGCGAATCTTCTCATAATTTTCGGAGCTAATTCGATCTCTTAATTTAGTACCATCTGTGTAAGTCATAAACTTCATGATAGATAAAGGTTCTACTTTGGACATATCTATTTCAAATGCAACTATATCACTACTTCTAAAAGCTTCTTCTATCCTATAATCTAGCGGATACATATCTGGTTTGGCTACGTGTATAGAGCCAAGTAAGAAAATATGCGAATTACCATCATCTACTTTCCACAAAAATGTTTCCTCCGTATTCTCTGTTTTTAATATAGAGCAAGATACTGTTACAAGCGTAGTTATAGCGAGTATAAAAAATATTTTTAATTTATTCATTTTGTATTTATTTGGTTAGTACACTATTAACAATCATAAAGATAAGAAAAGTATCGTAATTACATTTTAAATATTTTAAATGAACTTGACTATGATTTTTACAAATCGAAATTAAATAAATAAAAAATCAATGCAACTTTTAAATTCACTTTTCGTTCCGTAAAATTTAATAAAGGATTAATCATATTAGATAGGTTAGAAATGAAGTTGATTATAAGTATTATATTCTGGTTTTTTCTTAATTCTACTTTAGTATTATACTCACAAATAACAAAATCTGAAAGGGATAGTATATATATACAAGAGGTTGAAGACCTTAATGAACCTGATAAAGTCTTACATGCCGAACCTCTTTATATAGATTTGATTCGTGATTTAGGTGCAAGAAAAGGTGAAAGTGAATGGAATATTGGTTTAGGCTTAACTGATAACTTCAAATTTGATTCGTACGAGGCTTTGATAGAATATGAATGGGCTCCAATAAATAGACTAGGATTAGAAATAGAATTACCTTTTACTTTTTACTATCCTGTAAATGGTAAAAACTATGACTCCATACCATCTAATAAGTTAAACAGTTTAAAAGTTGCAACTCAATGGTCATTCTTCGTTAACGAGAATATGGCTACGTCAATGGCTTTAGGATATATAAATGAATTAGAACTTTATAGTTTTAGAGATTATAGAAAAAAAATTATAAAAGGTAATACTTATAATCCATTTTTTGTTGTGGCAAAGCGATGGGGTAATAATATTCATTCATTACTATATACTGGTCCTAAATTCGAACATCGCTTCGATTCAAATAAATTAACCACTAAATATGATATCAATACTAGTTTTCACTATATGATAACTGGTACGAGAAATTTTATAGGTATAGAAGTCAATAAAACTATTCATCAAAATGATTTTGATATGACATTTCGACCACAAATGAGATTAGGAATAGCTGACAATTTATTAATAGGTATAGTTGCGGGTATCCCTGTAAGTAGGGAAAATGAGAGACTGAGTTCATTTCTTAGATTAATTTGGGAACCGGGCCACTGACAACTATTTAGTTTATTTCTTAATTTTCTTTGGAGCTATTTTCATTTGATCTAAAAGCTTCCAAATTTGTTCACTCTACACTGCAACTATTCTTTTTAGTTTATTTTGATAAATTTGAATTGAAATCATAAATTCATATAATAATGGATGTTAATTCAAAATATGTTTGAACAAAAGAAAGTCAAATGAATTATATTGAAGAAATTGTAACTAATAAAAAACTATCTGCGGATGTACTTTGCTATTGGCATATGAGCGGTAATATAGCATCACAAGTAGGTGTTATATCTAGACATTTGCCCAAAGGACAAAATCTATTAGTTTTTAATTTTGGAGATAATGTTGAAATATTGAATTCTTCAAGTGGTTTTCTTATAAACTTTCCATTTTTCATCGTCCCGGCTTATAAATCAAGTATAATTATAAAGCAAAAAGGGGTTATAGATTTATTCGGTATCTCATTTATTGCAGAGGGACTTTATAAGCTACTAGAAATCCCTATGACAGAGTTAAAAGTTGATTTCCCAAAATCATTAGCTGAGATATATGAAAGTCTTTATTTTGATATGAAGCATTCAAATTTTCAAGAACGTATAAAATTAGCAGAATTATTCTTACAAAAACACTTAAATCAAAGTATTTCTAATCCACATTTTCAAAAAGCTCTACAATTAATAAATAATACGAAGGGAGCTATTAAAGTAAGTGAAATAGCAAATTTGATTAATACTTCAGAACGACAGTTACAAAGATTATTCAAATCTAGAATTGGAATTTCACCAAAAAACTATTGTAAAATAACTAGAGTCAACAGCTATATAGAATACATCTTAAACAAAGGTAAGTCTGTTGATTGGATGGAATTAGTAGTTAGGTATAATTATCACGATCAGCCACATTTGATTAATGAGGTAAAAGCAATAGCTAAGCTTTCACCTAGAGATTTGCTTGAGTATAGAGATACATTATATCATAGATATAACTTATTTTAAAAAGTCGCATTTCTACAATTAATATATTATTATAATTAAGAATTTTGTGAATAATACATTTATCTGTTTCACATTAAACTTATAAAAATATGAATAGCTCATTAATCTCGAACAACTGGTTAGATACTAAAATGTATCCCTTCGAATCTAAATACTTTTCTACCAAATATGGTAAGATGCATTACATTGATGAGGGTAAAGGAGAAACAATTCTATTCGTTCACGGAACTCCTACATGGTCATTTCTTTATAGGCAATATATTAAGAAATTTTCTCAAAATTATAGATGTGTGGCAATAGATCACATTGGGTTCGGGTTATCTGACAAACCTATGAATTTTGTTGGAACCCCAGAAGAACATTCTAAAAATTTGAATCTTCTAATCGAACATTTAAATCTAAAAGACATAACATTAGTTGTTCATGATTTTGGTGGTAGTATAGGGCTGTCATACGCAATCTCTGAACCACAGAATATAAAACGAATAGTGCTATTTAATACTTGGTTATGGGGAACAAGTAACGATAAAGATGCCCAAAAAATCAATAAAATACTTCATAGTAAATTAGGTAACTTTCTTTATTTGAATACTAATTTTTCTCCTAAAATTCTCCTAAAAAAGGCTTTTTTCAATAAGAAAAAACTTAATAATAGTTTACATAGGCAATACTTAAAACCATTTCCAAATAAAAGTACTAGATATGGTTTACTTAACATCGGTAAATCTTTGGTAGGCTCTTCTGATTGGTACGAACAGTTATGGAATAAAGTTGATGTAATCAAAAATAGACCTGTTCTTATACTATGGGGTGAAAAAGATGACTTTATAAAACTTAATAACTTAGCAAAATTTAAAAATATGTTTTCCAATCATAATACATATTTATTCGAATCAGGTCACTTTGTCCAAGAAGAAAAAACAGAAGAATCTATTGATATTTTAGCATCATGGTTAAAAGAACATTAATCGAAATGAGGAATGAATATGGAAAAAATTACTTCATTTATTATTGGCTTTCCAGTTATCAGTTTTTTAATAATAACTTTTTTAATTTCCTTAATTTCATTTTTATTGATGTTCATAGTACCAAACGCCAATTCTCCTGAAAATATAACAGGTTTACCGGTTTGGCTTATTGCTATATGGAGCCCAAATATAGCTGCTATAGTTATATGGCTTTCTAGGAAGGAATTAGTTTCAAATTTACATTATGCTCTTTCAATACCTAGTTTTTCTTGGTGGTTTCTTATAGTGTTAATTCCATTAATAGTTGCAACTATTATTCTACTAACTTATGTAATGAGCGGTAATTCCATTGAATGGTCTAATTTCAAGATTGAATATATATTACCTCTTTTATTTATAAATTTATTTTTAGGTCCATTAGGGGAGGAATTGGGATGGAGAGCATATTTATATCCTATATTTACGGCAAAATATGGTTGGATGGCAAGTGCATTAATAGTAGGAATAATATGGGCTATCTGGCACTCACCTTTGTGGCTTTTAGATTCACCTCAATCAAAAATTCCTTTTGGAATTTTTTTAGTCAATGTAGTCCTATTAAGTGTTCTGATGTCAATCGTCTATAATCATTCACAAGGCTCAATTATTTATATTATTCTCCTGCATTTGACATTCAACTTTAGTCTGGGTATTATTGATTTACTAGGATCTCATACACAAGATGAATTTGCGTCACAAGGCCTATTTGTTTACTTACCTTTAGTAATTATTCTAGTTTATATACATGAACTAACAGCAGTAAAAAAATGTCTTATTGAATAAATTATTATTAAGAGGAATTTACTATGAATCCTAATTTTATTATAAAAACTATTTTATTAATTTTTTTAATTTCTAATTTGAATTCCTGCTCTGATATTATACATCATGAGCCAAATAGAATTACCTGTTATGATTTTGAAAATTTAGTTGTATATCGGTTTATATTCATACGAGATAAAGATACTATGTATTTCAATGCTGCTACCTCAGATACGAATGTTATAGCAAAGGCTGATAACGAACTAATAAAACCTTTCAAAGTACGATTGATGCATATCAATGGAATACTCTCTCCGGGTGAATGTAATTATAACCCAAATTATGATTGGAATTTTATTCCTAATCAATGGGATTTAGTTGAGTCCTCAATAGAATGGTGTGATGCATTTCCAGAGAATCCAGATATTACAGGCATTGAACGTGTTTGCCCTTGGTCATCAAGAGTTTATATGAGATTGTCATTAAAATAATATATTTTTTCTTGCAAGATAAAATATATTTCTTAATTTCGTGTCGTATGTTTACGACATATAGATAAAAACAAATATTAGGACTATCATGATATCTAATAAATCGGAAATATTTCCAGCCGAGCAGCAGCAGGCCGCCGTCTATGCGAAGGCTTTATCTCACCCAGCGCGCATTGCTATACTTAGGTATTTGGCCGAAACTAATGTATGCATAACGGGTGATATAACTGATGCAATACCACTCGGACGTACCACTGTACTTCAGCATTTGCAAGTGCTGAAAGAAAGTGAACTGATTCGTGGTGACATTGATGGAAAGAAAGTGTGCTATTGCATAAATTCTGACCAGTACGATGAAATGAAACAACTTTTTGACGATCTATTTAATAAAATTAATCCAATCAATAATTGCTGCTAAGAGGTAGTATTATGAAAATGCATGTAAGTTTATATGTGGCAGATGCCGCTAGAACAAAAGAATTTTATGAGCTTTTTTTCAATCAAAAAGCAACGAAAGTAAAAAGTGACTATGTAAAATTTGAGCTTGAGAATCCAGCTCTTGTAATTAGCTTTGTACAGAACAAAGACAGAGTACAATCAAACTTTGGGCACTTAGGTTTTGTTGCTGACTCGCTAGATATAGTCGTAAATAGACTAGAGCAAGCAAAGAGTAGTAACCTAGATGTACTAGAAGAAATGGGTACGAACTGTTGCTATGCTAATCAAGACAAGTTTTGGGTAACTGACCCAGACGGTCACCAATGGGAGATTTATACTTTCAATAGTGACGTAGAGTTCAACGACCCTAAGTACGCTTCGCAAGAGGCATCAGCTTGTTGCACTCCAAGTGTTGATAATGATTGCTGTACTACTGAAGAAGAATCTGCTGCTTGTTGTACTCCACAAGCCCCTATAAAACTTGGATAGATGATGACTGAAAAACGCTTAAGCTTTTTAGACAACTACCTAACGCTATGGATATTTATTGCCATGGCGTTGGGTGTTGCTCTTGGTTACTTCATACCCTCTATGCCCGTTTTAATCGATTCGATGAGTGAAGGAACTACTAATATTCCTATAGCTATTGGGTTGATAATAATGATGTATCCACCACTTGCAAAGGTCAATTATCGACTATTGCCGAAGATATTCAAGAATACAAAAGTGTTATCTATTTCCTTAGTCCTTAACTGGATTATAGGCCCAGTGCTAATGTTTATATTAGCTATAACTTTTCTACACGATTACCCAGAGTATATGGTAGGGCTTATACTAATAGGACTGGCTCGCTGTATTGCTATGGTACTAGTCTGGAATGATTTGGCAGAGGGAAATAGTGAGTATGGCGCTGGATTAGTTGCTCTGAACAGTATATTTCAAGTATTCACCTACAGTTTCTACGCATGGTTTTTTATTACAATATTGCCTCCTTATTTCGGATTCGAAAGTGCAATAATAGATATTCCTATCTCACTAATAGCAGAAAGTGTAGCAATCTATCTAGGCATACCCTTTTTACTGGGTATATTGAGCCGTACAGTACTTGTAAAGCTAAAAGGAACACATTGGTATGAAAACAAGTTTATACCAACTATATCGCCTCTTACGTTAATTGCATTGCTATTCACTATAGTGGTTATGTTCTCACTCAAAGGAGAGCTGATAGTAGAAATACCGACAGATGTATTAATAATTGCAGTTCCTTTACTGATATACTTTGCTCTGATGTTCCTAATAGGATTTTTCTTGAGTAAGTATATGGGGACAGAGTATGACAAAAATGCTGCTATTTCATTCACCGCAGCAGGGAACAATTTTGAGTTAGCAATCGCAGTGGCAATAGCTGTATTCGGATTGAATTCGGGTCAAGCATTTGCTGGTGTAGTTGGTCCATTAGTTGAAGTTCCAGCTTTGATTTTGCTAGTAAGAGTATCATTTTGGTTAAAAGATAAATATTATAAAGTGGAGAAAAAATGAATCTGTTAATATTATGCACAGGGAATTCATGCCGTAGCCAAATAGCCGAAGGATTATTCCGTAAGCATTTAGGTGAAGGTCATAATGTATATTCGGCTGGCATAGAGGCACACGGGGTAAACCCGAATGCAATCAAAACTATGGCTGCGATAGGTATAGACATTACTAATCATACTTCTGATACAATAGACAATCTACCTAATATTGAGTATGACTATGTAATAACGGTATGTGACAATGCGAAGGAACGTTGTCCTATATTGCCTGGCAATCATAAGAAACTTCACCATAGTTTCCCAGATCCTGCATCTGCTAAAGGAACTGAAGAAGAAGTGGCTGCTATTTTCGCATCAGTAAGAGATGAGATAGATGCTTATGCGAAAGATTTTGTAGAGGGTTTGGGGTAAGTTTCTAATCATTCAGATAACAAAAACGAATTATGAATATAATAATATTATGCAGAGCAAACACCTGCCGTAGCCAACTGGCAGAGGGGTTGTTTAGAAAGCACTTGAGCGATAAACACAGTGTATATTCTGCTGGATTGGAATCAGAAGAAGTTAACCCCAATGCTATAAAAACAATGGCAGAAATAGGAATTGACATAAGTAAACACACCTCGAAAACTTTCGATGAACTTCCGAATGTAGAGTTTGATTATGTTATCACTGTTTGCAATAGTGCCAAAGAGAGATGCCCAGTTATACCAGGCAATCACAAAACAATACATCAATGGTTTGCAGACCCATCGAAGGTAAAAGGAACTGATGAGGAAATTGCAGATGCTTTCGCATCTGTAAGAGATGAGATAGACGAGTACGCAAGAGAGTTTGTATCAAGTATATAACAAAACACATAGATTTAAGATATAATAATATAATAAACTAAATTAGGTAAATAAAATGTCAAAAGTGATTAAAATATTGGGGACGGGATGTTCCAAATGTGTAACAATGACAAGCATTGTGAAAGATGTAGTTGCTGAAAACGATATCGATGCAACAGTAGAAAAAGTAGAAGATATAGCAGAAATAATAAAATACAATATAATGACTACTCCAGCATTGGTCGTAGATGAAGTAGTAACTATAAAAGGAAGAGTACCATCTAAATCAGAAGTATTGGAGCTAATAAAATGAAAGAAAAAGAGCTATTGAATTATCAAATAACAGCATCATCTGTTTCTAATAATGATGCTACGATTAATATAAAACAATCTGAAATAGATTTCGGTACTACTCCTGAAACTACTGATACATTGGCAAGCCCAGCTGAATTATACTTGGGTGCTTTCTCAGCGTGTATGCTCAAAAATGTAGAACGATTTTCTGGTATGATGCATTTTACTTACTCTAAAGCTACAGTTGAAGTGAACGCAACTCGTCTCGAAAATCCACCAAGAATGGATCAATTAGATTATAAATTAAAGATATATAGTAATGATCCGAAGCTAAATAAAGAACTGCTAAAAAGAAACATAGAGAAGTTTGGTACTATTTACAACACAGTAAAATTGTCTTGCTCTATAACAGGAACTATAGAGACCATTGACAATGTTTGATTGGATACAAAATATAGCAGATTGGCTAGTATATGATATTTTTGATTTAAGTAGAGGTCAGCATTTGGCAGAGGCGCTTAACTTCTTTATCTATGACTCTGCTAAGATTCTGATACTTCTTTTTCTAGTCATCTTTTTGATGGGAATAGTCAATAGTTATTTCCCAATAGACAAGGTCAAAAACTATCTTTCTAGACATAAATTATATGGGTTAGAGTATTTAATGGCGAGCTTATTCGGAGTAGTAACTCCTTTCTGTTCTTGTTCGTCTGTCCCTCTGTTCATAGGTTTCGTACGAGGAGGAATTCCTCTTGGGGTTACGTTCTCATTTCTGATTACCTCGCCACTAGTCAATGAAGTTGCAATAGGACTTTTTATCGGTTTGTTCGGACTAAAAACAACTGTTATCTATGTCATAAGTGGCGTAATACTTGGAACTATATCCGGGGTGATACTTCAAAAACTAAATCTAGAGAAATACCTAACACCTTGGGTAAAAGAAGTACTTGCAAATGCACAAAGAGAACAAGACGTTTTTGTAGCAGAAAAACAAACCCTCACCCAAAGATTGCCCGTAATCTGGGAAGAAGTCCTGACGATTATCAAAGGAATAGTTCCCTATGTTATCGTTGGTATCGCCATTGGCGGACTGATGCACGGCTACATACCCGAAGGATTCTTCGAACAATACATGGATAAGAGCAATCTATTCGCTGTACCGATCGCTACTATATTGGCAGTACCTATGTACTCTAACGCATCGGGCATATTGCCAGTAGTTCAAGTTTTAGTTGCAAAAGGAATACCACTAGGAACTGCAATCGCTTTCATGATGGGCGTTGTAGGACTATCACTACCAGAAGCAATGCTACTCAAGAAAGTTATGACTGTAAAGCTAATTGTCATCTTCTTCAGTGTTGTTACTCTCTGTATCATCATATCGGGCTATTTATTTAATGTGTTGTTGTAGAATATCTAAAATAAGTCTATTTTGCAAAAGTAAGTACACTTTACCTAACCAAAATAAATGTCAATAATATGAGAATCTTAATACTTATTTTTCTATTTCTAGTTTCTAATCTCTATTCTCAATTCAATCTTTCATTTGATAAATTATACATAGAGTGTGAAGATAAGTGGATTGCTTCTAAAACCGACGATGACAGTACTTACTCTTATGGTTACGTGTACTTAGACGAAGAAGCTGGGTTAACATATAGCTATGAAGGTACCTTTAAGCTAAACTCTGATAACACGATAGAAGTTAATAAATTAGGTCAAATGATTATATACAGAGTAGAGCCAAGGAATGCAAAGGCTGCTATAATACCAGAATCTTTATTCCAAGAATTGCAAGTTGAGCCTATACCTGAATGGCTAGAAATTTACAAAAAGAATACTATACCAGTTAAGAGGTTATATAGATGGGGGTTTACATACAATGCATGGGGCATGTGTGACAAAGCACTTGAAAAATTATTACAAGCTAAAACAATTGATCCAGATTACAGTGGACTTGCCGTAGAAATCGCTTATTCTTATAACTGCCTTAGCAATTTTGATAAAGCAGCAGAAGTTCTGTCGGCAGCAATAAAGTCTGAACCTGAGAATGCCTACATAACTAAAGAATATATTTATTCTTTGGTCCGTAAAAAAGACATTGATAAAGCTACTGAAGTTTATTACAACTCAGTCGAGCTTGAAATAGATAGTGTTTATAATGCTGCTAATTGTTTCAATATCATAGGCCATTATTTTTACGAGAAGGACAAAGAAAATTTCGAAAAATGGGTCAAAGAATTAGAGAAGTGGCCAAATAACAATAAGTTAATCGATAAGAATATTGGGTTAATGAAAATCGAATTAAGTAAATAACTGATTTGATAATAAAGTAGGGTATAGATGAAATTGTTCAAAAGAAAACATAGCCATCTAACAAAAGATTTTCAGACTTTCATGAATGATTATTTTACGGGACACCCAATGATTAGATCTCGTGGAGAAGAAGATACATCCGTTTGGGATAGGTTAAAGGGAGATGAACTAGAAATTGCTAAAAACAAAATTTTAGATGAACTACCTAGTGACCATGAGTATTTAATGAGAGCCGCTTCATTATTTAAGGATGTTAGGGCCATTTCAAAGCTTGAATGGACTGCTATAAATGGAATAGATGTACACTCTAGATGTTTTGCCGCTAAAATTCTTTTTGATTGGATTGGATACAACGAGTATTTTAAAAACCTTGATGAAGTTTTTAAGTCAGACAATCAATGGTCAAAAACAAATTTGAGTTTCTGGATTCATGGACTTGATGAAGAATTAGCACTCAAATATTTTTGGCTTGCAATGAACGATACTGACAGTTTTGTTCGTTTTTGTGCATATACTGCATTAGAAAACTATTATGGTAGGTCGAAATTTCTCAAGGATGGAAGTGAAATTAGATATTTTACTGATGAGGAAGTATTTAATAACAAAAAATTATTTAATGAACGACAAGAAGAATTAAAAATAATAATAAAACAATGGAAAGTATAAACCGCAAAGAACACTGGGAAAATATATACCAGACGAAAGAACTAACAGAAGTGAGTTGGTATCAACCAACACCAGTTACTTCGCTGGATTTCTTCAAGCAATTTGATGTTCCACTATCAGCAAAAATTATTGATGTGGGCGGTGGTGATAGCTTTTTGGTAGACCATTTGCTGGAGTTGGGCTATTATAATATTACTGTACTCGACATCTCAGCAGCAGCTATTGACAGGGCAAAGAAGAGACTAGGCAGGCGAGCAAGCGAAGTAAAATGGATAATAGCTGACGCATCAAATTTTACCCCCACTGAGCAATACGACGTCTGGCACGACCGAGCGGCATTCCACTTCCTAACTGACGAGCAAAAGATTACCTATTACATACAAACAGCTCATCAAAATATAACTCCAAATGGCATTTTGGTCATAGGTACATTCTCCGAACAAGGCCCTACAAAGTGTAGTGGGATTGATATAAAGCAATATTCTGACGAAACAATGACCAAGCTATTCGGTAAGCTATTTGAGAAGATAGATTGTAAAACAATCGACCACCAAACACCTTCTGGCTCAATTCAAAACTTCATTTTTTGTAGTTTTAGGAAAGTCTAGTTAGAAAGAATTATCCCTCCTCCAATTTATTTTCATTCTAAATCCAAAAAAATTCTCTATATTCGATAATCACAAAATTGATAAAACATTATGAATGAATTTTTTAGCGGGATGACCACCCTCGAGCAGACCTATTGGTACATAGCATTAATTGGTTCTGTATTATTCTTGGTTATATTTATTATAACTTTTATTGGTGGTGGTGATACAGATTTAGAATCTGATATAGACATAGCCGATGGTGATCATGGGGGTATAGGGTCACAGTTTTTCACTTTCAAAAATGTAATAGCGTTCTTTACTATTTTCGGATGGACTGGTATAACATGTATAGACAATGGGTTTTCTGACCTTAGCACTATTGTAATATCTACAATAGCTGGTCTAGTAATGATGGTTTTGAATTCACTCCTCTTTTATTGGATGGGTAAAATGGCCGAATCCGGTACTTTGAAAATTACTAATGCAATAGGAGTTGTAGGAGAAGTATACATACCTATAGGTGCTAATCGCTCTAAAATGGGCAAAATCCATATAAAAGTCCAAGGTAGTTTGCGCGAATTAGAAGCAATAACAGATGCAGATGAAGATTTAAAAACTTCTACTTTAATCAGAGTCACAGAAGTCGTGAGCTCCGAATTACTATTAGTAGAAAAATTCACCAAATAAAATAATAGAGCATTATGAATACCCTCAATTGCCTTATACTAGCTGCTGACTCTGGGAGTTCAGGAGTTTCATTAGTACTTGCCGTAGTACTTATTTTTGTTGTCTTCCTATTTTCTATGTTCAGAAGGTACAAGCGTTGTCCTTCGGATAGAATATTAGTAGTCTATGGTAAGACAGGTGGACAAGCATCAGCAAAATGCGTTCACGGTGGAGCTGCATTTATATGGCCAATAATCCAAGATTACTCATTTCTATATTTGACACCGATTTCTATAGAAGTGAATCTGATAAACGCATTGAGTAAACAAAACATCAGGGTGAATGTACCATCCAGGTTTACTATAGGTATTTCGACTGAGCCAAGCGTTATGCAAAATGCTGCCGAAAGACTACTGGGATTGAACCAAGATATGATACAAGAGCTAGCTCAAGAGATTATATTCGGTCAATTGCGTTTGGTCGTCGCGTCAATGGATATTGAGGAAATCAACACAGATAGAGACAAGTTCCTATCACACATCACACACAGTGTAGAAGAAGAATTAAAGAAAGTAGGTCTTAAGCTAATCAACGTAAACATAACGGATATACACGATGTGTCTGGCTACATAGAGGCATTGGGTAAAGAAGCGGCTGCGAAAGCGATAAACGATGCGATTATATCTGTTGCTCAGAAAGATAGAGACGGAGCAATAGGACAAGCTCAAGCATTGCAAGACCAAAGAGTACAAGTAGCGGCAGCTAATGCAAAAGCCGTTGAAGGTGAGAATACTGCCAAAATACAAGTGGCTCATTCGGATGCCGAAAGAAGAGCAAGAGAAGCCGAAGCAAATAGGATAGCAGACGCGTCTGAGAAAGTTCAGGCAGCAAAAGCTTTAGAGGAATCATACGCCGCTGAGAAAATAGCCGAAGACGCCAGAGCAACTCGTAAAAAAGCCGAACAAGGAGCGGACATCATAGTCCCTGCTGAAATAGATAAATTAAAAATAGAAATAGAGGCCGAAGCCGCAGCTGAAAAAATTAGAAGAATAGCAAAAGGTGAAGCCGATGCTATATTCATGAGAAAAGAAGCTGAGGCGAAAGGTATGTTCGAAATTCTAACCAAACAAGCCGAAGGTTTGGACAGAATAGTAAAAGCCGCTGGAAACAACTCCAAAGATGCAGTACTACTACTAATTGCAGACAAGCTACCAGAACTAGTTAAAACACAAGCAGACGCAATCAAGAACATCAAAATTGATAAGGTTACTGTTTGGGAAAACGGTGGTGGAAAAGATGGTAATACTTCTACTTCCAACTTCATATCTGGGCTGTACAAATCCGTACCACCACTACAAGAGATGTTCAACATGGCGGGTATGCAACTACCAGATTATCTGAAAGGCAAAGACGTAGTTGAACCTACTACCGAAGAACCTGCGGTGGAAGAAGTACCGAAGCCAACTCCAAAACCTGAGTCTAAGCCAGCTGAAACGAAGCCGAATGAGGATGAGGTTGATGAGGGGTAGTGATCGCCATGAAAACAATAATAACAATACTAGCATTATTCAGCTTATTATTCACTAGCTGTAGTGAAAGTGATAATGGTGTTCAAGTGAATAAAATGGACTACCTAATCTTCGGTCATTTTCACGGGGAATGTATAGGGGAAGGCTGTGTTGAAACATTCAAATTGACTGGTGATAAGTTATATGAAGATACTTTAGACCATTACAATGCTGAAAACTTTGAATTTATTGAGCTGAGCAGTGAGAAGTTCGTGCAAGTGAAAGACATAATAGACTATTTCCCAAACAAATTACTAAATGAAAAAGATACTAGGTTTGGTTGCCCCGATTGTAGAGATCAAGGTGGTGTATTCATACAGTACTCTGAAAATGGAATCGTAAAGAGCTGGAGAATCGATAAAGATAAAGATGTGATTCCAGAATATCTACACAGTTTCATCGATAAAGTAAATGAAAAAATTAGACTGATAAATGAATGAAATATTTATATACAGCAAAAGAATCATTCTACAAAGGTGATGAAGGATGGGAAGGATATATTAAATTCTCAAAGTTGAATCATCTAACTGAACTTGTCTCAATTGATAACTTACTTAGTCCACCTATCGTTGAACCAGTTTATGAGAATAAGAAAGATTGGGAATTTATTCATATAATAAATCAATGTGAAACCGGATTTTATTTGACACTTGATTACGTTTTGAAACGATTGGAAACAAAAGACAAATTCAATTTATTGACATTATGTGTAAACCCATCCGAAGATTGCAAGAATATTGGAATTGACGGATTCGAATTTGAAGGTTATGACTTGCTAGACCAAGACTATGATATTAGTGCTTTGACAAATTGTGGCGGCTTTGATGAATCTTTTACATCTAGTGATATAAATGAAAAAGGACTAATCATTGACTTTACAAGGGCTTATGATATAAGAAAAAGTCTATTAGAAAATAACCCTCTAGAGCATCACGCAGACACAAATGTAATAGCTATATGGCGACACAAAACGATAGGAAGATGAACAGAATAATTTTAATATTATTAATTTGTACCCTGAATTCAATTTCAGTCTATGCACAATTTCGCCAAGAAATTAAGACTGATTCTTCTGATATTAGGATAATTAGAAATTCTGAATATCATATTTATGAAGAAACTTTTCATGATAAAGACTCTATTTGGTATAGTGTACACTATATTAAAGATACCACAAGATTACATACTGAAGGTTGGAAAACCAAGCTTAGGAAAAATTTGGGTGTTTGGAAAGAATATAATTATGATGGGAAGTTGATGTACACTCGAGATTACGATAATAGTACCTGTATTGTAAATGAAGAGATCTATCCATATCACGACTTACTTAAAGGTATGAAAGATAAAGCAGATAGTTTAATAATCAGAACCTATAGCCAAGAATTTTTTGATAATCATGTACTCTTTGATTTTGATTGCTCTGCATACCAAGGGTATTGGGAAACGACGAGTGATAGTAGTGAAACCTATTGGAGTCAGAATTATGTTGGCTCCTGGATAGAGCCTATGAAAAAAAAACCAAATTCCTTTATATTCCGTTACAGTGTAAAACTTGGGGAGTCTGAGCAGTATCAAGAAATGATTGGTATAGAATTAGACTCAAATGGCAACTATGTTCCAAGTGAAGATTATTATAATAATTATGGTTTCGAAGATGTAAAATCTCAAAAAAAGACTTTCAAAATCAGTAAGAATAAAGCTATGAAATTAGCTGAACAGAAAGGACTAACAACAACTGGTTCAATTAAAATAACTGCCTTTTTGGATTGGGAAAAATTTAAAACTTCACAATTCTATGATGGGCAGTTTAGATATTATATTCAAGAATTGACGAATGAGATTAAAGATACTATTATAGATGGTAAGTCTAAGGAAATATATAAATATACAATATATACCTTCAACCCATGGACTGGAGAATTTATAGAAAAGAAAAAAATGAAGAACGTTATTACTTTGGATAAACATTGTGGACTTGGGACAGGACTTATTCCTGACAACGATTAATAAAATAAATTACATAAAATGACCAACAACGACATACTACGAAGATTACGATACCTGTTTGACTACAGTGATGCCAAGATAATAGAGCTATTCCAATTAGCGGATAGTGATGTAACTGAGGCAAAGCTGTTCGACTGGTTCAGAAAAGACGATGACATTGATTTGGTAGAGATGACCGATAGAGAAATGGCGACATTCCTAAATGGACTTATCATAGAAAAACGTGGCAGAAGAGAAGGACCACAACCCGAACCAGAAGACCGTTTGAACAATAATATAATCCTAAGAAAGCTGAAAATTGCTCTGGATTTGAAATCCGATGACATTTTGGATTTGTTCGCACTAACTGATAAAAAGATAAGCCCACACGAACTTAGTTCGTTTTTCCGAAGACCGGGTCATAAATCATATCAGCCAGTTATGGATCAATACCTTCGGAATTTTCTCAATGCTCTTCAAACTAAAAGTAAAAAAGAACCTGGTAGTATTTAGCTAGAATTATCAAAACTTGCAAAATTTACAAGTTTTGATAATTTAATGCTTACTTTTGATAATTAGAAATTTATTAAACCATATTAGGATTTGAATTATGAAAAAAATATTTGTGTTCCTTTGCCTATTTGCTGCCTTCTCATTTGCGAATGCACAGAATAGTAATGATTCACAATGGCCTCAGAACAGAATAGGTTTATACGGCTCTTTCTTTTCTGGTTATGGGCTGAGCTATCAGTACCAATTTGAAAATGGCTTTTCTTTAAAAACTCAGCTTTTTGCTTATGGTAGTGACAATGATAATAGTGATTATAATACGAACGAAATCCAACTTGCTTTAGGTGCTGATTTGCAATACAACCTGAAAAGAACAGAAAATACTCGTCTATACGTACTTGCAGGTTCATTTATAGATTACTATGAAGACGGTTATTATTATTACTCTTCGCCAAACGATAGTGATATAGAACGATACATTAATGTAGGAATTGGCTTCGGAATTGAACTAATGGCCTGGAAAAATGTCTCGTTTATGTTGGAAGGTGGATATTATGGTAGGTTTGGGAATAATACTGTATCAGTTTATAGATATGGTGATGAGCGTGATATTAAAGAGACGCAAAACCCAAGATCATTCGGATTCGGTGTAGGTGGTGGAATATTCTACGCATTTTAGAATGCTATTCACATTGTAGATTATGAAAAATAATCAAACAAAGCTAATAGTCAGAATTGCATTGCTTGTCGGTACTGCTGTGTCATTATTTTTTGTACCTTGGATACTGGTTTGGGCGTGGGTATTACCACTGCCGGAGACTGTACAAGAACAAGTAGATGAAGCGATTGGTCATGGTTTCGATGGGATGATAGTTTATGTAGATGAGGCAGGAAAAGACCCAGCGTTCTATGCAAGTGGATGGAAAAACAGGGAGAATAAGATTCCTGCTGACCCACATTCATTGTTCAAAATAGGTAGTATTAGGAAGCTATATGTTGCAGTGGCTATTACCAAATTGGTAAGTGCTAATCGATTATCATTGGATAAAACTCTAGCTGATTATTTCCCTGAGCTAGTTGGGCGAATAGAAAATGCAGACAGAATTACGCTCAGGTTAATGGTGCAACATAGGAGCGGTATTCCTAATTACACAGATTATCCTGACTTTTGGAATGACCCTGAAAATTCTAGAAAAGATAAGCTCCAATTTGTGCTAGATTTACCCGCTAACTTCGAACCAGATGAGGACTATGAGTATTCGAACACTAACTATTTGCTGCTCTCTAGACTAATAGACAAAACCGTTGGCTATAGCTATCACCAGTATATCAAAGAAGAAATATTGAATCGTTTGGAGCTAAATAATACTTACAGCTCACTTAGTGAAGTGAATATCGATGATCTTATGAGCGGTTACTATGTTGGTTATGATGAAGATATAAAGACGAACGATTATGGTATGATGATAGCAACAGCAGAGGATGTAGGTAAATTTTTACGAGCACTTGTCGATGGATCGGCGTTCGATGAGGGTGAACAAGAAATCTATTCTGCGATCTACAAATATGAACACGGCGGTCTAATACCAGGTTATCAATGCCTTGCAGAATATCACGAAGATATAGACGCGGTAGTAGTTCAATTCATAAATACTACTAACTTTGATGGTTATGAATGGAATTTATCCGAAATTGTACTCAACCGAATTGTAGAAATACTGAGAAGCGAAGAGAGATAGTAAAATTATAAAATCAAAAGAATAAATATGAATAATTTTGAATTTAAGAATCCGACCAAAATATTATTTGGTAAAGGACAAATAGAAAGTATAGAGAACGAGATACCAAAGGATGCCAAAGTATTGATGCTATTTGGTGGGGGAAGTATTAAAAAGAATGGAATTTGTGAGCAAGTAATGACAGCGCTACAAAACCACGAAGTTTTAGAATTTGGCGGCATTCCTGCAAACCCAGAATATTCTGTCTTAATGAAGGCACTAAAAGTAATCAAAGAAGAAAATATCACCTATTTACTTGCTGTTGGGGGAGGTTCTGTTATAGATGGTACAAAATTTCTTTCTGCTGCTGCCCTTTACGAAGGTGAGGAGCCATGGGAAATATTAACCAACAAAATTCCTATTCTTAAAGGGATGCCATTTGGAACTGTATTGACCTTACCAGCTACAGGTTCAGAAATGAACTCAGGTGCCGTGATAACGCGAAAAGATACTAAGGAAAAACTAGTCATGGGTGGCACAGGATTATACCCAGAATTTTCCGTGCTTAATCCGGAAGTAATACATTCAATACCTCACAGACAATTGGTGAACGGAATTACAGATGCTTTTACACACGTGTTGGAACAATACATTACCTATCCTACCGGAGCCAACCTCCAAGATAGATTGTCAGAAAGTATTCTGCAAACCCTAATAGAAGTTGCTCCCATAATATTGGAAGATCCAACAGATTATAAGGCAGGTTCTAACTTTATGTGGAGTTGTACTATGGCTCTGAATGGTTTGATCAAACAAGGAGTTCCTACTGATTGGGCAATACATGCAATGGGGCATGAACTAACCGCACTATACGGTATCGACCACGCTAGAACTCTAGCAATTATTGCACCTAGCCATTATGAGTATAATCTCGAAACGAAAAAAGAAAAACTTGCTCAATATGCCGAGCGTGTTTGGAATATCACAGATGGATCAACGGAAGACAAAGCAAGAGCTGCAATCAAAAGAACAGAAGCATTCTTTAACGAGATGGGAATAGATACGAAACTTTCTCAGTACACTGACGATTATGAAGGTACAGCTGAAGAAATCTCAAAAAGATTTAAAGAGCGCGGTATGGAAGGTCTTGGAGAACATCAAAACCTAACACCTAAAGATGTAGAAAAGATTGTTAAAATGTCTTACTAAGTAATAACAGAAAACAAATAAACAAAACACAAACACAAGATGTCAAACAAAGAAAACAACGAAATAACAGAAAATCCGCTAACTAAATCAATACTCGAAAAATTTGAGATAGAAGAGCTGAATCCAATGCAGTTGGAGGCAGGCAGGAACATAAGGCGTAAGTCCGATGTAGTTTTACTCTCGCCTACTGGTACGGGTAAAACTCTGGCGTTTCTATTACCGCTGATAGAGACTCTCGACCCAGATAATTCAGAGATTCAGATATTAATAATAGTACCTTCGCGCGAGTTGGCTCAACAGCTGCTACAAGTTGCTCGTGATATGGGCTCGGGATTCAAGGTAAATGCCGTGTATGGTGGTCGTGCAGGTTCGCAAGATAAGCTCGATTTGAAGCACTTGCCAGCTATACTAATAGGTACTCCGGGGAGAATAGCAGATAGATTTTTCAAGGATACTTACTCTCTCGATCATATCAAAACTCTAGTACTCGATGAGTTCGATAAATCGCTGGAAATGGGCTACGAAGATGATATGTTAGATATCATCGAATCGCTGCCAAATGTAAAGCAAAGGATTCTTACATCAGCTACTAGGGATAATAAAATACCGAAGTTCGTGGGCTTACAAAAGCCAGTTTTCATCAACTATGCTGATGAGGGTGTTCCTCAACTAACAATCAAAACCGTACTTGCACCTGACAAAGACAAGCTGAAATCATTGGTAAAAACTCTAGCTCATATTGGCCCGAAACCAGGGATTATCTTCTGTAGTTTTAAAGAAGAGCTATACGGAGTGAGTGAGTATTTGGAAGACAGTGGTATTCATCACGAGTGCTTCCATGGGGATATGGAGCAGCTAGATAGAGAGCAATCACTTATCAAATTTAGAAATGGAACAACTCAGCTCCTATTAGCAACCGATTTGGCGGCTCGTGGGCTGGATATTCCCGAATTAGCATTTATCCTTCACTATCGCTTGCCATTACGCTACAACGAATTCCTACACAGGAACGGACGTACTGCACGAATGAACAGCGACGGAGTAGCTTATATACTACATTGGAAAGACGAAGAGCTACCTGAGTACATCCAAGACATAGCACCAGAAGAAGTATTAGTGGGAGACCTTCAACCGTCTCATGAACCAGCTCCAGTAAAATGGGTAACTCTATATATAACTGGTGGCAGACGCGAGAAAATATCCAAAGGTGATATAGCCGGTCTATTTATGAAACAAGGTAAGATTGAAAAAGACCAACTAGGAGTGATAGAACTTCAAGAGAATTGCTCTTACGTCAGTGTACACGCTAACATAGCCAACAAGGCAATAGACAAAACCAATAACACAAAACTGAAGAAAAAGAAAGTTAGGATAAGTGTGGTGTAGGTACGCAATGGCAATTTCTCAATTTTATATGGCAATATTCCCTAAGAAAGGAATAATTGAATACTTCGGAGAAGTACCCAAAGTATTAGAAGTTGATTTTCAAAAAATGACTAAAAATTTTTTGAATGATAATATAAATGATGAAGATGATTACTTTGAATTTATACAACATAAGTGTTGGAGCATTTCAAAAATCAATTCCGAAGAGATTATTAAAATAATTGATAATATATTAGATAGAGCCAATTGGGGAAATAGTACAAAGGCTAATAATTGGAAAACAGAAACGGATGAAACAGATAATGATGCTTGGCTTTTAGTTGATGAAGAAAACAACATTTTAGAATTCACATTTAGAGCAGATCTAAGGCAACCTCAGCTTAAATTTTTATTAGAAATGATTGAACTATGTATTGAAAAAGATTTCTTATTGATGGATATAAGCGGCAATGTTGTTAAACCAGATTTAGAAAAAGTAATAGAATTGGTAAAACAATCAAATGCCTTCAAATCTATTGTCAATACAAATCAATATTTCTCAGATTTTGAGAATGGATAATTTTGAATTATTACCAATTATTGGTATTTTTGAGTAATTAATTAAAAATATTGGTTTATAATATGGGAAAAAATACATCCATATCATTAGGTGACTATTTCGATCAATTCGTTCAAAATCAAGTTTCAGTTGGTAGATATAAAAATGTTAGTGAAGTAATCAGAGCTGGACTTCGTCTCTTAGAAAATGAGGAGAGCAGAGTAATTGCTCTAAAGAATGCTATTCAAAAAGGACTAAACAGTCCAATAGTTGAAGATTTTGATTTTGAGGAGAATCTAATAAAGCTAAAATCTGAAAAAAGAAAAAATGGCTAAAGTAAAATTTAGACAAGAAGCCATTGATGACCTATCTAGTATTTGGGAGTATACATATAACGAATGGTCTGAAAATCAAGCTGACGAATACTATCATTTAATAAAGTTAGCTTGTAGTGAAATTGGATTTAATCCTCAAATCGGAAAAAAATACCTCGAAATTAGAAAGCAATTATTCGGTTTTAGAATCAGAAAACATATTATATTCTACCACCTTGTTTCAGATAAAGAAATAGAAATTATAAGAATCTTACATGAGCGTATGGATCTGAAAGATAGATTAATAGATTTGTAATAATTAGTGTAAAAGAAAGTTAGGATAAGTGTGGTGTAGAGTATGAACAACGAAATAAAAAAATCAATCCACTCTTGGATAACCAGAATTGATGAAAGTGAGAATATTCCAGATTCTATAATAGCGTTTAATTTTGGAATAATAGAAACAGAAAGTGGCTATCAGGTTTATTTGATTGGTGCTCATGATTATGATTTGGAAGATGATGATTGGGCTTGTGAAGTAGACTTTATACCTGAAGAAAAATATTTGGACTTAGGGGCAGCCTCTAGCAAATTGGATTGGGAAGAAGTACAATCAATTGTAAAAGAAAGCGTAGAACAGTTTATTATTACCAGAGTTTCAACTATAACTTTTGTTCATAAAGCCGAATACTTGACCACTGGATTTGATGATGGGGATTTAGAGAGGATAGAGAAATAAATGACTCAAAAAGAAAAAACAAGATTGCACAAACGTAACAAGAACAGAGAGCGTTACGACCTAAGTGCACTATTAGAATCTAATCCCGAATTGGCGAATCATGTGAAGCCCAATAAATATGGTGAAGATTCGATTGACTTTGCTAATCCATCTGCTGTCAAATTGCTTAACAAAGCATTACTGAACCACTATTATGGAATAGCAAATTGGGATTTTCCTGATACTAATCTATGTCCTCCTATACCCGGAAGAGCCGATTACATACACCACATAGCAGATTTACTTTGCGAAAACAACTATGGCAATATACCAACTGGTGACAAGATTATCTGCTATGATATTGGCGTAGGCGCTAATTGTATATACCCAATAATTGGGGTAACGGAGTATGGTTGGAATTTTATCGGTTCGGACATAGACCCAAAATCTATCGAATCAGCGGAGAAAATTGTAGCTTCTAATCCATCGCTCGTAGGTAAGGTTGAACTCCGATTACAAGAAGATAGAAGCGATGTATTCTACGGGGTGATAGGTAAAGAAGAGAAATTAGATTTGTGTATTTGTAACCCTCCATCACAAGCTTTAACTAATGAGAGCCATATCAAATCCAAAAGTAAGTTTAAAAATCCAGCTATTGAAAATCCAGGTTCTTCCGAACTGAATTCAGCTATTATTTACGAAGAGTTAGTTTGCGAAGGTGGTGAGCTTATATTTATATTAAATATGATCAAAGAAAGTCGCAATTACTTGAGAAATTTCCTCTGGTTTTCAACTTTAGTTTCCAAAAAATCGAACGTAAAGTCTATATTTGACAAATTAAAAGATAGCGGAGCAAAGAGCATAAGAACTATTCCTATGGGGACAGGCAACAAATCAACCCAACTAGTAGCTTGGACATTCCACAACAAAGAAGAACAAAAAGAATGGCAACAAGAGAGATGGGGGTAGTATTAAATAGCTGAAATAAGAAATAAATTTCGCATCAAATTCCTTATTTTACACTTTTTTGTATTTTAAGCACACTCAAAAGTGCTTATTTCCTACTTTTAGGAATTATAAGTGAATTTATTTAATCTTATATAATAATAGCGAAGTTTAGAAATGAAAACAAAATCAACATTCTTCTACATAATAGCCATCATCGTAATTGTGGCTTTCAATATTGCTAATTCGAAAGACACTTATGTCCGCAGCGATGCTAACAAACCAGAAATACTAACTTATTCGCTTTCAGGTGGTTCGTTCGTGAGTTATGGCTGTTCTGGTCAAGACCCTACATACTTTGTAATGGGTACTGGTAAAAAAACTATCACTGTGAATTTCACCGAACCACAGACTAACCCTTCGTTCCGAGTGTGGGGGCTCAATGATGATGATTCCGTTGCAGTATTTGTAAACGAAGAGCCGTATCCGCTTCATTCCAAAACAGCATCTTACAATAAGAAGGAAATATGTAAAAAAGTAGCACAAGACCCAGGTCCTGAGGGCGTTAAGTTTGTTTCTGGTTTACTTGTTGGAGCTATTAGTAATGACATAGGTAACTATTCTTACCAAGATGTAACAATACTTACTAAAGATATTTCTTCTATCACCTTAATAGGCCTTAGCGGAAGGGGATGGGGCTTTGTAGGTGTGACTATTTCCGATGGTAAGGAAGGGCAGTCTAGTCCGAGGAGGTGAGTAGATAACTAGTTTGTAAATAATTGAACTATGAACGAAATAAAAAATAAAACTTCATTTAGTAAAGTCTTCTATAGAGAAGGTAGAAGAGATATTCGAAACTAAGCAAACTGAAAGTAACAGTGCTTTTTTCATAAATATAGATATATTTATATTTTTTTCACCAAATACATTTCAATGTCACCGAGACTTTTTACATTTACTTCAGAGCGTTGCTCAAAAGTAAATTTATCGGAATCCTTGATTAATTCATAAGTATATTCTGATATATTAACTTCACTTACTACTCCATAAGACTCCATTCTACTGGCTGTATTTACCGTTTCCCCCCAAAGGTCATATTGGAATTTTTTTATTCCAACTATACCAGCAATAACAGGGCCCGTGTGAAGTCCTACCCTCATTTCGAAATCTTTACTACTTTTAGTTAGCGTACTGGAAACATGTTCTTTTACAACTTCTTGCATCTCAATACCAGCTAATACAGTATTAACAACAGATTCGGTTGAATCTTTGTTTATACCACCAGCTGCCATATATGAATCGCCAATAGTCTTTATTTTCTCCAATCCAAATTTTTCAGTTATTTTATCAAATTTTTTGAAGAAGTAATCTATTTCACTTACTAATTCACTAGCAGAAAGATCATTACATATCTTTGAAAAATCTTTGAAATCTGAGAACAATATAGTGGCTTTTTCAAACTCTTTTGCCTCACTGTATCCTTTTCGTTTTAGTTCCTCGGCTACTTCGGCGGGTAATATGTTTTGCAATAGAGCATCCGATGTTTTCTTTCCTTTGAAAATAACATAAGCAATGACAGAGATTAGAATGAGTATTAAGACAATGCCAATTATCAGATAATTTTGAATATCTAATGCCGCTTGTTTATTTGCTATTTCAAGATCTTTGATAGCTTCACGTTTTACGTATTCCAAGCTATCAGCAATCATTTCATTTCTGAATTCCATTTGTTGTAGCTTTCTATAAGTCTCATCGGTCTTTAGACTATCTCCTAGTACATTTATCTTCTCATAATAATCTAATGCTGATTTGTAGTCTTTCTGTTTTACGCTGTTTTCATATAATGTAAAATATGCACTCTGCATATAAGAGAGCGCATTTAATTCTTCACACAGTTCAATTGCTTCTTTTAAATATTTTTCAGACTTCGAATAATCACCCATAGCACTGTAAAGCGAGCCAAAATTAACTAGATTCATTGCTATTAAATCGCTCTTCTCGATCTTTGTACTTATTGCATAGCTTTCATTTAGATACTTTAATGATTTTTCAAACTCCCTTTTATCTTTGAAAAGCATTGCAATATTGTTCAAAAAATAACCTTCGGAGGAAATGTCTTTAACTTCTCTTGACAATAGTAGCCCCTTATTGTAATATTCGAACGCTTTTTTATTGTCTCCTTTATCGCTATAAATATTTCCTAGATCACTGTAAGTTGTAGCAATTTCTCTTTTACTAGTTAACTTTCTTCTTATTTCTAATGCCTTGTGCTGATAATCAATAGCTTTTTCATATTCTCCTTTTTCGTAATACACTGTACCTATCGAGGAAAGTGTGTTTGCAACCCCCCTATCGTTCTTAGCTAACTTATGATTTTTTAGTCCTATCTCTAAGTAATCAATAGCACGAATATAGTCATTTTGCATACTATAAACATTACCAATATTGGTATTATTAGCCCCTATAAGTTCGTATTCATCTGCTTTAGTATTTTTTAATGCTAGTTTATATGATTCTAGTGCCTTAAGGTAATCACCTTTAGTTTTGTAAATCACACCCATATTTGTATAAGTACCAGCTGCCTTCTCTGGCTCGTTATTTTCTTTATATAAAGAAACCGCTTTATTAAAATACTCTAATGCTTTATCTTTATCTGATTTGAAGTAATAAATTATACCGATATTGTTTATTGCACTTGCTATTTCCTTTCTGTAATTTTTCTTTTTAGCATATTCTAGCTGTAAATTAGCTAAGGTTAAAGCAGAGTCAATATTATTATACAATAAATCATTTTTGTAATAATAAACTAAGTTAGAGAGTCTTATACTATCTGGTTTGGATTCATCCTTCCAAATATTCCAAATTGAATCTACATTCAGCTGACCATATATTGGAGTTGAGAGGATTAATAAAAATAAAACAAGAGTTTTTTTCATAATTGTAAACCAGCTTTATAGAATAGCAGGAATTTACATAAATTTTCTGATTACTAAAAGCAAAAAAACTAAAAACTGTCGCTTTTTCAACAATTTCCTATAGCTACTCATTACCATTTTCTTATAAATAATTCTTATCTTTGTATCTTGTAAATCGACACAGAAAACAATGCTTCAAGTAGTTCAATATCAAAAATCTGGGGAAGTAAGAACAGAAGAAATGCCCTCCCCACAATGCCCTGAAAATGGGGTTTTAGTAGAGGTTCATAGCTCCCTAATCAGTGCAGGAACAGAGAAAACATCAGTTGACAATGGTCAAGGTAGTTTATTAGCCCGTGCTAAAAAGCAACCTGATCAAGTAAAAGTAGTCTTAGACGCTGTTAAAAGCTATGGACTAAAAGAAACTGCTCGACGAGTTAGCGCTAAACTTAATTCATTCAAATTACTCGGTTATTCCGCTTCGGGTGTAGTTATCGAATCTAAATGCGACGAATTCAAACCTGGCGATAGAGTAGCGGCGGCAGGAGCTGGTATTGCTAATCATGCCGAGATAATCGCTGTTCCTAAGAACCTAGTAGTGAAAATAGCTGATAGCGTCAGTTTCGAAGATGCTGCATACACTACTGTTGGTGCAATTGCTATGCAAGGATTTCGCCAAGCTGAACCTAGTTTGGGCGAAAATGTCGTCGTCGTGGGATTAGGATTACTAGGACTAATAACAGTACAGTTTTTAAAAGCTGCCGGGTGTAATGTAATTGGGATGGACATAGACGAAAGAGCTATGGAGCTCGGTATGAAATTCGGATGCGATTCGGTACTGAAAAGCTCATCGGAAAATGTTCAGAAAGTGATTGCCAGAAGCAACGGTGAAGGAGCCGATTCGACTATAATTACTGCTTCTACTTCTAGTAGTGCACCTTTGCAAATGGCGATGGAAATGACACGCAAAAAGGGCAAAGTAGTCATAGTCGGTGCTATTGGTATGGATATGAAGCGCCACCCATTCTACAAAAAAGAAATAGATCTGCGTATATCTTCGAGCTATGGCCCGGGTAGATACGACGCATTTTATGAGGAAGATGGACACGACTATCCTTATGCCTTCGTTCGTTGGACTGAGAACAGGAATATGCAGGCTTTTGTAGAGCTAATAGAAAAAGGCAGAATAGACGTGGAGAGTATGACCTCTCATGCGTTTGATGTACAAGAAGCTAGCAAGGCTTATGATATGATAAGTTCGTCTTCTGCTCCTTATTTGGGCATTCTAATAAACTATCCGAAACGAGAAGGAAAGCAAACTACATTCGTAAAAATAGGAGCAGTAACTAGTGAATCTGAGGTGAAAATTGGTTTTATCGGAGCTGGTCAATTTGCTCAGAATTACCTATTGCCACCATTAACTAAGCAAGGCGTCTCTTTCGTCTCAGTCGCAAATAATAGTTCTGCAAGTTCTAAAACAGTAGCGACTAATTTTGGCTTTGCGAAAGCTGGGGCTGACCCAAAAGAGTTAATCAAAGACAAAGATATTAATACAGTATTCATAGCTTCGTGGCACAATACACATGCAGAATTTGTACTCAATGGCATAAAAAACAACAAACATGTTTATGTAGAAAAACCTTTGGCTCTCGATCAAGAAGAACTAGATAAAATAATAGAAGAGAGTACAAACTCAGATAAACAACTGATGGTAGGATTCAATAGAAGATTCTCTAAGTCATTCACCACTATAAAATCTGAATTGTCCGGTCGCAAAGAGCCAATGATAGTTAAGTACAGAGTAAATGCTGGACATATACCAGCAGACCATTGGTCTCAGAGAAGTGAGGGTGGCGGAAGAATAATCGGTGAAGCCTGTCATTTCATAGACACTATGGTGTTTCTGACTGGTAGCATGCCGATCAGAGTTTATGCCGAATCACTTTCGGGTAATTCGGAAGCTAAGTTGAACGAAGACAATGTAGCTGCAACTATTAAGTTCCAGGATGGTTCGGTAGGTGTACTAGAGTATTTTTCAAATGGTGACGGTAGTTTGGGCAAAGAATACTGTGAAGTATTTTGCGAGAACTCTGTTTACGTTATGGATAATTTCAACTCAGTTACTATTCACAAAGGAAAGAAAGCAAATTCGATTAAAATGGACGGAGAAAAAGGAATCAAAAAAGAGATGGAGCTATTTGTTGACTCAATCAAATCTGGTAAATCTTTAATCCCAAAAGAAGAATTATTTGCTGTTACAAAGTGTACTTTTGCTATTTTAGAATCATTAAAAGTGTCGCAATCAATTACAATATCATAAATGAAAAAATTAATAATATTAATACTACTGTCTTGTTACTCTGTTACCTTTGCTCAGTTCGATACTACCCAAGTTGTCGAAACTTATGGAATGGCACGAAAGACTATAGATTTATCTGGGAAATGGAAAGTCTCTTACGATGAAGGTGACACTTGGACAAACCAACACGTCCCTTCTACTAGCTATGAAAATAATACACTTATATACAAAAAGACCGTAAAGCTATCGAAAGCAGATTTAGAAAAAAGAACATTTCACCTAGAGGTATATGGAATCTCTGATAATGGAGAGTTCTATGTGAATAATCAATTTTTAGGTAGCTACTTCGGTGGTATGACACAATTTTGGGTTGATATACCAGAAAATTCACTAAAATTAGGTGAAAATGAAATAAAGATAAAAGTAAACCCAACTGAAGGTTATGCACGTCAAATACAGCAATTACCTATGCATACGACAAGAGCTGCATCTGGTATAATAAGAAAAATCAACCTTGTTAGTACAGCGGGTGCATGGGTTAGCAATATTAGTTCTTCTTATAAACTATCGGATGGTAATACAAGTGCTGCGCTCAAAATAAAGGGCGCTATAACAACTGGTCAATCGGCAGCTGTCAAAGGAACAATAACTGTTAAAACTTACTTGAAAAGTAAAGAAGGCCAATATGAAATTGGCAGTTCAACTATGAATGTAAGCCAATCAAGAGTATATAATTTTGAGTCCAAAGGTTTAGTTAATAGCCCTAGACTCTGGTCGCCAGATGAGCCAAACCTATATAGTTTGGTTGTGAAAGTGATAAGAGGAGGTAGCGTAATAGACCAAAGTGAAATAACCATTGGTTTCAAAGATGTAACTATAGTAAGTTCAGAAAATGGTAATGGATTTTTACTCAATGGTCAACCTTTCAAAGTCCAATCTGTAAATTATGTAGATGATATCAAAGGTCAAGGTCAATCGCTATCTGATACACAATACGAAAAGGATATAAAAGAAATAAAGAAACTAGGTGCTAATGCAATAAGAGTGAAATTCGGAGTACCTCACCCTCAGCTAGTAGATCTATGTAATAGATACGGATTACTTATACTTTACGAATTGCCAGTTTATAACACCCCTACATCGATACTAAGCTCAGACGAAATAAAAGTACGAATCAAAAACATAGCAGATAGAATACTCACCACTATCGATAATTCACCTTCTATATTTAGTTATGGTTTATACTCTTATTCTTCTGAGGGTAAGAACCAAACGAAAAGCTATACAGAAGAAATACTAGCTATAATGAATAAATATACTAGTAATTTGGTGCATAAAACTATCTACTCTGGTTCCGACTATCCCAATATAAAAGGGTTTGACTTTCTAATATACAATTTCAAACATAAAACTTTTGATTTCAACAAACAGTTGGTAAGGTTAAAAGAATTGCAACAGAATTCAGGCAGTTTACCTATTGTTTGCGAGTTAGGAACTACTGTTCAAAAGCACAATAAGAACGGATATGCGGATAAATTATCTCTTGAGTTCCAAGCCTACTATTTGCTTAATTCATACTCTGTTTTCAAATCTGCTAATCTAGCTGGATATACTATAGATACTTACAATGACTATTTGCTCCAGCAACCAACTATGATTAACAATAGCAACGATAAATATATATACACTTCGGGGCTAGTAGATAGAGATAGAAACGAAAGAGCTGCATTCAAAGCAGTAAAGTCAATATTCAACAAAGAAAAGGAGCCATTGCTTACCGCCGGTAGTGATCCTGCTGGAGACCAGACAATCGTATTTATAATAACAGGTATAGTTTTTGGCTTGATATTCTTAATGATGATAAATAGATTCAAACGATTCAGAGAGTATTTCTTCCGTTCTATACTGAGACCGTATAATTTTTATGCTGATATTAGAGACCAAAGACTAATCTCAGCTATTCAAACAAGTGTATTGGCACTGTTAGTATCAGTATCTACAGCTTCCTTTATAGCAGCTACTTTTTATTATCTGAGATTCAACGATACTTTAGAGTATTTCCTCAATATCATAGTACCTATTCAAATAATAAAAGAAAATCTATTTACTATGGTATGGTCACCTGCTCTATTAATCATGGTAATGGCATTGATAATAGCTTTATATATTTTACTTTTAGCTTCGTTACTCAGAGTAGCGGCTTTTGTATTGACTGTAAGATTATTTTTCAAAGATGCATTTACATTAGCTACTTGGGCTCTAATTCCAACATTATTATTGCTCCCTGTTTCTGCCTTTATGATAAGAATATTTGAACAAATGGAAAATGGGTATTTATTGATATTCTTGATATTAGTTTTTGTTAAAATTTGGTCTGCACTAAGATTATTCAAATCATCAGCAGTAGTATTTGACAAACCTAAAGGAAAAGTATATCTAACTGAGCTAGTTATTATACTTGTTTTCGTAGGTATCCCTCTACTAATAATGCAGTTAGATAGATCAATAGTTGATTATGTACTATATATTTATTCGGTGATGGTATGAGTAACGCCCTTTACAATATAGATATAAACGATTTGAAATTAGTCAGAAAGGGTAAAGTCCGTGAAGTATTTGATTTAGGTGATTCGTTGCTCATAGTTGCAACAGATCGTATTTCGGCATTTGATGTGATAATGAATGAGCCAATTCCTGAGAAAGGGAAAATCCTTAATCAAATTTCTACCTTTTGGTTGAATAGTACTAAACTTATTATAAATAATCACCTAATTGCTAGCGATTATTCTGATTTTCCGGACTCACTATCTAAGTACAAAGATATACTTAATAAACGAAGTATGATAGTAAGAAAGGCAAAACCTCTTCCGGTAGAATTCATTGTTAGAGGCTATGTAGCTGGTTCTGGTTGGAAATCTTACCAAGAAACTGGTAAAATATGTGGTATAGAGATACCACCGGGTCTAAGAAAGTATGAGAAATTACCTCAACCAATATTCACTCCATCTACTAAGGCCGACGAAGGTCACGATGAGAATATTAGTTATGAGCAATGCTGTGATATATTAGGCAAAAAAACAACGGATTTACTCAAATCAATCTCCATCGAATTATATAATTACGGCGCAGAAAGATTAGGAAAATCAGGAATTTTACTAGCAGATACTAAATTCGAATTTGGTGAACTAGAGACCGGAGAAATAATCTTAATAGACGAAGCCCTGACTCCCGATTCATCTCGTTTATGGTTAGAGGAAACATATACACCTGGTGAAGAGCCTCAAAACTATGACAAACAAATACTAAGGGACTATCTAGAAACTTTAGAGTGGGATAAAACTCCGCCTGCTCCTACTTTACCAAACGTTATCATCGACAAAATAAACGCTAAGTATCAAGAAGCATATTATAAGATAACTGGAAATAAGTTCATTGGATAATTCATTAGAATATCAGCTTTCTGAAACTAAAGTAGAAAATTTCGATTGGACTACTTTTTTTTCTGTTATTATGCTTACTCTAATGGGATTACTATCAGTCTATTCAGCAACTGTGTCATTTGCTGAGGGTCTTTTTGACAAGCAAGTCATATCTGCAGCATTGGGTATAGTTGTATTGATTTCAGTTGCTTTTTTTCCACATAAAAAGCTAAGAACTCTATCATATTGGATCTACGGACTGTCTGTTATCCTTTTGATAGCTGTACTTTTCATAGGAGTCAGGATAAACGGGACAATGGGTTGGATACGTATAGGGGGTTTCAATATGCAGCCAGCCGAAATAGCAAAACTAGGTTTACTCATGGCACTATCAAACTATCTTTCACAGAAAGGAAAAAGTATTAGTAAGATAAATATCTTAGGCCGGTCAACTTTATTTCTTTTACCACTATTAGTGCTAGTTATGTTGCAACCTGATATAGGCTCTGCATCAGTATTGATTGCTCTTTTCTTAGGTATATTATTTTGGACTGGATTTAGCTCGATTATTTTATTAGTAATTGTAGTTGCCCCATTTATTCTTATAGCTTCTTTAAGCGATTCGTATTTTTATCTCATTGGAGCAAGTGTGTTCTCTGTAGTTGCCCTAATGTTAAAAGGAAGAGTACCTTTAAAAATATTGGCCGTCGCAGTATTATTTTCTGTAGGACTTGCTGGACCAATTGTTTATAAGAGTTTAGCCCCGCATCAACAATCTAGAATAGATAGTTTTCTCGATCCAGAAAGTGACCCACGTGGTAGTGGATATAATGTGATGCAATCTAAACTGGCAGTTGGTAGTGGTGGTATAACTGGTAAAGGTTTTCAACAAGGAACTCTAACTCAACTTCGCTATATACCAGAGCAATGGACAGATTTTATATATTCCGTACCGACCGAAGAATTTGGATTTCTTGGGGGAACTGGTATTATATTTCTATTTGGAGTTCTAATACTTAGATCCGTCAAATTAGCTGTTGAAAATGACAATCCATTTTTCAAAATACTTTGTTTTGGAATCGGTGTTATATTTCTATATCATATCTTAATTAATATAGGTATGGTTATAGGTATGATGCCTGTGATGGGAATTCCTCTACCATTCATGAGTTACGGAGGTACTTCGTTACTTTTTAATATGGGATTAGCAGGTATGTTGTTGAATGCGAATCGAACACAAAAAATGCTCTAATATGAAAATTGCTGTATCCATAGGTGATGTGAACGGAATTGGCCTCGAATGCTTTGCAAAAGCATTGAATAGATTATCAATTGATAAAAATAACATAAGCTTCATACTTTTCGGTCCATATAGGTTAATTATTGACTACTTAGATGGATTGGATATTAATTTCGAAGAAGTAGAAAATGGTATTAGATTATCTGGATATAATGTAGAAATACGTAATCGTGGTATTGATGCTTCTATTGAATTTGGACAAATAACAGCAGAAGCTGGTAAAATTTCTGCTGACAGTATAGCCGATGCAGTTGATTATACTAAGTCAGGCAATGCCGATATACTACTGACTTTACCAATCAATAAAAAGTCTATTTCTATGTCTGGGTTCAACTTCCCTGGCCATACAGAAATGCTAGGTGATTCTTTTGGGGCAGATCCTTTGATGATTTTATTCTCTGGTTCTACAAGAGTAGCATTAATTACAGTTCATATACCAATAATTCGAATCACTGAATTATTGAATCCTAGACTAATCGAGATAAAATATGCAGCTCTAGAGAATTCTTTACGTTTAGATTTTCGAGTAAAAAATCCCCGTATAGCCATACTAGGACTAAATCCTCACGCTGGTGAACAAGGAAATATAGGTATCGAGGAAATCTCATATTTTAATGAAACAATTGACAAATTAAACATTAGACACCACCACTCAGTAGCAGAGGGGCCTTTTCCAGCTGATGGTTTCTTTGGGTTTGGTCAATATAAAGATTTCGACGGCATACTAGCTATGTACCACGACCAAGGGTTGATACCATTAAAGTTACTTGCTAACGGAGGTGGGGTGAATTTTACAGCTAACCTTTCTATTGTCCGTGTTTCTCCTGATCATGGTACTGCATACACTATTGCCGGGACAAATACTGCAGATGAGACTAGTACTCTAGAGGCAATACACGCTGGAGTAACAATAGTTAAAAATAGAAGAAAATAGTTTATTATTTTACGAAACTATAATTAGATTTTTTTCTGTAGATACTTCACAGCAGTCAAATCAACAGGTTAATTAGTCACGTTGTTAACATATCATTAATCGAAATTAATTTATTATAATAAATTAATTCTTTATCTTTGTTATTGAATAATATGGTCTTAAATGAGAAACACTGAATTAATTTTTGAAGATTCGACTATACTTATAGTTGATGATATACCCGAAAACCTACAAGTTCTTGGTAATACTTTCGCATCAAAGAAAGCAAATCTGATAATTGCACAAGATGGTGAAACTGCTATAAGTAATGCCAAAGAAGAAATACCAGATATAATTTTGCTAGACATAGCTATGCCCGGTACAAACGGATTTGACGTTTGTCAGGCACTAAAAGATGATCCAACTACACGAGATATACCTATCATATTTGTAACTGCTAAATCTAACTCTGAAGACTTACAGAAAGGATTCGAAATGGGTGCTGTTGATTATATTACTAAACCGTTTAACAACTCTGAGTTACTTATACGAGTATCTAACCATTTGGAATTGTCTAAGTCTAAGAAATCTTTGGAAAAACTATTAGATGATAAAAATAAATTTATCTCTTTGGTAGCCCATGATATCAAAAGTCCACTTTCTGGTGTCAAAGCGCTAATGGGTATTTTAGTCGAAGAATACGATACTATGGATGAAGATGAAAAGAAAGAAATAGTCACTTCACTTTACGAATCAATAGTTAATCAATATGATTTCGTTGATGATCTACTTAAGTGGGGTCAATTACAATTGAATCGTATCGAATTAAACAAAGAAGCCGTATCTCCAGAACATATAATAAATTCTATTATTAATATTCAAAAGCTAAATGCTGCAAATAAGTCTATAACAATTGATAGTGATATAAAAACTAATAATAAAATCTATGCTGATACAACACACGTGGAAAATGTTATATCTAATCTTGTCTCGAATGCTATCAAGTTCTCCCCTGTTAATAGCCATATAAATATAGCTGCTGAATCAGACGACCAAAAAATAGTGATAAGCGTAAAAGATAATGGTGTCGGTATGAGTGATTCTGATAAAGCTAAGCTATTCAAAAAGAATATTATACATACTACTATAGGAACTAATGATGAAAAGGGAACTGGTTTAGGGCTTTTGCTAACAAAAGAAATGGTTGAGAAAAATGGTGGACAAATTTGGTTTGACAGTGAATTAGGCAAAGGAACTACTTTTTTCGTATCCTTCCCTGCAGGATAATTTTCGTATCTTCGAAAATGAATTATAAGCATTTTATATTATTATCTTTAGTCGTAGTGCTGATGTCAGTATTCCGGTGGAATAGACAAGACTTGTTTATTCGCTCATACGTTGGAGCAGATGATAAAAAGCTTGGTGAGAAGTTAGGTTATGACGTAGAAATGAGCCTAGATTCATACACTTACGTTCAATATGTTAATTACTATAATGGTTTTGAGGTAGAAAGTGAAGTCACTAAACCATATTCTTTCCGTTTTTTAATTCCACTCATCGCATCACTTTTACCATTCGATTCTTTTACTTCGTTGAATCTAATATGCCTATCTACTGAAATTCTAGGCTTACTATTTTTGATGAAAGTCTTGGCACTAATTGGATTCAAGAACAAAACAATATTTGCTACATCATTTCTGTACGCGTTCTCATTTCCTATATTTTATTATGGAGTTGTTGGTTTACTTGACGCTCCTGCGGTATTCCTAATTATATTAGGGGTTTACTTAACTTTGAGGCAACAGTTACTTTCGCTTATTGTAACTATGATAATAGCTGCAATGGTTAATGAAAAAGCAGTACTATTGCTGCCTTTTTACTTCTTTTTCAATATAAAAGAGAGCGGATTCAAACGTAGTTTCACAAACTCAACAATTATATTTATTGCTTTTTTGGTAACATCAATCATCGTAAGAGCTTATACTATAAATTCTGATAGCAGCTTTATGTGGTCAATAAATACAACATCATTGATAGATAATTTGACTCGTTTGAGAACTTATATCAGTCTAGCTTTAACAGGCGGCATTCCTTTGCTAATATTCTTACTATCAATTAAGAATATTGACTTCAAACATTCATATAATTTCGCATTCGGTATGGGTGCTATCTTTGTAGTAATTATGATAATTTACTCTCTAACTGCAGCTTATACTGATGGTAGATTTGCTTGGTATTTATATCCGTTCTTATTACCACTCTGTGCCTATTGGATAGAGAGTAAAGTTGAACAAATAGAATAATATTATTGTATTAAAATCTTTACTTAAAGTAGAAATTTAGAGATGAGTAATAGTTCTTTATCCCCCTATTCCATTTATTTTCGCTAATTTGAAGTAATTCTAAAGTTACTCAACAGGCAAACAATGAAAACTCTATTACTCTTTCTACTCACGTTTGTTATAACGACTCAAAACTTAATAGTCGCCCCCCTACAAGGTAAAACTAAGTTGGACTCACTCCTAGGTGAGCTAAGTAAAGCAAAAGGGGATACGAATGAAGTGAATTTATTATCTACTCTTTCTTTTGAAAATTATTCTACAAATGTTAACGAAAGTATAGCTTTTGGTCTAAAAGGTCTAAAATTATCAAATAAAATAAAATGGGAAAAAGGGAAAGCACGTTGTTATAATTCTCTTGGAACTTGCTATTTAATGGGTAAAAATAATTATCCTAAGGCATTAGAATACTTTAAAAAGGCATTGGTAATTAATGAGAAGTTAGAAGATAAAAACGGTATAGCATATAATCTCGGAAACATGGGGACTATTTATTTTTATCAATTGAACTACTCTAAAGCAATAGAGTACTATCAAAGAGCAATTAAAATAAGTCTAGAAACGGGAGATAGTTCTAATCTTGCACTTAATATAGGGGATTTGGGTAATGTATATACTTATCAGTCTAATTATCCAATGGCTTTGGAATACTATCAAAAAGCATTAATAATAAATGAAAAGATAGAGAACAAAAATAGTATTGCACTTAACCTGGGTAATATTGGAACTATTTACCATTATCTATCTAATTACACAAAGGCATTAGAATACACTCAAAAGTCAGTAAAATTATTTGAAGATTTAGGGAATAGATCAAGTTATGCACTCAATCTAGGTAATTTAGGAAGTATTTACACTTCTCTATTAGATTACCCTAAAGCATTGGAATGTTATTTTAAATCTATAAGAATCAACGAAGAACTTGGTAATAAAGCGAGCATTGCCATTAAGCTTGGAAATATAGCTAATATATATACTCATCAATCTAATTACCCTAAGGCAATAGAATACTTTAATAAGGCTATAGATATAAATAAAGAAGTTGGAAGCAAGATTGGCCTTGCATATAACTACGCTGGACTTGGCTCTCATTATTTAACTATTTCACAAGATTCAATTATTAAGAATAACGATAATAAGATTAAATTACTTGTGAATAGAGAAGTTAACTTGAACAAATCAATTGAGTATTTTAGTATTTCTATAGAATTATTTGAAGAAATTGGTGAGTTAAATTATCGCTCAGAAATTAATTACAATCTGTCCGAAGCATATAGATTAAAAGGTGATTTTAAAACTGCTTATCAAACTTACAAAGAATATAAAGTCCTTAAAGATTCCGTATTCTCCAAAGAAAACAATGACAAGATTGCAACATTAGAAAAAATTAGAGAAGACGACTTAAAGCAAAAAGAAATTGAAAAGCAAAAGATCAGAATAGCCGAACAAGAAAAAAGAGAACAATTGATACTCTACTTTTCTATAGGTTTGGTGTTACTGATGACGGTTGTTATGATAGTCATTTATAGATTATTAAAACGTTCTGATAAATTACTATACAACGTACTACCTTTCTCAATAGCCACGAGATTGAAAAAGAAAGAACACCCAATATCTGATTACTTCACACAAGCATCTATTGTTTTTATAGACATTGTCAACTTCACAGAAATGGCAAAAAATGAAGATCCTCAAAGATTAGTTTCAAATTTAAATTCTATCTTTACTAAATACGACACTATGACTAAAAAATACGGTTTAGAAAAAATAAAGACAATCGGTGATAGCTATATGGCTGCTGCAGGTATACCTGAAGTACAAGAAAACAATACCCATAGAGCTGCCCAAATGGCGCTTGAAGTAAAGGCAATGATGAAAGATTACCACACAGCAGATGGAACCAAAATAGAGGTACGTATAGGCCTAGATTGTGGTCCTGTAGTCGCAGGAGTAATTGGTGAAAATAAGTTCATCTACGACATGTGGTCTGACGCAGTAAATACTGCTTCTCGTATGGAATCATCATCAATAGCTGGACAAATCCATGTATCTGAACGCTTCAAAGAAGCAGTCACCGAATACGAGCAATTCGACTACGTAGAGCGTGGTGAAATTGAAATCAAGGGTAAGGGCAAAATGAAGACTTTCTTCATGGGGAGTAGTGTCGCGTCACTTTGAGGGAGTAAAATGAAGCGCCGGTACTGAGCGAAACCAAAGTAATGAGTCTAATTTTAAAAATAAGAATCTTCGCTAAGCTAAGCGTGGAGTATAAAGTTAAGCTTATTTAAAACGTGACTTAGGGGATTTAGCTTTTCAGCCCTCCCTGTCAGGATGCTACTATCTAATCTATATCAACTCTAATCGTAGTATCAGATTGTAGATAGAACTTACATTCATCATAAGATGGCTCTGCCATGAATATTCTGGGATTATTAGAGAAACCAAAATTTTCTTTTGGTGCACCAATAAAATTATAGTCCATTTTTTTGTTACCATTCTCGTCTTGTAGTACTGCCATTGCCCACCATCCTCTTTTGACATTAGGAATTGTTACTTTCAAGACTTTCGAATCTGCTTTTACGGCTTTAAAAAATGTAGTTTTATCATGATCAAGGAAGTCATTTTTATTGTCATAAAAAGCTAAATAAACAGTGCCTTTACCCGGATCTACGTTTTCTATTTCTACAGTCAAATTATGCTTGCTATTTGCCGTTGTCATTAATAGCATAATCAAAGTAAGTATCTTTATCATTTTAATAATTCAATTTTAACGTCTATAACACCTGCTCTAATCATATCTAATTCTTCAGCAGCTTTTCGTGATAAATCTATAACTCTTCCTGCAACATAAGGTCCACGGTCATTAATTCTAACTATAACCGTTTTATTGTTGGCTAAATTTGTTACCTTTACTAGACTACCAAAGGGTAACGATTTATGAGCCGCAGTATATTCTTTATTACTAAAAGTCTCCCCATTGGCTGTACTTCTTCCATCAAATTCAGAGCCATAATAAGAAGCCTTTCCGTACATTACTGTTACTACTTCTGAATTATTATCTTCATATTTACTCGAACTACCACTTGTAAACTTCACTGCAGAAGAGCAGGACGTAAAGAGTATCGTAGCTATTATAATTAGTAATATTCGTTTCATGTTATTTGCATTTTTATTAGATTATGTGTCATTGCCACACCCTTTCAGTCTTCACAATGACAAAAGAAACTATTTTATCATCTTGTTTAATTCTTTGGCTCTAATAAAGTGGATCAAATCCTTGACATTCTCACTATTACCACGAGTGCTAATGAATATAGCATTTTCAGATTCAATTACTATCAGATTATCTACATCTGTTACTGCTATTAATTTCTGTGTAGATTTTATAAGACTATTACTCGTTTTTAGAGCAATGACTTCCCCTTTGATAACGTTATTATGTTTATCTTTATCACATAGGTTAAAGTACTCATCCCATGTTCCTAAATCACTCCAACCGAAATTAGATTTGACTATATAAAGTCTCTTCGTCTTCTCTAATAATCCATTATCTATAGATACAGAGTTTATTTGTTTATATACGTAACTTCTATTTTCATTGAAATCTTCAGACCCTATCTTAGCTTCTATTTTTTTAATTAGGCCTGAAAGCATTGGCAAGTGTTCATTAAACTCAGATTTCAATATTTTCATTTTCGCAGAGAATATACCAGTATTCCAAACAAAATCTCCTGACTCTATAAACCTACGTGCAGTGTCTATATCTGGTTTCTCAGCAAATACTTTTGCTTTTCTTACACCTAAACTGTGTAGATTTTCTTCTATATCATTATCAGCATACTGTATATAGCCCAACTGGTTGTTGGGAAAATTGGGTTCTATACCTACAGAAACTAATCCTTCTGTCATTAAAGCAGCTTGAATTGATGAATCAATTGCATTTAGATATTCAGTTTTATTATTTATTATATGATCTGAAGGAAAAATAGTAATAATATCATCGTCATCATACTTATGATTAATCATTGCTTGAGCCAAGGCTATGGCAGGAGCTGTGTTCCGACCAAATGGTTCTAACAAAATATTATCATCAGATAATGTTTCTATAGTTGATTTTAATAATTTCTTATACTTTTTGAAAGTAATAACAAATACATCGGCAGGATCATAATGTTTACATATTAGATTGTAAGTATCTAATACCATCGGCAAATCTGAAACAAAAGACCGAAATTGCTTAGGATGTATATCTGTACTTTCTGGCCAAAGTCTGCCTCCAGTTCCACCTGCTAATATAACAGCTATTTTTTTCATCTCTAACCTACTCGTTTATTTTGTTTATTATGTTAGTTGTTGACTTTCCATCCACAAATGGAATAATTACAACTTCACCACCATTACTTTCAACTATATCTTTTCCTACTACATCATCTTTTTTGTAGTCACCACCTTTCACTAATTTATTTGGTACGATTAGTGAAATAATTTCTAGTGGAGTGTCCTCCTCGAAGATAACAACGTAATCTATGCTTTTTAGTTCCGAAATCACTATAGCTCTATCAATTTCAGAGTTGATTGGTCTTTTTTCGCCTTTTAAACGCCTTACAGACGCATCAGAATTTAAGCCAAGGATTAGTATGTCTCCTTGCTGTTTCGCCTTCTGTAGGTAAAATACGTGACCCGAATGTAAGATGTCAAAACAACCATTTGTGAAAACTATAGTTTTTCCGTCACTTTTTAGCTTTTCAGAAAGCTCTTTTATATTTTTTCTTTCTACTATCATAAATATGATAAGATATCATCTTTTGTTACTGATACAATTCCTGGTTCGCCACATACGTATCCTGCCGCAATATTTGCTATAGTAGCTGCTTCAACCATACTAGCTCCTCCAGATTTGCAAGCTGCTAAAGTAGCAATCACTGTGTCTCCTGCACCTGATACATCTGATACTAGTCTGGCTTTAGTATCTACATGATGTATATTGCCACTTGATTCGAATAGCATCATACCTTTGTCACCTAAGGTTAATAGTACATTTTCGCATTGTAATTTTTCCAAAAGTAAGCCACCAGCTATTTTAACGTCCTCATCTGTTTTTATATTGACTTTTAGCGCTTGAGCTGCTTCTTTTTTGTTTGGCTTAAACGCTGTAACTCCCTTATATGCAAAGAAGTTATCAAACTTAGGGTCTACATAAACAGCTATATTATGAGACTTAGCGTACTTCAAAACGTCTTTGATTAATTTTGATGATAAGGCACCTTTGTCATAATCTCCGAAAATAATTCCTTCTAGATCTGAGTTTTCAGCCAAAGTTTTAAGAATATGCTTTTCTCCCGCAGCATTTATAACATCTCGTACTTCCCTATCCAATCTTACTATCTGTTGATTATTACCTATTATCCTAGTCTTAACAGTAGTTGGTCTATTGTTATCTTTGTATAATCCGCTAGGGTCGATTCCTCTATCCATACATATTTGTTCGAACATTTCGGCGCTATTGTCATCGCCAATTATCCCACAAAGTATTGACTTTATACCTAGAGAATTAATATTAGAAGCTACATTTGCAGCTCCACCTAGATGAAATGTTTCATGTTCTAAGTCAATAACTGGAACAGGTGCCTCTGGTGATACTCGAGTAACACTACCCCAGAAATATCTATCTAACATTATATCACCTATAACTGCGATTTTCTTACCGGCGAAGCTCTTGAATATTTCTTTTACTCTAGTTTTATTTAGATTTTTCATTTACTATCTTTACTTAGTTGATGTTTTAGGTTAATTAAACCTGTTTCTAAATCAGAAAATTTCATCCCAAGTGATGTTTCAGCTTTTAAATTAATCAATCCACCTTTTTCAGGTCTAATTGCCTTTTGTTTTAAAGCTGAAGATGGGATTTTAGTTATTAGTTTTTTATCGAATCCAAAAATTTCTGCTATTAAAATAGCTATTTGATATCTATTATAATAACCTCTACCGGAAAAATTATAGATTCCTTTTCTCTTTTTTTCAATAATCTTAAAGACGCCTTTGGCTATATCACTTGCCAAAGTTGGATTGCACCATTGGCCATCTATTATTTTTAATTGTTTTTCTTCTCTCAAAGCATCAATAACCCATCGAATAAAATCAGATTTATTATATGAGCTATTTCCGTAAACGACATTAGTTCTAATTATCGTACTGTTTTTACTAGCCTCAATTCTTACTGCATTCTCCCCTGCTAGTTTTGATTTACCGTAATAACTTAATGGATTTGGTAACACATCTTCTAAATAGGGGCCTTTTTTTCCATCAAATATATAATCCGTAGAGAATGTAATTAGATGATATTTATATTTATTCGAAAAAAGAGCTAGGGATTCAGGTAAAATAGCATTCATTTCCATTGCCATTTTCTTATTAGTTTCGCATCCATCTACATCAGTCATTGCAGCAGCATTTACAACCACATCTGGTTTTTCATCTTCTAGTATGAAATCTAATGTCTTTTTTTCTCGAATATCGAATGTATATACGGCATCCTGTTTCCTCTTATTAATATACTCCGAACCTGAGGAAAGCAAAACAATGTTATAATCTGTTTCGCGGCACAGGAATTTATAAGTTGCTTCTGCTACTTTACCCGACGCTCCCGTTATGATTACTTTTTTACCGATATGTTTCCCCAATGTTTCACGTGAAACATTATGACTTCAAATATAACGTTAAAATGGACACATCTGTTGCAGATATACCCGATATACGAGAAGCTTGACCCAATGAACCAGGTCTTATCTTTGAAAGCTTCTCTTTTGCTTCTGTAGAAAGCGAATTAATACCATAATAGTCAGTATCATCCGGAATCATTCTGTTCTCATTCTTTAAGAAATGTTCTATTTCCGTCATTTGTCTTTTTATGTAACCTTCGTACTTGATCTCTGTTTCTAATTTATGAGTTAATTCATCCGATCTACTTACAGTCATCAAGTTTTTGTATAATCTATCAGCGCTATCTAAAACACCAGACATTCTAGTTCTAGAACGTTTAGTCAATTGATATATATCTGTAGAGAATTGTATTTCCGATTCTTGTACTGACAATAAATAATCATTTACTTCATTAGGAGAAACTTTTAATTCTTTAGATTCCTCATAAGCAGCATCCACGATTCTTTGCTTTTTATTAATTTCATCCATTCTTCTATCAGATACTAGACCTATTCTATGTCCATACTTTGCTAGGCGAATTTCAGCATTATCTTGTCTTAATAATAATCTATACTCCGCCAGAGAGGTGAATATTCTATACGGCTCGTTTGTACTTTTATTAACCAAATCATCTATTAATACACCAATATATGCCTCGGAGCGCTTTAGAACTAATGGCTCTTCCCCTTTTATCTTTAGTCCAGCATTTACACCCGCCATAAAGCCTTGTACAGCCGCTTCTTCATAGCCGGATGTACCGTTTATCTGACCAGCAAAATACAAACCACTAACAGCTTTAGTCTCTAAAGTAAAGCGTAATTGATAAGGAAAGAAAAAATCATACTCTACGGCATAACCAGGAACTGTAATGTGAGCTTTTTCCAATCCTGGTATAGTTACTATAGCTCTTTTTTGAATATCAAGTGGTAAACTAGTAGAATACCCGTTAACATAAACTGAATTAGTATTCAATCCTTCGGGCTCTAATAATATTTTATGGCTTTTCCGTTCAGCAAATCTAAATATTTTATCTTCTATTGATGGACAATAACGTGGCCCAGCACCAGTAATATTACCTGTAAACATAGGTGATTGGTCAAACCCCTCCTCTAGAATACTGTGAGTAGTTTCATTAGTATCTGATTGATGACAAACCATAACATTACGAACGGCCGAAGATCTATGTGAAAATGGAACAGGTTCTCTATCAATATCAGCAGGTTTCAGATTAGAATAGTCGATACTTCTTGAATCAACTCTTGGTGGAGTACCGGTTTTTAGTCGCCCTCGTTCGAAACCATAATGATTAAGCATATCTGATATTTTATCTGATGTATCTTCTCCTATTCTTCCGCCTTTGGTCTGAACTAAACCAGTATGCATAACTGCTTTTAGAAATGTTCCAGCGCATAATACAACAGCTTTACATTCTAATATACTATCGTCCTCAGTCCTTAACCCTACTACAGAGTCATTTTCAATTAGTATCTCTGTTGCCTTTGCTTTAATAAGTGTAAGGTTTTTAATATTTCTTAATGTCTCTGTTACATATAGAGGATAAAGATCCTTATCTATTTGACATCGAGGAGACCATACCGCTGGCCCTTTAGAAGTGTTTAACATCTTAAAAGAAATACCAGCTTTATCAGCAAGATAAGGCATTTCACCACCAAGAGCATCTAGCTCCTTGACTAAATGACCTTTTGCCGTTCCACCTATCGATGGGTTACAAGAGGGTTTACCCATATTGTCAAAGCTCATAGTAAGTAGCCCAACTTTAAGACCCATTCGAGCTGGAGCAATAGAGGCTTCTATTCCAGCATGCCCAGCGCCAATTACTAATATGTCGTATTTATTATTCATTATTATTTCTATTATGTTTCACGTGAAACATTCCTATTGTGCATCAAATTCAATTCCGAATAATTGAGGCAATTTATATAAATGATCTTTGATAGGAGAAAACAGTTGATTAGTTGTAAATATAACACCACCAAACTTTCCATCAAACATATTATATGCAAAATCAACTCTGAATATACTATGCTCACCTGATGTCTTTCTACTATGAAAACGTAAACCTAAACCCACTGAATTGTAGAATTGTGATTCTGTTATTTTGATAGACTGATCCCATACAGTACCAATATCATAAAATCCCGCTAGTTCAAAATCAAATAACCAAAGGTCTAAACCTGTAAAATATCTTATTTCTGCATTAGCTAATAGACGATTATCGCCGGCAAATCTATTGGCATCATAACCGCGTAAACCAAAATCATTGTCTAATATGAGCTGTCTTAATGCACCCCAACGCCAAGCTGTTTGTTGTCTGAATGAAGCGGCAAGTGTAATATTTTCATCCAATCTATGAAATCCTAATCCTAGAAATTCCTGATAAGTATATGAGGCAACCGCCCCTTTGAAAGCACTACCAGCAGTTAATTGACCAAATAAATAGTTCGTTCCATCATAATAGCTCTGCTCTCCTTGACCACCTAAGTAAAGTAAATTATCTCCACTTGATTCGATTGGAAATATCTTACCTAAAACAACTCTACCATACCCTCCTACTACTAAGTCTTCAGTACGGAACAAGTTAACTCGCTCCACAGGTATAAATTTTTGTGATAGAGAACTAAATTGGATGAGTATTTTACCACTATTATCGAATGCTCTTCGAGATTGAGGGATTCCTCTATCTGTTTGATTATATTCGACTAAGCCGGTAAAGAACAATCGGTTATCTTTGTTTATCGCTCTAGAAAAATATGCTTGCCCTATTCTTTCTTGGAAAGGAAGTAGTATAGCTGTGTCAAGATTATTAAGATAAAGAAAATCTGAGCCAAAAGAGTTCTGCAACAACATACCGTATGAAAGTAAATCTTGTGTATTACGATACGGATCTATGAAGTTAATATTCTGATCGGTTCTAAATCTATTAGCACGAAGAGAAGCTAGTAAACTAAAGTCTGAACGAAAAACTCTAGGCATTTCTAATGCGGCATATCCTTGCCACTTTATATCATTCTCATTTCTATATAGACCTTCGAATTCTAGTTTATTACCAGTGCCTAGCAAATTTTTCTCAGATATTCTACCTCCGTACTCAGAGATACCACCACCAGTACCATATAGTAGCGAGGGTGTAAGAGACCATCTGTCTTTTGTAACAACATATACATCGTAATAATCAAAACCAGTTGAGTCTAGCTCGATTCTGACTTCTGTAAATAGACCTGTCAGTCTTAAGTTTCTCTCAGTTTCTAATATAGTTTGTTCAGTTAACTCATCATCTTTTCTGAATAATAGTTCATCTTGAATAACGTAAGGTTTAGTGATTGTATGCAAGGCATTCATCACATCTTTCACATAGAGTGCATTGGACTCAGTAGAGTCAAAAACGTTACCGTTTTCGATATAAATGTTTCCAAATCTGGGTTGTGCTATAACGCTAAACCCAAATGCAACAAACAAAGTCACAATTGTTATTATATATATTTTTGTATTGGTAGTTACCATTTAAAATTATTTGATGCGTCTTCTGCGATTCTAATTGCTTCTTCCGTAGTGTTAGCTATTGCTGTTATGTGTCCCATTTTTCTTCCTACTCTTGATTCTGTTTTATCATATAGATGAAGTTTAGCCTTCTTAGTAAGCATCTTATCCGGATTACGAGGTACACCACTTCCATCACGTTCACCCAATAGGTTAATCATACAAGCAGCCCCCATTACCAAATCAGTATTGCCGAGAGGTAAACCAGTTATTGCTCTAATTGCATTTTCGAATTGCGAAGTATAGCAACCTTCTATAGTATAATGTCCGGAATTATGAGGACGAGGGGCAATTTCATTTACTAGTACTCCCCCATCAGTTGTTAGGAATAATTCTATTCCGAAAACACCAACTCCATTTATAGCTTGAACGCATTTTACAGCAGATTGTTTAGCTTTTTCGGTAATATTTTCATCTATATGTGCCGGAGCTATAACTTTGTGGCAGATATGATTACGCTGTATAGTCTCTACACAAGGATAGACAACGACTTCCCCATTCTTACTACGTGCTACCATTACCGCTAATTCTTTAGTAAATCTAACGAAAGATTCTGCTAAAAGACCTGACTTGTTGTTCTTAGTTAAGTTATTGTATGCCTTTTCTATTTCATCTTCGCTATCTATAGTCTCATTACCATATCCATCATAACCATATTTTCTGGACTTTAAGACAAAAGGATAACCAAATCTTGCACCAAATTCTTTACAATCTTCTATATTATCCATCTTTTCATAATTAGGCAAATCTAATCCTGCATCACGAAAAGTATTCTTCTGGATATATTTATCTTGTATTAGGTTTAGTGTTTTAGAAGAAGGGTAAACTGGTTTTAGTTGCTCTATATACTCTAGTATTTCAGGGTCAATGAATTCATTTTCCAATGTGATAACATCAACATTTTTGATAAATTCATCAAGTCTTTCTCTATCATTACCATTACCAGAAAAATCTAGCTTGGTCATAAAAGTAGCAGGACTACCAGTTTTATCTTCGATAGTAGCAAACCGAAGACCTAATCTATATGCGTCATTAGCCAACATTTTAGCTAGTTGCCCAGCACCTAAAACTCCAACTATCAGCGAGCCATTGTCTATTCTTGATTGTAACATTTGATAACTTATTTTGTTTCTTAACTATAACTTGTTGCCAAAATTAAGATATTTTACTAACTTAGATAAATTTTATAGTTATTTATATTCATTTAATAAACTTATGGTGAATCGTCTTCAGTCAATTCAGAACAATCTCAGATGAAATACTTAACGGTAGAGTATTAGTACTTAACCAAAGTTACGAACCTCTTACTATTTGCACTCCCAAAAGAGCAATTACACTTTTGTTTCTTTTCAAAGCAGAAATGATAGAGAAGGCTCATAATAAATTCATTCATTCTGTCAACAAGACTTTTGAACTACCAAGCGTTATAAAATTATGCCAGTACCAACATATTCCTTACCGAGAAGTTGAACTAAGTAAGAAGAATGTTTTCCGTAGAGACGCTGGAAAGTGTCAATATTGCGGTACAAACAAAGGAATTTTAACCATAGACCATGTCATGCCTAAATCAAGAGGTGGAGAATCGAGTTGGGAAAATTTGACTACAGCTTGTTTTGATTGCAACAACAAAAAGGGAAATAAAACACCAAATGAAGCAAAGATGCCACTCATCTCAAAACCACACAAACCGAACTATGTATTATATTTGAATCAAAAAATAGGGAAAGTGGAAAATGAATGGGAACCTTTTTTATTTACTTAAATATGCTAATACAATCTATAACAACTATTCACTAAGCAAAGATAACACCCGAACCTACTAGTTCATCACCATCATACCACACTGCAAATTGACCCGCAGCTATTCCCTTTTGAAGGTTTTCGAAAACTATATACATCCCATTCTCTTTTCTAATAAGTTTGGCTTTTTGATTTGGTTGACGGTAACGTATTTTTACATCATACTCGCGGATTTCATCTATAGCCATCTCTTGTGATGGTCTTACCCAATGGACTTCATCAGACTTTATATGAATACCAGGGCGATTGAGAGCATAGTGATCTTCGCCTTGACCTGTATATATTATATTATTTTTAGTATCTGTAGCTATTACAAAAAGTGGTAGCTCTGTACCACCTATAGCAAGCCCTCTTCTTTGTCCTACAGTGAAGAAATGTGCTCCTTCATGTTCTCCCAATTTTTTTCCCCTTGCAGCTGATAAATGTACTGGATAGCATATCTCATCGAGCATACATTGGTCAAGTAAATTATTACCGATGCCCCAGTTGTAAGTGATGTTCGGCATTTCTATAACGTCACCTCTTTTGGGCTCTAACTGTTGTTTGAGAAATGTAGGCAAATCTATCTTACCGATGAAACATAGTCCTTGTGAATCTTTTTTATCATAATTTGGCAGATTTAACGATTTAGCAATATCTCGTACTTCAGGTTTTGAAATTCCACCAATCGGAAAATGAGCATACTTGAGCATTTGCTGGTCTAATTGACATAGGAAATAGCTCTGATCTTTGTTTTCATCTTTACCTTTTAGGAGTCTGTATTCGTCTCCCATCTTATCTTTTTGACAATAGTGACCAGTAGCGACTAAATCGACATTATATTCTAATGCAGCTTTTAAAAAGACATCCCATTTTATTTCGCGATTACATAGTACATCGGGGTTGGGAGTTCTCCCTGCTTCATATTCTCGAAACATATAATCCGCTACACGTAATTTATACTCTTTGCTTAGATTTATATGATGAATTGGAATTCCTAGATGCCTTGCTACTAGTTGAGCTATTTCGAAGTCCTCTTCCCACTCACAATCGCCTCTAAGTGTACCAACTGGATCGTCCCAATTTTGCATAAAAAGAGCGATTACCTCATGTCCTTCTTTTACGAGGAGATGGGCAGCTACGGCTGAGTCAACTCCGCCCGATAAACCTACTGCTATTTTTGCCATTTTTGGAAGATATTTAATTACTAAAACAACGATATATTGCCTTCTTCATCGGCTTTATCTTCTATTTCTTGCTTCTGTGATCCTATTATCTGAGGAGATCTGAGCTGTTCTGTATCTATTATACCTCGGTGAAGTAGCGACCAAAAACACTCTGCTGTTGCTTCTATATCAGCTTGTGCATCGTGAGCATTATCAAAATTCTTCGCAAATAATTTATAATATAATTCGGCTAATTTAGGGAATTTCAATCCATGACTTCCAGGTATATTGCAAAACTCTATAGTCTCACGCATAGTACAGATTTTAGTTTTATCTTCTAAATCGCTACTCATATATATTCGAGCAAATTCGGCACTAAGTACTTTATAATCAAAGTCCAGATTATGAGCTATTATATACTTAGATTTCTTAATTACTGCATTGAATACTTCTAATACATTAGAAATAGGATAACCTAGATCCTTTGCTTTCTCTTTACTTATACGGTGTATTTTCTCTGATTCAGGCGATATATCAAATCCCTCTGGAGTAACATAATAGTTACCAGTAGAAATATCATTGCCATATTTATCTTGTTCTAACCAAGCTATTTGGACTATACGCGGCCAATTATCTAAATCAGTAATTGGGGCATTATAATTCTTAGGTAATCCACTAGTCTCTGTGTCAAAAAACAAATACATTATTTACTTTCTTTGAATTGTTTGATATAATTTTTTGTGAAATCGGAAAGTACCAAACGGCCACTTATCTCAGCTCGACTCTCAAGTAATGAATCCCAGTGCTCTGTACCAGCCCAAGTGACTTGTTTTAAATCTTTCATTGCTTCCGGACTATTGCTAGCCATCTTAGTTGCAAATGCTGTTACAGCTGTATCTAGCTCTTCAATGTTTTCATAGATATTAGCATAGAAACCTCTGTTTTTGGCCCACTCGGCATCATACCAATCGTAATCAATCGACATTTGTGAGAATGCGGAAGTTCCGATTTTACGCTCAACTGCTGGACCCACGACAAATGGGCCTATACCTAGGGCTAGTTCGCTCAATTTAACAGATGAATATTTAGTAGCAAGAGTATAATCTGCAGCCGATAATAAACCCACTCCACCGCCTACAGCCTTGCCTTGTACTCGGCATATTATGAATTTTGGACATTTTCGCATTGCATTAATTACTATAGCAAATCCCATAAAGAAGTTTTTACCAGTTGGAAAATCTGTTATAGAGATTAGTTCATCAAATGAGGCACCAGCACAGAATGCACGATCACCACCTGATTTTAGGACTATTACATTAACGTCTTCATTTCTACCAGCTGATTCTATAGTCTCTGCTAATTTACGAAGCACAGTACCAGGAAGTGAGTTGCTAGATGGGTGATAGAACTCTATAGTAGCAATTTGATTTTCTATACTTATATTTACATCGCCGTTCGGATTCATAATTTATTATTGATATTAGTTTCTAATAATTCTACAAAGATACGAATAAACACAATTTTGAGTTTTATAGTTCAATATAAATATAAAGTTTCGTTCTAAAAGATAGGTCATATAACATAGTTACATGTGTTCTTTAATAGAAAAAAAAAGAGACCCAATAATTAATATGAGTCTCTTTGTTATTATATGTTATGCTGTAATGTACTGCTAGTCTAATTCATCGCCAATATCATCAATTAGTTCGTTGACATTTTCTTTGAAATCATCCCAACTCTCTTCTGTAGCATCACCTATTTCTTCTAATTTTATTTCCAGATCAGTTTTTTTGTCGGTCAATTCATCTATTTCGTCTTGTATTGACTCTTTAGTATCCTCGCTAGCATCTGCCAAATCATTATTTAGTTCTTCTAGTTTAGCATCTATTTTATCAATAGCTTCATTGATATCAGCCTGCAATTCTTCCTTTTGCTTTCTCATCTCATCCCCCATTTCATTCATATCTTTATTCTGTTCTTTAGAACATGAGAATAGTAATGCAGTCATTAATAATACGAATAGCAATTTTGTTATACGCATAATAATACCCCAAAGGTTAGTGAATAAAACATAATACTAAACGAAGAAAAGAAGAATAATTGCATAAGCCTAAAAATTTATAAAAATCCCCCAACTACTTTCGCAATTGAGGGATTCTTATTTTCAATTCTTATTTCTACTATTTCTTAGCTACCAAAGTTAGGATTGTTGCTTGGGCAACTTGCTCATCATTCTGATTAAGAACTTCTACGTCCCACTTTACTATACCCGATGGTATTTCATCTTCTTTCGCTTGTTTGTCTTGCTTCGATTTTGCCGTTAGCTTCACGTATATAGTATCGTTCACATACACAGGTTGAATAAAACGAAGCTCGTCCAACCCGTAGTTAGCCAATACTGGACCCTTCTTAGGGTCAACAAATAGACCAGCCGCCGCCGACATAACAAAGTAACCGTGAGCCACTCTACCAGTGAATATAGTTCCCTCACCTAGTGAAGTAATATCGGTATGAGCATAGAAATTGTCACCCGAAATATTAGCGAAGTTTACTATGTCGGTCTCTGTTACTGTTCTTCTATGAGTAGTTAAGCTATCACCGATTTGTAAATCTTCGAAATTCTTTTTGAACGGATGAATTAATTCTTCTGTTCTAGTTGATCCTTTTTGATATTCGCCAGTTATAGCTGTTAGTGTGTCAGGATGACCTTGTATTGCTGTACGTTGCATATAGTGCAATATAGAGCGAACACCGCCAAGTTCCTCACCACCACCTGCTCTACCCGGTCCACCGTGCACTAACTGAGGCATAGGTGAGCCGTGACCAGTAGATTCTTTTGCTGACTTTTCGTTCAAGAACATTAGACGACCGTGGTACGCGGCAGTTCCATAAGCAATTGACTTAGCGAATTCATTGTCAGCAGTGAATACAGATCCTACTAATGAGCCACGACCTAGCTTAGCTAGTTCTATTGCTTCATCTACTGTCTTGTAAGGCATAACAGTACTTATAGGGCCGAATGCCTCTATGTTATGAGGAGCAGTTTTGTTGAAAGGGTCATCGCAATATAATAGCATAGCAGGGAAGAAAGCACCCTCCGTTTTACTACCGCCAATTAGATCAAAATTATCCAAATCTCCGTAAGCAATTGATGCGTCTGCAAGAAGATTTTTCAGAGCAGCACTTACATCATTTACTTGATCCCTACCGGCCAAAGGTCCCATTCTAACGCCTTCTTGCAGTGGGTCACCCATAGTCGTTTTTGATAGTCTATCGCTCAATGCTTTGATAACATCATCAGCATATTGCTCTGGAACTAATGTACGACGTATAGCAGTACATTTCTGCCCAGATTTTACAGTCATTTCTCTTGATACTTCTTTTACAAATAAATCGAATTCTGCCGTGCCGGGCTTAGCGTCTATACCAAGCATTGAGAAGTTCAGCGAGTCAGCTTCCATATTAAACGGAATCGAATTATTGATAATATTCGGATGAGATTTTAGCTTCACTCCTGTAGCATGTGAACCCGTGAAAGTGACTACATCTTGCATATCCAGATGGTCAAGCATATCCCCAGCAGATCCAGATATCAACTGTAACGAGCCTTCAGGCAAAATACCAGAAGCAATGATTTCTCTAACCATTAGCTCTGTAAGATACGAAGTCAAAGAAGCCGGCTTTACTATACAAGGCATACCAGCAACTAGCGATGGAGCAATCTTCTCAAGCATACCCCAACAAGGGAAATTGAATGCATTGATATGAACTGCTACACCTTCCTTAGGTACACATATATGGTGTCCTTGGAAAGTACCTTCTTTCGATAGATGCTCTAGTTTACCATCTATGTAAAATTTTTCGTTTGGCATTTCGCGTCTTGCCTTACCGCTGTATGTGAATAGCGTGCCAATACCACCTTCTATGTCAATCCAAGAATCAACTTTGGTCGCACCAGTAGCATACGATAGCTGGTAGAACAAATCTTTTTTGCTCAATAAATGTTTTGCCAAATCACGTAGCATATAAGCACGATCGTGAGTTGTGTACTGGCGTAAGTTTTTACCGCCTACATTTCGGGCGTATTCTACTGCGCCTTTGTAATCAACCCCTTTAGAGCTTACCTCAGCCACTACTTCGCCATTGACAGCATTTTTAAGTATTTGACCTGAGCCCTCGCCTTCTTGCCATTGTCCTTGCACATAAGATTTTAATTTCATTTTTTTCGCTTGATTTATTATTTATAAACTTATCTAAATGTTATACATTTAAGATTACTAAGATAAGAATAAATAGAATATTTATTGTAATTTATAGATGTTCAACTTATATTAGTATATAGCCCTACCAAGGTATTCCCTCTTAAAGATTTAAGAGGGTTAGGGTGATTTGAAATGAATTAATGTAGAAAAATGGCTAACGCACCTTATAATAGAACCTTAAAAGACAAAGCATCATTCCTTAGAAAGAATATGACTTTTGCTGAAAAGAAAATTTGGTTTGAATTTCTTAGAAAGTTAGATATTCCAATTAACCGACAAAAAGTAATAGATAATTACATTGTTGACTTCTATTGCTCTAAAGCTAGTTTAGTAATCGAAATAGATGGAGATACTCATTTCTCAGAAGAAGAAAAAGAATATGATTTGATTCGAACTAAAAAGTTAGAGTCTTTAGGTCTTTATGTAATTCGATATAATAATGATGCTATAATAACAAACTTTGTTAATTGTTGCGAAGATATTTTAGCAATAATTGAAAAGAATTCAGGTATAGATAGAATTAAATTATTGGAAAAGAAATTTTAATAAATCCCCCAACCCCCTTAAAATTTAAGGGGGCTTTCACGGAATGTCTATGTTTTCTCTCTTAAAGATTTAAGAGGGTTAGGGTGATTTGAAAAGAACTAAGACATTCAAAAATGGGTAAAGTCATCGGCAAGCTAAGGCACAGTAAATTTTACCCCTACGCCACCAACTCTCTTTTCAATCTATCGAAATTATACATTGGAGTGCCGTTTTCTGCAATTACTATCTCGCCTTGGAGATCTAGCACAACTTTGCTGAGCACTTCCTCTACTTCTTTGATAGAGTGATTCTGTAAGTTTATTTTTGAGATAACTTGCTCCATAGTCAGAGGGCCGCCATTAGCAGCTATTATCTGTCCGACTAATATTTTGCGGACTACGTTCTTGCTTCTTTGGGCTTCTTTGCTCTTATGTGTTAGGGCTCTACCTATTGGTATTAGGAAGAAGAGAATTGAGAAGATTAGCGGAAACCAACCAAGTGCGAATATTACTAGTCCAGATTCTATTTGAGCGGCTCCTTGTATCACAGCAATTGACATAAGTAGGTTGAATAGATTCATAAACCCTATCCCAAAATTACGACCAGATGTATTGCCAGTCATTTCATAAGGTGGTTCTACTTCGTCTATGTAATATTCCACCTTGCCACCTTCTAGCTTCGAGCTGATTACACTCAAATCACGGAAATCTGCAACAGCTGTACCGTTTTCTGTTATATCTATACTGCCACGAAACTTCGATGCATACTCGGCTAATCGGCTATCTGCTTCGTCGTAGTCAACCCCAGATAGATTTATAATATCTGCAGAAGTTATTTTATCTGAATGATCTCTGATGTAAGTTGCTACTTCTTTCGTATCGTTTAGTGGGTCGAATTCGGGTCTTTCTGGGCCAAAAACGAAGTCGTAAACGGACTGTATGAACTTCTTGCCTTTGTGTTCGGGTTTCTCATAATATCGATAGTGCATATTGTCTCTATCAACCGCAGTGCTATAGTGCTTGTTAATAGCAGCGAATCGCATCCCATGGAAAATAGCTGAGAAAATATTTGAAATCATTCTACTTGAATTATTGTTCCGTCTATCTTTGTCCCCACCTTGACTAGCGGCAACCATTATTATAACTACGAATATGAGCGTATAGAGTATTAGTATAACCCCTATCGCTACTTTGTAGATTTTCTTAAATACTTCCCAGAAAAAGTTGAGAGCTACTGCTAGCTTTTCTTGGAATGTCTTCTCACCACGCTTCTTGAATGGTATATCGAAGTTGAAAATAGGTCTAGCATTTTCCTCATCTACTTCTACTTTGCATTTGTAGAGTTCCATTAGCCGTGCTAGTGAGTCTTCTACATCTTGTGTAGAATAGCCCGTTGCAGCAGCAGCATCCTGCGGTGCAATCCGCCCATTACTGCTTTTGATTAATTTTTCTAATGCTATTAAAACTTCTTGTTTTGAGTGTTCTGGATTCATAGTATTTGATAATTGTCGTAAATTGTAATTCTAAAATAAACTTTATCTATGATATGAAAAACTACTTAATAATCGGTGGAGGAATAGCAGGTGTTACTCTTGCTCACCAACTCGAAAACCGCAATCTAACTTTCGACTTAGTTGACAATAGCCCAAAGTACAATTCCACCAAAGTAGCAGCTGGATTTTGGAATCCGATTGTCTTCAAACGATTGACTATGAGTTTTAATGCAGATATTCTGATGGCAAAACTGAAAGATTATTATCCAAAAGTTGAGCAGAAATTAGGAACTAAGTTCTTTCACAATACCCCACAACTCAAGGTATTCAGTACGAAAGAAGAACGACATAGATTCATAGATAAAGCAATAGTTTCCGAAGTTAGTCAATTTCTAGATGAAGAGCCGATAGAAAATATCGAGGGTATAAAAGCTCCATTCGGTATGGGCAAAGTAATTGGTACTGGCTATATAGACACGGTCGAGTATATAGAAAAATCAATCAAATTCTTCGAGTCAAACGGCTCATTTATTAATAAGAAAATCGATTATTCGGAGATAGAATATACTCCTGATTATACTGGGTTCAACGGTGAGAAGTATGAGAAAGTCATATACTGCGAGGGTTACCACGCAGTTCATAATCCGCTATTCCCAGAACTACGACTTAAACCAACCAAAGGTGAATTGCTTATATTAGAAATTCCAGGTTTATCGCAAGACTTTGCGTTCGCTAAAAGTGCCGGGCTAATACCGCTCGGCAATCAACAGTTCATAGTTGGAAGCACTTACGATTGGGAAGATATGACCGAAGACGCAACTGAAGCAGCTAGGAAGAAGTTGCTTTACAATCTCAGTGATTTCCTAGAGCTTGACTATAAAGTAATTGACCATCAAGCTGGTATACGACCTTCATCGTTTGACCGCCGACCAATAATCGGCAAATCATCTGTACAAGCTAGTGCTTATATAATGAATGGTCTTGGTACTAAGGGCGTTATGTATGCACCTTTCTATTCGGATATGCTAATAGATAACATCGAGAATGGAATAGCGATAGACGAAGAAGTAAATTATTCTAGATTGTTAATTTAATATCGTAATTATTTCTGTTTTTCTAGAGGTTTGAGTATCCTCGTGTCTGTCACAAATGTTCCAAAAGGTAGTAAAGATGAAATTAGTAATAAAATAGCTTTTTTACGACTCAAATTATATTGATTATACACAAGAAAAGTCCAAAATACATAACCAACGAATAATACACCGTGCAATAAACCGACGATATAATTAGGTTCTTTCATATCCATCATATATTTAAGTGGCATAGTAATTCCGAACAATGTCAGATAACTTATACCCTCTATGATACCAACTTTTCTTAGTATTCTGAGATTCTTCTCTTTATTGCTCTTCTTTAAAATATTCAACATGAATCTCCGATGGTATTTGCCTGCTAAATTGTGCCACTTGTTCTTTTAAAGTAGCTGCAGTTTCGTTAATAGCATAAAAATATACAGTTGCAAAGTTTGAAACTTGCCTATTTTCTATAGTCCAAGAAGCAACTTTTTTCCATTCCACTGGGACGTAATTGATACTATTTTCATTATAAATAATAGCTATTTTAGAATTTCTATCATAAGCTAGTCTAGCTACTATATCTTGGTCTATATCTCCATGTTTCAATTTATATTCAACAATATTATAGTTAGCCAAACCCCAGACATCAATATATCTGGCATTAGTGTAATATGATGTAGTCCCAATATCGTTAAGCACTATTTCGCTATCATTATAATATTCCTTTATGAACTGAGACATTTGATATTGTTGATTGTAGATATTCTGCATCCCATATCTATAGTCAAATGTATTAGGAAAAGTTCTAATAACTACAAACACGGCTATTATCAAAAAAGGTACAAATTTTGTTTTCTTATTATTGTACAATTCATCAAATATAAAAGCAAATGCTACTAAAGCAAAAGCTATGAGATAAGCTTCGTACCTACCTAACCATCCTATTTTTGCAAATGACCCATGTAATATAAATATAGTCAATGCAATGAAAGAAAACCAATATTCGAAATCATATTTCTTATATTTCAATTTCCAAAATATTGCACTAAGAATTAGTAAAAATGATCCACCATAATCTGGGAATTCTATCATTTTTTTTGCCCAACGAATAATATACTTAATGTAATAAATCCAATCACTATCGCCACTGCGTACTCCTTTGATTAGTACACTATTGGGAAGATAACTCTCACCATTCATAACTGAGATATATCCGAATATAACTATAGGTAATAAAGTTATCACTCCAAATATGAGAGCATGTTTGAATTCCTTTCTATATAGTAATATCAAGCCAACAACAAAGGCAAAAAATAGGGTTTCGTATCTTGCCATAGTTGCAAGAGAAGTAATAATAGAAAGTGAGATAATATGTTTATAGTTCTTACTATCTTTTGCAAAATAGTTTGCTGCTCGGGTCATAGCCAACAAAATCAACCAAATATGTAGCGTATGCTCCATAGATAGAAACGCAATATGATATAGAGGAACTACTAATACGAAAGCAAAGGCCAATACAATATATCTATCAGCACTGAAATTCATCGCTCTGATTGCTTTCTCAAAAGCGAAAAGACAACCTATACTTGAGATAATATTGATAACAAATAAAGTAGAAATACCACCAAGTCCAAGGAAAAAGAAAGCTGATATAATCAAAGTATAGAGCAATGAGGAGCTAGATGAATTAAACTCACCTGCCATAGGCCCCCAATTACCGTACAATGCTAGGTTTTTGCCCATAGCAAGATGAATATATGGATCATCCATGGGAAAAGCAAAGTTGAGTCCAGCAAGCAAATATCCACCATAAAACTCCATCAAGTAAAGTATTATGAAGATGAGGATAACGAAAAGTGTATTTTTCCTGTAAGTACTCAAATTAGACTTTTTAGTTTATTAAGTTTTTCTGATATACAAAGATATTATTTTATTGATTTCAAGCTAATTGACTATAAAAAGAATTAATCTAATAATTAAACTTTGAAAATAATCTAAAACTGCATAACTTCGTAGATAATATTATCCACATTATTACGTAAATAAAAACATGCCGACTGAAAGCATATTAATGGAATACTTGCCTCTAATACTAATGTTAGTGGTAGGAGCAGTAGTAGGAATCCAGTTTACACTGTTTTCCGAATGGTTAGGTGCCAAAAGATTTACAAAAGAAAAGCAAACAACTTACGAAAGTGGGATGATACCTTATGGTAGTGCATCCGACAGATTTTCAATCAAGTTTTATCTAACAGCCGTTAGTTTTCTAGTATTCGACATCGAGGTAGTATTTATCTATCCATGGGCAATACAACTACGCGAACTTGGTATGCAGGGCTTTATAGCTATGTCTATATTTATATTAGTGTTACTAATTGGCTTATTTTATGAGATTAAAAAAGGTGGTCTGAAATGGGACTAAGTTTTACTAAAACAGTTGAAGAAAACGGCTTTCTAACGACAAGCGTTGAAGAGTTAATCAAATGGGGACAGAAGAACGCACTATGGCCTATGCCATTAGGTATTTCTTGCTGTGCTATAGAGATGATGGCTATGGGTGCTACTAGATTCGACGTAGCTCGTTTCGGTATGGAAGTAATGCGTATGACTCCTAGACAAGCGGACGTACTATTAGTAGCAGGTACAGTAACTAAGAAAATGGCTTGGGTTGTTAGACGTATCTATGACCAAATGCCTGACCCTAAATGGGTAATAGCTATGGGAGTATGTGCATCATCTGGCGGTATGTTCAGAAGCTATTCTGTATGCCAAGGGATTGATAAATTCCTTCCAGTTGACGCCTATGTATCGGGATGTCCTCCGAGACCAGAATCTGTTATCAGAGCTCTAATGTCTATCCAAGATAGAATAGATCAGAAATATAGACCTGCGATCGCTAACCTAGGTAAATCGATCAGTGAAACTCCTAGACAAGATTTCTTCGATTCGAAATTCGCTGGAGTAAAAGGACTATACTCACTTGACGAGAAACAAGCTCCTAGAGAACAAACTCAGAAATAGAACCCAAAAAAAGAAAAAAAATATAAGCCCGCTTTATCAAGTGGGCTTTTTTGTGTTTTTATAATTATCTGATTCACAGAATTAGTGGAGTGTGCTCCTTTGCCTTTGACACTTAGGCGTTATAGGAGCGGGCACGACTTAGGTGTGAACTGAGGAGGATGAAATTACGATGCCTAAGCTTGTCGATGTACACGTTCAATTTGTGATTATTTGTCCAATTCCGTATGCATAGCTCAACACGTATCTGAGATTACATAATTACTTTTCTTAGTCTATTATAATCAACTTCCCATAATAAACAGAATTATTACTTGATAGAACATAGTAATAAACTCCATTTATCAAATCAGGTAACTCGATTGTTTGGTAGATATAACTCATACTAGATTCGAGGGTAGATGTATTAACAATTTCTCCAGATATGTTATAAAGATGGAAATTATAATTAGCAAAAGAGTCATCATTAATTGCAATTTCTAAGCTATTATCCGATTTATTTACCCTCACGTTTTCTGATTTCCTTACTTCAGTTACACTTGACTTAGTCTCAAGTCTGAATATTCCTTTTTGGTCTACCTTGTATAACGGAGTATCACCTGCCCAAACAATTCTAGGTTGATTACCTCTCACTTCCGGAAAGTAAGGGTGAAGATACCAAGACTCACCACCATCAGTTGTTTCATAAAAAACACCGCTATCTGTACAAGCAAATCCGTGATTTTCATTCCCAAATGAAATATTACTCAACCCACTATAATGTGTGTATCCGTTTATATTTGATAAAACTTTTTTCCAAGTTTTACCTTTGTCTATAGATTTCCAAACTACTTCTGCGTCCCATGAATTTTCCAATTCTATATAACCACATGCATATATTACAGAATCATTTACAACATCAATTTCCCATATTTTAGGGTCCCCATTTACAGGATCATTTTTTTCTACATTAGAATAAACCGACCACTCTTTTAATGAAATATTATATTGTAAGAATCTAAGTGTATATTCTTTGTTATACTCTGATTCTTCGTAATTCGATAATATAATATTATTTGAATCTAGAAAATAGAACGGCTGTTCTAAAAAGTAATCATAAGGTACATCTACAACTTCATAATTTTTCCAATTATCATAAGTTATAAATATATTTGTATGCGTATGAGCTACTCCTATTCTGTTATTATACATCTTAAATTCTACAAATCCTCCCCCTTCTTTTTCAGTAAACTCTCCAAAATTTACTTCTGTAAAACTCAAACCACCATCAGTACTTTTATCTATTGTAATATCATCATAATAAGTTGTATATATATGATTGCTATCACTAATAAATGTTCTAAATGGATGTATTCTTGGAAAGTCGCGATAATAAAAATCTACTTGACTGAATATATACCAACTCATACCTCCATCATTTGATTTCAATATATATCTATATTGGGAAAATTTTGAAAAAGCAATACAGTTCATATCATCAAAACAATATAGCCCCATATTATCTTCATATTCATCGAGAGGTGGAGAGACATTCACCCACTCTTTCTCGGCAAATAAGTTAATAGAGTTTATAACTGCTAGTATAATAATTAATAAGAATCTCATTGTTTCATCCCCTATATAAATCAATAGCACAAAATAGGAAAGTTTATTACTGTTTCAAAATAAAAAACCCCACTGTAATAACAGCAGGGTTGTGAAAAATAGTATATTTTATAAAGCGATTACTTTTTCAGTAAATCACGGATTTCTGTTAGCAATTGCTCTTCTTTAGTAGGAGGTGGAGGCGGTGCATCTACAGGCACTTCCTCTTTCTTTCTACGCATATTCATGAACAAACGAATCATCATAAATATAGCAAAAGCAATTATAAGAAAATCGACAGTTGTTTGGATAAAATTTCCATAATAAATAGCAACTTCAGGAACTGCTGCAATTGCAGCACCAGTTGCATCTGTCGTTTCAGCAACACCATCTTTTAACACGACTTTCAAATCTGTAAAAGATACACCGCCCATCAACATACCAATAGGAGGCATTATCACATCATTTACTAATGATGTAACAATCTTACCAAATGCACCACCTATGATGATACCCACTGCCATGTCAATGACATTACCTCTCATCACAAACGCTTTAAAATCGTTAAGCATACACCCTCTATATTAGTTTGACAAAATAAGTTAGATGTAATATATGAATTTTTTTTTATTTAACAGTAGCTTTTAGACATTTTATTAAATTTTTTTCTAAAGAGGGCATATTTGATTGTATTGGTTCTAATACTTTACCGTCTACTGTGAAAAAAGATTCAGCACTCATTTGTATAATTATATTCTTTTTCGTGTTGTACCATATGCGTGATTTATCATCGAATATAGCACCTATTCTTCCTTCATATTTCGAATATAAATTGAAATTCTTAAAACTACCATTTTTTCTATAGTACCCACTTATTACCAAAGAATATCTATCGTTGGTTCTTAATAAATCGTACCTTGTGCTGTCTTTATATTTTTTTACTTCTTCATCATCCATTCTATCTAATGTAAATTCTATTTTACCAAAATCTTCTGATGTTACTATTTGATTTTCAAATTGCAGTTTATTCCAATATGGAAATTCACTATCATGAAGTAAACCAGTGGTGTAATAGTTACTTGGATTTATCATTTTCGGATTTGGTACTCGATAGAATAATTGAGTAGAATCAGTAAAAAACTTATATTTTTGGATAACTATATTGTCAATGCCCGTTTCTTCATCATTTACATAGTAAGTAGCATCATCAACAATATTTAATATCCTATAAGATATAGTATTTACAAAGTCCTCAGGCAAGACGGGTTCTTCTTTGCAAGAGAATAAGAATAAAGAGATGAACAATACTCCAATAGATTTCATTTTAAATAGATTTAAGGTTTGTAACTGATAACATTTATAATATAGCTAAACACGGCAAGAAATTATAAAAATAGTAGCGTTTAATTCTCATAAAAATGTGTTAATTTTGTAAATAATCTAAATAAAATACACTTAAACAAGATAATCATGATAGATATAAATATACTTAGAGAAAATCCAGAGTTAGTAAAAAAGTCTGCTGAAAACAAAAACGCAAAAGTAGATATTGATAAAGCTTTGGAATTAGATGAGAATAGAAGAAAATTAATTGTAGAAGTAGAGAATCTAAAAGCAATTAGAAATAGGGTAACTCAAGAGATAGCTGATGCTAAGAAAAACAAAGAAGATGCACAATCTAAAATAGATGAGATGAGAGGTGTATCGGGTAAGATAAAAGAATTAGACTCTCAATTGGCCGAAGTTGAATCAGACTTTAATTCTATATTATTACAAATACCGAATATTCACGATGAATCTGTCCCAGTAGGTAAAACTGAGAAAGAAAATGTAATAACTAAAACTGTTGGTGAAACTACATCTGAAAATAAGCCAGATCACATAGAGATAGCAAAGCGTTTAGGAATACTAGATTTCGAACGAGGAGCGAAAGTATCAGGTAGTGGTTTTGCTTTCTACACAGGGAAAGGAGCAGCACTAGAGAGAGCTTTGATAAACTTCTTTTTAGATGAAAATACATCTAGAGGCTATTATGAGATGATGACACCATTTATGGTAAACGAAGAGTCAATGCGTGGAACTGGGCAATTACCAAAGATGGCAGAGGATATGTACCATATGCAGGAAGATAATATGTATATGATACCTACTGCAGAAGTGCCATTAACTAACTTTCATAGAGACGATATGATACCATATAGCGAATTAAACAAACAGATATGTGGTTATTCGCCGTGTTTTCGTAGAGAGGCAGGGTCTTATGGCAAAGACGTCAGAGGATTCCTTAGAGTGCATCAATTCAACAAAGTTGAGTTAGTCAAATTTACAAAACCAGAAGATAGTTGGACAGAATTAGATAAGATGGTTGAAGACGTAGAGAATTTACTTTCTAAACTTGGTTTCACTTATAGACTTAATCAACTATGTACTGGTGATACTAGCTTTGCTTCTGCTAAAACAATAGATTTGGAAGTATGGTCGGAAGGTGAGCAAAATTGGTTGGAAGTATCTAGTTGTTCTAATTTCATAGATTTCCAAGCTCGTAGAGCAAACATTAGATTCAAACGAACAGCAGATAGTAAACCAGAATTCGTTCATACATTGAACGGATCGGGATTAGCTACTCCTAGAATTTTAGTAGCTCTGATAGAAAAGTATTATGATGGAGAGAAAATAAATATTCCAGAATGCCTTCATCCTTATCTTAGGTTCAAGACAATCTAGATTGTTTATTATATATTAATGTTCTTCTTTTTTAAATATAAATCTAATGTTTTTAATAAGGCGGTGGATAAGGTGTAAAATTTTTTGTTGCATCGTATTCTAGTCTATAAATACCATAAGTTTGAATATACCGAAAAACTACAAAAATAGATGTAGATAATTCTGTATAAAAAAGTGGAAATGTTGGATTAATGTTAATAAACACGATGCAAATTTATTTACCCATATTTATTCCACATAAAGTTAAAATTGTGGATATATGAAATCCACAGAAATATGCATCTATGTTGAGAAAGAAAGGGTTTTGTGTTTAAAATTTTGTAAGTTATAGTTTATCAATTAATTGAATAATAATAAAATGAAAATAGCAATTTCTGCAGACCACGCTGGCTTTGATTTAAAAAAAATATTGATTAATAAGTTAAAAGAATCAGGTCAATCAGTAACTGATTATGGGACTAACAGCACTGAATCTATAGACTATCCGGATTATGCTTACAAAGCAGCAAAGTCTGTAGCAGATGGAGAAAATGAGGTAGGAATAATAATATGTGGATCTGGCGTTGGTGTATCTATAACAGCTAACAAAGTCAAAGGAATCAGAGCTGCAAATTGTTTCAATACAGAAATGGCATCTCTAGCACGACAACATAATAATGCTAATATAATATGTTTAGGAGCTAGATTCATAGATGAAGAACTAGCGACTAATATGATAGATGTGTTCATAAAAACAGAGTTCGAGGGCGGTAGACATGAAAGAAGAGTTGAAAAAATACATAATTTGACAGGGTGCTAGTTAATAGTATAACACTATTAGCAGAGTATACGCAAAGTTACAAGAGACTAAAATATTATTTATAAATATAATAATGAAGAGAGTATAAAATGAATTATAAAATAAGAATTTCCGCCATATTTTTTGTACTTATAATTCCATTTTTGCTGTTTAGTCAAAAGGATACTCTGATAAATGAGAAAGATTCACTAAGTATACAAGATTCGGTCAATTCTAATCTACTAGAAGAATATCAACAAAAAATTCTAGAAATAGAAAATCAGAAAAAACAAGACTCGATAAAAAGAGCAGAACTAGAGAATAAACTCAATCAACTCAAAACCACTGATAATCTAAAAAAAGAAGAACTACAAGAACAATTAGCACTTCTCAATGAGAAAGAAAGTAAAAGGCTTGAGCAAAAAAAAGCTAGAATTGACTCAATGAGAAAGCACGCCAAATCTTTTCCTGTTTTAGGTTTATTTAATGACACACTTTTTTCTATCTACAGTAAACTTGGAAGTTTCTCTGCTTCGGATAGAGCTGCAGCTATAAGTAATAGAATCGAAAAGCTATCAGATAGTAGATTCGTGAAATTAGATTTAGAAGTAGTAGAATCAGAATCTACTTATGATATAGTTAGTGGAGAGAACATCATATTAAGTATATCTGAGAACGATGCAATTTGGGAAAATAAAACTAGTAAAGCTCTAGCGTATGAGTACAAGGATAAAATAAGTGCAGAAATATTAAAATATAAGGAAGCAACTAGTGTAACAGTGCTGCTAAAGGAAATAGGTTCAGCAGCTTTAGTTATATTCATTCTGATTCTATTATTGTATTATGTCAATAAATTATTCAATTGGACTCATAGCAAAATACTAGATAGAAAAAGTGTTAGAATAAAAGATTTAAAAATAAAGAATTATACGTTATTTGACTCAAATAAAATAATAATGATAATCGCTTCGATTAATAAGTTGTTGAAGTGGTTTATATTCTTATTTTTAATATACTTATCATTACCGATTATATTCGGATTTTTTCCATGGACCCAAAATCTTGCTCAAACTTTATTTAGCTATGTACTAGATCCACTCAAAAAAATGCTAACAGGATTTTGGAATTATCTGCCGAATTTATTTACAATCATTGTAATATTCATTGTCTTCAGATATATAATAAAAGCAGCTAATTTCTTTAAGATAGAAATAGAACAAGGAAATTTGAAATTATCTGGTTTTTATCCAGATTGGGCAAACCCAACTTTTCAGATATTGAGAGTAGTCCTGTATGCATTTATGTTTGTACTTATTTTCCCTTATTTACCAGGTAGTAATTCTCCTGTTTTTCAGGGTGTATCTGTATTCTTAGGATTTTTGTTTACATTTGGCTCTGCAGGTTCATTGTCTAATATTGTTGCAGGTATAGTTTTAACTTATATGCGACTATTTAGAATCGGTGATAGGGTAAAAATAGGAGATGTAGTAGGCGACGTAGTAGAAAAATCTCTTTTAGTAACGAGAGTTAAAACTATTAAAAATGAAATAATATCTATTCCAAATGCAACTGTAATGAGCAACCATACTACGAACTATAGTTTTGAAGCAGATACTGGCAACGGGCTTATATTACATACTACGATTACTATAGGATACGACGTACCTTGGACTGAAATACACAATGCACTTCTTACTGCTGCCAAGAGAACGGAATTCATATTAGAAAAGCCAGAACCATTCGTATTACAAACTAGTCTAGATGATTTTTATGTGTCTTATCAGATAAATGCTTATACTCGTGAATATGCAAAACAAGCAAAAATTTACTCAGATTTACATCAGAATATACAAGATTGTTGTAATGAAGCTGGTATAGAAATCCTATCACCTCATTATAGAGCAGCTCGAGATGGTAATATGGTAACTATTCCAACACAATATTTGAAGAAAGATTATAAGCCACCGACATTCAATATCAGAACTTATAAAGATGATGAGTAGTTGAACTATAAGTTAGAGTTCAAAATTACATAAAAAGCCCATCAATTACTGATGGGCTTTTTTTATTTTAAACTTTTGTTGTAATTAAAGAACTATTCTTTCACAAGCTTAATAGTCCTGATGCCACTCTCAGAAATCAACCTACAATAGTAAGTACCACTAGGATACTTAGACCCATCTAGATTAACGCTGAATGTACCTACACCATAGTCTTTAGTATTGATAAAGTCGAACCTTCTGCCCGTTATATCTACTACTTCTATAGAGAATGATTCAGGCTTATCTAGGTTAAACTCGAAGTTCATCACGTTCTTGAATGGATTTGGTCCATATTCTACATTGTTAATTAGGAATTTACTATCAATACTATTAGTTCCTTGAGGAGCTATAATTCCAACTACCCAATCACTAAAGTGGTCAGTATTGCCACATAAGATAGTGTTGTCATCTTTATTATGAACGGAAGGGTACTGTGGCTTCCATTCGTCATTTTCGTCCTCTCTCCAACACATACCTAAGATATTTGGTAATTCAGGTATAAGTTTCTCATACTGAGCACTTAATTGGAAAATCAAATCTACTTTGAATGTACCATTTTCAGCATCTGCAGAGATATTCCAACTTCTGTTACCTGAAAGTTCATGTATTTTCGGATCAGTTGATTCGTGTTTTTGTTCTTCAATTTCTAATCTCACAGCTATGTCAAAGAAGCTGTCAACAATAATATTCTCAATTTTTAAATCATTTTCACCAAATGATGCTTCTTTCTTCTCTTCATCTATTTTTCCATCAACTTTAGAATTAATTGTAGGACATTGTAAAGAGTCAATATCCTTACCTCTAACGGTTTTAGGTTTCTGATTTTTTACCCAGTTAAATGTCTCAAGAAAGCTCGTCTTTTCATCATTGTTTTTATCTGCATTTGGGTCGCCAAAGCACTTGAAAAAGTTCCTGCTATATACACTATACCCTTTCCATTTTTTGCCTTCATCAGCAACTTTTTCATAATCATTCCAAGTTAATTTTTTTCCATTTGAGCCTGTAACAAGAGATACATCAGTTTTAGCAAAGTTTGAACCATCACCAATGTAATCCGAAGCAAGACCAGAATAACAAGCATCTATTAATATGCAATTATCTTCAGCATTTATATCACTTATCTTTTTCATTAGATCTTTGTAGCTCAACCAATCTTTTTTCGAATCTCCTAAACACATTTTACCATCTTTAGAGCCATGTCCAGAATAATAGAAATATACTTTCTTATATTTTCCTACCATATTCTCCAGAATAGAACAAAGGGAATCTTTACCAATTCCTTTTAACAACTGGACATCCTTATCTTCAAGTTTTGGTCCCAATTTTTCTTTAGTTAACTCTTTTTTAAATTCTTCTATATTACATTCAAATGTAACTTGTTGTCTATATACATCATCTCTGTTGGATAATCTTTTGTCTGTTCCAGAAACTAATATAGCACAAACTTGATCCTGTTCTACACTTTCGGCCTCATCAGAAATAGTGTTTGCTGGAGTTTCATTAATAAGGTCTAATAATTCACCGTGTAATATTTGGTCCTCGAGTAATAGTTCATTCCCTAATGGGTCAATAGCAATAGGATACCAAAGTGCAGGTTGAGTAAGTAGTTCTCCTGTAACTGGGTCGTAAGAATATAAGATAGTTTCATGTTCGAAACTTGATCCTGGGTACCAGTCAATCCATCCATAATAAAGTTCTTGCTGTGTAGTAGGTAAAGCCAACTCAGGGTAATGTATAGGATAAACTTCCCAGTCACCTTCTAATGGCAATGGATTCCAATATACTATAGCTCCCTCAGGACTTTCATCAAATAAAGATTGAGTTGCTAATCTTAATATAGCTTCAATATCTAATGTGGTAGTATCACGAGTATCATCGACAAAACCTTGTGGGTTTTGAGTTGTATTTATACTATCGCTACCATAAGTTGGGTTTTGATTTCTTACCCAATCAAATGCTTCTTGGAAAGTGATAATCGAGTCCTTATCCTTATTGGCTAATGAATCTGTACTACATAACACAAAATTACGAGTGAAGTAACCTTGGCACCATCTATTAGTTGTGTCAGTTGTTGATCTGTACCACACGTTTTTAGATGTTTTAGTAGAGTCAGAGGCGGTGAAGACACTTACTTTTCGTTTGCCTCTTGTAGTGTCATTTTTGGCAGCAGCTACTGCTAAACCAGAATAACAAGCATCAAGTACCACAGTTATATCAGAGGCCTTCGTGCAGTAAAGTTCCATAAATAATTCTTGATATGATAGCCAATGTTGCGAAGAGTCATTTGTACATATTTTTCCAGATTTAGAACCATGTCCAGCATAGAAGAAATATATTTTGCTATAATTCTCTTTCAATTTTTTTATTGCTGCTATTATTTCTGCTTTGGTTGCTTTATCTAGAACTTCTACATTTCCATCACCTAATTCTTCACCAACATCATTTTTCTGTAAGAACCATTTTATCCAATCTCTGTCATAGTCAAATGCACCTTGCATAGTAGAGTCGTTTCCAGTTACTATTATAGCACAAACAGAATCTTGAGTTGGATTAGGAACTGGTCCCGTTATATCCAATGGCGGTAATGGTGGTGGCAAAAATATAGGAGGTTCACCGATTAATATTGGTGGTGGAATAAGTGCAAAAGGATCTGGATGCCACGTATTACCATCAATCACTGGAAACCAATTAACATCTTCTATTATCGGTTGATCATTTATCTGATCAAAGAATAGATATTGAACCGGTTTAGAATATTTACTTTGTGGATCCCAATCTAACATCACAAACCATGATTCATAATCTAAAACGATGGAGTATTCATCTGTATCGAAAGTAACAATCTCCGTTCCTGGTGGCAGCAACTTAGGGTAAGCATATCCTAATATCTTGGTGAGATCTAACTCACTATAATTTTCATTCAAATAGTCAGTTAGCCAATTTTTAATTGTCTCTAGTGTAACTCGCGAATCAGCAGTAAAAGATTGAGGATTTTGTCTTTTATTGAGTGAATCAGAACCAAACGTTGGATTTTGTTTCCTTGCCCAATCGAAAGCTTCTTTGAATGAAATAACGGTATCCTTGTCTGTGTTTGCCAAAGTGTCTTTACTGCACTGGGTTATAGCTCTGGTAAAGAAACTCTCACACCATTTTACATTTGTATCTGCAGTTAGATGATACCAAACTACTCTTGATGTTTTGTTGCTATCGGATGAAGTAAAAACTTCAACTTTCTTTCCTTTCTTATCCTTATTGTCTTCGGCTGCTTTTAGAGCAGTACCAGCATAACAAGCATCTACCACAACAACTATTTCTGTTGCGTCTGTTCCAAATAAATCCTTGAACAGTTCATCATAAGTCATCCAATTTTTAGACGAGTCATTGGTACACATTCGCCCATCTTTGGCTCCGTGACCTGTGTAATAGAAATATATTTTTTTATAGTTCTTCTTTAGTTCCTCTATGGCAGCTTTTATCTCAGCTTTTGTACCACCATTCAGGCACTTTACATTGTCATTTGATAATTCTTGGCCATTTCCATTTTTCTGTAATATCCAGAGCAAATTCTTCTTGTCGTAGTCCAATGCAGATTGGAGTACAGAATCTTTTCCAGTGACTATTATAGCACAGACTGAATCTGTTTTTTCGGTTGGAACAGGTACCTCGTAATCTATCTCTATAGTTTGAGAGAGAAATAGTGGTGGATCACCGAAAATAATACCATCAGGATTAAATGGGTCTGGAACCCATAACCAATCATCTACGTAAGGATACCAATTAACATCGTGAAAAATATGATCTTGTCCTTCACTTAGTATCATATAAGTTACTGGCTTTTGGTATTTGGAAACAATATCCCAATCAATTAATACTAACCAAGAATCATGTTCTAATGTAGTTGAAAATTCTTCAGTATCAAATGTTGTTATTACAGATCCAGCTGGATAGAAATCCATTCCCAAATAAGCATGTGTACTTTGAAGCTCCATTTGAGAAAAGTTTTCTGTCAAATACTGATCTACTTGTCCAATTACAAAGTCCCTGTCGAAAGGAGGTAAAAGGAAAAACTGATGTTCACCATAATTGTTAGTTAAGTTTTCATCGAATTCTTGTTGAGTATCGAACGCTAATACATACTCAGTATTAGGGTCCAAATTTAGATAGTCTAACGGGCCAAAATTAACTTGTGTTGTTTCACCCGCTTCAAGTGAATCTAAAGCTTCCTGCCTTTGGTCCATTACCTGTTGGTCACTTGTTCTAATCAATGTCATCTGAAATTGAATCTGATAAACACTGAAATTAGTATTTAGATTAGCATATTCGACTACTATATCTTCTTGATTTCCGTGATGCAATTCATCAGGAAAGAAAGCAAATTTGAAGCTCAGATCTCCAGCAGTAGAAATATTGAGAGAAAATAGCATAATTGCTAGAAGAGTAAATACCTTTCTCATAACACACCTCGAAATATATTTTAGACATTGGCACTTCCAAAGTATATTTTTTTTATAACATTTGCAAACTTTAGAATCTATATCTACTTGATAAATAGAGATATACGGAGCTGTATCGCTTTATAATAGGGAGTTTGTAAGAATTTTGTTAAGTTAGAAAAAAAAAGGATTTGCAATGCAGCTTACTAAATTGATAGAGAACTTAGATTATATAGAAGTAATTGGAAATATTGATATTACAATAAATAATATCCAATTCGATAGCCGAAGAATAGATGATGGGGATGTATTTGTAGCTATAAATGGAACAGAATCTGATGGACACAAGTTCATAGAATCAGCGATTAGTTTCGGTGCTAAAGTGATTATTTGCGAAGAAAAACCAAAAATTTTATTTGATAATGTTACTTTCATTATGGTTAAAAAATCTAGAAAAGCATTAGCAAGAATAAGTGCAAACTACTACAATAATCCTTCTAACGAATTACGTATAGTTGGAGTAACTGGAACTAACGGTAAAACAACAGTAACATTTCTCATCAGTAAACTTCTTGGTAAACTCGGATATAAGTCTGCTATTATAGGCACCACAGGTATTTATATAGGTGATGAAAAATTAGACGCTACTCATACTACTCCTGATCCAATTAATATGAACAAAGTACTACGCGAAGTAGCCGACAAGGGTATAGAATATGTAGTTATGGAAGTTTCTTCGCACGCATTGGAGCAAAACAGAGCCGATTATATTGACTTTGATTTGGCAATATTTACTAATATAACACATGATCATCTCGATTATCATCGAACATTTGAAGCTTATTCAGAGGCTAAGAAGTTGCTTTTTGATAATTTGAAAAGCTCTGCTAATGCTATAGTAAATGTGGACGATGCTGGATATAAAGTAATGATAGATGATACGCAAGCCAAAGTTTCAAAAGTAGGTTGGGATGTAGATGCAGATTACAAGATAATGAATGAGGAGTTTGATCACACAGGTAGTAATTTTATTATAGAAAATAGTGGAACCGAAATAAAAATCCACTCACCTTTAGTAGCGCAATTCAACATAATTAACCTCTCACTTTCATTAGTTGCAGTTTCTAAATTATGTCAAATAGATATGAATAAACTGACTGGTGATTTGTCTTATATATCTTCTGCACCTGGTAGAATGGAGCGAGTACCATTGGGCAATGGAGCAATAGCAATTATAGATTATGCACATACACCAGATGCATTAGAGAAAGCAGGAAAAGCATGCAAAGAGCTTATAGTGGGTGATGCTAAGCTGCTAATAGTGTTCGGTTGCGGAGGTGATAGAGATAAAACTAAGCGCCCTCTAATGGCTGCCGCTTCAGAGAAATATGCCGATAAAGTAATAGTAACAGACGACAACCCTCGTACTGAAGAAAGAGATAAAATATTCGAAGACATTGAAAAAGGGTTTACTAAACCGGGAAGTTATATGATAGTAAAAGATAGAGCTGAAGCTATAAAAGATGCAGTTCGAATATCTAATTCTGGTGACATAATACTAATAGCAGGGAAAGGCCACGAAGATTATCAAATAATAGGAACTCAGAAAATACACTTCAATGATAAAGAGGTTGTATTGGGTGTATCAGTTTAAGACTTATTATAAATCTACCATCGAATTTTTGACGTGCTAGTAGTAACCATTTTTTAATTGTTTGCTAAAAACTCCATGTTTCTAATGACATTTAGATTACCTTTAGCTTAATAATAGTTATTACTTAGCCTTTAATAAAATTAATCTTTTGGTAAATCTACTAAATTCAATAGATTGACAGCGAAAAAATTTCAAATCAAGAATTAAATATTTTAACACACGAATTTTAATATATTCGGATAGTGAGACAACATACATATAAAATAGACTTAATGAAAAAATATATATACTTAATTTTTATAATTTTATTACCTTTAAACTCATTTTCTCAAACGGATAGTCTTAAAGACGGCTTAGCTTCAGAGAACCCACCTAAAAAAGAATGGTATGAAAAAATTGGTATTCGAGGATATGCTCAAGTTAGATACAATAGACTTTTAGAAACGAATGAAAATTTGGGATGTGAGCAGTGCGATAGATCATGGGGGAAGAATGGAGGCTTTTTTTTAAGACGAACACGTATCATCTTTTTCGGTCAGATAAGTAACCAAGTATATTTCTATATTCAACCTGATATAGCCAGTAGTGCATCAACTAATAGATTGCATTTTGCTCAGTTAAGAGATGCTTATTTTGATATAGGAGTTGATGAAAAAAACGAATATAGATTTAGAATAGGTCAAAGTAAGATTCCTTTTGGTTTCGAAAATATGCAATCAAGCCAAAACAGAATACCTCTTGACCGTAACGATGCCTTGAATAGTGCAGTTTCCAATGAGCGGGATTTAGGGGTTTTCTTTTATTGGGCACCTACAAGTAAACGTCAATTGTTTTCTAAATTGGTGAGAGACGGTTTGAAAGGTAGCGGTGATTATGGTGTTTTCGCTTTCGGTGCCTACAATGGTCAAAATGCCAATAACCCTGATTTGAACAATGAACCACATATAGTTAGTCGATTTTCTTATCCTTTCGAATATGGAAATCAAATCGTAGAGTTCGGAGTGCAGGGATACACTGGAAAATGGGTGATGCCAAAAGAAAATCTGAGTGAAGGGGTAAAAACGAATACAGATTTGAATTATACCGACCAAAGAGTTGCAGCATCTTTTATACTGTATCCTAAACCTTTTGGAATACAAGCAGAGTATAATATCGGAGAAGGACCTGAATTCAACAAAGCTACTCAGTCAATAGAAGTTACACCTTTGAAAGGTGGATATGTTACATTGAGTTATTTAAAGAAAATCGATGAGCAAACATTGATCCCTTTTGTAAGATATCACTATTATGATGGGGGTAAAAAACACGAAAAGGATGCTAGAAGTTATAATGTCAATGAGCTTGAGCTTGGTATTGAATGGCAATTAAACCAAAACTTCGAACTAGTAGCAAACTATACTATTTCCCAAAGGAGATATGAGGATTTTATTCTACAAGAAAATCTTCAGTCGGGTAATTTATTAAGAATTCAAGCACAATTGAACTTTTGAGAAATAATTTTGTTTCCTTTAATCCTAATTGCAATACGACTCGACGTTATTATAGATATTACTATATTTTTCATAAATCAATCGATTAGAGAAAATTGTAGTTTCAAGCTACAATGATAAAGTAGTTGTATTGAGTCTTAGACAATAAGCAGGTTTACACAAAATCTTTATTTACTAAAAACGTTAGAATGGGATGAATTATCTCGCTCATATATTTCTCTCCTGCAATAATGAAGACATCCTAATTGGAAACTTTATTGCGGACTCCATATCGATTAATGAAGTGGCTTTACTACCAGAGGAAGTACAAGCGGGAGTTATGCTACATAGAAAAATCGATTCTTACACTGATACCCACTCTATTGTTCGACAAGCCACTCAAAGGTTACAACCTCATCATCATAAATATTCACCAGTTGTAATAGATGTACTCTATGACCATCTTTTGGCCAATAATTGGCATCACTATTCTGGATCAACTCTGCCTGTTTTTGCACAAAATGTTTATAAGGTATTCTCCAGAAGAATGGAAGATATGCCTGTTCGTTTAAAACGAAAGCTTCCTGTGATGATAGAAAAAGATTGGTTGAACAATTACAAATCGATTGATGGATTAAAATTTGTCCTTGACAAAATGGATGAACGAACTCGATTTCCTTCAAATTTCGGTGGAGCTGTAGAACACCTTTTGGAAGATTATGAGTTATTTACGGAAGAATTTAATACGTTTTTTCCAGAAATAATCGCCTATGTAGATAATCATTGCAATTGTTAGTCCCTGCTTAAACCTTGTATTACTAGAGGATCTTGGTCATCATTTATGTTATTCTAATGACACCGAAGGAAGCAGAAGAATCTCCTATAGATTAAATTAGATTATTCAGTTTGTTATGCTAAGTTCTAATCATTGACCACCAAATTTCAATATTTGAAATATCTAGTAATTAATACTATTTTTTCTTCAAATTTTACTAAATTATTGTTTACTAATTCGTCAATATCGTTATATAATAGTTCAAATTGGGATAAAATGATTAACAAAATACTTTTCACTTTATTATTAATCACTCTAATTGCTTGTGGCAAAGAAGAAGAATCAACAAAACCTGTAGTTCAAACGCTGACTGAGTCGGTGTATGCCTCAGTAACTATCCAACCAGAGGGCATGTATGACGTATATGCTTCAGCTTCCGGTATTATAAGTAAGATATATCTCCAAGAGGGTGATACTGTTTCGAAAGACCAATTGCTAGCTGAGGTATCTTCGGACTTATCTAAGTTGAATAAAGAAAATGCACAACTTAATATGGAGTTAGCTCGAAAAAAATATAAAGGCGATGCCAATATACTAGACAGATTGAAAGATGAGATAGAAGCTAACCAAGAGCAATTAACTCAAGATTCGATTAACTATGCGCGTCAGAAAAGACTGATGGACAGAGGTGTAGGTGCAGTAGCCGAACTAGAAGCTAAGAAACTTAAATATGATTTGACCAAAAAACAAAAAGCTATTCTAAAAAAGCAATATGCACAAACAGAAATAGAACTTAAAAGTAATTATCAGCAATCAGAAAATGCCGTAGAAAGAGCGTTGACTAACTTGAGTGATTTTTCTATCAAATCAAAAATTGATGGTAAGGTTTACTCAATTATGAAAGAAGTGGGAGAGCTTATTACTCAACAAGCTGCTTTTGCGAGAATAGGCAATAGAAATTCTTTCGTTATAGAAATGAGAATAGACGAAGTAGATATTACTTCTATCAAAGAGGGACAAAAGGTTATCATCTCATTAGACGCTTATAAAGGTAAAACCTTCGATGCGAAAATATCAAAAATATATCCAGTAAAAGATGATAAAACTCAAACTTTTAAAGTAGAAGCTATATTCGTTAACCCACCAAGTGCTTTGTATGCAGGTCTATCGGGTGAGGCCAATATAATCATATCCCAAAAAGAAAATGTAATGACAATCCCTTTGGAATATTTGACCGAAGACGGTAAAGTAATAACCGAAGACAGTGAAGTAGAAGTTAAAATTGGTATGAGAAATATAGAAAGAGTGGAAATAGAATCGCCAAAAATTGACTCAAATACTAAGATAATAAAACCATAAGATGACTAACTACAAAGTTATATTTGATATTACAAGAACTCATCTGCAATCTAGGTTGAAGCAAACGAGTGTTGCTGCTTTGGGAGTTACATTTGGTATAGGTACCTTCATTATTATGATGGGGTTTATGACTGGTCTTAATGGTCTTTTGGATGGATTAGTTCTCAATCGAACGCCACACATACACGTATATAACGAAATAAAACCTACCGAAGATCAACCTATAGAATTAGATGAGTCCTATTCGAATAGTTTTAATATAATACATAGCGTTAAGCCCAAAGAGAGTCTAGTAAGAGTGCACAATGCCCTCCCCCTTATCTCCGAGTTGGAGAAAGACAAGAGAGTAAAAGGAGTTACAGCTCAAGCTACGGCTAGAGTATTCTACGTAGCAGGATCTATACAACTTAACGGGGTTGTCAATGGTATAAATATACTTGAGGAAGTTAAGTTATTCAACTTTGGAGATTATATAGTAAAAGGTACGGGAGAGAGCCTATTAAAAAGAAACAATGGTATATTACTTGGTGCAGGTATAGCTAAAAAAATGTCTCTGGATGTAGGCGATAAAATCAACGTATCCACTGCAAATGGTGGCGTTTTTCCTCTGAAAATTGTTGGTATATACCAAAGCGGATTAGCTGAAGTTGACAATGCACAAAGCTTCGTTAATCTAAAAACTGCACAACAACTATTAGGAGAAGGAAATAACTATATATCTGATATCAATGTAAAGCTATACAATATGGAGCTTGCTCCAGAAATGGCAAAAGAGTTAACAAAGAGTTTTGATTTGACGGCTACTGATATACAGACAGCTAATGCACAATTTGAGACTGGTACATCAATAAGAAATCTTATAACTTATGCAGTATCTATAACACTACTGATAGTAGCTGGATTTGGTATATATAATATATTGAATATGCTTATATATGAAAAAATGAATGATATTGCTATACTCAAAGCAACGGGTTTTTCAGGTTCAGATGTTAAAAAAATATTCATTAGTCAAGCGGTTATAATAGGGTTTGTTGGTGGTGTATTAGGCTTGGTTATAGGATTAATAGGTTCAGTGATGATTGATAATGCACCTTTCGAAACGGAAGCACTACCAACGATCAAAACGTATCCTATCAATTATAATCCATTATTCTATATAGTTGGGATTACGTTTGCTATGATATCTACTTTTCTTGCTGGGTATTTGCCAGCGCGAAAAGCTGAAAATATTGATCCAGTAGAAATAATAAGAGGTCAGTAATATGGTAGTACTAGAAACCAAAAATATAAATAAGCATTTTCATAATCCAGTTGATTTTCATGTGCTGAAAGATATTACTTTTAAGATTCAGCAAGGTGAGTTCGTTTCTATAATGGGAAAATCTGGATGTGGTAAGTCAACACTACTCTATATATTATCGACTATGGATACTGATTATACAGGTGAATTGCACTTAGCTGGTAAACTAGTATCTGGCAGACCTCAGCAAGAGCTTGCAGTGATTAGAAATGAACACATTGGTTTCGTATTCCAATTTCACTATCTATTGCCTGAGTTCTCTGTTTTAGATAATGTTATGCTACCTGCACGAAAGTTAGGTAAGAAAAGCTATAATGAAATAAAACAAGATGCATACGACAAATTAGAGTTATTGGGGATAAAGGAACAAGCAAATAAAAAAGCATCAATGCTCTCAGGTGGACAAAAACAGAGAGTCTCTATAGCAAGGGCATTGATAAACGACCCTGCTATTATAATGGGAGATGAACCTACAGGTAATCTGGACTCAAAGAATTCTGAAAATGTATTTAATATATTCAAAGATTTAAGCTCAAAGCAGAATCTATCGTTGCTAATTGTTACACATGACCAAGATTTTGCAAATAAAACCGATAGAATAATAGAAATGGGAGATGGAAAAATAATCAACTAGAGAAATGATTGACTCAGAGTACATTATATTATTCACTCCACCACCACCAACTTCCCATTAAACTCAACACCATTGTTCTTCGAAATAGTGTAATAGTAAACGCCGTTAGTGAGGTTTATCAGTTCAACTGGTTCGAAGACAAAGCCGAAACTCGACCTTATCATTCTAGTCACTAACGACTGACCTGAGCTATTATATAAACTAAAATTATAAGTAGAATGTGTTTCATCATTAATTGCTATCTCGAGGTTGTGACCTGACTGATAAACTCTGAACTTTTCATCTGAGTCTAATTCTTCTACATCTGTAACTGTTTCTAGACGGAAAATACCCTTATTCCATGTTGTAAATAACGCAACTGAACCAGCCCAAGTTATTCTAGTACCCAAACTAGCCATTTCTTCTCGCACTGGATACTGAAACCAACTTTCACCCCCATCTGTCGTTTCGAATATTTTGCCCCAACTACCTACAGCAATCCCATGAAGTTCATTCCTAAATGATAATTGCCTCATGCCAAAGCCAGGGTAATTCAACTGATTCATCAGTTTTATCCAAGTTCTACCCTTGTCTGTAGTTTTCCAAATTATATCATTTGATTGCCCACCTACACCATTTAACTTGCCACCACACCCATAACCCAATGTATCATTCACAAATTGCAGATAATTGAAATCTTCATATTTATCTTCTACTAAAGACCCTCTGCTCCATATAGTCCAATCCTTATTAACTATATCGTATTTGATAAAATCGGTATTATGATAATCGACTCTTGAAAATACTATATTGTTAGAATCTATGAAGTATATAGGGTCATTTGAAGTAATTGAGTCTGGAATAGTGACAATAGTGTTTGTTTCCCAATTATCTGAAGTATAAACTAAAGCATTTCTTGTTATACCAGCAGAGATATAATCTTTATAAAATGTAATATCAAAGAAAAGATCAATCTCATTCTCAGATAAATCTCCGAATAAAATTGTTCTAAATGATTTACCACCATCATTACTTAACTCTAACGCAACTCTATCAGTATAAGTAATATAAATATTATTTACATCCGACATAAAACATTTAAACACATTCACAATTTCTGTATTCTCATTGTCATATTTCTCAAAAACCTCTGACCAACTTTGCCCTTGATTTGTAGAGTTATATAGAATTATTCTATCATTCATATCACCTATTGCAAAACAATTATTGCTGTCTAAACACATCAACATATTTACTCCTTCATTTGTTTGTTTTGGTGGTTTTGATTGAACCCACAACTTCTCAGCATGAGTATTAGCCACTATCAGTACAGTAAATAATATAATGAGAAGTGATTTCATTCAGTTAAAATACTAAAAATAAAAGTAAGATAGAAGGAAATGTTGTAATGATCGATAAAATTTTACAATTGCTACTTTGCTTATGTTACCTTGACGTTAGAGTGGCTGTCAGAATAATGCGTCCCCTGACTTGTAAAGCCAAAGGCATTAGCAAAGCGAAGGGTCTCGTTTTTTTACCTAGATTGCCGCGTCCTTTCAGTCCTCGCAATTATGAACGGAATGCTGTCATTCTGAATGAACGAAGTGGAGTGCCTTTGCTGTGCATCGCAGAAGTTAGAGACTGAGGAGGTCTAAGAAGAAAGTTCGTCTTTACTTATCCACCTCCGTCTTCCGATTTCATCGGAATCCACCTCCGCCAGCGGAGGAAATTTTTCTCACTCCACCACTACCAACTTACCCGTAAACTCAACACTGTTATTCTTGGAGATAGTGTAATAGTAAACGCCGTTAGTGAGGTCTATCAGCTCAACAGGTTCGAAGACGAATCCGAAATTAGATTTTATACTTTTCATCATTAGTGATTGACCAGAGCTGGTGTATAAGTAAAACTTATACTGACTATTAAAAACATTAATACATATTAATACTAAAATTACATCACCTCTTTGCAATGTCATAGTAAATGTAACTCAACAAGCAAAATCTTGATCTATTCTGTTTATAATTTATACGATAAAGTTTCTAAAAAGCTAGTTTTTAAATATAATTGTTGAAAATAATTAGGAATACTAATCCGTTTTGGTAATCAATGTAAATGCGACATTTAATATCTTATTTCAATTCGAGCTCATTGACTAAAGATATTCAAAAATCAAATTTGTAAAATTATTAAGATAGATATTTAACAATTATTATTAATCATAGGAATTACAGTATGTTAAAATTAAACAACAAATTTTTTGCGTTGATTTTGTTAGCACTAAGCTCTTTTATAATCATTGGTTGTGCTGATGATGACGAAACTACTCCAACTGCTCCTGAAGGCAAATCAATTACTACTCTTGCTTCGGAAAACAGTGACTTAAGTATTTTAGTTGAAGCTTTGAAATTAGCCGGTTTAGATGGTACACTAAATTCTAGTGGTACATATACTGTATTTGCTCCTACTAATGCGGCATTCCAAGCATTATTAGATGGAAACCCAGCTTGGAACTCACTTAATGATATTCCTGCGGATTTACTGAGAAATGTTTTATTATTCCACGTGTTAAATGCAGAAGTAATGGCAGCTGATTTGTCCAACACTTATGTTAATACATTGGCTGTTGGGCCAAATGATGAGAATGTCTCTTTGCAAGTATCAACTACTGGTGGAGTTATGTTTAACGGTTCTTCTAAGCCAATCACAACTGATATAGAAGCTAGTAATGGAGTTATTCATAAGGTAGATAAAGTTATGTTGCCACCGAATATAGTGACTTTAGCGTTGAATAATCCGAACTTTTCAATACTAGTTTCTGCTCTAACTGATGGAAGACATGAAGCAGATTTCGTAGCAATATTGAATGCAGCTGGCCCATATACAGTTTTTGCTCCTACTAATGCGGCATTCGAAGCGTTGCTTGCGACTAATCCATCATGGAATTCTTTAGGAGATATTCCTATTGAAACATTGGCTGCCGTGCTTTCTTATCACGTATTAGCAGGTGCTAATGTGCAATCAGATCAGTTAACAAACAACCAGGAAATCACTATGTTTAGTGGTGGAAAAGTTACGGTAGATTTATCAAACGGTGCTAAATTGAAAACTTCGAGCAACCAGACTGTAAATATTTCGGTAGTTGATGTTCAAGGTACAAACGGAGTAATCCATAGTATAGATTCTGTATTATTACCATAATGACCTCTTGTATAAAATAGTTAATAAAATGAAGAGCATTAGAGTAATATCTGATGCTCTTTTTTTATATTCTTTAGTCAATAAATTCAATGATTAAATTTTTATATCTTCCTTCGAGTAGCCATATTGCTTTATCCAGTATTCACTGCTAAAATTGATATTACCAAATCGCTGTATTTTCAGGTCTCGTTCTAGCTTAGTATCTAGGTTTTCTTCCTCAGTAATATATCTGAAATGGGTGTCATCAGCTAGTCCGAAGTTGAGCTTTATTATATAGCCGATTAGTGTATTGATAGCAGATTCGACTAATCGCATATCTGATTTGATTATCTCGTTTCGTATTTTATAGTGTGTTTCTGCTGCGGCTTTACTGCCATTGCCGACTTCGGTAGTTAGTGTTTGCGAAAGTATAGCTTTTGAGACTTCGCTATTAGATAGTTTTATCATCTCACTATATAGCCGAACTGAGCTATAACGGTGGGGTTCTTCCATCGATATTTCTATATCGTTCGGTGCTACTATTACGCTGTCTTCAGTCATACCGGCTAGTTCTTCGGCTAATCTTTCGGATTCTGCTCTGCTTGCACCTCTGGAATACTTGCCTATTAGTAGTGGCATACCGTAGCGCTCCATAAAGTTAACCCAGAACCTGATACCCCCATTTTTGAATTTAATTGGCCAATAGCATTTGGATAGTAATGCAATACCATAAGGCGATGAGTGACTAGGTTTATTACGGACATCGAGGAATTTCATTTCTGGTAGTTTTAGGCCTTTTGCTTGACCGTTAGGTCTGTACCTAAGCTTTCCCTCTTTGTCTATGTAAAATAGTTCCTGTGGCTTTGAAATAGCTTTATACGGTAAAGTATATTCGCCTTTGTTCTCCCAATATATTTCTATGGGTTGGAAACCGTATAGTATCGAGTCGAGTATGTCCTCTGCTAGTCGATGTATATCGAATGAATTGAAAAATTCGGTTATGAATTGGCTTCTATTACCAATTACTTCATATTGCGCAGAAAGTGTACCGCTTTTTCGGGACTGTATGCAGCTCCAAAGGTGTGCATCGTAAAGTAATTCGCGATAACCTGCATAAGTGCTACCTGATTTCCTAAGTACAGAATCAGGATTGGGAATAGCATCTAATAAGCTGCTAAACCCGTTTGAAAATTTTACAATTTCATTATAAATATTCTTCATATTATTTGCTCGCATTTGATAATAAATAACCAAGAACTAGGCCGCCAGTTGCTATTAGTGGGTCTTCCCACCATGGCTCACTTCGTTGCGTTGTGGTAAGAATTTCTTTTTTATTATAAACGGTATCTGTAGCCATTCTTATTGCTAGTTGCATCTGGTTCTCAGGGTAGTCGTATTTTACTTGTATAGTGTCATATTTGAAGATGGTATCTACGACAGCGGTGAATGGTCGCGTTTGTAATATCGTGTCTAATCTGTATATAAGCTTTGGCTTTATTTTCTCTATTACTATTGGCTCTTGTACTATGGTAAGAGTGTCAGTAGTGTGATTGATTATTTGATTTGGGTAATATATTTTAGTGATTGCCATACCGATTAGTAAAGCTAGTATGACCATAATAATGTCTTTCATATTATTTCTCATTTTATATTTCCGCGGAGCATACATAATGTCCGCTAATTGAATTTGTGCTTATGGTAAACCCTTCATCATTTTTTATGGTGAAAGATTTCTCTGATATATCGTCTGCTACTACTTCAATATTAGTACCTGTACTAACTTGCCATTTCCCTATTTCTGGCGGATTATTAGCACTGATCAGAGTAACTATAGGAGACTTATACATATTGCTAATATGGATAGACCCGAAAGCGCCTCCACTATCAGTTCCAAATGAAGTAGGGAAAACCTTTTTTCCTGAGTTGATTATAGTTGTGGGTGCAAAGTTGTTATTATAGCTCTTTTGGTAGAATTTTTGACAGTCGTCAGAGTCTTGCTGATAGGAGTTAGCAACGAATTCTATAATAGAGTTATTAGGTAATAATTGTGCTTCATTTAGAATAATCTTCTCTCCTGAAGTTAGACTCTCAAACCATACGAGAACAGCAATATTAGTAACATCATTAGTAGCTATTTCGATGTCTTCTAACTTGATTATTGATGCCGTCTCGCTTAACTCTATTGCATCGCTCACTCCTTCATAGTTCCAATTAGCAGATAGCGTTGGGTTAGTGCCTTCACTATTCCAAGTTGATATAACGGCATTGTTGGTAGAGTCAGTTACCCCATTCCAAGATAGAATAGCTAATTTTGCATTTGCAATATTATCACTCGAAATTTGAACAGAAGCTGAAAACTTCCCATCAAGTAACGAGTTGATATATAAGTTAGGAACAATCTGTAAAATCCCAAACTTCGAATCATCCAACGATTCTATTTGCATACCTGTTGGGGCTTTTGGTGTTGAGATCAGAGTGTTAGAATCGCTAATTGCAATCCATCTATCTGCAGTAAAGTTATTATCTGTAGCTACAATTGAAGTACGATTTATAAGTACACATTTACCGCTAGCTTCGCTAGTCTCCGATTCATCACTCCCTGTGCTATAATATCTAAAGCTAGTGTCATCAACGACTATAATAGTTTCACCACTTGTAGTATCGTAACTACTATCGCTCATTTGTGTTATCTGTACTATATCAGCCGTTTGGAATCCATGAGGTATGCTGGTTTCCAAAGTAACAACATTTGACAATCTACTCCTGTTGACTATTTCAAATTCGTTCGCTACTCTCTGCCAAATCCTGAAATTTGGGTTAATGAGTAGGTTGTTTCTTTTATTAGTTTCTTCTAATTTATTATCAATTAGTTCAATCAAATCCGATTGAAGTTCTATGTTTCCGTCTATATTACCCCAGATATTCTCAGGTAATGGTGGAAAATAACTAAATGGCATTTTATCCTCTTATTTGTAATATAAATGAGCGCTAATCTGACCTGAAATTATGCCCACTGGTATATATTCTATTTTGAAAAATTTGAACACTTGACGGATAACTATTAGCTCAGAATCATCGAAATTATTCGGTGAGTTTATCCTATACATTTTTCTATAACCGGCGTTACTTTGGTCATTAGAACCGGCTAACATCAAGTGGCCGGTCATTGGCCCGGCTATACCAGACCAGCTAATTTGGAGCGAAACCACCTTCTCATTTTTGCCCTTCATCTCGGGAGCTACGTCCACCCATTTACTTGAGAAAGGAGTATTAGCAACGTGGTTGTTCATTAGTCTAATAATCATCTATCACCTCGAATTTTACTACACCTCTTAGCAATAATTTACCAAGTGGATGGCTCAGGCATCTCATCTTTATACCAACACCCTCTCTTTGCTCTAGCTTCACATTGAAAGCAATAGTTTTGACGATTCCTTTGCTCTTTGTTTCTATGATCCTTTCTATGTGGCCTTTCCAACTTGATTTCGATTTCCATACTAATAGGTCGTGTCTCGCTATTGGTTTATCAACTCTCTTCCCTCGATTAATAGCATCATTAAGCACGGCATTAGCAACTGCGGTACGTTTTATTGGAATGGCAGAATTACTCAGATTTAGCTTCTTACTTGCCTCTCTGAAAGACCAATATACACCCGCTGCGCAGTAGGGATAGCCCTCACTCAAACCCACCGAAGCGAGATATTTTGCCACTTCCCCCTTGTTATTTCCGACCTCCATTACTCCAACTTGTGTAAGGGCGATTCTCTCCGATTCTATTAGCAAATCGCCATTGCAGGGCAGTTCGTACATAGTATAGAAACTGAGTAAATAGCTTATGAGAATTGCACCAAATAAACGCCGAGCACTGATAGACCAACGCATATATGCACCCCCATAAATATGTGACCGAGATTATTAGTTTCTAGTTCGTTAGTGAAGTCGATTTTGGTATATGAATAAACGGCCAGTGCTGATAGTCCAACAGCCAGCACCTCTATCATCACTATTATCAGCAACGTGTGTAGTTCTTCAATCCCTGGTAATAAGAAGACCCAAGCAAAAAGTAGAACTGTAGCGAGTAGTCCATATCTCAAGCAATTTCTATACATCGGCACCCCCAAAATAAGAGTCGAGTACATCACCTGAATATAGGCGATTACCGTTTGATTTGGTGCTGATAATAGTTGGTGGAGCATCAATGCCGGCGGTGTAACCTCCCAAGTATAGCTCGCCTGTACGAATGTCATCTAGCAACTGCATAGACTCTTCGTAATAGCCGTTTATCTCCGATGGGAGCGGCAGTTCGCCATATTCTATTCGGTAGAGATGGTAGATAGTCAAGTCTATAGAAAGTGAGATAATAAGTGCATCTGGTTCGTCAAAAGGTACATCGTATCTACCATGTAATGATGCGTCTATAGTAGCATCTGCCAAATCGCGAGCCACATCAGTTCTGTCTGTGTCTATAGTTGTGCCGCTCTCATCGCCTGTTAGCTTAGCAAGCTCCGATGAGGTAAACCTTTTCAGTAAGTCTGAGTTAGATGAATAAGGCATCTATTCCTCCGCTTTTATATTGTTATGAAATAATTCGAGAAGCGAAAGTAATAGGTGCTATGAATGCCTGCATTAAAACAGAAATGAAAATATTCCGAAATAATATTGGAATAATAAAAGGTGCGTAAAGGTTATGAAATGATTCGCTTTTTTTATATTTTGCAATATTCCAATTAAAGAGGCCCACTATGAAACATCTATTTACAATTGTTTTCCTATTCTTCTCTTTGAATGCTTATTCACAAGAAGATAATCTATTATATTCTAGTTATGTAGGCGGATCATCTACGGATGGTTTAGAATGCATAGCCACCGACCAATATGGTAATATTTACTTTTATGGATATTCTAAAAGTAATAATTTCCCTACAACGAATAATGCATATCAAAAGGGTTATAGTGGTGGAGGTAGCGATTTAGTACTAATGAAATATACTAGTGATATGAAAGTAGTTTGGGCTACTTATATAGGAGGAAATGATGTAGAATATCCTAAAAATATAAAATGTAACAAAGATTATTTATGGATAGCTGCAGATACTAGGAGCAAAAATTTTCCTGTCACTAACAATGCTTTTCAAAAGAATCATAACTCAGATTATGATGGAGCTATTTTAAAATTTTCATTAGATGGAGAGCTACTTTATTCAAGTTTTATCGGAAGTAGAAGTTATGATGTAGTAGATGATTTAGTTATAGATAATGATGAAAATGTTTGGTTTACTGGAAGAGTCTATAGTAGTGATTTTCCTATTACTAAAGATGCCGAACAAAATACATTTTTAAATGGAGTGGATTCATTTATCTCCAAAATAGATAAAAATGGTCAGTTAGTTTATTCATCTTTTTTAGGTGGTAATGGTGATGATTTCGCTATGGATATAGCTTTAAATAAAAATTCTAATCTGATTGCCATAACTGGTTATACCACTAGTAGTGATTATCCTATCATCGGGCAAGCACTATTCCCCAAAAAAATGGGAAGTGGATTTGATACGTTTGTTACCTTTTTTAATATGGATGGCAAAAAAGTTTGGTCTAGTTTTTTTGGAGGAACAGGCAATGATTTTGGTGAGCAAATAACAGAAAATAATGAAGGCGGCTTTTTCTTTAGATCATTTACTAATAGTAAAGAAATAATGACCTCTTTTAATACAAATCAGAAAGTAAACCCAGGAGATTACTCATCTTATTTAGCGAACATTAATGAAAAAGGTGAAATGCTTTGGGGGTCTTTCTTTGGAGGAAATCAAACCGACTCCGAAAGTAATATTAACAATAAAGGTGGTGGATTGAGTGTTAGAAAAAATGGAGATATTATAATTTCCGGTTATACTAGAAGCAAGGATATCCCAATCTCTAACAATGCTTACCAATCTACACTAAAAGGTACTATGGATGTTGCTATTGCTATTTTTAATGACAATGGAGATTTAAAATATTGTTCATATTTAGGTGGGTCAGGTAACGAAGAAGGTAGAGATATTTTGTTTACAGATGACAAATTAATTGTAACGGGCTGGACTCAGTCGAACGATTTCCCCACTACAAGCGACGCACTTTATCCAAATTTAATGGGCGGTCAAGCTGGATTCATCTCCGTATTTGGTATAAGCGACTTTTGTAAGGAGGAATTCAACTCTGATAATGGGTTTAGTAAATTGAAACTTCATACTAATAAACCAATTTTTAAAGAAGATGCATTTCGTCTAACTAGCTTGTATGAGTTTGATCTTGGGTATATGTTCTATGATGAGAAAGTAAATTTAGCAGGTGGATTCCAATCAGAATTCTCATTTTTATTCAGTGGAGGTACAGAGGACGCCATTAAACGAAGTATTATACCTACTGGTATATTGGCTGATAGTTCATTACCTGGAGCTGACGGAGTAGCATTTATCATTTCTGGCAGTTTGCCTACTGAATTCAGAGGAGATGGAGGTGGTATTGGTTACAATGGTATAAGCAATGCTATTGCAATTGAGATAGATCTTTGGGGTAATAATGAGTATAGCGACCCCAATGGAAATCACTTAGCTGTTCAAATACCTGATAGAAAGGGTGTACTAAAAACAAAGCACACAGATGAGACTACAGTGTATATGAATAAGGACATAGTAACGATACTATCAGACTCTACTCAAAGCTATACTTGTAGAATAGAATACCAAAACCATAATTTGAAAATATATCTGAATGAAAGTGATAAACCCTCAACTCTAATAGTAGAACTGACCGATTTCCCATTAGAGGAGTATATTACCCTAGATAAAGGAAGTAATGGATATGTAGGACTTACATCGTCAACTGGTATAGCTGCTGAATATCATGATATATTACATTGGGATTTGTGTGCTCTAAGAGACCCACAAGTAGTGAATAGTGTTCTAAGTGAAAAATCAAATGATATATCAGTATATCCGAACCCAATGGATGATATACTAAGTATAGATTTACCAGCTATAACAACAGAAGAGCTAACTATTGTAGTTACAGATTATCTAGGAAGAAAAGTTTATAGTAGAAACACTAATGCTTTATCTAATAAACTGGAATTAAATCTATCAAGTTTACTATCAGGTGTATATAATATTTCTATAATCGAGGGAACTAATAATATCTACACCACTAAGATTGTGAAGAGATAGGGTTATAAAGAGAGAGATTAAAATGAAAATAATAATACTACTAATTTCAATTCTTTCATATTCAACAACATATTCAAATGAATTTGAGTTGTCATGGTCTAGTTATTTAGGTGGTAATAATGATGATGAAATAAAGAATATAGAATCTGATAAAAATGGGAATATCTATGTTGTGGGTTATACTAAAAGTATAGATTACCCAACTACTAATAACGCATTTCAGAAGTCACATGGGGGTGACATTGATATTTTTATTACAAAGTATGATAAAAATATGTCGGTTGTATGGAGTACTTTTTTAGGAGGAAATAATAGAGATATTGTCCATAAAATTGGTATTACAGAAGATGCATTATGGATAGTTGGTGAAACTCTATCTAATAATTATCCAACAACTAGTAATGCTATTTCTAAAAATTACTTAGGAGGTTCTGGCGATATTATCCTTTCCAAATTTTCACTAAACGGGCAAATGCTATATTCCACATATTATGGTGGTGAGGGCTATGACCCAGCAGCAGGAATGGCAATAGATTCTGATGATAATTTATGGGTAACTGGAAGAACAAATAGTAATAATTTTAGAACAACTCCAAATGCAATGAAATCTAATTTAGATGGCAATTATGATTCTTACATACTGAAAGTATCTAAAAATGGAGAACTCCTTTATTGTTCTTTGATAGGTGGCGAAAATTCAGATTATGGGTTTAGTGTGTCTTTTTCTGAAACCGATAATCAAGTAGCTATTAGTGGATTTACAGAGAGTAAAAACTATCCTATTAAGGGTACTACACTGCAACCATCTAAATATGGCGGACAGAATCAATTCGATATTTTTATAAGCATATTTAATATTGATGGTTCTCTTAATTGGTCCAGTTTATTTGGCGGTAGTGGTCAAGATTATCCTGTAACGATTAAATATGATTCACAAGGAAATCTTATTACTCATATTTATACAACAAGTAATGATTTGGTGACAAATAAGAATTCTTACTATCAGTATAATTTTGGGAAAATTGACAATTATTTGATGAAAATTGATAGAGATAAAAAAATAAGCTGGTCAAGTTATTTTGGAGGGGCTGGTGTTGATGGTGAAGATAATATTTTCCATAAATTCGGTGATATGGTAATAGATAAGTATGATAATATTTATCTAAGTGCATTTACTAGAAGTACAGATTTGCCTGTCTCTAGTAATTCTAAATTCAATAAACTTAATGGTACTCTTGATTGCTACTTTGCAAAATGGAGTTACGAAGGCGAATTATTATTTAGTAGCTATTTAGGAGGTAGTAATTTTGATGAAGGTAGAAGTGTATGTGTGCTTTCAGATAAAGTTATTATAGCGGGTTGGACTCTATCGAGCGACTTCCCGACTACAAACGATGCACAATTCCCTAATGCGCCAGGTGGTCGCGATGGATTCATCTCAGTGTTTGGTATTAGCGACTTTTGTAAGGAGGAATTCAACTCTGATAATGGGTTTAGTAAATTGAAACTTCATACTAATAAACCAATTTTTGAAGAAGATGCATTTCGTCTAACTAGCTTGTATGAGGTTGATCTTGGGTATATGTTCTATGATGAGAAAGTAAATTTAGCAGGTGGATTCCAATCAGAATTCTCATTTTTATTCAGTGGAGGTACAGAGGACGCCATTAAACGAAGTATTATACCTACTGGCATATTGGCTGATAGTTCTTTACCTGGAGCTGACGGAGTAGCATTTATCATTTCTGGCAGTTTGCCTACTGAATTCAGAGGAGATGGAGGTGGTATTGGTTACAATGGTATAAGCAATGCTATTGCAATTGAGATAGATCTTTGGGGTAATAATGAGTATAGCGACCCCAATGGAAATCACTTAGCTGTTCAAATACCTGATAGAAAGGGTGTACTAAAAACAAAGCACACAGATGAGACTACAGTGTATATGAATAAGGACATAGTAACGATACTATCAGACTCTACTCAAAGCTATACTTGTAGAATAGAATACCAAAACCATAATTTGAAAATATATCTGAATGAAAGTGATAAACCCTCAACTCTAATAGTAGAACTGACCGATTTCCCATTAGAGGAGTATATTACCCTAGATAAAGGAAGTAATGGATATGTAGGACTTACATCGTCAACTGGTATAGCTGCTGAATATCATGATATATTACATTGGGATTTGTGTGCTCTAAGAGACCCACAAGTAGTGAATAGTGTTCTAAGTGAAAAATCAAATGATATATCAGTATATCCGAACCCAATGGATGATATACTAAGTATAGATTTACCAGCTATAACAACAGAAGAGCTAACTATTGTAGTTACAGATTATCTAGGAAGAAAAGTTTATAGTAGAATCACTAACGCTTTAACAAATAAACTGGAATTAAATCTATCAAGTTTACTATCTGGTGTTTATAATATGTCAATAATCGAGGGAACTAATAATATCTACACCACTAAGATTGTGAAAAGGTAATCCCATTTATTAGATTCGTAATAGTAAAAAAAAAGCCGGTATATACCGGCTTTTAAATTTCTTTTTTCTTTCAATTACTTTACTTCTTTGTGTAAAGTATGTCTTCCTAAGAATGGATTATATTTTTTAATTTCCATTCTGTCAGGTGTATTTTGTTTGTTTTTCATAGTAGAATATCTAGAAGCTGGTTTGCCTTCACCTTTTGCTTCCGTACATTCTAATATAACTTTAATTCTATGACCTTTCTTCGCCATGTTAAACTCCAGATATTATTTTTTAAATTTGACTGCAAAATTAAGAAGACTTTTCCACAATACAAAGTAAAATAATTAGTCCATCGCTTTTTATAGTGCAAAAATTGTATTATATTACATCTATTATTGTCAACAATTAGAAGGTGGCCTTTGTTCGATTCTTACATAGTATTGATAGCAGCTAGTTTAATCATTGTTTTATCATATTTTTTTGATGTAGCATCCAAAAAATTTAAAATTCCTTCAGTATTATTTTTGATTACTACCGGATTGATCCTGAAATATGCGGGAGAGGTTTATGGGTTTACTTTTCAAGAGGAATTTTTCAGTATCCTAGAATTACTAGGGATAGTTGGGTTGATTATGATTGTACTTGAAGCTGCGGTCGACCTCAAAATCTCTAAGAAAAAAATACCAGTTATTAGGCAATCGTTTGCTCTAGCTTTATTTATACTTATTGCTACTTCATTCGGAATAGCTGGGGTTATCTTTTACATACTTGATAATGAGCCCTTTTTTCATTGTCTAGTATATGCTATACCTCTTAGTGTAGTGAGCAGTGCAGTTCTTATTCCTTCGGTGCATACCCTAACAAAAAGTAAAAAGGAATTTTTAATTTACGAATCTACTTTTTCTGACATTATAGGAATCTTATTTTTTAATTTTGTTGTTATACAGGAAGGTAGTATTCTATCTTTATCTGGTATTATGATGATTGTGGCTACAGTATTGTTTTCAATTATTGTCAGCTACGTACTAGTATTCGTATTCAGCAAGATAAAAACTCATATAAAGCTTTTCTTGATGATAGCCGTACTCGCTTTATTATATGCGCTCGGCAAACAATTACACTTATCTTCACTACTGATGATATTTATCTTTGGTATAGTGATGAATAATGCTAAAATATTTTATCGTGCTAGATTAGCGAATCATATCAATTTTGATAACGTAAAATCTATTGGGAATGAGTTTAGGATAGTAACTGCAGAGACTGCGTTTGTTATTCGTACTTTCTTTTTCATTACATTTGGTATGAGTATAGATTTAGCTTTGCTTGCAGATCCTAGAGTATTAGTTATTGGATTTATAATTCTAGTTATTTTGTATTTAGTACGTTATGTCAATTTTAAAGTATTTTTAAAGACAAATGTTTTTCCAGAAATATTTTTAGCGCCACGTGGATTAATAACTATTCTATTATTCTTCTCGATACCTACAGCATATCAAATTGTGGGTCTAAGTGAAGGTATATTATTCTTCGTGATACTAGGTACTAGTATAATAATGATGATAGCCATAATGTCGTCCAAAGATTCCGAGATGGAGTCAACCACTTTCTTTGATGTTGGTTTGGGTCAGGCATCTGACTATGAAATTGAATATGAGACTTATTCGGAATTTGATGATTTACTGGATGATGTATCAGGAATAAATAAAAAAGCAATTGAAAATAAAGATAACACAAATGAACAGAAAGGAGATAGTTAATGATAAAAAGTATCATTGCATTGGCAGTGGGGATATTCGTTTTGAGTAGTATATCACTAATGTCAGCAGAAAATGTTTTCCCGTATAAATATGAAGTAAATACTCTGGAAAACGGATTAAAAATAATTACAATACCTATGCCTTCTAACGGTATAGTCTCATATTACACAATAGTAAGAACAGGTTCAAGAGATGAGTACGAAGTTGGAAAAACTGGATTTGCTCATTTTTTTGAACACATGATGTTTCGAGGTACTAAAAAGTATCCGGGTACAGTTTACGATAGTTTAATAATTTCAATTGGTGCCGATGGTAATGCATATACAACTGATGATTATACAGCATACCATTTGAGTTTGGCGGCAGAAGACTTAGATCTAGTTATGGAATTAGAAAGTGATAGATTCCAAAACCTTAGTTACCCTGAAGCAGATTTCAAAACTGAATCAGGTGCTGTGTATGGAGAATACAGAAAAAATATTACAGATCCAGGGAATGTTATTTGGGAAAAGATAAAGTACACAGCTTTTGATAAACACACTTATAAGCATAGTACCATAGGATTCGAAGAAGATATAAAGGCAATGCCAACTCTGTACGAATACAGTAAAGAGTTTTATAGCAGATACTATAGACCAGAAAATTGTATACTTTTCGTAGCCGGAGATATAAAAACAAGTGATATACTAGCAAAAGCTAAAAAGTACTATTCTTCATGGAAAAGAGGTTATGTAACTCCTAAAATCGAATCTGAACCTACTCAAACTGCTCCACGAAATGCAGAAGTAAGCTATGATGGTAAGACTAATCCGATGATAGCTATTGGGTATAAAAATAGTGCTTTTGACTCTAAGAGCAAATCATCTGTAGCTAGAGAGTTAATCGGAGATTTGGCCTTCGGATCAAATAGTGAGCTTTATAAAAAGCTTTATCTTAAAGAGCAGAAAGTCCAATATATCTCACCTTATTTCCCGCAGAACAGAGATCCATTTTTATCAATAATATTTACGATGGTTAATGATGCAAAGGATTTGGACTATGTGAAAACTGAGATTCAAAAGTCAGTAGATTGGTTCCAAAATAATTTGGTAGATAAAAAGAAACTAGAAGATTTGAAAAAAAGACAGAAATATGGGTTCCTAATGGGACTAGATACACCTAGCAACCTAACGGGTGGTCTAGCTAGAACTGTGGCAATAACTGGTGGTATAGACGCTATAGAAGATTATTTTAAAACGCTTGAATCCCTAACTCCACAAGACATACAAAACGAAGCTAAGAAAATGAATGCATCTCAAAGAACTGTAATAGAGTTAAAGGGGACTAAATAATGAAAAAAACAACTATGATTAGAATACTGTCTCTAGCTCTATTATTAACTATAACTTCTACTTCAAATCTATCAAGTAAAGATATGAGTAATGATAAAGTGATAATGAAAATAGCTGAAGATCCAATTATTGCCTATAATATATGGTTCAAAGTTGGGTCCGCTAATGACCCAAAAGGAAAGGAAGGATTAGCTAATCTTACTGCACAACTTATGGCTGATGCATCAACTAAAAAGAACGATTATTCGGCAATTCTTGAACAACTATATCCTATGGCTACTAGCTATGGTACAAAAGTTGACAAAGAAATGACTACTTTCCAAGGTAGAGTACACAAGGATAATATTAAGAAATACAATGAATTATTCCTAGATGCAATATTGAACCCTGCTTTTACAGAAGATGATTTCAATAGAGTAAAGAATAATACTTTAAACTTCATAAAAAATGAACTTAGATATTCTTCCGATGAAGAGCTAGGCAAATTTTCACTTTACAACTTTGCATTTGTAGGTACTCCGTATGAGCATATAATGGCTGGCACAGTTGAAGGAATAGAAAATATTACTTTAGCTGATGTCAAGGAATTCCACAAAAATTATTTTAACAAGAACAACTATGTTATTGGGCTTGGTGGTGGATTTGACAATAATCTAGTAGATAAAGTTAAATCTAGATTAGATGGATTGGCTGATGCGAAAACAATTACTAAAGTAGATATTAACCCCAAACCAATTAATGGATTAGAAGTCATTTTAGTTGAAAAAGAGAATAATTCTACGGCAATAAGCTTCGGTTTTCCTATTGAAGTTCTTCGTGGAGATGATGACTTTTTTGCACTTGCTTTATTTAGCTCTTGGTTCGGAGAGCATAGAAACCAGTCTAGTCACTTATTCCAAGTAATAAGAGGTGAAAGGGGTCTAAACTATGGTGATTACTCATATATAGAACGTTTTCTAAACGGTGGATCATTAAGTAAGCCTGACCCTAATAATGCAAGACATAAACAACTTTTTGAAGTTTGGTTAAGACCAGTACAGCACAAACATAGACACTTCGCTCTTAGAGCAGCTATGCGAGAACTTAAAATGGTAGTTGACAATGGTATGACTGAGCAACAATTCGAAACTACTAAAAAATTCTTAGATAAGTATTCTATTCATTGGGCAGCTACTACTTCTGAAAGGTTGGGTTATCAAGTAGATTCGAAATTCTATGGAATAAATGACGGAGGAAATTATATTAATTATTTCCGTGAGAAAATTAAGAATTTAACTTTAGAACAAGTGAATAAAGCTATCAAAAAACATATACAATACGATAATGTAAAGTTTGCAATGATTACAACTGACGCAGAATCTTTCAAAAAAGATTTGATTAGTAATGCGCCAAGTCCTATTGAATATGATTCACCTAAGCCAGATGAAGTGTATGAAGCTGATAAAGAAATCTCAACTTTCAAACTTGATTTCAAAGCTGATAAAGTGAAAATAGTACCAGTGGACAAAATGTTCCAGAAATAGTTTTAGAATATATTGATAAATTCAGACAAAGCCCTGCACTATGTGTGGGGTTTTTTTATATAAAGTAATAATAATTAGATATAGACCGAAGGATTATTGAGTTATTATTGTCTAATATTATAAATAAAAAAAAATAATTAATACATAAGGTTTAAATCAATGAAAAAAATATTTACTATACTGGCTTTTCTATTAACTTATAGTCTGATACAAGCTCAAGATTTCTATAATATAGACCAAGTTCAAACAATCTCGATAGTTTTTGCTGAGAGTAATTGGGGGATGCACTCCTAGATGCTCAAAAAGCTGGTGATGAGGATTATATAATGGCACAAAGCGTGACTATAAATGGCGTGCTTTTCGATAGTGTAGGTGTCAAATACAAAGGTAATAGTACTTACGATGCAAGACAAACTAAAAATCCTTTTCATATAGAGCTAGATACTTACAAAGACCAGAAGTATGAGAATTATACTGATATAAAACTAAGTAATGCAGCTAAAGACCCTTCTTTTATTCGCGAGGTTCTGAGTTATAAATTGCTAAGAAAGTATATGGACGCTCCACTTTCCAACTATGCAAATGTGTATGTTAATGGTCAATTAATTGGTCTTTATTCTAATTCGGAGTCTATTTCTAAAAAATTCGTAGATGATAGATTCGGTTCTAAGACAAACACATTTGTAAAATGTAATCCTCCAGATGGTGCAGGCCCAGGTACTACTAATCTACCAAACTTAGTTTACAAAGGTAATGATAGCTCGCAATACTATAGCGCTTACGAATTGAAATCGGATACAGGTTGGGATGAGTTGATCGATTTGTGTGATACACTTAAAAACAATATTGCTGATATAGAGAAAATACTTGATGTAGATAGAGCATTGTGGATGTTAGCTTTTGACAATGTATTAGTTAATCTGGATAGCTACATAGGTGGGTTTGCACAAAACTATTATTTATACAGAGATGATAATGGTAGATTTATTCCAATAGTTTGGGATTTGAACGAATCATTTGGGACATTTTCTATGTCAGGTTCAGGAAATTTGAATAATACTTCTTCTAAACAAAGATTGGATCATTTGCTTCACTTAAACGATGCTTCATACCCATTGGTAAGCCAGTTGTTGAATGTACCAACTTACAAAAAAATGTACTTAGCTCATTGCAAAACATTCTTAACAGATAATTTTACTAATAATGGGCTTTATTATACTGAAGGGCTTGCATTACAAAAGATTATAGATGCTCATGTGCAAGCAGATCAGAACAAATTTTATACTTACAACAATTTCATTTCTAATTTGACATCAGATATTTCTGGTGGTGGCGGACCTGGTCCAGGTAGCTCTACTCCAGGTATTACTACATTAATGAATGGTAGATACTCTTACCTAATGGGACTTAGCGATTTTTCTGCTACGGAGCCGTCTATTTCTGATATTACTACTTCGTCTGAGCAGCCTAAAGTGGGTGAGAAAGTATTTATTACAGCAAAAGTTGTGAATGAAGACAACGTAGTATTGAGATATAGAACACAACTAAGAGCCACGTTCGATAAAATCACTATGTATGATGATGGTAAACATAATGACGGCGAAGCAAATGATGATGTTTACGGTGCTGAGGTGACTATGACATCTGCAATTATGGAATACTATATATACGCAGAGAACAGTACAATTGGCAAATTTTCACCTACTAATGCTGAACATGAGTTTTACTCTTTGACATCAACTGTAGGAACTGCAGAGGGAGATATAGTAATAAATGAACTCCTCGCTTCGAACGATGTAACAAATGCGGACCAAGATGGCGGATTTGATGATTGGGTAGAGATATATAATAAAGGCACGGAAGCGGTGGATCTAGAAGGTTATACAATAACAGATGATATAACAGACTTTACTTTATTCGTATTCCCTGCTGGTACTATATTACAACCGAACGAGTATATACTAGTTTGGGCAGACAAAGAACCGGAACAAGAAGGATATCACGCTGACCTTAAAATATCAGCAAGTGGTGAGACTCTATATCTGACTAATGCCGAATTATCAATAATAGATTCTGTTAGTTTTGGTACTCAAGAAACAGATATTTCTTATGGTAGATATCCTAATGGTACGGGGGATTTTACAACTATGACTCCTACGCCAGCGTTGGTTAATATAAATACAATAACAGGTATTAATGACTTCGGTCTAGGATTCAACCTCAACATCTACCCGAACCCAGCAAAAGATGAGTTGAACATAGTCTTCGATAAAGGAATAAATTCTGTAGTGATACTAGACCTGAATGGAAAAGCAATATTATCTAGTAATAACCTAGCTCCACAAATGGAACAAAGTATTAACATAGATTACCTACAAACAGGTACTTATTTTATCAAAATTAATGATAATATATATAAGAGATTCGTGAAAGAGTAATCTAGAATATGTAGAAGATAATAAGAATGGCTGTTCGAAAGGGCAGCCTTTTTTTTTATAAGAATCGTCTATTCACAAAGCGCTTACACAATAGGATGTAGGTACATAGCACTCGCTATGGGCGGATAAATGCCGGCTTATTTATTGACTTTAGATAGAAGAAATGTTCTTGTTATTGTCGTACGAATTTACTAAGTTAATGGGTATTAAATGAGCAATAATTTATATAGAGAACAAATTTATGAAAACTCTTATTGCACTTATATTTTTCGCATTTATATATTTATCGGCTCAGCAATCTGACATTATAGAACGCTCCGATGCATGTAAAGATGTTAGAATAGTCCAAATAGCAAACCTCTTAGGATGGGACTTGGATAAAATCGAAGTAGAACCTATGGAGCTGTCAGATAAGTCTATGTCCAGTTCTTGTAAATATACTTTCGGTGAAGAAGAACTTACTATTGATATAGAAGAAATTGGTTTCATCAAGATGCTTCCCAATAATATTAATCACTATATAATATCAGAAGGCAGCTATAGTAATGAAACAGAAATGTTGATATACGAAATGAATCAGCTTATTAGTACATATCAGATTAGTTTGAAGTTCAAGACCAATCGCTCTGATGAAGGAATGTATGAGCTTTTGGAAAAAATTTCTAATCAAATTGAGTTAAAATCAACTGATAGTGTTATTACTTACAAATTCTAATTTATTGCAGTATTATCATTTTTTTGAAATAAATAGTGCTATTTTTTGGATTAGAAACTGTAATCTTCGTAAGACCAGTTGACCTGTTTTTAGTAGACTCTATATCTAACCCGTTAGGGATAGTTCTAATCAGAGTTGGGTTAATCGAATATGGTACAACAAAACTAAATTTTTTATTGGGCTCTAGAGGAGTTACCAACTCCTTTTCTACGAATATATTATACACTTCGGTATCTGAGCGGAATAAGTAAGAAGGTATCTCTAGTTTACCAAAAGTACTATCTATACCGACTTTTTTACTAAATTTATCAAAATAAAGCACACCTTTGTACTCATATTCAGCTTCAACAAAAATAGCTACATCTATATATCTTTTTTGAAACCTTTCGTTTTCAGTGAGCATAGTATCTATATTATGTATAGGTTCTCTTGTTCCCAAGTGGAATTGTATTATATCTGGTTTTCTATCCAGTACATATTCTGGGTCACCAAGCTCATGACCTATAAACCCTCTACCTGCTTTCTTTGGTTTATTACGGGGGATATGATAGTCATTCAGCCCAAGCATATCGAGAGCGGGAAACATAGTAAAATAAGGGAGTGATCCGGCAGGATCAACAGCTATTAGCGGCTGTTCCTCACCGAATGTTTTCTTTAATTCTGCACCTAAAGTTTGAAGATTGTATATCCAAAGCGATTTTCTAGAACGTGTATTATTATCATCAGTAATCTGTTGATAAACATAAAAAATTAATAACGGTGAAAGCAACGCAAATGATAAATATTTCTTACGGTTATCCATCGGATTATTTGATAAAAAAGTACCTAAACCATCTATAATAATTAGCATAAAAACTACTATAGTGAATAGATGGTGGCGGAAAGCAAAGAAAAAATCACCTCCTATAAATGCAAGATAAGATATCCAAGTTCCCAATATTATTATATATAATAAGCTTTTACTTTTCTTCTTATAGAAAAGATAGGCAAGAAATGTAGCTGCTATTATGAACATAGAAAAATTAGATTTAAAAAATCTTAGGCTGTACATAATACCAGTGAAAGCATGATAGAATGAGGGGCTAACCTTTACTAATGCTGTATTAGGGACTAATTCGCCATAATAATTGATTCTGAAAATAAGTTGCCCGAAATAAAAGATAATCGGAAATATAGAGAGCTTAGAAAGTGCAATTATAGCTTTCTTTAGCTCATCTCTATTAGAGATCAGGTGATATAATCCTATCATAACTGATAACAAAACACCATCGGGTCTAGTGATACAGAGTAACCCTAGCGAAATAGATGCAAACCAAAGGTAGCGGATTTCGCCACATTTTTTATAGTCTAAATATCTGATAATTGAGTGTAGAGCTAACATACTAGCAAGTGAGTTTTCTAATCCACCAATAGCCCAAACAGCCACACCACTAGAAATAGAAAAAAAGAACAAAACTATTGATAGTATAAGTGGTGCTTCCTCGTATCTACTTTTCGCATATTGGATTAGCATATAAATATTGGTAACTGTAAATAGTATACCAAGTACTCGTGCTACTATTATCATATTGGCTCCCAATTTACCAAAAAAGGCAAGTATAAGAACCCATAGTAGATTAGAATACCCCTCTACTTTTATACCATTAGTCCAAGTCAGCCCATGACCGTCTATCAACCTTTGTGCGTAACGTATAGTTATAAGCGAATCATCTGCGAAGAATGGCATATACCAGCTTATATTCAAAGCTAAGATTATGCAAGAAGTAATAAAAAGTATTATATATATAGTTTTATTAGTAATTCTATTTTCACTTGAGTATTAAAAAAAAGCAAATATAAACAAAAAACTCCACCTCAAATTAATGAGATGGAGTTATAAAGGACTTTTTATTAAAAAATAGGATGAATAGTACTATTGTTTTATAAACTTAGCCCTAATATTTGTTTCCTTACCCTTTATTTCCAGAAAGTATAGACCAGATGGCAAACTGCTAACATTAATGTAGATATTACCTGTGTTAGGCTCTACTTTTTTCATTGACATTCTACCAGATCTATCAAAAACTCTTATCTCTACTTCAGAATCTGTGATATATTGAGCTATATTCAAATTCACTGTATTTACAGTTGGGTTTGGATATAGGTTTACTTGAGGTAAGTCTATATATTTAACTGATGTCTGAGATTTTAAGCTTGCAGTATTATTAATTTGACCACGAGTTTCTCCACTAGGGTTTTTCTCAGAATGGATATTGATATAAGCTTCGCCAGCCATTATTGCTTCTATTACAGATGTATTTAAACCATCTTCGGCTGTTATATTTGCTCTTATTGTTTGAGCTTCTTCGTCAATGTAATCAGTTAGATTTATAACTACTCCACCATTTTCTCCAGCTTTTGCTTGATGAATATGAGCGCCTGTTATTTTACCATCGAAATTTGCATAAGTAACATCAACTGTAAGCATATCCCAGCTATTGTTGATAGAAACTACACCTGTACCCGTTGTACTATTATTTATAGCAGGTACTTCTTGTTCACTTGTTAGGTTGAAAGCAAATGTTTCTCTATTGTAAGATCTTAGTTGCCCACGTATCTCACCATTCGCAAACATCTCTGTATGCACATTCAGATACCCATCACCATTCAATAGAACTCCTACATTAGTCTTCAGATCAGCACCCAATTCAACAACACCACTTACTAGATTATTAAGTATTCCAGGTGTTAAATTTACAATTACTCCACCATTCACACCTATAGAAGCTTCGTGAATATGTGTACCTGTTATTTCTCCGCTTAGTCCAGCAGTGAATACATTGTACATCAGTTCACCTGTTTCTATATCTAAACTAGCAGCAGCTAATCCCATAGCATTGGTACCAGCAGGAGGATTCTCTTGTGCTCCGTTCAACCATGTGTCAAAAAATACACCGTGCTGTAGTTCTAACTGACCGCGTATCTCGCCAGCTGGATTATCCTCAGTATGAATATTTAAGTAAATATTACCTGCGATTAAATCTGCAATTATTTCAGAATTCATTTTAGTTGTAACTATAGTATTTCCACTTATATCTCCAGTAAGATTTACAACTACCCCACCATCTTGACCAGCAGGTGCATTATGGAGATGAGCGCCAGTTACAGAAGAAGTAGTACCATCAAATAAAACTTTGATTTCCATGTGTTCCATATCTGGATAAACTCTTACAATCGCCATACCTTCGGCATCACTAGTTACTGAGTGCGTCTCATTATCTGCTGATAACATAGCCGTAAATGCCCAATCGCTATTAAGCATAACTTGACCTCTAGTCTCACCTGCAGGGTTTTCTACTGTATGAACGTTTAGATAGTATTGACCTTGAAGCAACGCTTTCAAATCAAAATCTGTGATAGTACCTGCGATTACATTACCTTTCACGAAGCTAGTCAAGTTCACATCTACTGGACCATCTTCACCTGGCATTCCCTTATGAAAATGAGCACCTGTAATAGAACCAGTTAGGTTGTTTACTGTAGCGTTAAAGTATAGACTATCCATATTTTCACTTAGTACTACTCCTAGCGAACCATTAGCGTTTCCGTTCACCGAATGAACTTCATTATCAGAAGAAAGCATAGAGTGGAGGGCTAATTTACCAGAGAACATTGGATTGAAAGGTAGTATGCCATTATCGAAATAAAGTCTAGCATATAACTCTAATTGACCTCTCAATTCACCAGCTGGAAAGGCTTCAGTATGCATATTCACATATACTTTATCATTCACGAATAATCCACCAATTTCACTAGTTATATCAGTAGCATTACTACCTTCTATCCATACACCATTATTCTCATCTTGTGTAATATCGTCATTAAGTGCAAGTACTACATCACCATTCATACCAATTTCTGCATTATGAAAATGTGCAGCTTGCACTTCACCTGTTAGGTTATCAGCTAGCATTGCATACCAAATATCATTCAATGAGTTTGATAAAGATACACTACCACTACCATAAGCAGCAGTTCTTATACCTGGATTCTCTTGCTCACCTTCGAAAATAGTTGTTAATGCTATTCTCGTATTTGGAGAGACCTGTCCTCTGATTTCACCCGCCGCATTTGCTACTGTATGAATGTTCACATAGATTTTTCCTTTCAAGAAGTTTTGTATTAGATCGTTAGTAATTGCAGCACCGGTTTTAGTACCTACAATCCAATTACCATTAATGTCAGAAGTGACATCAACAACTGGAGCACCAGCCACACCCGATTCCCCTAAATGGAAATGAGCTGCAACTGCTTCACCAGTCAGGCCTTCAAAATATATCATATAGGTTAATGAATCCATAGAATTGTTGAAGTGAATATATCCATTACCTTGTGCCATACTTGGAACTATTACTGAAGGTACTTCTTGCTCAGTGTCTATATTAGTTCTTAAAGTAATACCTTCATTCCATTCCAAATCACCTCTTAGCTCACCATTCGGATTAGCTTCTGTATGGAGATTCAAGTATATTTCACCATTTGCTAACTTAGACCATAAGTCAAGATTCTCATCTATTTCAACGCTACCCATTATTCTATTACCATCAATTAGATCTGTCAGATTAACAACTACTCCACCATTTGCACCAGCCATTGCATTATGCAAATGTGCTCCAGTAATAGCGCCTGTAGTACCGCTGTAAACAGCATTTACCCAAACTCTTTTATTTGTCTTTGATACTATTACATTGACGAACCCTTCTGCATCTACATTAACAGCAGGTACTTCCGAATCACCCGATAAAGTAGAAAAGAAAGAATAGTCCGTCTCAGTCATTAGTTGACCACGAATTTCACCAGCTGGATTAGCTTCTGTATGGATATTAAGGTAAGTGTTACCATCAAGCATGGCTTTTAGGTTAGATTTAGTAAGTGATTCTCCAGTTACAAATCCCATTAATTGATTACCTTTGACAAATGTAGTCAGACCGATTAATACCCCACCACTAGAACCTTTTGGAGCTTCGTGAATATGAGCGCCGGTTACTTTTCCAGAAAGTCCAGCAAATGTACCGTTAACGAACAATGTATCCATTGTACCGTTCATATTGAATGTAGCTACACCTCGTGCTTCAGTATTAACAGCAGGTACTTCTGCCTCACCTGTTAAAATTGAGGTAAACATAATTTCGCCCGTGTTATGGCGAGCTTGTAGTTGTAAAGCGAACAACGCTAAACATATTGATAAAGATATTAGCAACTTATGCATAATATTCTCCGTAGATTATGGAACAAATTTGGTATACCTACGGCACTATGCTTTTTTTAGATTTTTTAGATGTAAAAAAAATTAATTTTTTTTTTGGGTGAGTGTGTAATTTCTAGATTATCAGTTGATTAAAACCTGTGATGATATTATTTTCGTTTTAAATCTTATAAATTTATTTCGAATTATAATCTAAGATTGTACTTTACCGGCTACGTACATCTCTGTCATTGTTGGGCTTTCTACACCTCCAGCTTTTTCAAGAGTAACAGCAAACATAACAGATGTCTCTGCTATTCCGAGTTTCAACATTTCTTTTTGACCTGATTGGTCGAATACACCGACGCTGATTGGTTTACCTTTGTCTGAGATAGTCCATAATTGATATTGCATTCCTGTAGGATTCTTAGGTAGATTTTTTATATCTAGATATACATCTCCTGATTCTTTGTCCCATACAGCGAAAGCTATAGATTTTGGTGATTTATCAGCTATACCGTTTAATTTTATAACCTGAGCGTTAGGTAACTCATATATCGAATTATTTTTATTCATTATATCTTTCAGTGTAGTAAAATCACTTACTATATTTTGATTTGCTGTGTTGAGTTGAGCTATTTCCAATTCCGCTTTATTCAATTTAGAGTTGGTGTTGAATGCCCAAAAAGTAGTACCTACAGCTATTATAGCTAGTACAGCTGCAACTGCATAATTGAAAGTATTAGCTTTTTTGGTTTTATTAGGACCAGGAATCTTTATAATATTCTCAGATGTAGTTTCTACTAAAATACTATCCCAAATACGTTCTTTTAAACTTGGGTCTGGTTTGGTAGCACCTAGCTCTGCAAACAAAGTTAAGCTAATGAGTGCTTCTTCTACTACTTGACCAATTTCGGGATAAGTACTAGAAAGACACTCTACTTCTGCTCTTTCCTGTTCAGAGAGTTTACCAAGTGCATATTCTTCTATAACACCTGATTCTATATATTGATTTATGTCTATCATGGGTATATTTTTCTCAATTCTCTCAATGCTATTCTTATCTTAGATTTGACGGTACCGAGTGGTATTCCAAGCTTTTCAGATATTTCGCCATGGGTATAACCATAATAATATGAGAGTTTCAATATTTCACTATGTTCATCATTTAGTTTATCTAGCACTTCCCAAAGTTCGGCGTTAGCTCTCTTAACCTCGGGATTCTCGTCTGTTGCAATATCTACGAGCAGAGAGTCGAATTGGATTTTTCTGCTCTCTTTTCCGTATCTAATTTTATCAATTGCTCCATTACGGCATATATTGAGCATCCAAGTAAAGAGAGTTCCTCTAGATTCGTCGAATTTATCTATATATTTAAAAACTTTTATGAATGTTTCTTGGAGTACATCTTCGGCTATGTCTTGCTTTTGAGTTATATGCAACGCAATGCCATACAACTTTGATGAATAGTTGTCATAGAGATAATCATAAGCGTTACGGTCTTTGATTATCAGTCCTTGGACTAGATCACTTGTATCTAATTTTTTGATTTGCATTGCCTAATATGTATTCGAATTAAGAGTAAAGTTAGTCAATATTAGTTGAATATACAACTAATTAATATACATCGGCGGTAGTATATACTTTAGACATAGTCGGATAGCTTACACCAGACTCTTTCTCTTGGGTTAGTATATATCGAACAGCATCTCTTATACCTGTAAGCTCCACGGTTTGGTTACTACCATTGTGTATAAAGCTGCCTAGGTTTATTTGCCTACCTATTTGAGTAATTCCCCATAAGAAGTACTTCTTACCAGTTTCTGAATTTGGTAATCGTTTGACATCCAAGTATATTTTATTGTTAGGCTTATCCCAAACAATTACAACTAAAGAGTTTATAGTGTTCCTGCGATTTGGTTTCATAACAACTATACTAGTATTATCTAAATTATAGATGTTAGATATGCTGACCAGAGAATCATAATTATATTTAAGCTGATCGAATTCGGTTTGTAACTCTTTATTAGCTTGTTCTATATTAGTAATTTTCTCATTCGCTCTATCCAACTTTCCATTTGCAATAATTATAAAGTAGATGGAAACAAAAGCAATTATAGCCAATGCAATAGACATTATGTATGGAAGTTTTGAAGTCTTAGGGACTTCTGGTTTTATGATATCAGCGTTCGATTCATCTTCATCAAAATTAGTAGCAAGAATCTCGTTCCAAATTCTATCTTCCATATACGAAGCGGGTTGTACAGCACCAATATCAGCCATCATCGATAAGCTCATGCTCATAGAGGCTAATTCTTGCGCTATCTCAGGATATTTATCTACGGTGGATTCTACGTCTTTACGTTCAGTTTCAGATAAGGTGCCCGATAAATAATCTTCTAGTATGCCGGATTCTATATATTGTTTTACATCTATCATGGATATATTTTTCTTAACTCTCTTATTGCAATTCTAATTTTAGATTTTACAGTTCCGAAAGGCATATTTAATTTTTCTGCGATTTCAGAATGCGAATAACCATAGTAATAAGAAAGTTTTAATAATTCCTTATGATCATCATCTAGTTTGTCTAATAAAGTCCAAAGCTCAGAATTTGCTAAACTTATTTCGGGATTTGTCTCAGATACTATATCTACGTTTAGAGAGTCGAATTGGATTTTCTTACTTTCTTTACCATAACGGATTTTATCGATTGCACCATTACGACAAATATTTAGCATCCATGTGAAGAAAGTACCTTTGGAATCGTCAAATTTATGGACAAATTTGAATACCTTGATGAATGTTTCTTGGAGTACATCCTCAGCAATATCGGTCTGCTGGGTGATATGCAGAGCAATCCCATATAGCTTAGCAGAATAGTTTTTATAAAGATAATTATAGCACTTTCTGTCTTTTGCTTTTAGCCCTTTTATTAGGTCTATGTTACTAATTTTTTCTATGGTTTTATCAAAATGTAATGAATAAGACACCTAATATATCAAATTATATATTAGAACAATATTAATTTATAATAATTTTTCTAATAAATCCATTAGTTTTACCCCAAATACATTTTTGCCCAATTGTAGATTATGTCAGCTGTTTTAATGGCGTTACCTTCGTCCATAATCAGATGCCCATAGTTGTTGAGCATTATATAACTACGGTGTCCTCTTACTTGGGCTAGTATTTTTCGTGCTTCATCTAGCGATACAGTATCATCGTCGGGTGAGTGGAGTACGAGTATCGGCTTTTTCAACTTCGATAGGTCATAGTCCTTACCATTAGTAGTCAAATCATCAAAGAAATCTTTAGTTAATGTGAACTCTATACCACCAATTGTTCGCTTGGATGCTCCTTTTTCTTCGGCTTCTTTTACATTGCGGTCTAGCACATGACAAAGATGATCAGGAGTAGAAGGAGCGGCTATTGTCACTAGAATTTCCATTGGGTCATATTCCATAGCAAATTTCATCATCGCTGAACCACCCATAGAGTGACCTATTCCGAGCTTTGGAGCTTCGTAGTTTTCTTCCAACCACTTAGCTGCTAATCGAATATTTTTGAGATTTGTCGAATAAGTTGTCTCTGCGAAATCTCCTTCAGAATCACCTAGTCCAGGAAAATCAAAGCGTAAAAGAGCTATGCCCTGAGAAACTAATTGTTTTGATAAATGCTTTACTACTCTAAGATTTTTAGTACAAGTAAAACAAGGTACATATAGACAAAAATACTTTGGGTAGCCGTCTTCTGGTAAATCCAATTCTGCTGCCATTTCGTATCCATCATGGCCCTGTATAGTAAATCTTTTTATTTTCATTTATGTATATATTTTTATTGGTAAGTTAAGAATTAATTAGACGATTTGTTGTAGCTGGTTGGTGTAAATGGAGAATAAATAAGAACGGATTTATGTTTAATTAGTCTGCTCTTACTATAAGATAGTCTTCTTTTGTTATATTGAAATACGTACCACTTATCACAGGATAGCTCCCAGAAAGATAATTCCCAGATGTAATATAATCTAGTATTGGTAGAACATCGTTGTAAGATTTTAACGCGATGATTTCTTCATCGTATGCATATTGGACAGCATCATAATAGCTATGACCACCCACCCAAGATTTGACAAAATTTATTGGTGCGAATATAGTCAGGTAATTATTTTCGATAGTACCATTGCAACCAGCTACTCCGATGTTTGTCCAATTGTCTAATGCTTTTGCACTTTTGCAATTAGTCTGATATAAAACCCTGACTTTTATATTTTTTTGACTTAAAGTCTCAGTAAATTCTTTGATAGGTACTGATTCATTCACGAATTGAATATTTGTAGATGTGCCATGTAAACTAAAGACCAAGTCTATATTATATTCTTCCTTGCTAAGTAAATCCAACTGTTGTATTAAGTATTCGGCATTAGCGTACTGGTCTGTGAGGTCTATAGTTTTTAGATAGTAATCTTGGGCTACTTTATTTATTTCTGCTATTTGCCATGGTTCACCATATTGATCTAAAATCTGATTCAAATCCTTGTTAAGTAGGGAATCAATAGGTACTTCAAAAACTTCTGAGAATATCTGCCTAGTCTCACTGGGATACGAATTGAATGCAATATCTTCTATCTGTTGGTTAGCTCTGTCGCTATTCTCTACCACCATAACTAGGGCTGCTTTCCCTTCAGAAATATATTCGGTACGGTCTTGGTTTTGAGTAGATTTCTCTTCGCAACTAGCTATAAATAGTAGTACCGTAAGTATTGAGATTAGCTTATGCATTCGGATATAAAAACTGCTAATCTATGCAAACTCACATAAATTAGCAGTTGCGTTGATTAATAAATTTAGAAATAAATACTCAAACCAATTGCTGAGCCACCTAAGTTTAGTGTACTAAAGTCAGTAGAGCTTGTAGTATTTTGATTACCTACAGTATTAACAGTTTCTACAGAGCCCATGTTGTAACCGAAACCCATTTGAACAAACAGTGCAACCGAATTTGCTTGGTTTATAAACGACTGTACGCCAAAAGCACCTAATATAGTTACCATGTTGCCAGAAATTTTAGAAGTAGTATTCTCGATGGTTGGTATTTGAGTAAAACTAAAACCCAAATTCAAATAAGGCTGTACGTCACCTTTCTTTAAGAAATACTTACCTGCTGCACCGATAGATAGTGTATTTTGAGCATCTGTTCCTTCTCCCTGCGAAACTGACATATATCCGAGTCCCAAATCTAGTTGTAATGCATCATTCAAACGGATATTGAAACTACTAGAAGCAGCTGTTGTTATAGTTATCCTGTTAAACGCATTTGATGGTAGTCCTACTGCAGGGGTCACACCATTTGGTAATCCAACAGCAGCTGACATACCCAAATCACCGTGAGCGGACACTTTAGTAGGCGTAAAAGCATCTAATAAAGCTAAAGATAGGATGAGAAAAAGTAACTTAGAAAAACGCATACGAACCTCTCTTAGAAGTGGTAAAAAAAATAAAATTTGTATTTTCTTTTTTGTCGTTTTCTTAACATACATAAAGTGAATAAGATAGACAAATTTATACAAAGTTTTTTTCTATACCTTTACTAGAAGTGCATCATCATTATCTAAAATATATATTTTTCTTAATTCTCGAATTGCAATACGGATTTTTGATTTGACGGATCCGAATGGCATATTTAATTTGTCAGAAATTTCTCGGTGGGAAAATCCATAATAGTAAGATAATCTAATTACTTTTCGAAGGTCTTTATTTAAGCATTTTACTGAACGCCATAATTCTTTGTTTACTAATTCGATATGTGGGTTCGTCTTGGAGCATTCTGTAATGTTTAATGTATCATAATCAACAATTACTCTGTCCTTTCCATAGCGCATTTTATCAATAGAACCATTCCTACAAATGTTTAACATTCAAGTAAATAGTGTTCCTTTATTCGGATCGTACTCTTTTATGTTTCTAAAGACTTTTACAAAAGTTTCTTGCAACACATCTTCAGCAATTTCAACGTTTTGAGTTATACTCAGGGCAACTCCATATAAAGTTTTAGAGTAATTTTTATAAAGATAAGTAAACGACTTTTCTTCACTATTAATTAATCCAATTACCAACTGCGTAGTAATATTTTTTAATTTGTTTGTTTTAATAATGTTTTCCTTTATTACAATCTAATCATTAATCAACTAGCAAGTCAGTTTTATTATGTAATTAAATGATTAAATTGGATTATGAAGAAAACATCATTTATATTATTAGCACTACATCTACTAATATTTACAGCTTGTGCTAATGAAAAAACCAACAAAGAAGAATATATGTACACTAACAAACTTATCGCAGAAAGTAGCCCATATCTATTAGAACACGCTCACAACCCTGTAAACTGGTACCCTTGGGGCAAAGAAGCTCTTGAAAAAGCTGCACGGGAAAACAAGCCAATCATCATAAGCATTGGCTATGCTGCTTGTCATTGGTGTCACGTTATGGAGCACGAATCATTCTCTGATCCAGAAGTAGCTAAGGTAATGAACGAACACTTTGTTGCTATCAAAGTTGATAGAGAAGAGCGACCGGACATAGACAATCTGTATATGGCGGCATCTATTTTGCAAAATGGGCGTGGCGGTTGGCCGCTCAACGCATTCGCTCTTCCCGATGGTCGTCCTTTCTTCGCTGGTACATATTTCCCGAAGGAGAATTGGGTGGGGCTAATGGAACAGATTAGCCATCTCTACAAAAACGAATATGAAAAATTAGTCGAAAATGCAGAAGCTCTTAATGAAGGTATTGCTACTCAAAATCTACATTTTCTAAATTCTAAAAGTAGTGAGATTAGTGGCTATGAGCACTTCTACGAGACTATGCACAATAGAATAGATGAGCAATTCGGTGGCTTGACGGGAGCACCTAAGTTCCCAATGCCATCTGTATGGGACTTTTTACTGCAATTCAGCTATCTGACGGGAAGTGAGTCAGCTTATGATAATGTTATGTTCACTTTGGAACGATTAGCTTTGAGCGGTACTTATGACCAATTGGGGGGCGGTTTTGCTCGCTATGCTACGGATATGAATTGGAAAATTCCTCACTTCGAGAAAATGCTATATGATAATGGGCAGCTAATAAGCACTTATTCCAATGCATACAAGGCAGAACACAACTCACTTTTCAAGGACATAGTTTATCAGACGGTGGACTTCGTAGAGCGAGAGTTGATGAATGATAAGTTCGGGTTTTATTCTTCGCTGAATGCTGATAGTGAAGGCGAAGAAGGTAAGTTCTATGTGTGGGAATACAGCGAAATAAAGAAATCACTAACCGATGCAGAATTCAAACTAGTTGAAGACTATTACGGACTAATGGAACACGGAAATTGGGAAGAAGAGAAGAATATACTCCACACCAAAATCACTATCGAGAACTATGCACTGAAAAACGAGCTGGACTATGAAGACACACATAAGTTGCTACAATCAGCTAAGAGTAAGCTATTCGCAGCAAGAAAAAGCAAGATAAGACCGAGCTTAGACGACAAGGTAATCACATCTTGGAATGCGCTAATGATAAGCGGTTTGTGCGATGCATACAGTGCTTTCAGCGATGAGAGATTCCTAAATCTTGCACTAAAAAATGCTGATTTCCTGACTAAAAATATGCTCAGCAAAGACGGTAGTTTGAAGCGAATATACAAAGAAGGCAAGGTTACAATCCCTGCATTCTTGGACGATTATACTCTGCTAGCAAAGGCATTGCTCGACTTATACCAAGTTACTTTTGATAAGAAATGGCTGGTCTATTCAGAGAAAATCACCGAATACACTATCAACAATTTCGAAGATAAACAGACCAAATTCTACCACTATACACACTCGGAAGATAATGAGCTATCAGCCAAAACGATGGAGCTGCAAGACAACGTAATCCCTGCTTCCAACTCGGTAATGGCGAATCTGCTCTTTGATTTGGGGCATATACTCTACAAAGAAGAGTACATAGAAAAAGCAAAGAAACTGCTATTGGGTATATCTGCGGCTGTCCGCCAAAGCCCAACTTACCACAGCAATTGGGCTTTGCTACAAGGTAAAATAGAGCAAGGAGTTTACGAAGTAGCGATAGTAGGTAATGATGCAAAAAGGCTTGCTAACGAAATGCAAAGCCAATACCTACCTAATTGCCTATACGTAGGCGGCACAGAGGAGAACCTACCACTTCTGAAAGGGCGATTGACTGCTGGAACAACTATCTATGTTTGTAAGGACAAGGTCTGTAATCTCCCTACAACAGAGGTGGAGAGTGCAATAAAACAAATTATAGGAACAGAGAGGAAGTGATATGAAAACACTAGTATTAGGTGCGAGCGGTGCAACTGGAAAACACTTAGTAGAACAGCTTTTGGAGTTGGGGCATGAAGTAAAAGCAATAGTAAGAAACCCAGAAAAGCTACCCAAATCCTGGCATGAGAACAAGAATCTAACTATCATCAATGGGAGTATATCGGAAGTGTCAAAGGACCAGATGGCTGACTACTTAAGTGATTGCGATGTTGTCGCCAGTTGCTTGGGACACAATTTGAGTCTTAAAGGCATATTTGGGAAACCCCGAAGATTAGTAACAGATGCCATTAGGTTAGTATGCGAAACTATTCTAAAGAGCCCTTCAGAAAAACGAATCAAAATACTGCTGATGAACACTGCAGGCAACAGCAACAGAGATCTATTAGAACCAATATCAATGGGTCAAAAGATGATAATTGGAATACTCAGATTGATATTACCACCACACGTAGATAACGAAAACGCAGCTGACTATCTGAGAACTGAAATAGGTCAAAACAATACAGCAATAGAGTGGGTAACTATCCGCCCCGACACTCTATTGAGCGACGAGCAAGTAACCGAATACGAGCTACACCAATCGCCCACCCGCAGTGCAATATTCAACCCCGGTAAGACTAGCCGAATAAACGTAGGCAACTTCATGGCGCGACTAGTAACAAATGATAATCTTTGGAACACCTGGAAAGGACAAATGCCAGTAATCTACAACAAATAGAGCTGGTTTTGTGTTTGTTGGAGTGGAGGGGAAGTGGTATATTTGTAGAGTGAGAAATGATTTATAATTTTGAGATATTGGGATGTCAGCAATAACTGAGACGGAGCTAGAGAAGCTATTAATTGATTTAGAAGAAGATCCAAATAATCTTGATTTACTAAATTTAATTGCAATTGGCTATTTTGAAAATTACAACATGAATGAAGATAAAGATGATTATGATTACTTTGAAAGGGCTTATTTAACTAAAAAAACAATTAAATCTACTCATAACTTTGCATGGTTTCTTTATTTCGAATGGTCTGAAATTGAATGGAGATGGAATGAAGATCGTGCTATTAATAGAGCCCTAGAAATCCAAAAAGAGTGTATAGAGCTTGCCCCAAAGTCTTATTATCCCTACTTACAATATGGTTATATGTTACTTGACCAAAAAGAATATAAAAAGGCAATTTACTTTCTTGAAAAATCAAATCAAATTGAAAAAACAAGAGAGGCAATACACAATTTAGGCTGTTGTCATTTTTTTCTTGGAAATTATGAAGAGGCATCAATTTATTTTCTTGAGTCGAGTAATTATAATGATATAGAACACTTAAGTTATTATTGTTTTGCAATTACTGAATTTAAAAGAAATAACCTTAATACAGTTAAAAGTATAGCTGATAAGCTATATGAATCTATTGATTATGAATTTTTTGATAGAATAAATGGTTATGATATTTCTTTTCTTTATTTTCTTTTAAAGGATTTTGAAAAAGCTACTGCCTGTATTTTGAAGCAAGGAATAAACGGAATTAGTATAGGTGATTCTGATGAAGAAGGATATTCAGTTTATCTAACAAATAAAGAGATTTGGAAAAATAGTCTATTAGAATCAATAAAAGAAAAAGAGAACTGGATAAAGGATATTGAAACTGGAGAAGATGATGATGAATATGAAAATGAGGACGAAAAGAATCAACAAATAAAAGAACTATATTCAGAAATAGAGAGTTTGAGAATAATGTTAGAAAATGGATTAGAAGAGCCATTACCTAAGTTCGAAAATTATCTTAGAGTAGAGTATTGCGGTTGTTTACTATTTGATTGTAAAAGACATGAAAACAGAAAAGATGATTAATCAACCAAAATATATATTTACTTTATTTCTTATAATTCTTTTCTCCTGTTCTGATACTGTGATAAAGATACCAGAAGGATTTGTTGAAATAGACCCACCAAAACACAATAGTCACGAGTGGTTTTTATTATATAGTTCTGATAATCAGTTTCATGTTGAGAAAGCAAATGATGAACTGAAAATAATAAATGGTGTTCGTAGTAATGAATTAAAACTGTCTCTCTCAGATGGTCAATTGATAGGGGTTGATGAGGGAGAATGGGGAGGTCAACTAACTTTTGTACCTAAAGATAGTACAAAATTACCTTTCGAAGTTAAGAGTGGAAATATAAATCATCTTTTCAGTTATAAAGATGAAATCTATCTAATAGATGGTCTGTCACACATGGGTTATGATAAAGGAGCTTTGTATAAGTTGAATATTTTTAAGGATACAATCACTTATGATTTGGTGGAAGAGTTTGATTCAAACCCTAAGGCATTTACAATTTATAATGAGAAATACTATATAATCAGTAATAAATATTTCATTGTAATTGATAATCAAAAAAAGGACACTATAATTGATGGTAGATATTGGAATTTCCTTAACCCAAATTCAATAGTAGTGTTTGATGATAATAATATATTCTTTGGTATGAAAGGAGCATTTGCTAAGGTTAATAAAAATTATAAATCCATAAAATTCTATAAAAAAATAAAGAACTAATTTTTCTCTCACTCCATCTCAAAGGCATATTCGTAGCTAATTGCACTTCTGTCTTTTTCATTCTGTTTCCATGCTTCTTCTTGGTGGCTTATTTCTATTATGTCTTTAGTGCTTGTAGTTTTGAATCTATCAACAACTGATTCTAATATCACTAATTCTGTTTCAGTGAATAAACCTGAGTTGAATGGTTTATCAGATTTTGATTTGAACAATTCACCCGAAATGTCTGTTCCAAAGTCTTTATATTCTATCTCGATTTTATCGTTATTGTTCAAATACTCATAGATACTTTGGTATTTGTTCGGTACTGGCCCCATTGGGATTGCATTATACCTCATACCGCTGATAGAATAACCATAATTCTTGAAATTTAGGAAATCAGCATAGAATAATAGCTTGTTCATCTTTGTCTTATAGGGCTGTATCTTTTCTGAAAAGAAGACTACCATTTCAGTGAATCTCTCCCAATTAGGATTTCTATATCCAGAGTAAATATCAGATCTGTTACTACCCAAAAAATAATCTATAATGCTATTTTCATGAGTACTATCTATTAGTTTTTGTACATGTTTTATATGTTTACTGATTGTTTTTCTATCCATCAAATCGCACGTTTGGAGCATCTCGATGAAGTTATTTGGATTATCTGCTAACTGAATCAACTTAGCATTCGATGAACTTGGTATTTCGCCTGACTCATATTGGCGGTAACTGTTTATCCCAAATCCCAACACCTGAGACATTGCGTTTTGTGACAATCCATAATTCTCCCTTAGTTGCTTAATCTCTTCGGGGAAAGGTATATTGTGTTTTTCTCGATACTTATTGTATACTTGATTTGTATTCAATTCATCGAGTTTCGTATCAGTGAATCTTTCCCCACTTTCTTCGCAAAGGTAAACGTGATATACTATCTCATATGATTCTTTGCGGAAGTTCAAAGATCTCTTTTCTTTGATTAATTTCATTTCTTTATTTGTAATTGGACTTTTCATTTTTGTTGCCTTAGTGGATAATCCATATTGTGTTCAGCTAGGTGGAATGATATACAAATGACACTATTATTTGGTATTCCCATAGTTATTTTTATATATACTTCATAGGTTTTAATCTCTTTACCAAAGACCCACATATCAGAGCCACCGTAAAGTTTCTCTTCTGTAGGACCTTCACTATAATCTGTTGCTTCTAATTTTTCTAGTATCTTTTTTCTATCGTTTGGTGTAATTTCTAAGTCAAGTAATGTTTGTGCGTTTTTTCCTCTGTCATCTCTGAATAGAATATCAAAAATCTTCATTTTTGATTTAAAATCTTTTAGGAATGATTCTATATCTATTCTACTTATCATCTTTCTTTAAGAATCGAATTTAAATGAAAAATATTGCTAAGGCAACTATATAATTGTAAAATTAAATAATAATATTGAAATATACAACTATAAAGTTGTATATAAGTGGTTCTTATGTAAATTAAACAACAACTCTAAAGTACCACCATTAATCACATTTTTGTTAATTTACTTCAAATTATAAACTAAAAAAGTAAAAACAATGCAATTCATAGATTTAAAAAGCCAATACGCTCTTATCAAAGATCAAGTAAACAAAGGAATAGACGGTGTTTTGGAGCATGGGCGTTATGTGTTCGGTCCCGAAATAGAGGAGCTAGAAGCAAAGCTAGCTGAGTTCGTTGGAGTGAAACACGCTATCGCTTGTTCGAGTGGAACTGATGCGCTAGTTATGCCTCTTATGGCATGGGGAATTGGCCCAGGCGATGCGGTATTTACTACTCCATTTTCATTCGTAGCAACAGCCGAAGTTATCGCATTAGTTGGTGCTACTCCTGTCTTCGTTGATATAGATGAGAAGACGTACAATATAGACCCAGTCAAATTAGAAAAAGAAATAGAAAGAGTGAAGGCGGAAGGTAAGCTAAATCCGAAAGCGATTATCCCAGTTGACCTATTCGGTTTACCTGCGGAATTGCACAAGATAGAAGCTATTGCAGAGAGACATGGTTTGAAGCTATTGGAAGATGCAGCACAAGGGTTCGGTGGCTCACTAGATGGTAAGCGTGCATGTGCATTTGGCGATGCAGCAGCTACTTCGTTTTTCCCAGCTAAGCCACTTGGATGCTATGGTGACGGTGGTGCAGTGTTCACTAATGATGATGAGTTGAAAGCGAAATTGTTATCCATCAGAGTACACGGTATGAGTGCTACTGAGCGTTATGACAATGTTCGAATAGGGCTGAATGCTCGTATGGATTCTATACAAGCAGCAATATTACTTGCAAAATTGGAGCTGTTCGATGGAGAGTTAGTCAAGCGTAATAATGTAGCTTCAAGATATTCTGCAGGTTTGGGCAATTCTGTTGTTACTCCATTCGTTCCGGGTGGGTATTACTCTTGTTGGGCACAGTACTCAGTACTAGCTAAGGATAGTGAAAACCGCGATGAGCTACGTAACAAATTGCAAGAGCAAGGCATACCTACTGCTATCTACTATCCTATTCCATTGCATTTGCAAACTGCTTATGCATATCTAGGATACAAAGAGGGCGATATGCCGGTATGTGAAAAAGTTGGCACGAAAATTTTTAGTCTTCCTATGCACCCTTATCTAACTGATGAGGAAATAGACAAGATTTGTGAAGTAATAAAGAGCTAAATTATGAAAGGGATAGTACTCGCAGGAGGCAGTGGTACTCGGCTATATCCGGCTACTAAAGCGGTTAGTAAACAGCTGTTGCCAATATATGATAAACCAATGATTTACTATCCGATTTCGGTACTTATGCTTGCTGGGATTAAGGAAATATTGGTTATTTCTAACCCAGAGTTTATAGAATTGTACAAATCTCTACTTGGTGACGGCACCGATTTAGGTGTTCGTTTCGAATATAAAATCCAAGATAAACCCCGAGGTCTTGCAGACGCTTTTATAGTTGGTGAGGAATTTATCGGTGATGATGATGTCTGCTTGATATTGGGTGACAATATATTCTACGGTCAAGGATTCACAGGCATACTCAAAAAGGCTGCCGAGATAGAGCTAGGAGCTACTATATTCGGTTACTATGTAAAAGACCCGACTGCTTATGGTGTAGTGGAATTCGATGAGAATAATGTCGCTGTTTCTATAGAAGAAAAACCTGAAATCCCTAAGTCAAACTATGCCGTACCTGGGCTGTATTTCTACGATAATAGCGTAATAGAAATCGCAAAGAATGTAAAGCCATCAGCTCGTGGCGAAATTGAAATTACCGCTGTCAACAACGAATACCTCCGCCAAAAGCGACTAAAAGTAGAATTGCTCGGACGTGGTTTTGCATGGCTAGATACAGGTACTTGTGATAATCTGATGAACGCGAGTGATTTCGTAAGAACAGTACAAAAAAGACAGGGATTCTACATTGCTTGTCTTGAGGAAATCGCCTATAAAAAGGGCTTTATAGATAGGAATCAATTAGAGAAATTGGCTACTGAACAAATAAAAACAGAGTACGGCCAATACCTAATGGATTTAGTAAACGAAGGGTAAATGTCCTGGTAATAGTGCAGACTTGGCCTATTGCAGTGACTCTAAATTTTATTATTTCTTTGGCACATATATTGCTTTATTAATGATAATTAATAATTCTTGATAAGTTGAATATATGATAAAAATAATTCTAATAGAAGACGACAGTATAATGTCGAGTGCAGTTCGGTTGCACCTAAAAGTTATACTAGAATTCGAATACACGATAAAGGTGTTCGGCAATGTCAACTCTGCGTTAGATTATATGAAAGACAATCCGTGCGATATACTTATCTCCGATATTAATTTGCCTGACTCGAAAGGGAATGACACAATCAAGGAATTTAGTAATTTACCCGAACACACGAATATAATATTTATGTCTGGTAGTTCAGAAGATATAGAATCTCTTGATCTGAAAAATCACCAGAATACACACTTCATAATGAAAGACATGGATTTCAATGAGTCTATGTGGCACGTATTCACTAAAAAGCTGAAGTTAAAGACTGTTTAATAAATCTAATAAAAAAAAAGCTCCCTAGGGAGCTTTTTCGTTCTAATTGTATTTTCTATATCGGTCTAAAGCTGCTTTTGTCTATCCACCCAACTTCACCATTGTCAAGACGGATTTTATTCCAATCACCAACTCTGTCTAATACCTGCATTTTCACTCCTTCGTGTAGGATAAATAGGTCTTGGCTCTTATCATCAGGGGAGCTTTTTACGTAAGCACTTGGTGCTGTTAGTATAGCATATTGCTTTACGTATTCTCGCTCATTAGTACTATAAGCAAAATAGAAAGAGATAGAGAAGAGAAATAGTGATGTAACGATTCCAAGGAAAGATATTTTCTTAATACTAGTGCTTCTGCTGAATAATAGTATAGCAAAAAATGTAAAGACAGCCCACATAAATACTATAGACCAATATGACCAGCCCGCCGAATTTAGATTATCACGTATAGCGTCTAGCCAATCTACTATAAATATTTGCTCTACTGGTGTTACTTTGTCTATGGTCTTTAGTCTTGCTACTGCTAAGTTGTGGTCTATATCTTCGTCATCACTTAGCTTATCTGCTCTTTCGAAATTGAGTATAGCAAACGAAATATTATCAGTTTTGTAATATGCGCTACCTAGATTATAGTATAACTCTGCTGATACATATCCAGAGTCTATCACTTGCTCGTATATATTGATGGCATCAGCATACTTTTTATTTACAAATGCTTCATTGGCTTTGACGAATAATTGCTCAACAGAGTTACCGAGCATTGTAAAAGGTATAACCAATGTGAAGAGTATCAACGTTAGTTTTCTCATCTTATTCCTCTCTCTATATTCGTTATCACGGTACCTGATTTTTCATAAACTTCGTTCATTCTATTAGATGTATTAGCAGAGTTCGAATATCTAGCGAACTCACTTTCTTCTAATGTTTTAAGGAAACTTTCTATCTGAGCCTCATCGACATTGATTAGAGCAAGTTTGGTTCTTACTACATCTTTGTTTAGCTCTGAAACGGGTATATTCAACTTATCGGAGATATATCCCCAAAGTGCTTTTGTTATCTCTTCGTAGAATTTGTTGCTGTCATTTGCTTTTAGAGCCTCACCAGCAGCAGATAATCTTTTCTTAGCTAATTTGCTAGCTCTCTTATTTTTGAGCAACTCAGTGTCCTCTTCTTCCTTTCTACGCTTACTTAATAGCAAGAAAAGTATTAGGAATAAGAAGAACGGCAGCATCAACAGTATATAAAAAGTTTGTGAACCAAAGAAACCTGTTTTTGATTTGGTAACTAATTCGGTTTCTGTCTTTATATATCTTATGTCCTTTCCAAGAAGTTGTAATTCGGCACGGCTGACACCCGACACATTGGATCCACCATCACCATTGCCTTTGCCTACATCTATTATAAACTCGTCACTTGTTATAGTTTTGTAGCTATTACTTGATAGATCAAAGTAAGAGAACGTAACAGGTTCGATTTTATATTTACCTTCTCTACGGGGTATAATTAGAAACTCGAATATCTTATCACCTGACATACCAGCTAATGATACTTTTGTATTGTCAGCAGTTTTGGGGTCAAAGGACTCCATGTCTGGCGGTAGCTTTATACTAGGAGCATCGAATAATTTTAAATTGCCTTTACCCGATACTTTTACTTTTAAAGTTATAGGTTCATTAGCTACGGTTTTCGTATTGTCTACCCATGCGTTCATTTCATAAGTACCAACAGCTCCATTGTAACCGGCTGGGGCACCATCAGGCAGTGGCTTTACGTTAACAGTTATAGGATTAGAACTTAGATTATATTCGAAATCTTTGTAAGAGCCGCGATTAAAAAAATCGTCAAACATACTACGTCTTCTGTTCGATTGACTAGTAGTCTGAAGTCTTGTAACAGTTTTGAATTCATAAGGGTCAATTGTAAGCTTACCGCTTTGTTGCGGGAAAAGTACAACTTGCTTTAGTGTAGCTACCCTAAACCATACACCATTTACTTGTTCTCTTTGCCACTGTACATCACCCAAATCTATTTCCTGACTCCAAAATCCATTGAGTATAGGTGAACTTTCCATTTCTAGACCAACAACATTTAGCTCACCATTGACATATAGCTTGAAGCTAGCTGTTATTTGTTCACCAACGTAAGCACTAGTTTTAGAAACATTAGTTTTTAAATAGAGATTGTTTTTAATGATGTCTATTGCTTGTCCACGCATAGACTTTTCTTGCTCAGCGGCTTGTTGTCGGCGCTCTTTCTCAGCTTGAGAAGGCTCGACTATACGCATGTCTATAGTATTGGAGCGAAGTCTTTTCCCATCTACTTGGATAGATGCAGACTGTATAGTAGTAGTACCAACTTTGTTCGCTCTAAGTACGTAAGTAAATGAAAGCGAGCGGCTAAATTGGCCATTGATAATTTGAGTGCTACTTGATTGTGATGGACCGTTTAATACTTCGAATCCGTCAAAACTTGGGGGCCTAAAATTGGAGGCATCAGTATTAACACTGAACTGAACACGAAATGGTTCACCCTGTACTACGGGGTTGCTACTTACGGCAGCTGTAAACTGCGGTTCTTGTCCCATTGCTGTGAAAGAGACAAAAACACATAAATATATATATATCAATACTTTTTGTTTCATCACCAGTTTTTCTCTGTCTTGTTAGACTTGGATTTTAGTTTTCTTAATTTCTTTTGAAGTTCTTTTTCATCGTTCATCATAGCTTGCAATATACGTTCAGCATCTTGTTTAGAGATTTTAGGTTTTTGACTACTTTCTGATTGGTCTTTGTCACCTGTCTTATTTTCATCTTGCTGTCCGTCCTTACCATCTTTTTTGTCGTTCTGTTTATTTTTATCCTTATCGCCTTGTTGATTATCTTTATCTTGCTGATCCTTGTTTTGATCATCTTTGTTTTGACCATTTTTATCTTTGTTCTTATCGCCGTCTTTGTCTTTGTTATTTTCTTGTTGGTCTTTATTTTGGTCGTTTTTATCCTTGTTATCCTTATTCTTATCTTTATTTTTATCTTGCTGTTGTTGTTTTCTTAACAATTCTCTGGCATAAGCAAGATTATATTTAGTATCTTCATCTTTTGGATTATTTTTCAAGGCATTTATATAAGCATCTATACTTTCTTGGTATTTTTTATCTTCCAATAGTGAATTACCTAAGTTATGGAATACTTTGGATAGCTCTCTTTTTGAGAAATTCTCAGCAGAAAGCTCCTTATACTTATCCATAGCCTCTTGGTAATTGCCTTGTTTGTAAAGAGAGTTAGCCAAATTGTATTTAGCTATACTCGAGTTTGGGTCTTTTTCGAGTGACTTGCGATAATCTATTTCAGCGTCTTTATAATTATTATTTTTGTAACTGTTATTGCCATTGTATATATACTTGCTTGCATCTTCTTGTGCAGACGCTATACTACCTATTAGTAAAAGTAGAGCAATTATTAATTTCGAATTAGTCATTATCTTCTCCTACTATTTTTTTCAAAGAGAATGTCTTATTTTTTCTTTCGGTTATCAGCATTTCCAAAACTAACACAAAGAGAGCAAAGAAGAACACATATTGGAATCTATCTTCGAAATCAGTGAAAACTTTTGCTTCGAATTCAGTTTTTTCCATTTTTGATATATCATCTATCAAATCAGCTAAATTGAAGTCTCCACCTGATGCACGAACGAAATTCCCACCACCAATAGTAGCGAGTTCTTTAAGCATATTAGCATTCAATTTCGAAACAACTGTTTTACCAGTATTATCTGTGATATAGCCCCTCTCTTGCCCATTTACAATGTTAGGAATTGGTCCACCATCTATCGAGCCCATACCTATAGTATGTATCACAATACCTTTTTCTTCTGCTTCTTTGGCAGCACTCAAAGCATCATCTTCGTGATTTTCGCCATCTGTGATTATTATCATAACTTTATTTACTTTCTCATCTTCAGAGAATGATTTCATTCCAAGTTCAATTGCACTCCCAATCGCTGTTCCTTGCTTTTCTATTAGATTAGTACTCATAGTCGAAACCATTAGTTTTGCTGCCGAATAATCTGTTGTTAGAGGCAACTGAAGGAAAGAATCTCCTGCAAAAAGGACTATGCTGATCTTATCTTGTTTCAAATCGTCTATTAGTCGCTTTATAGCTGATTTAGCTCGCTCCAATCTATTGGGACGAATATCTTCTGCGAGCATACTATTAGAAACATCTACAGCTATCACAACTTCTATCCCCTCTCGTTTAACTTCTTTCATCTTAGTACCTATAAGAGGATTTGCTAATCCAAGCACCATTAATGAGAAAGCAACTAAGAGTAGTACAAATTTTAAACTATTTTTGAAAGTAGATACGTTGGGTGCAAGTCGTAAAAGTGCGGTACGAGTACCAAATTTAGTCAAAAGTTTTTTGCGTCTAGCTCTATATAACAAATAAAAAAGCACCAAAATTGGCACTGCTAATAAGATATATAGATATATTTCGTGTTCTAGTTTTAACAAAGTCTTTACTATTGATTAAATTGTTTACAAAATTATTAATTAAAGTTATTTAAGTCAATATTTGCAACATTATGTAACGAAAAACCCTATTCATTTGTTATAGTAAAACATGAAAAAATTAATTTTTATATTTATTCTGCTGATAAACACATCTTTGATTCTAGCTCAAAAGATGTATCACACTAATGCTATATACGTAAAATACGTCGATAGCAAAGATAATAAGCTACAATCGAGTTCATATCGGTATAGTATTGCTCCGGCATTCGATTTTGGTAAATTCAATATCAAAAAGCACTCTCGAGTGGCTGACTCGTTGCTTTATGAACTTAGTAAAGTTAAAAAACTAACTTTCTATGAGCAAATAGATCCAGTAAAGATGGCTAATCTAATTGCTAAAAATCCTAATGTAGAGTATGCTGAACCAATTCCTAAAAGTTATATTTTTACGGATGAGACTAACGATCCTGATTTGAATCAATTATATCATCTATATTTGATTAAGGCATTTGATGCTTGGGAATTAATGACTGGCGATACAGTTCTGATAGGAGTTGTAGATACTGGGATAGATTTTGAACATGAGGATTTGGTTAACCAAGTTTGGTACAACCCAGGGGAAAATGGGAAAGATGAGTTTGGTAATGATAAATCTACTAATGGTATAGACGATGATGGAAATGGTTTTATAGATGATTGGCGGGGATGGGATTTTGGTTCAGAGAGTGGGTATGACAATGACCCAACTTATGGAGGAGACCATGGCGTCCACGTGTCTGGTATAGCTGCTGCTCAGGTAAACAATAGTATAGGAACTGCAGGGACTAATCCTAGAGCAAAAATAATACCTGTGAAGATAGGTCCAGATTTTGGGTTGGATAATTCTGTTTACAATGAGTATGAAGGGCTATTATATGCAGCTTTAATGGGTGCGGATGTGATTAATTGTTCATGGGGTAGCTCTAGCTATTCTCAGACTAACGATGTAGTTGTGAAAACTGCGATAGAATTAGGTGCACTTGTAGTAGCTGCCGCTGGTAATAATAATAGAAATCAAGCTTTTTACCCAGCATCTTTTGATGGCGTACTATCCGTTGCTTCTTCAGCAGAAGATGATATACGATCTGGATTTTCTAATTTCAATACTAGAGTAGATATTTCTGCTCCGGGTACTTTTATATACTCTACTGTTCCCAATAATAAATATGATTTCAAAAGTGGGACATCGATGGCTTCACCTGTGGCAGCTGGTGCGGCGGCGGTACTTTGCTCCCAATATCCAAACTACACACCTCAACAAATCAAATCTTTGTTAGTAGTCAATGCGGATAATATAGATGAGTTAAACCCTAACTATGAAGGGTTAATAGGTAGTGGTAGGTTGAATTTGTATAATGCCATTACTAGAAAAATAAATAATGCTATTAATTTGAAAGAGGAAATAATCACATCAGATGAACCTTCTGGATTAATCAAGGCAGGCTCAAAAATTAAGTTAGATTTGGTGTTCGAGAATATTTTAGATGGATTAGATAATTTACAATTAGTTGTAGGTAATGACAAATTCGTAAAATTAGATATTAATAATACAATATTCGATTTTAATAATATATCATCTGGAGAAATTTTTTCAGTGACTGATAACATAGAAATTACAATTCCTGAGGAAACACCTGAAAACTATAAGTTCAACATATTAATTTCTGCCTATCATAATGGTGAAAGATTGCAAGATTTCTATGTCAGTTTTATAGCTAATCCTTCTTACTTAGATCTAAAGAATGATGATATGGCTATGACAGTAACAAGTAATGGTAATCATGGGTACAATGATTTTTCGGAGAACTTACAAGGAATTGGATTCCAATTCAAAGATGCAGTTGATATTTTATTCGAAGGTGGTTTCATGATGACCCAGAAAGGTAAAGTTTATGTTGCTGATGGCATAAGAAATCGCTCTAGTGTAAAAGACAAAGACCTATTCTCATTAGAAAAAATTAACAGAGAAGATCACGGGACTTTCACAGTAATTAACTCGAAATATACAGATAAAGTAGAAGGAGGTATAGGTAACTTTGATTCTCTAGCAATAGGCTTAGAGGTAAAACAAGAAGCATATCTATTCACAGATGATGGGTTGGAAAACAGTATATTATTAAGATATATAATACATAATAACTATTCTTACGATATGGATTCTATATATGCAGGACTCTTCTATGATTGGGATATCAGTGACGGGGGACAAAAAGACTTGATAAGGTTTGATACTACTGATATGACGGGTTATGCAGAGGTAGTAGAAGGAGAAGGAACACCTGTAATTGGTGTTCATTTACATTCGAAATTACCTTTTAATTGTTACGCTATAGATAATGCTGCATTCCAAGAGGAAATGGGTATATACGATGGTTTTTCAGAAGCCGAAAAACAAATGACTTTGTCCTCTGGTATTGCCAGGTTAAGCAGTCGTCCTAATAAGGATGGGTCAATGGTTATATCGGCTGGACCTTTATTTATACCTGCTGGCAAAAAGGTAGAGATATTGTTTAGTATTAATGCGAATTATAATGAAGTAGATATTCGTGAGAGTATTAGGAAATTGGACGAGAAGTTAAAATCTTTTGACTTACAATCTAAAGTAGTAACTAAAAAAACACTCAACATAGAAAAGCTATATCCTAGTCCAGTAGCAAGTAATAAAACTGTGGAAGCGTATATAAACTCTCAAGCAGTAACAGAAGTAGATATGAAAATATTTGATTACCGAGGGAGAGTTGTTATTGACTTAGGTACGAAAAGACTAATGACTGGGTATAATCCTATTGAGTTCAGCACTTCAGGAATATCACAAGGTGCATATTATTTTGGAGTTGTGAAAGATGGTGAATTATTTACCTATCCTTTTACTGTCATCAATGAGTAATACTTTGTTGGTCAATGATTTTATCAATTTTTCGAAATCGTCTTTATAGTCATCTTCTAGTCGAGCGACTTCAGAGCGTACTATACTTAGATTTCCGTCTTTTAATTCAGTCAGTACTATTTTAACCTCAGCGTGGCTTTTTACTCTTTTGATAGAGCCAAATATAAAATTCTCAACCGCAAAAGTATTCAATATCTTTAGTTCGGTATTGCTAGGTGGTGTGAAATTTTCCATAAGATATAAGTTAAAAGCGGCGTACATAGAGTCTCTTGAGTTCAAATCATAAACCGCGAAATCTTCTGATACTTTTGCAGCTTGATATATTGTTTCGGAAGCAAAGTATGACATTACTGACTTATTGTTGAATATCTTCCAAATCAAAGGTGATCCACCATCATCAAACATAAACCCACCTACTACAAGTGATTTTACTGGCTTTGTTCTATATTCTAATGGTTGATAATTATATAATGTGCTGTCATAAGTAGCATTCATCAATGCTCTTTGTAACGCTGTAAGCATTGCTATATCATATATCTTGTTACCATCTTTTTCATATCTAAGCTCAGCATAACCATATCCATTTTTTTCGATTTTAGTTTTCGAATCAACTATAGTGATATTTGCTCTAAGCATACATTGGAATACATCTATTGATGAAGATAGAAAGTATTCTACACCTAATGCTCTTGCTACAGAGTCCGTATTGATTTTATCAGATGCACTGGTTGCTAATTGTCTTCTAATAGAATCTGATACACTTATGTAACTATTTGTCATATCTACTGATAATTTGGTAGCCGTATAGATTTTGTGCAGACTTATAGAGTCAGCACCTGTACCTTGAGCTACATTGCTAATAAGTACCTTAGAGGGATTAGCTTGTACTGATACTGCTAATAATAAGAGTATTAGAATAATTTTTTTCATTTGCTTAAACACGTCATTTTGAATTTTGTATAACTATAAGTGTTCACAACATCGTTATGAGTTAACCAGCCTTTTCTTGCCATTCGAACACCATACATTACGTGTTTTAAACCACGTAAGTTATGCGCATCTGGGTTTATTGCTATTTTCACGCCTTTTTGTTTTGCATAACCTAGTAATCGCCAATCCAGATCTAATCTATGCGGATTAGCATTTATTTCTATTATCGTCTTGTATTCGGCAGCAGCATCAATTACAGCATGTTGGTCAATCTCATAGCCTTTCCTTTTGAGTAATAATCTACCGGTTGGATGTCCTAATATAGTAGTGTAAGGGCTCATCACCGCTCGTATTACTCTGTCAGTCATGTCAGATTTACTCATTGTAAAATTAGAATGTACAGACGCTACTACTAGGTCAAATTTCTGTAATATTTCTTCATCATAATCTAAGCTACCATCGTTCAAAATATCAGATTCAATGCCTTTTAATATTTTTATGCCTAGATCACGGCTATTTAGCTCGTCTATCTCTCTGTGCTGTGCTAATACCCGCTCTTCTGATAATCCATTAGCATAGACTGCTGTCTTACTATGATCACATATTGCAAAATAAGAATAACCTAGTCTTTTCGATTCGAGAGCCATTTCTTCTATGCTATTCAACCCATCGCTCCAAGTGCTATGACAGTGTAACATACCTTTCATGTCTTTATCATGGATAAGTTCGGGTAACCCACTAATAGTAGCATATTGTGCTGCTTGACCATCTTCTCTATTCTCAGGTTCTACATATTGCATTGTCATATGTTTGTATAATAGTTGCTCAGAGCTAATTTGTAACCTCTCCTCACCATCGTACATATAATTATCTTGTAATCGAAAGCTATTCTTAGCGAGTGCATTGAATGCATCTAGATATTGTTCGGATGAACTAAGATTATGCGAGATAATACCAAAACTATCATCATCTGCTAAATGGATAGTCACAGGTATATTTTCATATGTGAATGAAAAAGTAGAGATGGAGTCAGTGATTCTGAACTCTTTCTCGAGAGATATTCTGAGTAATTCGATATTACTTGGTATAACTACAAAATCAATATGCTCAATTATTTCTAACCATCTGCGTAGTTGTCCTGCTGAACTAGCTTTTTTAACGGCTCCAGTTTCTTTTAGGAACTCAAGTATTCTTTTGCCTGCTTTGTAAGCAGTATCAAGTCTAAACTTATTTTCGTATTGTTTATTTTCGTTTATAGATTCAATAACTTGCTGAGCAGATTTTGCACCAAATCCTTTTAAAGACTCTAACTTGCCATTTCGAGCCATTTCTTCTAGCTCATCAACTGACCTGACATTATGTTTTTCAACCAATGCTTTAGCTTTTTTTGCACCAACTCCTTTTATCTTGCTAATAGCTATCATTTCTGGAGGGATTTCAGCTTTTAATTTTTCATAATAGTCCATTTTCCCAGTTTCTATGTACTGTGTTAACTTTTCTTGTAGGGCAGGACCAATCCCATTTATTTCTCTAAGTGTACCTTCTCTTACGTGTCTTTCTATATCTATATTACCGTCCGAGATAAGTGAAGCAGCATTGGAGTAGGCTCTTGTTTTAAAGTGGTTCTCACCTTTCAACTCCAATAATTCTGCTATCTCCTTTAGTATTAATGTTATTTCGTTTCTCATAGAGATTCTTTCTGTTTTGTGAGTTCTATTCTACAACTATGTATATTCTTCAAATGAGTTATTATTAATATAATAGAGCCAATATGAAGTAATATGAATAGATACGGATTGTCGTGCAGTAGGACACCTAATATGAAAAATGCCCATCCCACTCCGAAAGCTATTTTGACTTTAGCATTAGTAGTTTTGCGTGCTGATAAATAAGCCGCTACTAGCGCTACACCAGCAAAAATATAATCTATAATAGGCATCTCGTGATTGACAAGATGTAGTGTATCTGCTGATACAGTGAAGAGTATAGGCAATGCTAGACAATGTATCAGACATAGAATAGATGCTGTAATACCAATTTTGTCGCTTGTAGTAGGTTCCAAATTACTCTGCTATTTAGGTTAAATATGACTTACAATCTAAGTAAGACGGAGAAGAATTAAAAATCTGATATGAAGGATTAAAATATTTCTATTAAAATTGTAACTTTTTTAATCAACACTTGTTATTGAAGTATAGATGGTCAGTTCACCCCTTCTTGATAATATCAACCATATTATAAAATATGAACTGACAAATTTAATTACATATTTTAAAACTATCTCTAGACTAAGTGCTTATGAAAAGTAACTACCCTTTATAATAAATTGATTTACGAATATTAGTGCATCTTAAATTAAAATAGATTTAGATGCTTGATATTTACATTTGATAAATTAAGGGGCTTGAGATGAGAGACTTAACACACCAAAGACTTCTAGATTCTACTAGAAAGTTAATCTGGAAACAAGGCGTAAACAAAACCAATGTTAACCAGATATGCGAACATGCCGGATTAAGCAAGATGACATTCTACCGTGCTTACGAGAACAAATACGATATAATCAAAGTAATATTAGACGAATACTATGAGAAAATGGACTATGATTATAGTCAAATATTTTCTAAAAATATTCCATTTATAGAAAAGGTCATGGAACTAATCTACTACAATATGGAATCTATAAAAGAGATTAGCAAAGAGCTTATTTGTGATATAGTCAAACAAGTTGATCCTCGTTTGAAAGATTATATGCGTAGTAAAATAGAATATCACAGAGATTTATCTATTAAGTATATAATTATAGAGCAGAAAAAAGGTAATTTCAGAGATGATTTGAAATTGGAATTCATATCTTTCTTTCTAGTTCATATAAATGAATTGGTACTCGAAGAAAGATTGGCTTCTGTATATGAATCTACAGATGAATTGGCAAATCAAATAACAAAAATGTTCTATTTTGGATTGCTAAGACGAAACTAATATCGATTTTTTTATTGTTTGAATATTTCAGAATTATGGATTATTCTGAAATATTACTTGTGGTTGATTATATTCTTTTTGTGGTAATCTAATTAGAATTTCACTTCTTTCTACAACAGTTATAAAGGATTTAATAATTATTTTAATTATTAATGTAACTTTTCAGTAATATGCTTGTTATTAAAGTATAGGAATGGTTCATAAAAACCCCATTGTTACTAATATCAGTATAAACGTCAAGTTTCTTAACTGTTATAAATTTTGAAAAGTCGAATTTGAATTGTAGATTAACAATTAATGAAAATAAAAAATTAAATAAATTAGGTTTTGCCTACGAAAAGTAATTATACCCTTTTAAATGAATAGATAAAATAAAGAAGTATTAACTGAAATGTAGATTTTCAGAAAGTGGTATTTCTATCTTAAATTATATAAGGGGCATATAATGAAAGAAGCTACACACCAAAAATTGCTTGATGCTACCAGAAAACTAATCTGGAAACAAGGAATTAATAAAACTACTGTCGATCATATCTGCGAAGAAGCTGGTCTCAGTAAAATGACATTCTACCGCGCTTACGAGAACAAATTTGATATAGTCAAAGAAATCCTAGATGAAAACTACGCTAATGTAGCTGTTGCTTATGAGGAGATTTTCACTAAGAATATTCCTTTTATTGAAAAAATGATGGAACTCATTTATTTTAATATGGAATCCGTGAAGGAAATCAGCCCCGACCTAATTCGCGACATAATCAAACAAGATAACCCTCAAATGAAAGATTATATGAGAGAAAAAGTCGAGTTTCACAGAGACCTCTCACTAAAATATATAATTATAGAGCAGAAAAAAGGTAATTTCAGAGATGATGTAAAAATAGAATTTATTTCCTTTTTCTTAGAGCATATCAATGAGTTGATGCTTGACGAAAGACTTAATAATATATATGAATCTACAGATGAGTTAGTCAATCAATTAACTAAAATGTTCTACTTTGGTATATTACGTAGAAACTAAAAGTTCTCTAAAATCTCTAATCTTTTTTTCTTTGTCAAAGAGTTAAATACTAACTCGTAAGAATGGTCTATTAGTTCTATTAATTTAGAATAATCAATTTCTTCTATTATTATAGTGTTCCAATGTTTTTTGTTCATATGATAACCAGGAACAATAATGTCAGGATAATTTTCTCTAAGCTCTATTGCTTTCTCAGGGTCGCATTTTAGGTTTACTTTAGTTGGTTTCGATTCTATATTCGTAAGTGCAAATATTTTATCACCTAATTTGAAAGCCAAGGTTGTATCGTCGAAAGGAGTGTCTTCCGAGACATAGTTTTTAGATAAGCAATATGATCGAAGTTCTTCTATATTCATTTACATATCTATATTATATTTTTTGTAAAGCTTCATCTCGTTGAGTTCTAAAGCAACTAGGTTTCCTTGCTTTTCTTTGACCTTAGAGTAGACACAACCGCCATCTAACATAATCAAATCTTCGCTAAGAGTTCGTTTTATTCTTTTGAATTTCACAGGTGTGTGACCTACTATTAAGCGTTTACCGTTAGTTTTAGATTTGTCAATATGCTGATTTCTAGTCCATAGCATTGATTTTTTATCTAGTAAAGGTTGGGAAGCATTAAAATTGAGTCCTCCATGAACTAATATAAACTCATCTAACTCAATGTAATATTCTAAGTTAGTAAAAAATTTTATATACTTCTTTTTTATATCTTTGGCTTTGTAAACATTGAAACTCCTAAGACATTCGGAGCCTCCATTCCAAAGCCATTTATAGTGCTGTTTATCAGAAAGAAGCGAATCTAACAACATTCTTTCGTGATTACCCATCAAGCAACGAACATTAAAACCTTCATTTATTAATGACATAATGTATTTGACTACGCTCTTGGAATCGGGCCCTTTGCCAATATAGTCCCCCAGAAAGTAGATAGTGTCAGATTTACTAGGCATTAATTCTTCTTCGATGAGGGCTACCAAAGTTTTGTAGCACCCATGTATATCACCTATTATGAACTGCTTCGGCATAAATGTATTCTGATAAATTTATATCGTTTACAAAAGTTAAGTTAATACATTTTTCAATTATTCTAACTATATTTAAAATTAAAATGTGAATTTGTATGTCTATCGAAGTTATAAAGTAATAGTTTTTACTTTATATTTCTTAAATTTGTAGAATTATATAAATCAGATTTTGGCTTAATGAACAAAGAGATATACGAAAAATACGAACCAGTGATTGGATTAGAGATTCACGCTCAGTTACTGACAGAATCTAAAGCATTTAGCTCGAGTTCGACAAAATTCGGTGCTTCACCTAATACAAATACGGACCCAGTTACATTAGCTCACCCTGGTACGCTACCTGTTCTAAATAGGAAAGTAGTAGATTACTCTATAATGATGGGACTAGCGACTAATTGTAAGATTAGAGAGAGAAACCTTTTCGCCCGTAAAAATTATTTCTATCAGGATTTGCCTAAAGGTTACCAAATATCACAGGATAATACTCCTATTTGTTATGATGGTTACCTTGTTATAGAATTAGATGATGTTAATACTAAGCATATTGGAATTACTCGTATCCATATGGAGGAAGATTCGGGGAAATCTATACATGATCTAGATATAGATACATTGGTTGATTTCAATAGAGCGGGAGTTGCTCTTATCGAGATTGTTAGTGAGCCTGATATACGGTCATCTGGAGAGGCATATTTGTATCTAACCCAACTAAAGCAGATACTCGTATATCTTGGTATCAACACAGGTAATATGGAAGAAGGCGCTCTAAGAGTAGACGCTAATATTTCTGTAAGACCCAAAGGTGCTGATAAATTTGGAACAAGGACAGAAGTAAAAAATCTTAATAGCTTTAGAAACGTAGAAAAAGCAATCGATTATGAGATAAAGCGTCAGATTGAATTGATAGAAAATGGCTGTGAAGTTAGACAAGTGACTATGCAATGGGATGGTAATGCAAACCAGACTAAGGAAATGCGTACTAAAGAAATGTCACATGACTATAGATATTTCCCTGAGCCAGATCTTCCACCTCTTATTGTTAACGAAGATTGGATCGAAAAGGTAAGGGCTACAATGCCTGAGTTACCTATAGCTAGAAAGAATAGATTTATAGAGCAGTACGAAATACCTAGTTATGACGCTGGAGTATTAGTTGCCGAAAAAGAAATAGCTGACTTTTACGAAGAGGCCATAGGTAAACTAGAAAATAAAAATACTGGCAACAATAAATTAGTTAGTAACTGGGTGATGACAGAGATAATGAGAATGATACAAGATAGGGACACTCAAATATCAGATTTGAAAGTTAAACCTTATCATATAGCTGAAATTGTCGATTTGGTATCATCAGGTACTATCTCTAATACAATAGCTAAAGATATATTCGTGGATGTAGAAGAAGGTAAATCACCAAAAGAAATAGTTGAAGAAAAAGGGTTGAAACAAGTCTCGGACACTTCATTTATAGACGATTTGGTCAAAGGGGTGATAGAAGCAAACCCAGAATCGGTTGAAAAATTTAGATCAGGTAACGCCAAAGTAAAAGGATTCTTCGTAGGTCAAGTAATGAAAGAATCTAAAGGTAAGGCAAATCCACAAATTGTTTCGGACTTAGTAGATAAATATCTACAAGATGCTTAATTTAGAAATTAGATAAAAAAATAAAATATAAAAATTTGAAATTTGGAGTTAGTTATGGCTAAAACGGCAGCTAAAAGCAAAGCAAAATCAACAAGTAAAGCAAAGAAAACTACAAGTGTAGCGAAAGCTAATAATAGTACTACTAAAAGTACTGCTACACCTAAAACTACTAAGAAAGTTGCCCCTAAAAAAGTAGCTACTACTACTAAAAAATCTGCCGCAAAGCCGGTTGCAAAAAAGACTACTAATAAATCAAAGGCAACAAAAGCCATTAACAAAGAAGCTACTAGCAAAGCTAAAGTTTCTAAATCATCTTCAACTAAGAAATACAAGATGAAATTTGGTGGCAATGATGTAAATGTTGTTTTACATTCGAAGTTTGATTTTACAGGTTATAAGAAAGAAGATGTTATAGATTGGTACAAATTGCAACTATTAGGTCGTAAACTCGATGATAAAGCTGCTCTTTATTTGAAAATGGCCAAAGGATGGTCATATCATGCTCCTTTTGCGGGTCACGATGGTATTCAATTGGCATTAGGACAGATCTTCAGAGCTAGCAAAGATTATTTATTCCCTTACTATCGTGATTTTATGACATCACTTTCTGCTGGAATGACACCAGTAGAAATAATACTCAATGGACTTTCCAAAGATACAGATGTAGCTGGTGGAGGACGTCATATGTCCAATCACTTTGCTAAACCAGAGATTAATATTCAGAACGTTTCATCTTGTACTGGTAATCACTCACAGCACGCAGCTGGTTTGGGTAGAGCTATCAAAAAATACAAAGGTGATGAAGTTGTATTCTATTCTGGTGGAGAGTCAGCTTGTGCTGAAGGCTATTTTTACGAAGCTGTAGCTAGTGCTGATTTTGATAGAGCTCCGGTAGTATTTGTTATACAAAACAATAAATTTGGAATTTCTGTACCGCTTCAAGAAGTTTCATCTAATATGGTAGTATCAGATAATTTCAAAGGGTTTCCTAACACGAAAATTATAGAGTGCGATGGTAGAGATGCTTTTGATTCTCATAGAGCACTTAAAGAAGCTGTTAAATATGCTAAGAGTGGAAAAGGACCAGCGATAGTTCACGCTGAATGTGATAGAATTGGTTCTCACTCAAACTCAGATAAACAAGATAATTACCGTCCAAGTAAAGAAATACAAGACGTTATGGATCGCGATCCACTAATGCAATTTAGATATAGGCTAATACAAGAAAAATACCTAACACAAAAGCAATTAGAAGAAATAGAAGATGGTATAAAGCAGAAAATATTTGATGCTGCTGATGAAGCTGAAGCTGCACCGAATGCAGATGGTAAGAGCTGGCCTAATTTCATTTTCCCAGAAGCTTTTGCTGGTCCTGATGCTGATACTGAGTATCCTTTGAATCCGGACAACGAAGTAGTTAACTACATAGAGGGTATCAATAGAGCACTCAAAGAGGAATTCAGAGCTAATCCTAACACATTTATGTGGGGTCAAGATATAGGAAAAGGTGGTGTATTCAACGTAGTGAAAGGTATGCCAGAGGAGTTCGGAAAAGATAGAGTGTTTAATGCACCAATAGCTGAAGATAACATAGTTGGTACAGCAAATGGTTTCTCACGTTACAGAGATGACATCAGATTAGTTATAGAAGGAGCAGAATTTGCTGACTATTTCTGGCCTGCAATGGAGCAATTAATAGAACTAACACACGAATATTGGAGAACTAGAGGGCAATTCAGTCCGAATGTAACACTAAGGTTAGCAAGTGGTGGATATATCCAAGGTGGCCTATATCACTCACAAAATTTAGAAGCTGTATTTACATCTATACCTGGTATCCGAGTTGTTCAGCCAGCCTTTGCTGACGACGCAATTGGGCTATTGAGAAACTGTATTCGTTCTAAAGGACCTACTATGTTTTTGGAACCTAAGTTCTTGTACAATTTCAAGGCAGCAGCCGGTCCAGTAAGTGATGAAGATTGGGTGATACCATTTGGTAAAGGTAAGATTAGAAGAGAAGGTACGGATATAACTGTTGCTACTTATGGGACAGGAGTCCACATGAGCTTGTTTGCCGCTGAGAAATTGGCGGATCAAGGGGTTTCAGTAGAAGTAATAGATTTGCGTTCACTTATACCTTGGGATAAAGACATAATAATCGAATCAGTTAAGAAGACAAATAGATTGGTAGTAGTACACGAAGACACCCTGACAGGTGGATTTGGTGGTGAAATAGCATCTACTATTAGTCAAGCGGCGTTCAACTATCTAGATGCACCAGTTATGAGACTAGGATCAGAAGATTGTCCAGTAGGATTTGCGAAAAGCTACGAAGATGAAGTTTTGATAAACGTAGATAAGGTAAAAGCTAAAATAGAAGAATGCTTAAACTTTTAGATAACTGTGTAAAACATTACAAGTTATTTGTGTGGAATTAATCTGACACTGTAATATCAAAATTACACACAGACTAAATAAATAAGAAAAAAGATAACACCCGAATATTCATTAATTGGATATTCGGGTTTGTTGTTATATATTTGTATGCTAGGTACAATAGAAAGTGTGCATAATTATTTAATTGTGCTAGTTGTATTTTTATTTTAAATAAGTAATTGAATATAAAAGGATTATAAAATGTCCCATTCGGAAGAACAAGAAGAATTGAAAATCGGAAGTAAACTTTCTGAGAATTTAGTTGATGAAGAATCAGCTGCAAAGCTCAAAAAGAACGGAACGATATTCGGAATAATCATCGTAATTGTATTGGCTGCAGTGGGTTACTATTATTACTCAGCTAGTCAATCAGAAAAAGCTACTCAAGAAGCAGCTATGGCTTTATCTAAAATATTACCTGAGTATGATGCTGGTAACTACGCTGTTGCATTGGATGGCGGCACCACATCTATAGGTATAGATGCTATGGGATTAGTGGAGATTGCGAAAAAGTATGATGGAACAAATGAGGGTAAATTAGCTGCTTTGTACGCAGGTAATGCCTATATAAATTCTAATCAGTTTGTAGAAGCGAGAAACTACTTTGATAAAGCAACTAACAGTAACGCGGAAGTAGTACAGTCAGGGGCATACGCTGGTTTGGCTCTATGCGATGAAGAAGAAGGAAAGCTAGAAAGTGCGGCTGAGAATTACAAGTTAGCAGCTGAGAAATTGAGTGAAGATGTACTAAAATCTAAATACTTATATTTCGCAGCATTGAATTTTGAGCAAGCAGGTAAAAAAGATGATGCAAAAAATATATATCAATTAGTAGTAGAGTTAAGCGAGAATTCGGAGTTTGGAAATAAATCTAAAGTCAGATTATCAATGCTTGGCACAAAAATTGATTAACATTCAATTGCTTAATAGCATTTGAATTAAACTAAACACTATAATAATGAAACTAAAAGTTAATTTTTTAATAATAATTTGTTTATTGGAGGTATTATGCAACGATTAATTCGTCTTTGCGTACTCATGGCCTTCGCATTTATCCTGTCTTCAAGTTCAGGATATGCGCAGAAGACCGTTAAAATATCCGGAAGGATAGCTCCAGGTGATGTAAGAGTCTTTGTAAAGGATTCCATATATACTGTCGAAAGAGAGTATGTGGTTGGTGGTACATTGATAATTGAGCCTGGTACAACTGTCTATTTTCACCCTAATGGGAGATTAATAGATTCGACTGGTGGTAGAATCATCGCTGATGGTTTTGCTGAAGCTACTTATACTAGTAATCCACATGGTATTGATCCATTGGGTATTGCTGGTTCTTCTCAAAACCCGCACAGCTGGACTGGTTATGCGGACATTAATTATTTCTTATTTGATGGTAATAATTCACCATCTCCTGATGTAATTCGTACTATCGATGTTACAACTGTAAGAGATAAGTCAGTACACCCTAACAAGTATAACTACTTGTTTAACGTTGTATTAAATAGAACAACTCGTCAAATTACTGAGTTGAATCCATTAAACGCAGCTGCAGTTATAGCTAATCCAAATTTGGATATTATAACTTTTGAAGAAGCGATTATGTTTGTAGCTGGTAGATTAAACCAAGATCCAAACAATGATGTTAACTTAAATGTTAAGCCATGGTCAAGAATTGGTGGTAGATCAGTTAACGTTGTAAAAGATAAAATTAGATTTGTTGGTCAACCAATAAATAACGTTTCTGTAGAATGGGGACATATTATTGTTCTTCCTGGTGCTAGATCAGCTTTCTTTAGAAATGCAACTTTCGAGAACTTTAAGAAAGATACTACTGTAGATGGCGACCCTATCTACAATCAAAGTGGTGCTAACTCTGCTTGGGCAGCTGTTAATAATAAAATTAACAAGTTGACTAACGGTAGTGGTGGTGCGATAACTACTTTCTCTTCTAGAACTTGGTTATTGAATGTTGAATTCAGTGGCAACTCTTCTAGATTTAGAGGTGGTGCATTACAATTACTACAAGCTCCATCTGAAATTCCTACTACTATAGATAGAACTCAGATTAACAATGTAGTTGGTACTTATGCTTCTAATAAGAACCCTAATATTACTGACAGAGATGGTAGCCCATCAACTGTAATAGTACAAAACCCTATCCCTGCAATTGACTTAATTGACGAAGCTGGTGCTGAACCACTTTCTGACTTTGCAAGAATGGGACATGATGACGGTCGTTTAGCATTATACTTAGGTAGAATGAGAAACTTGACTTTCACAAATAACAAAGTTCAATTAGCAAATTATGGTCAAACTACTGTAGGTAATCCTCCAGTTAAGATCGTATCTGACTTATTAAACGAACCTGCTATGTATCCACAGATTTATGGTAACACTGCTTTTGGTGGTGCTGTATATATGTCTGGTACTGAAGGTCAAGAAAATAGAAAAATTGATGTAGGTTTTGGTGTTAACAATAGTATCATGGTTAATGGTACTGAAGTTGATTTCGATACTCCTGATACTTTCGTTGCTACTGGTAACGAAGCTAATAACTACCAAGCAAATGGTAGTTCATCTGGTTCTCGTGGTGGTGCTATTTACGCTGGTAGATATACTTCATTACAAGTAGCTGGTCACTTTGAAGGTAACAAAACTGCTGCTAAATATCTAACTGATGAAACAGTTGGTTCTGTAGCTGGTCTTTACTCAATGGGTGGTGCTATCTATGTAGAGAACTCTTTGAATAGATTATTTGTAAAAGGTGGTCCTGCAAGAGAAAGTGATGGTAACCCAACTAGATTTGAAGGTAACACTTCAGGTGCTGGTGGTGCTATCTATGTAGATGGTAACTCTAATCCAGAACTAACTACTATAATTGGTGGTTCTGATGAATTATTGTTAACTAGAGATTATGGATTTGATATTCAATTCAATAATAACTCAGCTATTTCTTGGGGTGGTGCAATCTACTCTAAGAGACAAGGTTCTATAACTGGTGCTGGTGGTATTAATGTAAATGAATTAATCGGTTATGGTGGTAAATTCCCAATCAGATTTGAAGGCAATACTGCTGGATATGCTGGTGGTGCGGTTCACTTCCAAATTCCTATAGCTGACAATCCTCCTTATTACCAAAGAGCTATTCAATTATCTAGAGCATTGTTCTTGAACAATACTGTAGGTATGAATGTAGCTGATAAGAATCTTGGTCAATTAAGAGGTGGTGGAGCTATCTATTCTGCTGGTGGCGATCTTAACTTAGTTAAAGGTGTTGAGTTTAACGGTAATACTGTTTACAATGGTAACGGTGGTGCGGTTTCAATGATTGAACCTTTTAACTTAAATAGAAGATATTTCACTTCTGATGCAGATAATATTACTTATGATTCTAGAGATATTGCAGTTGGCATGTCTTCAAGAGATGACGTATTTACTTATGGTAATGTAAGTTTCCCTCCTGACGCAAGAATGTTGACTCAATTTAAAGGTAACCAAGCTATTTACGAAAATAGAGCATCTGGTCAAATGGGTTCTGGTTCTACACAATTCGCTGAAGGCGTATTTAGATCAAGATCACAATTACTAGCTACTTATTTCACAACTGCTCAAACAGGTTATGCTGTTGGGTTGTTTGGTACTATCGTTAAATTTAAAAATGGTGGTGACACTTGGGAATATCCAGCGTCAAACACTAATCACAGATTAACTGACGTTGAATTCGTTAATGCTAGCACTGGTTATATCGTTGGTGCTCAAGGTATCATGAAGAAAACTACTGATGCTGGTAGCACTTGGTTCAACATCAATACTAACACTTTAAATCAATTTAATGATTTCTATTCTATAGGTCAAAATGATTTATATGCAGTTACAAACAATGGTTTAATCTACGAATCTCATGATGCTGGTGCAACATGGAATACTATGCAACCACAACAACAAAACCTTAACGGTGTTTATTATGGTAGCTTGAATAATGGTTTCGTAGTTGGAGACGATAGACTAATCCTACGTACTACTGATGGTGGTACAGTATGGGAAGAAGTTGTTCCTCCAATACCTAATTATGACTTAACAAAAATATTCTTTACTAGTGTAAGTAAAGGTTTCATCATTGGTGAAAAAGGTACTTTATTAGCTACTACTGATGGTGGTGATTCTTGGCACACAGTTCCAACTGGAACAGCTGCTAATTTGACTGACATCATTTTCACATCTTCAACTAAAGGTTTCATTACTACAGTTTATGGCGATATGTTAGCTACAACTGATGGTGGTGCTACTTGGACATTGATGGAAGATTTGACAAGATTTGGATTACAAGGTATTCACTTTGCTTCTAATTCAGTAGGATATGCTGTAGGTGACTATGGTACTTTATTGAAAACTGAAGATGGTGGTGCTACTTGGAATGAAACAAACCCTGCTAACGCTGGTCACTATGATGTAGCAAGAATGCACCCAGGTACTAACTTACCAGAAAATGGTGTTGGTCTTGGTGGTGCGATTTACATCTTAGACAATGCTGATGTTAACCAATTAAACAGAACTGATTCAGTTTCTTTCAACCGTGTTAGAATATTAGACAACACTGCTTATACTGGTGCTGCTATTTACTCTGACAACTTTGATTTGAAATTAATCTTTGGTAGATCACTTATTTCTGCTAACACTGCTTTATCTGATATTGGAGTTGAACAAAATACTATTTCTGGCCCTATCGTATTAGATGGTAACAATGGTATTACTTCAAATGAAGCTTCTTCTGATTTAGCAAGTGCAGTTATTTATGGTGAGATGCAAGGTCCATTGCCAGTAGGTACTGGTCCAGTTGCAGGTAACTCTGTATATGGTAACAATGCTAGATTTATCGTTCGTTTACCTGATGCTCCAAACACTAAAGGTGTTTTAGCTGGTAATTTAGGCTTAGGTCTAGGTGGTACTAACCCACTTAACGGTAACTTCTGGGGTAGAACTCAAGCAAACGTAACTGTTGATGTAATTAATGACTTAGGTTATCCATTAGCATTGAATGAAACATTCTTTATTGCTGGTGATAGTACATCTCCATTACCGTTTGTTAGAAACTCTGCTAACCCATTAGAGCAAGGTCCATTCGAATCTATATTCGATGAATATACTTATACTCCTATATTATTAGAGAATGCTGCTGGTGATGAAAATACACCTGCTGCGACTAGTATCAATGAAAAAGTATTGATGTCTGGTAAAATCTATGACTTATATGATAAAGGAACTGATATTAAAACTGCTGATTACTCTAAGAGAATCATGTCTCCAATCGAAGACTTTGCAGTAGGTATACCTTACACAACTAGAAGATTTGTAGCTCCGGCTAAACCTTCTGATGGAAAATATGTAAGAAGAACTACTAGAGATCCTTATTGTGTTGGATTGTTAGATGATAATGGTAATTTGAAATTCCCTTATATCACTGCTCTTCAATCTGAGTTTATGCCTGATAACGATGGTAATTTCTACCATCCAATCGGATATCCATTATACTTAGAATCACATGCAGATTATGATGGTTTTGCTGAAAGAAGCAACCATATACCTGAAACTACAAACGAAACAGTATTCTTCGTTATTAACGAAACTACTGGTGATTTCATCAGAACTAACTTACAACAAGTTTCTGAAACTGCTCCTTATAGAGAAGTATTCAGATCTAGAGTTGAGTTTGTTCCTGATTCAACTAACAGAAATCCAAATACACTTTACAGAAGAACTTCTGAAGGTCTATTTAACTTTGGTGCTGGATTTAGTTTATTAGCTAAATTAGAAGATAATGCTTACAATGAAGCTGGTGCAACTGTACCAGGTAGAAAATATGAAGCAGATTTCAGACAATTAGGTAAAGTTTCTGATTTATTCAGCAACAGACCAGCTATAAATGATCCTTCTAATATTACTGAAGATATCGTTACTTATTTTGCTGGTGAGAGATATGAAGCTCTTCCTGTAGATACTGGTGACGTGATCAGAGTTATTTCAAGACAAGTTCTTTGGAAAGAAGGTGTAATTGCTGCTTATGACGATGGTATGGAATTCAAGATAGTAAGATCAACTCTTCCTCCTGAATTTACTGGTAACATTGTTGCATTACAAAATGATACAATTATGAAATTAGTTCCATCATTAGATCCTATTAAGAGAGCTAATAACCAAATGGATACTATTTACATTGATGATTTCACAAATAGAATATTCGTTACTGAAGATAGATCTTACCCAGGTAATTACCCAGATGGTAGAGACAGTATCTTGGCTATCACAGCTGTAGATTCAAATAACTACTACGATCCACGTGCATTAGCTGATGGTGATAACTATACTTATTTAACTTATACTTGGGATGTTCCTAGCAACTCTGGTTTAGCTAACTGGTTACAAGCAGATACTATTTACTCTAGTAACTCTAATAATATTAAAGATAAAGCTAACGGTTATGTTGTACTAAAAGGTCATCCGGTTAACCCTTATGTAGTACCTGGTGGTGAAAAAGTTGCGGTTTCTGCTGCTAACTATCCTCCTCACTATAGAACTTTAGATTCAATGGTTGCTTCTGGGTTATTTACACAAGAACAAATTGACAAGTTCATCGAAACTTATGGTCCTTACTTCAATGCTGGATCTTATGATGTAGATAGAGCTAGATACTTACAACAAGATACTATCAATGTTGGTGGTGCTAATGGTTGGAAAACTGAATACGAATTTGAATTATTCGTTGTTGATCAACCACCTGTATACTTAGATGAGAATTATACTGCAGAAACTCTATTTAGATATGAGTCTGATGGTGTAACTATCAAAGATACAATCGCTAAATACGAACCATCTGTTTTAACTTGTGGTAAGACAAATGAAAATACACCTAGATTGAAAGCAAACGTAACTGATAAACTTAGATTCCAAATAGACATCAATACTGATGACGAAATTGAAGATGCTTATGCAGCTTCAGAACATGGTTGGGATTTCAGATATGGTAGAACTGCTTATGGTTTCATGAACAAAATCATTTCTTCTGGCGATACAGTAGTTATTGATACTGTAACTATAACAAATGATCAAGGTGGTATAGATACATTTATAGATCAAGAAAGACCTATATGGATGTCAGATAAGTATATTTACAGATATGATGATGAAGCTACTAAAGATGATTTCGCAGCTGATTTCACAACTTCTGGTAAATTAAATATTAGAATTGATAGAGCTGAAGTTGAAACATTACTTGAGCCTTCAAACAGACAAAACGAAGAGTATAACACTGATACAGCATTTGTATTCGTAGTAAATGATGGTCATGGTGGAAGATTAGAGCAAAAACTAGAAGTTTTTGTGAACTTTGCTCCAACAATCACTACTACAAGTTTACCAAATGCAGTTGAAGGATTTGACTATAACGATCAATTACTAGATAGCTCAAGAGCAATCAAAGTTAAAGATCCTAACTTCCACCAAGAACATACTTACGAGTTAATCTATAGTGGTAGAGGTCCGATTGCAAAAGATCCTTGTTATGATGAAGCTGGTACTTGGGAAGAAACTTTCTACGGTGCAGATGGATACACTCCAGCATGGTTGAAAATTAATCCTGAAAGTGGTTTACTATATGGTACTCCAGAAGTAGGCGACGCTCTTAAAGATGAGAAAGTAATTGTATTGGTAACTGATGAAGATGGTCTTCCAGATCTTAGAATCTATGATTTAAGAGTTGAGCCATCTAATCAAGGTCCACAACTTGCTTTAGCTCCAGATGTAGATTGTATAGATCCTAATAGCTCTCTAAATACTGACAACTTCATTTATGTAGTTGACAAAGATTTCGAAAGAGATAATAGTGTTACTCCACAAGAAAAAGTTACTCTAGTAGTAGAGCAACCTGCAGCTGGTGTAGAACTAGATCAATACATACTAGATGGTGCTGTAATTGATAACGATTCAGTAAAAGTAAATCTAATATTTACTGCTGCTATCGCTAATGTACCAGTAGATGCTGACGGTAGAATTACTGTTCAAATCAAAGCTACTGATGCTGATGGCGAAACAACTATTATGCGATTTAGATTGAAACTATCTGATGCAACTAATTTCGTTGCACCTATCACAGTTACAAACTCTATTGGTTCATTCCAAGTTCTAGAATTTGGTGTTGCTAATGCGAATGTAAGTACTGGTGATGGTAGAGATGGTGATGATATTGGTAAGTTAGATCACAACTTCTGTGAGTATGAATTACCTCCTTATCCACAACAAGACGTATTCGATGCAAGATGGACATTGCCTACAATCAATGGTATCTTGAGAAGTATATATCCTACAAGTGGTAACAACAGTGATTTAATCTATGTTGCTCAAATACAAGCTGGTGGTGAAAGTGGTCAAACTGCTATTAACTATCCTGTAACAGTATCTTGGGATATTACAACTATTCCAGATGTAAATGATGCGACTAGAAACCCACAAGGTTCTACTTGGTATTTAAGAGATCCTATCTCTGATGGTTCTTACTTCCATATCAAGATGAATGATCCTTCTGTGAGATCTATATCTCCTACACATGCAACTTTTGATTTACAAGGTAACATAGCTACTTTGACAATCACTAATGCAACTATCAAAGCATTCGTTATCTATAACGATGTAATGAGTGATGTAGAAGACAATCAGATTACAACTACTAATTCTATTACTAGTGTATCACCTAACCCAGTAAATGGCGAAAGTGTTATCAAGTTTAACTTAAGCAAAGCATCTAATGTTGAGTTTGAGCTAATCGATGAAGTTGGTAAAGTAGTTGGTATAGTAGGAAGTGGTACTTTTGGTATGGGCGAAAACACTATCAAATGGAATTCTAGAACTGGATTTGGTTCTGAATTATCAAGTGGTGCTTATAGCATAAGAATGAACGCTGAAGGCAATTCTGACTTTATCAAAGTTATGATTGTAAAATAAGACAAAACTTGCGGTACCCTTGCAAAAGGGTACAACAATTATTAAAAAGAAAAATAATTTATAATATAATAGAGGTTTTATAATGAGATTTACAAAAAGCATAATAGCTGCGATGACAGTTGCTGTAATAGCACTATCTAGTAGCTTAACGCTAAAGTCTGATGTACCGGGTGAGTTCAAATCTCTGCATTTAGTACAAAAGAACTACGAACCAATCGTTGGTGGTACTGTACTTGATGCTGTAGATTTTATCAAACCACCTGCTATACAAGATGCGGATGACGGATATGCTAAAATTAGCATCGGATTCCCTTTTGAGTATAATGGTGAGGTATATACAGAATTATGGATCTGTGTAAATGGTTTTATCACATTTGACAGTCCTAACTTTTTGAAACAAGCAAACCCAACTGGTTTGTTTAAAGATTTGCCTTCTACGTATCAACAAAATGTTGTTGCTCCATTCTGGGGTGATCACGTTTATAGAACTGATATAGAAGCGTTACAATTGTACACACGTACTAGAATTATCTACAAGAGAGAGTCTGATAAATTGACAATCGAATGGAGAGATTTGAATATTAATGACAAAACTAAACCATCAAGTATTGCTGATTTCCAAGTAATTCTATATAAATCAGATGATCCTGCTACACCTCAAGGTGATATAGAATTTGCTTACGGTCAAATCGGTGGTAATACTTTGACTACAGAAACTGAAGTAATAACTAGAGGTGCTTCTGTAGGTATCAAAGGTGAATTTGATGACTTTATCAATGGTTTATGGCCTTGTACTGATGATCCTGCTGATAGCACTTTCTGTGTATTACCTCAGGCTACTGATAGTACTAATTTATCAAATGCATGGCAACCATCAGGTGCTTCTAACTATAGAATCCTTTTCACAGCTCAAAAAACATTGAATGTAGAAGAATTCTGGGGTGATGGAGACGTTGATTTCTCAAAAACACCTGCTGAAAGACACTTTGGTTTACCACAAAATAGATATGTTACTTTCAATGATGTTAGATTAATTCTAAGATCAATGGCTACTCAAGTGCCTTTAGACAGTGTTAGAAGAAGAGCTGCTTATCACGGTGACGTGAACCATAACGGTAGATATTTCTATAGAACTGTATCTCCAGGTGTAACTGAAAAAGTAGAAATTACTACTCGTAGTATGAACTACTTTGATGATTTACCTTCTGAAGTTACTTCATTGAAAAAAGTATTCTATCAAGTAAATGAGCATGATGCTGCAGTTATTATGACTTACTTAGCTGCTTCAGTTCCTGAGTTACCTTGGGTTCATGATACAACTGTATTTATTGGTAAGAAAGCTCAATTGACTGCTGATAATATTGTATTAGGCGAGAAAGTTATACATAATGGTGTAACGAGTATTCCAGTTTACATCAACAAAAATCATAATGGTCCATTATCATTCTCTTTTGATGTGAATGGAACAGTTGAAAATGTTGAATTGAACATAGATAATGAAATTAAATTAGCTAATAAATCTGCTAACGGTGTTTACTTTGCTAGTACAGGTGAATTTACTTCTTCTGAGCCAGTATTGTATGTTGACGTTACTAATTTAGATGGTAATTTACAATTGAACAATATTAGAGTAAATGACAATAATGTTGGTTCTATAGTAGAACAAACTGACGTTGTTAATGCTAGTCTTTCTTTATCTACTAATCCTTATGTAAGTGGTTTCACTTCTTACACAGTTGCAGTAGAAAACAGTGGACTTTATACACTTTCAGTATATGATGCTGTAGGTAATAAAGTAGCTACTGTCTTCAATGAAGAATTAAGAGCTGGTGAATCAATTCAAAGACCTTGGTCAGCGAATGATTTTTATGGTAACGAACTTAATTCAGGTGTTTACTTCTTGAAATTAGAAGGAAACAATGTAAATAAAGTTCAAAAAGTTATTATCAATAGATAATAATGAATTGTTCTAAGATATATTTGATTTTTGCTTTGGGGTTGCTTTTTATAGGCAACTCCATAGCTAAATCAAAAACTTATAACTTAGAGATACAAGACAAAAATGATATAGATCTTTGTGGTAAGGAATTTCAAAAAGATGTGATTATTGCTCCTTACATGGGCAATATATTAAAATCTGATTCATTGGTTGGATTCGAAATAGTTATAGAGTACAACCCCGATATAGTACAAATGAATCAACAATTATATACTAATACTATATCTCAGTTCTTTAAATTTAAAGATGCTACTTTTGACCGAGAACGCGGTGAAATTATAATGGAAGGTTTTGTTAGCTTCGATGCATTTCCTAATCCAGTAAGTGGTGATTTACCACTAGTTGCTTTCGCTGGTAAGTTTATAGGTGAATGTGAAGAAGAAGCTTACTTCAGAATCAAATACTTTTATCCTATTGACGGTTTCAAGGGAACAGTCGATACAATAAAAGATATTAGCATAAAAGGTAAAATAGCAGATAAACCAGAAAGGAAATTAGGTTATAAAATAAATAATAATTCTAATTCTATAAAGTATGATACTACTTTATCAGTAGACGTGAGTCTTGACTTAGGTATAATGGAATCTGTAGATTATTGGCAAACTCGCGTTACAATAGATAATGATAGTTTGAAGCTAAGTGAAGTAATTGGTACTGAATCAGTGATTGTTCAAAATGTAACAAATGAAGAACAAAACAGTTATTTGATAGACTTGAAAGTAATTAATAAAGATGATTTGAATTTTAATCTCAATTTCAATTCTATAAAAAAAGATTCTGCATTAGTTAAAATAAAGTTAGAGACAGTAGAAAGCACAGAATGTATTTGTGCAACTAATTTTCCAGAAAGTTCTTTTGAAATTAGAAATATAGAAACTAAAGATAGTGTGATATCTTCAGTTGAAACATACTATAATCTAGTGTATGATAACGGAATTATAATGTCTAAAGGCAACGAGCTAAATTTAGAAGTATATAATTACACTGGAATATTGATAGATAAGAGTACTTGTAATATTAATAAAGTATATGACACAAAGTTGTTAGAACAAGGTATATACTTCATTAAAGTTACAGATAGTAACAAAACAAAAATATTGAAAATAATAAATAATTAATTTTTTATAAATAATTTAAGGTGTCCTAATGTATAGAAATAATACAAAAGTGAAGGGCGTAAACAAACTAACTAGTCTAGCAATAGCAGCCCTGCTGTTTATTGTCGGGTTTGGTAATTCTTACGCTCTAAATCCAACCTACCCAAACTTACCAGTACTTTCTTTGACTGGTCAAGAGGGCTCGTACAACGATTTATGGTTCCCTAACGGTAGAATCATAATGCCAAGAAATACAGAATACGAACGTGAATTCGTAGTACCTGTGTTTATTGATAACAGATGGGCTGTAAATCCTAGCAGATATTCTGTTGATTTACCTATCACACCAATTAAAAGCTTTCAATTTAAGCTATTTTACGATTCTGCATCTGTAACTCCAGTTGGTGTTGAGACTACGCATCCTAAATACGCTCCAGGTTCTGCTAAATTAAAAGATCCATTAGCGAAAGGTTTCCAAATTAATTGGAGTGATGTAGTTGATAAGTCTTTCTACACACATATAAATACATCTCCAACTACTTCTAATAGAGGTCATGCAGTTGTAATTACAGCTAGTGGTAATAAACCATTACCTAACACTAGTTTGACATTCCAAGATTTTGATGTGTTATTGTATGTTAGATTTAAAGCAGTTCTTAAACAAAGTGAACCTGCTTCAAACTTAAACTTTACTTACTTCCACATCGGTCGTGATACAATCGTATATAATGATATGAATATATTACAACAAGCTCCGTTTGTAGAGTACAGAGATTATGATCCACAAGTAGCACAAGATTTCCCTAATCCACAAAGACCTAATTATAATTCAAATTTAGGTGCTTGGTTTACTGGTTTAGCTGGTATGGATAATAGAACTCAAAATGAACCACCAAACTTGATTCTTCCAGGCGGTATATGGTTCCAATATATGACTAATCAACCTAGATTAGGTTTCCAAATTAACAGACAAATTGGTCAACAACCTCCTATCAAATTAGTTGATGGACGTGATGATATGTATGAATTAGTTGATCCTATGACTGTAGATTTGAATCCAAATAGAAACCCTAATCCATTCCCTAGTACTGCTACAAGAACAGTAGAAGTATTAAACGTGGAAGCTGGTACTATCTTAAAAGATATCGAAGTAGTTTCTGACCAACCTTGGTTAGAGTTCAGAACATTGAATGTACCAGAAAATCAATACCCAATACCATCACTTACAACAGAAGGATTTATTCCTTATATTGATAATGGTTTATTAGGTGAAGCTTCTGAAAGAGATGAATTGAATGATATTCCTCTAGATGCAGGTGGAGTTTCATTACAAATATCTTGTGATCCTGCAAAAATACAAGCTGGTGACGATGCTACAGATAATCCTGAAATAGAAAAAACTGGTATTTACACTGGTTATATCACTTTCAAATCAGAGTTTGCTGCTATCTCTCCTATCAGAATTAAAGTAACTTTCATTTACTTCAGACCACCTTTAGAAGGTCAAAACCCTCAAGGTAGAAAATTAAATGGTATTACTCTAACTGTTGAAAATAGAGATGGTGAAGTAGATACTCTTATCTTTGGTACTGGTGATAGAGCAACTTTAGGTATTGACTCTTTATTTGGTGAAACAGCATATAACGTTCCATTATTGGATAATGAATTAGATGCTAGATTCTACCCAATCGACGCTAATGGTAATGAAATCCCAGGTCTAGCACCTTTCGGATTGAATGACTTTGCTACTAATGATGAACAAGTAAAAGCAAACTCAAGAGATATTAGAAGTTCTGATGATACTACTCGTTCTTTACTTTACAAAGTTAAATTTAACCCTGGTAAAGCAAATAAAGATCAAAGATATCCTATTATCATTACTTGGAATAGAAAAGATTTTATTGATGGTTCTTCTTTATTCATAAGAGATACTGACAATGGTCAATCTTTCAACCCTGTGGATATGGTAACTGAAGGTACTCCTTTGAATCTACCTAACACTTACTCTATGAAAATAGATGATCCTAGAATTAGAGAATTCATTATTGAATATACTCCTGCTAAGATAGTTGAATATGTTGATGATGAAGGTAACCCAATTATCAATGTTGGATGGAACTTGCTATCTTTACCTGTTCAACCATTAGGTAATTTAAATCCATGGACTGGTGCGCTTAATGATCCTTACTATTTCTTCTTGAATTCTTATCAACAAGAAACTCAAGGAAGAGTAAGACCAGGTGTTGGTTACTTCTTGAAATATAGTAGAGCTTCTTTAATTAATAGAACTTTCAGAGGTACAAATATCTTTGAAGTAAGTCCTGAAGTTAACCCTGTAAGAGTTTATGTTGCTGACGAAGATAGAGGTGGTTGGAACGCAGTTGGTGCTCCTTCAGTTCCTATCAATGTTGAAGCATTGGACTTCAGAGCTTTAGGTAATGGTCAAAGACCAGATAAAAACTATATGCTTGAGCATGGTGTTTGGAAATATATGACTAAAGAAGGTTACAAAGAAGTAAATGAATTACGTCCAGGTTTAGGTTATTGGATAAAAGTTGATGAAGAAGGTTACTACTACTTCAATACTGCTAATCCTAAATTATCTGACGAAGTATCTACTTCTCTAACTTACAGAAATGAATTGAAAGCTATGTCAACTGAGATTGTAGTTTCTGACAACAATCAAAGTGCAAAATCTCTATTTGTTTCTAATAGTCCTAAAGTAAATACTATCGAATTACCACCACTTCCACCATCATTCGATGTTAGATTTGAAGGTAATACTGAATTGACTAATAACAACGAAGCGGTTATACAATTAACTAATGTAGAATATCCAGTATCAATCTCTGCTAAAGGATTGAATGGTACATTTGAATTATCAGATGCTGCTACTGGTGAATACTTCGGTACAATCAGTTCTGATAACTACTCTTCAGTAGAAATCAATAGTTCTTCTAATTCAATTAAATTGAATAAAGTAGAAACAACTGAATTGGCTACTGTTAATTCTGTATACCCTAACCCAGTACTTAACAATGCTACAGTTAACTTCAATTTACCAGAATCTGGTAATGTTAACATTACATTGATTGATGCTGTAGGTAACACAGTTGCAACTATTTTCAATAGTAACTTGAATGCTGGTGTAAACCAAGTACCTTTCCAAGCGAACGGTATTGCTTCTGGTAACTATTTCGTGAAAATAACTGGTAATTCATTTAACAAAGTTATGAGACTACAAATAGTTAAATAACCCAAAGTTAAATTGAATTAGAATATAATAGGGATAGTTACATGTATGTACTATCCCTATTTTTTTATTAATAGAGGCAAATATGAAAAAATTAATACTAATTTTAATATTGAGTTTTACTGCTAGTACATTTGCTGTAGATTTTACTCAATTTACTTTGAATGTGAATTATGACGGTAAAGCGTCACTTTTGAAAGCTGGTTATTCTGACTCTACTACTACTTTTTTTGATGAGAAGTACGAGAAGGATTTACCATCATTTCCTCCTCCAGAAGGGATAATACCAGGATTTAGAATACTTAGAAAATATAATGATTTACCTGATGAATTGATATACTCGGATAGCGATTATAGAGCAAGACCATCTACAAAGTTAGATACTGTTATGCTTCAGTTAGATATATTAGGCAAAAGAGAGGACGGAAAAGAATTCTATTTTTTCGTTCCTAAAGGTACTAAATCAAAAGAAATAGTTGAAGTAAGTATAGTTGATGGTATTACTAATGGGGATTTGATAGATTCTAATATTGTTGATGGACAAAGGTTATATGTGACAAATAGATTTATAGAGAACTTTTTCGTGAGAGTAGTTTACAAACAAACACAATCAAGCGTTATACTTAATGTTGATGATAATACGATATACTACAACAATGGAAAAATAAATATAAATAATAAAAACTATAGAAAGTTTGAATTGTACGACTTAACAGGAAACAAAGTACAGCAAACTGGGTATATAGGAAATCAAATAAATATAGAAAATCTACAATGTGGTGTATATTTTGCTTATATTTATGAAAGTGATTTAGTGATTAGAATGCTAAAGATTATTAAATTGTGATTATAAATGTGATTAATTGTAGAAATAACTGTTATTAGAATAACTTAAATTTACTACTAGGATAAAGAAATAGAAACAAATAAAAATATAAATACAGAAAACAATTCCACTGAATCGAAAGATGAACGCGTTACTCAAAAAGTAGAACGTGTAGAATCAGTAGATGAATTGAGTATCAAAGATACTGGACCTAGACGAAATCAGCCTAGAGTTGATAGGTCTGTTTCTGTGAAAAATGATAATAAACGCGATAATAGATCTAAAAGAAAAGCTCCTAGAACAGATAAAAGTAGTTCTTTGGAAGCTGAGTCAGTTAGTGAAGATAAGCCTGAGAAAAGACATAGTAATAGGCCTAAAAGAAAGCCTCAGAAAAGAAATGAAAATGAGACTACAGATAAAGTTGAAATAAATAATGAAGATAGGCAAAATAGAAAAAAAGGAAAACCTAAGTATTCTAATAAACCTTTGATATCAGTAGTTATTCCGACTTACAATGAAGAAGATTCATTAGTTGAACTAAGCAATTCACTAGAAAGGGTGTTGAATAGAGAAACTAAAAACAACTATGAAGTTCTTTTTATAGATGATGGCTCTACAGATAGTACATTTTCAGTAATGAGAGAAATCAATAAAAAGAACCCAAAGTTCAGAGCAATTAGGTTTAGAAGAAATTACGGTAAATCTGCGGCACTTTCAGTTGGATTCAAGGCTGCAAAAGGCGCAGTTATAATAACTATGGACGCTGATTTGCAAGACGATCCTATGGAAATACCAAATCTTATGTCTAAGATAAGAGAGGGTTATGACCTAGTATCAGGTTGGAAGAAAAAAAGAAATGACCCTATTAATAAAACATTACCATCAAAATTTTTCAATTTCGTTACAGCTAAGGCAAGTGGGTTGAAGCTTCATGATTTTAATTGTGGCTTGAAGGCATACAGATCTGAAGCAGCAAAGTCACTAGATATATATGGCGAAATGCATAGATACTTGCCAGTATTAGCACATTGGAATGGATTTAGAATTACAGAAATTCCTGTTAAACATCATCCAAGAAAACATGGCAAGACGAAGTTCGGTGCTTCCAGATATGTTAAAGGGTTTTTGGATTTATTAACTTTGTTGTTTACTTCAAGATATTTGAAAAGGCCGTTGCACTTTTTTGGTACAGTAGGTACTTTAATGGGTTTGATTGGTTTTGGTATAGACGCTTGGTTAACAGTTGAGTGGATAATGGGTGAAACTTTCCTTAGCAATCGCCCTGCGGCATTGTTAGGAATAGCATTAATAATAGTAGGTGTTCAATTAGTTTCGTTAGGTTTATTAGGCGAAATGATAGTTAAAAACTTTAAAAGAGATGAAGAATATCAAATCAGAGAAAATTTATAATAGTATAGCACTGGCAATATTACTAGTTGTGATATTGCTAATGCCTTCCCAAGCGAAAGCAGATGTATATGACTATGAATATAGTCTAGGTATTGCATTTACTACTTCCAAAATTTTGGGAGATAATCCAGCTATAAATACATTGAGACCGATCAACTCATCAGTACCCGGTGGTAGTTTCAATGGAGCTATGCCCGGTGTAGAAGTTAAAGGTCAATACAAATTGGACGATGTGGGTGATTGGAGATTAGTTGGTGGTGTTAATTATACTTTCTATAGTGCCAGAGAAAAATTCCCAGGTGATATTAGTCTTTTCAGATTATCACATTCCGTAAATATAGTCTCACCGCTAGTAGGTATAAACTATACTTTATTCAGATTCCCAACTGCAATGTCTTCATTTTATACTGGGTTCGAATTTCGATATAACTATGTACATGGTTCAGAATTTATACTAAACGAAACATCTAGAGTAAATGATGAACTACTTAGTCAAAGAAGCATAAGCAAAGAAAGTGCAGGTAGAATGGGTGGATTATTCAAACTTGGGATTGAGGGTGAAATACACGAAAATTACATGATAAATGTAAGTTGGGGTATAGATGTTCTCAATGCATTAGGCAGAGATAATGAACGAGGTCAACTTCTAACGCCATATTCGACTAAGGTACTTGTACCTGGATTGGGCTATGAGTTGGAAGAGGAGTTAACTTATAATTTCTACTTTTCTTTGATGATACAGTATAGACTAGATTAAATGACAGAAAAGCTTATTTATCATAGCGATTGCAAGCACTTTTTGGGTCATATTCCTTGTAAACCACACAAGAAGCATGGTGTACATTGCAATAATTGCGATTATTATGACAAAAAAATGGGTAAAATACTTATAGTCAAACTAGGTGCTATTGGTGATGTAATCCGTACTACACCTTTACTACACAGACTATGGGCAGAACACAGTGATAAAGAAATATGGTGGGTAACAGAGTTTCCAGATATACTTCCTAAGTCCGTAGATAGAATTCTTAAATTAGACCATAAGACTATAATTCAACTTGAAAATACAGATTTTGATATAGTTATTAATCTAGATAAAGATTACGAAGCTTGTGCATTGACTAAATCAATTAACTCTAAGGAAAAAATTGGTTATATACTGAAAGATGGAAAACCATCACCTATAGATGACAGAGCTTTGCCAAAATACTTGACAGGCCTTTTTGATGATGTGAGTAAAGCAAATACGAAATCATACCCAGAAGAAATATTTGAAATATGTGGGTGGAAATTTGAGAAAGAAGAATATATAATAGATGTGGCTGACCACTATTGGCGTATAGCAAATGATGATAAGAAAATAATAGGTCTTAATACAGGATGTGGTGATAGATGGACTAGCCGCCTAATACCAGATAGTACCTGGATTGAACTAATAAAGAAATTGCAGAAAAAGGGTTATTATCCTTTGCTTTTAGGAGGCTCACAAGAGAATCATAGGAACGAGTATTTAGCTGATGTGACGAAAGCGGCTTACTTAGGTCATTTTTCGCTCGATAAATTCATCTCATTGATAAATAAGTGCGATTTGGTAGTAAGTGTAGTCACTATGGCTTCGCACCTAGCTATAGGGCTTAAAAAGCCAATTATACTAGTGAACAATATATTCAACTCTAATGAGTTTGAACTATATGGCAGAGGCGAAATTGTAGAACCTACAAAAGAATGCAAATGCTACTTTAGTGCAAAGTGTACAAATGATGATTATAATTGTATAGAGCTAATATCTGCTGATGCTTTGTATGATGCAATAAAAAGAAATTTACCAGCATAGGTATAAGATTATGGATGCAAAAAACTTTAATATATTAAAGCATTTTATGATAGAGATTAAAATGCCCGTAAACCCTCCTACTGAGTTCTATACTTTAGTAGCGGCACAGAGGGATTTCGTAGTTGATATGATGGACAAAGGTGTTATACTTAGTTACGGATTGTCTGATGACCGTACTTGCCTTTGGGTAGTTGCCGTTGCCGGGTCCAAAGAAGAAGTGAGAGCAATAACAGAACAATTCCCTATGTTCAAATATATGACTTTTAGAATAGAGGGGCTAATGTTTTACAATAACTCGAAGCATAAGTTACCTGAGCTATCGCTTAATTGAAAAACAAGAAATATAATTTAGTACAACCCTAAGCATTAATCTAATATTGATTAGTGCTTGTTTTATTTAGAAGAACAATGACAAAAAAATACAAGCAAAATATAGAACTAACTATAGAATCTATTGGATTCGAAGGTAAAGCAATAGCTAGATTAAATGATAAGGTCCATTTCATCAAGAAGGTGGTACCTGGTGATATTGTCGAAGCTTATGTTCGCAAAAAGCGTAAGAGCTACAATGAAGCTGGATTTGTAAAGTTATTAAAACCAGGTCACGAGAGAATAGAACCACGTTGCGAATACTTTGATGATTGTGGTGGATGTAGCTGGCAAAATATGGACTATACGAATCAATTAAAATGGAAAAAGCAACACGTAATCGACGCTTTCCAAAGAATTGGTAAAATAGAAACTAATATATTAGATGTAGTTCCTTGTTCAGCAGAATTCAACTATCGAAATAAAATGGATTTCACTTTTAGTGCAAAAAGATGGGTTACTAGAAAGGAAGTAGAGTCAGAGAAAGAGATTGAAGATAAGGAATTTGCTCTAGGTTTGCACACACCTGGTGCTTACGAAAAAGTATTGAATATAAAAGAATGCCATATTCATCCTCAAAATGGGAATGAAATATTGACAATAGTTCGAGAATTTGCTTTAAAAAATGAAATTAGTGCATTCGACAAAAAGGAAAAAAGCGGATATTTGCGAGAGTTAATTATCCGCCATAGTGGTTCTAATGATAGTATAATGATAGTTTTGACTACGAATGCATCTGACTATGAGCTTGATAGTAAAATTGATGAATTAGCTCATTTATTAGCTGTTAAGATTGATGGTGATATTAACTTTATCCATGCTATAAACGCAGGACCTTCGCCAGTAAATATTGATTCTAAAAGATTGATAATTGGAAAAGAATATCTGATGGATAATATACTTGGAGTGGAATTTAAAGTCTCACCGTTTTCATTCTTCCAAACGAATAGAATACAGTTAAATAATTTTATACAGAAGATAATAGATTCCGTAGAATTAGACGAAAATATGATAGCTTGGGATTTGTATTGCGGTACTGGTTCTATAGCACTACCAGCAGCTAAAAGAGTGAAGGAAATGCACGGAGTAGAATTAGTCGAATCATCTATTTCTGATGCCAAAGTGAATGCTGATTTAAATGGAATAACAAATACTACGTTCCAAGTGGCTGATTTACATGCGAAAGATACTCCAGAATTATTGGATAGGTTACCGAAACCAGACATTATATTTATAGATCCGCCAAGAGCAGGTATGCATACTAACTTGGTAGATCATTTGCTAACAGTAAATGCACCGAAAATAGTATATGTGAGCTGTAATCCATCAACTCAAGCTAGGGATTGTCAGCTATTGGGTGAGAAATATAAAGTAGTGAGCGTATTACCAGTTGATATGTTCCCACAAACTTATCATATAGAGTCAATTGCAGTTTTAGAGAGAATTTAGTAACTTTATATTAGTTAATATGTTATTAGTATGAACAAAGACGAAATAAAATACAATGTAAATGAGATTTTTTACTCTATACAAGGCGAAGGTAGCCGTAGTGGTAAGCCATGCGTGTTTGTTCGTATGCAAGGGTGTTTACTCAGATGTACTTGGTGCGATACGCCGTATGCACTGGAAAGAAAGCAAACAGAGAAGCTAATGAGTATAGCGGAAATACTCGCTGAAGTAGAGAAACATAATTGTAAATTCCTAATGCTGACAGGAGGAGAACCTCTGGAGCAAAATGAAATAGGTGTACTTGTAGAAGAAGCTCTAGCTCAAGGGTACGAGGTAGTAATAGAGACTAATGGACAACAAGACATAGGCAAAGTTCCAAAAGAAGCTGTGAAAATACTTGACCTAAAGTGTCCTGGCTCAGCTATGCACAAGAAGAATGACTATTCTAATATGCCGAAGCTTGATGCAAAAGACGAAGTAAAATTCGTAATTAAAGATAGAGCTGATTACGATTGGGCTTTAGAAAAATGCCGCGAATACTATTTATTCAATAGAGTAAGCGAAGTTCTGTTCTCCCCTGTTTTTGGAGAAATAGAGCCGATAGAATTAGCAAACTGGATATTGGAAGATAAATTACCTGCGAGAATGCAAATGCAGATGCACAAATTTATATGGGAACCAAATACACGAGGAGTGTAATGAAAGCTACGATATACCTATTAGCATTTTTAACGGTACTCTATGCTGTTTTTCCCCAGATACCAATCAATCATTCAGTAACTTCATCAAAAGGCAATATAGAGCTAACTGTGACTAATAATGGCATAGTAGGTCACAACCCTGCGACTAAAAAATCAGGTTTTATTTGGCCCCGTGGCTCAAACGCACAGTACTTATATGGCGGTGGGTTTATATTACTTCGTGAACAAATGGCAGCTGGAGAAACATCTCATCTCCCCGAGTACTCTTACAATTTTATGGATGCAGTTAGCTGGTTTGTTCCGGGCTCAATATCAGACGGTATTTTATTAGATTCTAGTAAGGCAAGTAAATACAAAGTTTATAGGTCTACTAATTACGATAATAATACTGGTGTAGAACAGTCGGGCGGCGCTGGCCCCAAATGGCCTATATGGACTGACGAGGGTTACCTTGGCTCTTACTATGGTGATTATAAAGTAGATGAATCAGAGAGAACTACTACACTTAGCAAACCAATATTCAAGTCTGATGAAGATATAGTAGCAATTTACAAAGACACAGATACGAATGTCAATCCAATTTCGGTAATATATAATAATATAATACGAGAGGCAGGTATTGAGGCAGAAACTAGAGTTTATAGTTATGAAAATGAAGCACAAAAAAATGTAGTTTTTATCAATTGGGTGATTACCAATAATACGGCAAATGATATCAAAAGTCTTTCGTTTGCACCTGTATTTGATATAGATATTACTAAGTATACTAATGCCTTCACAGGTATTGATAATGATATTATTCTGTTTCCTGAAGATAGTTCTTATGTATCTTTTGCAACAGAGATGGAAGAATATGAGCAAGGTGAAAACTTTGGATATATTAGTTTCAAATGGTTTCAAACACCTCTTACTCATGGAATTCAGATAGACTATAATTATGAATTTAGTCGTGAGTTAAAAGTTCTTGGATATAGACAATTGCCAAACGCATATGATTATCTAGAATATAGGAGTTCATTTATTTCATGGAGCGAGAATTTAACAAAAAAAACAGATCAAAAATTCTTTATGCCCACTATACCATTTGTATTGCCTGCCAATCAATCTGCTAGTTTCGTTGTTCAGATTAATATGACTCCACCAAACGAGGGCTATCCTAATATGGACGAGGATACAAGAAAGAAAATAGAAGCTGAATTACTGGCAAACGAAATCTTTTTTAAAGATAGATTGACTAGCGTAGAACTAGCCGAAGAACAAAGCCAAATCGTAATATATCCTAACCCAACTAAAGATGGCAAAATCAACGTAGAGTTAGATGTTCCTACCGGCGAACAGATGAAAATAGAGTTATACGATTTGAATGGGAATGCCCTTTCGACGGTTTATGAGGGGCTGCACCACAAACAGAATTATAATTTAACAATTGGAAAAAATGCTTCAGGCACGTACCTACTACAATTCACTTTTGGTAATAAAAAGTTTTCTAAGAAATTTGTAGTAGGGCGATAGGTGCTAAAAATAAGCCAATCAGACTTATTCTCACTTATTTGTTATTTGTTAGAGAGTTCCCTTTTCTTAGTATCTGAGGGTTGTCCAGTTTCAGCATAGCTTTTCCAATCTTTGACGAATCCTTTTAATAATTTCCCAAAGTTTTTCTTTATTGGACTACCTAGAAAAATACCACCTATCCCTGTCAAATCTGCGGTTATGTTCGTAGATACTCTACAAGAATTACTATCAATAACTTCTACCTTCAAATCATTTTGAAGGTTTTTCAGAAAACCCGGTAATTTGTCACTTGAAGCAGACCATGAGATTTCTCGATTCGAATCATTATAGTGTAAAATACGCTCGTCTGCTATACCAAATTTACCTAAATCGCAAAACCGACCACCAGCTGGAGCACCTTCTATTGATTTTGTTGCAGTTTCATTCTCCCAAGACTTACTTATTCCTCTACCCCATTTGTCTATACTCAAGAAATTAGGGCCTATAATTTCCCATGCTCTTTCTGCTTCTACCTGAACCTCTACAGACTCTCTTATATCTATCTTTCCCATTCGATTAACCCATTAGTTATTAAAAACATTCCAATTCTATTTCTTTTCAAAAAAAGCTTTCATTGGTTGGAAGTATTGTTCGTCCCAACCATTCTTGTAGTGGTCTTCACCCTCTGGTAGATTTGAATGATGAAGCGTTAATTCAGTTATTCCATTATTCTCAGCTAATAAAACTTCGATTAGAGAATCCTCATCGGCTGCATCAAATTCGGTACTTCTCCAAGATTGAACGATTCTTTCATTCTCTTCTAGTTCTATATTCTTACCAGTGATATAGCCATCCCAAGCTGTGAATTCATCACCGATAGCTTTAGACGCTGTCGCTTCTCCACCAGTCATATTAGAGTGGCCGTCACTACTTAACCAAGCATCATATATATTCTTAGCTGAAGTATTTATTGTCGTTTTGATTGTGAATTTCATTTGGGGTATCTTTGTTAATTAAGTCTATATAATTTTTCTAATCTATTGGCTGGTATAAACCATCAAATATAATACTTCCATTTTTTGTAAAGAATTGAAAAGTGATATAGTCTCTATTCCCATTACTTTTAGTAACTGCATAATAGAGTTTATAACGCTTCTCTATTGAACAAGTGATATCAAATGCATCACCTTTTCTTTCATAATCATAAACGTCAATTACCTCAAAAGTATAATTATTCTTAATTAAATAGTTTATTACATTTTTAAAGCCAGTTAGCTCCCTCTCATCCCTCTCAATACTACTAATATAGTAACCGCATTTTATATACTGACTGTTTTCTAATGTTTCAATTATAATAGACGGCCTCTCTATAATGTCTTCGATAAGTTTTAACATGTGTAGTTTATCTAATTTTTCTCTGTCATGAATACTACTGGAGCTACAACTAACCACAATTGTAGTCATCAACAAAAGGGGCAGTATATATTTATTATACAGTTACATTCACTATCTCAAAATATAACTCTTCATTCTTATTTTCTAGAAATGCTATTGCTTTTTTATATACATTTTGGATATTAACTTCTAACGAGAAATCAATACTATTTTCTAGACTCGGTTGGGTTTTTTCAGTAGTTAAAAAGAACCCATCAATGCCAAGTATTCTAATGTTATTCTTACTACATTCGATTACAAAATCTATTGCATTTTTCTTTGAGTACATAGTGATTCCACCACGTTTCAAAGGGTTATGATTAAGCTTTTTGTCGATGTTATTCATTTTTATAATTACCAGTTCCTTGGCTTTGTTACCATGGATTATTAATTACATTTTGCCTAGATTCTTCACTTCCATCTCGCCACTTCGACTCCGCTCAGTGAGCTCGATGTCGTTCAGAATGACTGTGGAAGTACATCACTCCCTCTTGCCCGAAAGTAGCTCCGAAACGATTTTTACAAGGGGTAGCATTTTATTGTACTGCATTCTCTTGGGGCCGATTAGTCCTATAGTGCCAGAGCCGCTATCACCCAAGCTGTAGTTGGAGATAATCATACTATAATCGCTGAGCTGTTGGTCACCGATTTCAGAGCCAATGTAAACTTGCATATCATTTCGTTCAGACATATTGTCCAATAAATGGATGATAATATCTTCGTTTTCTACTAGTTCTATTATGCTTTTTACTCGTGCTATATCTTCGAATTCGGGTAATTCTAGTAGGTTTTGGGTACCTGAAGTGAATAGCTTGTTATTTACGGATTTTAAATTGAATATTTTATCAACCGAATCTACGAAAAGTCGGATTAGTGGCTTTTCTGATAGGTCTATATCTGCCAACATTTCTGGAAATGAGTTTTTTAATTCATTTAAGTCGCGACCTGCTATACGTTCATTGATTGCTTTTGCTATTCGTTCTAGATGCGAATCTTCTACTTCGAATCTTGCTTCTAGTGTTACAGTATTGACTACATTGGACTCTAAAGCTAGGACAACTAGTATATGAGTAGATGATAGTTTGATTAGTTCTAGCTTTTTTACTTTGATTTCTTTAACAGTTGGTATTCTTACAACTGCTAGATATTTGGACAGAATACCTAGTAGTTTAGAGGTCTCTTTTAGTATAGAATCCGAATCTTTGTTCTCATCGGAGATAGCATTAATCACTTGTTGCTCTTGGTCCGATATACGCTCCATCTGCATCAGATAATCCACATAGAATCGATAGCCTTTGTCAGTAGGTATTCTGCCGGCAGAGGTGTGGGGATGGGTAACGAGTTCCATTTCTTCAAGATCGCCCATAACATTACGTATAGTAGCCGAGCTAATACTTAAGTTGTGTTCCAAGAACTTCGATAGCTTGCGTGAGCCCACAGGCGCCGCATTTGCTATATAAAGGTTCACTATGGAACGCAGTATAGCCCTCTCTCTTTCGTTGAGGTTTATATCCAAATTATTTAATGTGTTGCTTATCATAGATGTAATTTATAGACAATCAGAATAACAAATTATTGAATTATAATGGTAATGGCAAACCTAATTATTCAACAAAGTCAAGGTTTATGTTCTAAAAATAAAAGTATTATCAAAAAATATTTAATTTATTTTCAATAAGAAACACCTAGTCATTAATTATTCCGTAACTTGCGTTCTTTTTAAAACACAAAACACGAAAATGATAAAAGATAAATTCAGAAACATAGCTATTATAGCACACGTTGATCATGGGAAGACTACTTTAGTAGATGCCATGCTACAACAATCAGGTACTTACAGAGATAACCAACACGTCGAAGAACGAGTGATGGACTCTATGGATCAAGAGAAAGAACGTGGGATCACAATTTCTGCAAAAAATACAGCCGTTTACTACGAAGGTAGAAAAATCAATATTATGGATACACCTGGTCACGCCGATTTCGGTGGTGAGGTTGAGCGTAGTTTATCTATAGTAGATGGAGCTATATTACTAGTTGATTCTTCGGAAGGCCCATTACCACAAACTAGATTTGTTGTGAAAAAAGCCTTGGCTTTGGGGTTACCTATTATACTTGTTATTAACAAGATAGATAGACCTGATGGTCGTATAGCAGAAGTTATAGAAGAAGTTTATGATTTATTCATAGACGTAGATGCTACAGATGAGCAAATTGACTTCCCTATTCTTTACACTATTGGTAAAGATGGTATTGCCAAATATAATTTGGAAGATGAATCTACTGATTTGAAACCATTGTTTGACACTATTATCAATAAGATCCCTGGTCCTACAGCTGATGATTCTCACGAGACTCAATTCTTAGCAGCTTCGTTAGACTACGATAACTACGTTGGTCAGATAGCTATCGGCCGTGTATGGAACGGATTGTTAGAGATGAACAAACAATATGCTGTATCTACTGAAGAAGGAATTAAAAAGAATCAAAAATTAAACGCCCTATACTCATTTACAGGATTGAGTAAAACTCAAGTTGATTCAGTAGAATCGGGTGATATAGTTGCTATAGCCGGAATTGAAGATATAAAAATCGGTGACACTGTAACAGACAACGAAAATCCGAAGCCTTTGGAAAGAATCAAGATAGATGAGCCAACGGTTAGTATGATTTTCTATGTGAATAATGGCCCTTTTGCTGGTACAGAAGGTAAATTTGTTACTTCTCGCCATCTGAAAGCTCGTTTAGAAAAAGAAATGAAATTGAACGTTTCTCTAAAAGTGAAAGATACTGAAAGAACAGACGCTTTCGAAGTAAGTGGTAGAGGTGAGTTGCAATTAGGTGTACTTATCGAATCTATGAGACGCGAAGGATTCGAATTAATGGTTTCTAAACCTACCGTAATCACTAAGATGATAGATGGTAAAAAACATGAGCCTTATGAAGAAGTTTTTATCGATGTTCCAGACGAATTCGTTGGTACTGTAACAGAGAAGCTTCAAAATAGAAAAGGCCAATTAGTGAATATGATGTCTCACGGACATGGTAGAACTGATATCGAATTTTTAGTTCCATCTCGTGGACTAATCGGGTATCGTAGCCAGTTTATGACTGATACTAAAGGTTCTGGTATTATCAATAACCTATTCCATTCTTACAAAGAGTGGGCAGGTGATATATCACAACGTTCTACTGGTGTATTAGTCTCGGACAGAGCAGGTAAAACTACTGAATACGCATGTATAGGAATGGAAGACCGAGGTATATTGATAGTTGGAATCGGAGTGAAAGTATATATGGGTATGGTCGTTGGTGAGAGAAACAAACCTGGCGATTTGAATATCAATATAGTACGTGAAAAACAACTTACGAATATGCGTGCTTCTGGCTCGGATAATACAGTTTCTATCAGACCTCACAAGCAATTATCACTAGACGCATCTATCGAATTCCTTTCGGAAGATGAGCTATTAGAAATCACTCCAGAGTCGATACGTATCAGAAAAGATGTATTAGACCCTAACCAAAGAAAGAAAACTCAAAAAGGATAATCCATTATCCAAAATAGATGTTATTTACAATCCCTGCACAGTGTGTGGGGATTTTTTTTGGTTCATACTCTGCGCTATTAGCTTTCAACTAGGTTAATTTATCTCTATAACCTTATGTCTTACAATATATTATAAAAACTTGGTGTCATTTTTGCAGAATCAATATTAAATTTTTATTAACTCACTTTTTTAAATAAGTTAGAGAACTACAAAATGAAAAAAGTATTAATATCATTAATATTTACCATATTTTTAGATACCCCTTCATTCGGATTAGAGCCAATCAAAGTGGCTATAATTAATACAAGTGGAGGAGCAGTTAATGTACAAGTCAAATTGAATGACTATTCTAGTGGTTCACCATCTTTAAAGTACACAGGTCCTATTACTTCTCTTATACCCAATGGTTCTGGGATAATAGTAGTAGATGTAACTAACAATATTGGTACGGATTGGTCTGACATCACTCCATCCCAAGTGAACTCGTATTATATTTTGGATGTATATGTTAACACAGATTTATATGCCCAATTCAGATTAGATAACTTGATAATTGGCCAAAGTCAGGTAAGTATTATTGATAATGACGGTAATCTAAGTCCTCCAACTAGTTCTAGCTCACTCGGATCAGATCCGAATAGATGGGAAGATGCTTACGTTGGTAGTAACACATTACACATAGGTCCTAATGGCGGTATGGTTGGTGGAACAGAAATGACTCTTAGTTACGACCTTCCAACTAATTCAGGTAAGGTAAAAGTTGATGGTATAGTTGCTCTATCGGTAAATCCGACAGGAGTTACTATACCTACTACTCTAACTATGACTAATCTTGGCGGCTCTGGCAACAGAAATATAGGAGTAGATAATGACGGTAATATTGTTGTTAATACTCCAATGGTAATAACAGCTGGTGATGGCCTTACAATAGACGGAAGCAATGACTTAGATGTAGGTGGTTCGGCTACTATAATAGCAAATGCTAATGATATAGAAGTAAACTCATCAGCAACAGCAAACCAAGTTTTGCTTTCTAGTGGAACGGTCGGAACGGCTGCTACTTTTGGAGCTATACCTTTGGGAGATGCTAATTCAGTTAGTGGTACTTTAGCGGTAAGCAACGGCGGTACAGGTGCAACAACACTAACAACTGGAAACTTCCTACAAGGAAATGGTACTGGGCCAGTAACAGCCACTAAAGCAATACCAACAGGTACAGTTGTTGGTACAACTGATACCCAAACATTGACAAATAAGACTATTAATACTGCAAATAACACAATTGTAATTGATGCCTCTGACGTAACATCAGGCACATTCGCAGATGCTAGGATATCTTCATCTAGCGTAACACAACACGAGGGAGATATAACAATAGGTAATCTTATTGGTGCTCCTACCGGTGCAGTCGTGGGTACGTCTGACGCTCAAACTTTAACTAATAAGACAATAGATGCAGACAATAATACTATCACTAATATAGCAAATGCTGATATAAAAGCTAGCGCTGGTATTGATGCAACTAAGATAGCTAATGGATCGGTATCCAACACGGAATTCCAATATCTTGATGGTTTGACTAGTGCTGTTATAGGGACTAATGATGTACAGACATTAACAAACAAATCTTTAGTTGATGCTACTACTTACATAATTGATAATATTGATAACACTAAAAAAGTTCAATTTGAATTATCTGGTATATCAACATCAACAACAAGAGTATTAACTGTACCCAATGTAAATACTACTCTAGTAGGAACAGATGCTACGCAAACATTAACTAATAAGACACTAACAGCCCCTATTATTTCGACTATAAGCAATAGTGGGACAATAACTCTACCTACAGGTACGAATACATTGGTAGGCCGAACAACTACTGACGTTCTAACAAACAAGACTTTAACAGCTCCAGTGATTTCCACGATCAGTAACAGTGGAACAATAACTTTACCAACTGCTACTACTACTTTGGTAGGCAGAAATACAACAGATGTTTTGACTAACAAATCAATAGATGCAGATAACAACGCTATTACTAATATAGAAAATGCAGATATTAAAGCAGGTGCTGCGATAGATGCAACTAAGATAGCTAATGGATCGGTATCCAACACGGAATTCCAATATCTTGATGGTTTGACTAGTGCTGTTATCGGGACTAATGATGTCCAGACATTAACAAACAAATCTTTAGTTGATGCTACTACTTACATAATTGATAATATTGATAACACTAAAAAAGTTCAACTTGAATTATCTGGTATATCAACATCAACAACAAGAGTATTATCTGTACCCAATGCAGACATTACTTTAGTGGGTGATAATAATTCACAAACTTTGACTAATAAAACGATAAACTCAGATAATAATACAATCACTAATATAACAAATGCAAATATTAAAACAGGAGCAGCTATAGATGCAACTAAAATAGCAGATGGTTCGGTAACAAGTATAGAGTTTCAATACATGGGTACTGTTACATCAAATGTACAAGATCAAATTGATGGTAAACAACCTAATTTACCTGATACAACTGGTAAAAGTGGACAGTATTTGAAAACTGAAGATGGTAACCTAAAATGGGAAACTGTTTCTGGAGGTGGCGGAGCATTTTCTTCTGCTGGAGGAAAGACAACTGCCAATACTCTTACTGATGACTTTATCTTCGGAGCAGACAGTATAAACTATGGAACTGGAACAGAGAATAAATTCTTCTTTGATAACAATAAGGGTGCTTTTAGAGCGGGAACAATTCAAAATACCAATTGGGACGATGGTAGTAATATAGGAACCAACTCATTTGCAATTGGTCTTAATACAAGGGCAAGCGGAAATTATTCTTCTGCTTTTGGAAGTAATTCGAATGCTAGTGGGTCTGGTTCTGTAGCAATGGGTATTAGCACAATCGCAAGCAATCAATATTCATTTGCAACTGGAGGGTTTTCTGAAGCAAGCGGATTCGCATCTGTAGCAACAGGTTTTTATGCTACTGCTAGTGGAGATATTTCATCTGCATTTGGTGAGCATACAACTGCCGAATCATACGGAGAATTTGTTGTAGGGAGTTATGATACAGACTATACTCCTAACGATCCAATAAACTTTGATGAAGATGATAGAGCTTTCGTAGTTGGGAATGGTACAAGTTCTGCTCGTTCTGATGCGCTGATAGTCTACAAAAATGGTAATATGGATGTAAATGGGAATTTAGACATTAATGATGGTTCAATAACACTATCCCAAAAAACAGGAGTAGATGCTGATAATTTATCTACTAATGGTCAGTTTAGTGTGATAATATTAAATGCTGATGGTGCTGGTGCTAATGCTTTTCCTACAGTTGCAGATGGGACTATAATAGTAGTCGTTAACACACATACTTCAACTATAACTGTTGGTGGTATTAGCTTTTTGACTGGTGAAGCATCAATGGTTGTTCGTGCTAACTCAAGTTGGTATAAGATAAAATAATCTATTCTATCCTAAAAATGATTTTTACAATCCCAGCACCGTGTGTTGGGATTTTTTGTTATATTATGTCTTGAATTAACAATAATAACGCAAATATATGAGCAGTTTTAAACTAAGACCTAGATTCAGAAAAGTGTGTTCAGGGACTATAGAAGAGCATACTTCTCATTTCAAAGAGCTATTAGCTACAGAAGGTGATATAGCCGGTTCGGTGGCAACTTCATTCATAAAGCTGCGTATTGCGCCCAAAGATAATCACTATTGGTCGCCAGAGCTTTCTTTGATGTTGGAGCCGCATGAGAAGGGTACGCTCATACGTGGCCTCTATAGCCCCAAATCGAGTGTTTGGACTTTATTCGCATTTGCTTATGGGACTATTGCGATTTTACTTGCAGGATTATTGGTCTGGGGCGGAGTGGAATGGCAGATGAATAATGATGCTAGTTTGCTGACTTTGGGAGTACCTTCATTGCTTGGTGCTGGACTTCTAGTCTATTTGATAGCTCAGTTTGGTCAGAAAATAGGGGCTGAGCAGATGTTTACACTCCACCACTTTTTCGAAGATGCAATCAAAGAACGAGTTCACATAGAATAGAAACGAAAATGAATGCAGAACAAAACTATATAGAGCTAAACCGCAGAGCTTGGAATAACCAAGTAGAACCACATATAAATTCAGACTTTTATAATATGAAGGGATTTTTGGCAGGTGAAACTTCCCTTAATTCTATAGAATTAGAAATGCTTGGCGATATAAAAGGCAAAAAGGTACTTCATTTGCAGTGTCACTTTGGACAAGATACTTTGTCCCTTGCTAGGATGGGTGCTGAGGTAACAGGGGTAGATCTATCTGATGTTGCTATAGATAAAGCTAAACAGCTTAATCAAGATTTGGGTTTAGCTGTTAAGTTCGTATGTTGCGACATCTATGATCTACCTAATCATCTCGATGAGAAATTTGATATCGTATTTACTACTTATGGTACTATTGGTTGGTTTCCTGACTTGGATAAATGGGCATCTTTGATATCTAAATATTTAAAACTTGAAGGGAAGTTCGTGTTCGTAGATTTCCATCCGTTTGTATGGATGTATGACAATGATTTCACGAAATTCGAATATAGCTACTTCAAAAAAGAAGCTATAGTAGAGACTGAGAATGGCAGTTATGCTGACCGAGATTCAGATTTGGAACGAACAACAGTAGGTTGGAATCACAGTATTAGTGAGGTAGTTAATAGCTTATTAAATAATGGGATTCAAATATCTGCACTCGATGAGTTCGACTTTTCACCCTATAATTGCTTCAAGAATATGGAGGAATTTGAGCCAAAGAAATATAGAATTATAAACTTCGAAGATAAGCTTCCTCTAGTATATTCTATAAAGGGGGTAAAAAAGAAAACCCAATCGAATTGATTGGGTTTTGATGAAAGTCATTATCTTTTTCTACGAGTGTGGGCGTTTTTGCCAGCTTTTCCGGCGCCGCCTTTCTTAGCGAAATTTCCGAAAGGCTTTTTGCCCCCGCCGCCTCCGCTACGTCTTCTACCACCACGACTTCCGCCTCCGCCTTTTCCTCCAGAAAATCCTCTTGATTCAGTATCATTAAGATCTTTATCACTGTCAGATTTGATTTTTTCTAATTCTATAACTAGTAATTTTTCTACTAATTCTTCTTTAGAAAGTCTGAAGAAAATATCAGTGGCTTTCTGATTTAATTTTTTTGAAACTTTACCAGCCGTGCCTTTATTAAGCACTTTCATACACCAATCTTCAACTCTAATTTCAGCTATGTCATTAGCGTTTGGTATAAATGCTCTATCGAATTCAATTCCTAATTGAGATTCCAATTTGTGTATCCTATGTTTTTCCCTTCCACTGATGAAAGCGAGTGATATACCTTTTTTACCAGCTCGGGCAGTACGTCCAGCACGGTGAGTGTAGTACGAGTTGTCATCGGGTAAAGTGTGATGTATCACGTGAGTTAAATCGTTTACATCTATACCTCTTGCAGCTACATCAGTAGCTATCAGTACATGTAACTCATGCTTTTTGAATCTACGCATTACTCTGTCACGTTGAGCTTGAGAAAGATCACCGTGTAGTGAGTCTGCTTTGTAGTTTTGTCTTAGCAATAATTCTGCTAGTTCTTGTGTTTCGTGTTTTGTTCTACAGAAAACTACGCCACGCATATCAGGACTAATGTCAAGTATTCTAGATAATGCTTCTGCTTTATCAGAACCCTTTACTAATGCGTATTGGTGTTCTATATCAACGTTAACTTGGTCTTGTGAGTTTATCCTAACTTCAGTAGGATTGTCCATATACTTGTTAACGATTTTCTTTATTTCTTTAGGCATAGTCGCAGAGAATAGCCACGTAAGCTTTTCTTTGGGAGTATAACTAAGTATCAAATCCAAATCTTCTTTGAAGCCCATATTTAGCATTTCATCTGCCTCGTCTAATACAAGGAAACGAACACTTTCTAAATTAACGGCTCTACGTTTGATGAGGTCTAATAACCGGCCTGGAGTAGCTATGATAGCGTGTTGTGTTTTCTTAAGGGCTCTCATCTGGTTAGTGATAGGAGCTCCACCGTACACTGCAAGCACGTTAAGCTTTTCCTGATATTTGCTATAAATATCCAACTGCTCGGCTATCTGCTGACCTAACTCACGAGTAGGTGCTAGTATTAGCGCTTGAGTTGCTTTCATAGCGGGGTCAATTCTCTCCAACAATGGTAAACCAAAAGCAGCAGTTTTACCTGTTCCTGTTTGTGCTAATCCGATGAAATCTTTGTCATCTTTTATTAGTTTGGGGATTGCTTGTATTTGGATATCAGTAGGAGTATCGAACCCGAGTTCATTGATGGCTTTCAGTAAGTTTTCCGAAAGACCAAGTTGCTTAAAATTTGTCAAAAAAGTACACTATGTAAAAATAATAAAAACAAAACTAAGGATAATTAGGATATTATGCTAATTAATAGTTATTTATGGAGTTTATTGGGTTGTTAACAAGATGTGCAAAATTTATATATTTTTCAAGATTCATGGCTCAGAGTTACTTCTGCTATTAGTCCCAGATGGTCTGAGCTTGTTACTTCTACCCAATAGTTTTCTAATGTGGAATTATTGGGGATGAATATATGATCGAGTTTCCGTTGGCCATTTCTTAGATTAAGTACATACTTTGCTAACCAACGAATTGGAAATAGTGTATTATCTATTGCAGCTACTAGATTAGAATGTGGGAATGACTTATCCGTAATACATTGGAAACTATCAGGTAATTGTAAATCTTCTATGTCTGTCAATTCACAATTCAAATCACCGGCTATTATTACATTGCCATTACTATTTAATACTTCCTTACCATATTCGAATACTTTTTTTATTTGATTCTTACGAGAAGTTGGGTAGAATGGTGAGGCTAATAAACCTATTACTAATAGTTTGTGTTGCTCTATCCTTAGTCCACAAAATCTTCCTCCAGTTTGATTTTCTATATTTATTTTTTCTACTTTTCCTTCTATTCTGCTTGCTACTAAGTTTAGTCGAGTTAAATTATTGCGTGGTGTGGGTGAAGGCCCAATCGATATATATTTGTATCCAGAATCCTTAAGTATTTTAACAGAATCGCTTCCCCATTTTGCATTGATTACTTCGTTAACTACTATTATATCTGGAAAGTGATTTTGTATGATTTGCTCTACAGGATGTAAACCGTTTCTCTCTAATTGTAATCTTCTTACTCTTTTTCGTATTCTAAGAAATGTATAAATATGTGTAATAATCCAAGTGTAAAGCGACATTTTTCGAACACTAATACCATCAAAAAATGTGTTTATGGTCGCAATTTTTAAGTTGATAGGTGTGGTTTTATCCAATATTATAGCTAATTTGTACGTGTATCAATTATACTTATACCAAATATAACATAATTTTATTATTTTGATTAGAATAACATCATTCATATATAAGAAAAACAAAATCCGATCTATGTTCATGATCGGACTGATGTTGTTCGTCTCTACTTCAACTTTTCCTTATTTCGGAGATATGTTAGCTAGGGCTAACATATCTATCAATGAGTTGAATGAAGAAGAAAATGAGACTCATAATACTAATACAAAGAATAAAGTAGGTGCATATTATTCTATAGATGAACTGCATAAGTTCTTATCAGACTATAGTACTAATTTATCATCTATTACTTTCAACCTCAAACAATATGCAGACTATATACCTGAAGTTTGTACACCTCCGCCAGAAAATACACTATAGTGAAATCGTAAATTAAGTAACAATTACTAGTTAATTGCGAATAACTCTTTTGTAAGAGTTATATCGTGGTATTTATAAATTCACTTACCTTTTTGGGGTAAGAATATAAATAGTGTATATATATGAACTCGAATAATGAAAACTTTTTATCAAATTTTAAAAGTGATTTCCCAGCCAGTATAGTTGTACTTTTGGTAGCTATACCACTTTGTCTGGGTATCGCACTTGCATCAGGCGCGCCACTATTCTCTGGTATTATAGCAGGTATAGTTGGTGGTATAGTAGTAGGGGCAATAAGTAAATCATCACTAGGTGTTAGTGGTCCAGCCGCAGGGTTGGCAGTTATAGTATTAGTAGCAATCCAAGATTTAGGTGCTTACAATATTTTTCTTTTGGCTGTAGTAATAGCAGGTATTTTTCAAATTATCCTTGGTATCCTAAAGGCAGGTGTAATAGGATATTATTTCCCAACCTCTGTCATCAAAGGTATGTTATCAGGCATAGGTATTATAATTATACTAAAACAAATACCTCATGCTTTCGGATATGATGCTGATTATGAAGGTGATTTGGACTTTGTTCAACCAGACGGTCAGAACACTTTTAGTGAGCTTTTCAATATGGTGAACTATATCAATGAAGGTGCTTTGATAATAGCGGTTGTTTCACTTGCTATTTTGATACTTTGGGATAGACCATTTATAAAGAATATTAAGGCTTTGAAACTTGTACAAGGACCTCTAGTGGCAGTTATTGTAGGTATTGTATTAGGCGTTATATTCCAAGAAATTCCTGGTCTAGCTCTTATGCCTAAACAGTTAGTTAGTATTCCAGTTGCAGAATCATTTGGTGGTTTTATATCACAGTTTACTCTCCCAGATTTCAGTCAATGGAGCAACTCTAAAGTATATACTGTTGCTATGACTCTTGCCGTAGTTGCAAGTTTGGAGACTCTCCTCAGCGTAGAAGCTACTGATAAATTAGACCCTCAGAAAAGAGTGACTCCTACTAATAGAGAACTTACTGCTCAAGGGGTGGGTAATATGGTGTCAGGTATGATAGGTGGATTACCTGTTACTCAGGTTATAGTAAGGAGTTCTGCTAATATACAATCTGGTGGGAAGACTAAAGCTTCTGCTATAATGCATGGTGTTTTACTTCTGTTATGTGCTATAGCTATACCTAATATACTTAATCTTATCCCTCTTTCTAGTTTAGCAGCTGTACTATTTGTAGTAGGTTTCAAATTGGCTAAACCTGCGTTATTCAAACAAATGTATGCCAAAGGTATTAATGAATTTTTACCTTTTATAGTAACTATTATTGGTATAGTATTTACTGATTTACTAGTAGGTATTGGGTTGGGTATGTCCGTTGCCATAGTTCAAATCCTTTGGAAAAACTACAAAACTCCATACGAAATAATAAAAGGTAATAAGGAAGAAAATCATCTTACTCTAAGACTTTCTGAGGAAGTTAGCTTTTTGAATAAAGCAGGAATCCTAAGAACTTTGGATCAAATACCAAAGAATACTAAATTGGATATAGATGCATCTAGAACTAAATTTATCCACCCTGATGTAATTGAAATTATTGAGGATTTCAAACAACATGCATTGACTATGAATATATCGGTTAATGTATTAGGTTTAGGAGAAGCAATGAAAAATAAAGATCCTTTGGTAGAGTTCAAAGAGTTAGTAGTAGAAGGTCCAAAGCATTAATTTATAATTTTTAAGTTAAAATAAAGGTCATTGTATCTCGGTTTACAATGGCCTTTTTTATGATTTTATTTCTTCGTATTTTGGGTATAAGTGATCTTAACAACAAGGAAATACCTATGAAAAAACTATTTTGTATTTTACCTATAATCTTAATTCTTCTAAGCTGTAACGAAGATCCAACTCAAGTACAAACAGACAAAAGGTTCAAGACTGTTTATGGATTTGATAGAACTTTAGAAACTGGTCAAATTGCTGGTAGATTAGGTGATGTAAGTAAAAACAACTGTATCCCAATAGAAGGTCAGTATTTGGTGTCTTTCCCTAACCCAGCGTTCAATAGTATTACATTGGATTTCCAAACATTAAGTAATAGGACTTGTGAGATATATATAGAAACTGCACTTGCGGATGATGTGTTTTTGGATCAATTACTTTCTATTAGTTATCCTTCGCAATTCACAATTACTCAACACAAAGAGTATTTTAAAAAGAGCTTTTATAAAGGAGAAATAAATGCGGGGTCAAATAACGTCATACTTGACATTAATCAAATAGGGACAGGAGTATATTATATCACTTACGAAGACAGTGAAGGGTATAGTATATGCTCTCCTTTAATAGTCCAAAAATAGTAGCGAGTGATAGTTTATTATACTATAATCTCACACAACATCATTCTAACCAATAAGAAGCACCAACAGAAATTTTTGGGATTACTCCTAGATTTTCGGCTGTTATCATCATGAAGTCAAATTCGGGATATACGAATAACTGCTCATTAAGTGGGATATGTAAACCAATTTTTAAATTGAAGAATAGATTTAATTCAGAAAAATAATCTACTTCGCTGTCAATAAAATTTTCGTCTTGACCTGACTTTACCAAATCTGCCTCATTGCTGTACAAAAAGACAAATCCGCCACCACCACCTATATAAGGTGTAAAGTATTTCGGGTCATTGAGATATAGATTCCCATTTACAGTAAAGTCTATCGATGTTGCTTCTAAGTTTTTCTCGTTCTCAAATTTGATTTTATCACTTAATGAGTAAAAACTATACATAAGAGAAATATTCAAATATCTTTCGCTAGATGCTTTGTATAAGAAATCAAGTCCTAGCCCAAACGTACTATTTACCAATTCTGTACTTCTATATCTATTAGGGTTTCCTATTTCAATATAATCGTATTCACCAGAGGCAACGGTTAATGATTTATTTAACTTCAGTCCCAATGCTGAATTATTCCCAAACAACGGTTGATTCTGGGCTGCTAATTCGCTGTATGTTGATATTACGAAGAGCATTAATATTATTTTTAGAGTTTTCATTTTGTACCAATTTTGAATGTTTATTTACAAATTTAAAAGATTTAATCGTCTTCCAATAAATAACTTAAAATTAGAAGATTAGAAAAAACAATGTTGCTAAAACAGCAAATATACCGATACCAATACTAAGCCCAGTCCTCAATGTTCCTATGAGTGGGAATAATATCAATTTATAGACAGCAATCTGAATAATTGAGATAACTCCTACATACATAAAGCCTACTACCCAGTTCCAAATATCCAACATCCAATTGAAATTGTAATAACCTTCATCTATATATAAAAGAATCAAAGTCAATAAAGTTGCACTTGTTACCATAGGGACATATTCTCTCAAAGATTCATTGTTGTCTTTGATTATCGATGTGGCTGTCATTATTTTCTCGATTTGTTTTTAATAATTAGGCATAATACGGACGTTAAATTTAAATGGTTTCAGAATTATTGAACATAAATACAATATGTAATGTTCATTTTTTACAGAGTTTATAAGACATTCATAAAATCAGACAAAGATTATTCAATATAATTACAATTAGTTTTTTTTCTGATTATTTTACTTATATTTAAACAAAAATAAAGTAGAAATCGTCCTAATCGAACTGCATAATATTATATAACAAAAAATAAGAATATGAATAACGATCAAAAAATTAGATCTACCACCGTACTAGGAGTAGTACGTAACGGTAAAACAGCTCTAGGGGCTGATGGTCAAGTAACTCTTGGCAATACTATAATGAAGCACTCGACTGCCAAAATACGTAAACTTTACAATGGTAAAGTAATGGTTGGGTTCGCTGGTTCAACTGCCGATGCTTTTACTTTGCTTGGAAGATTCGAGGCAAAATTGGAAGCGCACAGTGGAAATTTGAAACGAGCAGCAATCGAGTTGGCCAAAGATTGGCGTACTGATAGATATTTGCGTAAATTGGAAGCTATGATGATTGCAATGGATGACACTCAAGGATTATTGCTAAGTGGTACAGGTGATGTAATCGAAGCTGACGATAATATTTTGGCTATTGGTTCTGGTGGAGCTTATGCATTATCGGCTGCACGTGCATTATACAATAATACCGATATGTCAGCTAGGGACATAGTAGAAAAAGGGTTAAATATAGCAGGTGAAATTTGCATATATACGAATACTAATCTAACAATTGAAGAAATCTAATAAGAGAATATAATGAGTAATTTGGAACCAAAACTTGCTATCCCTCAGGATATACTTACTCCTAAACAGATAGTAACAGAATTGAACAAGTACATAATAGGACAAGACAATGCTAAAAAAGCTGTTGCGATCGCTCTACGAAATAGATGGCGTCGTCAAAATGTAGAAGGTGATATACGCCAAGAAATAATGCCTAATAATATAATATTGATAGGTCCGACAGGTGTAGGTAAAACAGAAATTGCACGTCGTTTAGCTAAGTTAGCAGGTGCTCCTTTTATAAAAGTAGAAGCTACGAAATACACAGAAGTTGGCTATGTCGGCCGTGACGTAGAGTCTATGATACGTGATCTGATGGAATCGGCTGTTAAAATGGTAAAAGAAGAGCAAGAAGAAAAAATTAAAACTAAAGCAGAGAAAAATGCTGAAGATAGAATTTTGAATATTCTTATACCTCCAGTAAAAGATGATGAATCAGAAGAAGAAGATAATAAAGAAACCCGCGAAAAATTCCGTGCAATGCTAAAGAACGGAATAATGGACGACCGTGAGATAGAGTTAGAGGTAACTCAGCAAGGTCCCAATGGTCTAGCTGTTATGGGGCCAATGGGTATGGATGATATGGGTATAAATATCCAAGAGATGCTAGGTAATATGATACCTAAAAAGCGCAAGAAAAGAAAAATCAAAGTAAAAGACGCTATGCCGCTGCTTATCAAAGAAGAAGCTGATAAGTTGATTGATATGGATGCTGTATTGAAAGAAGCTTTGTTTAGAACAGAGAACTCAGGAATAGTATTTATCGATGAGATAGATAAAGTTGCTGTAAGTAATTCTAAATCGGGTGGAGGTGAAGTTTCTAGAGAAGGAGTACAAAGAGATTTACTCCCTATAGTAGAGGGCTCAGCTGTTAATACTAAGCATGGAATAGTAAAAACTGACCATATTTTATTTATAGCTTCGGGTGCGTTTCACGTTTCAAAACCTTCCGATTTGATTCCCGAATTGCAAGGGCGTTTCCCTATTCGTGTAGAACTTAATTCGCTTACCGAAGAAGATTTCGTGAAGATACTCACTGTACCTGAGAATGCACTTATAAAACAATACCAAGCATTATTGGAAACAGAAGGAGTAGAGTTAGTATTCGAAGAAAGTGGTATAAAGCAAATAGCACGTACTGCGGCTCATGTTAATGAAGAAGTAACTAATATAGGTGCTCGTAGATTGCATACAATCCTTACTACATTGTTGGAAGATATACTCTTCAATGCTCCTGGTGACCTAGGTGATATGAATACTGCTATAGATGAGCAATTTGTTCGTAGTCATCTTGACGCTATTGCTACTAGTACAGATTTGAGTAAATATATACTTTAAGAATTCGTTTATTTAGAAAACTACTAAACCCCTTGACTATCAAAGCAAGGGTTTTTTTTATTACTAAAAATAATCTTTTTTATATTTGATTCCTCTCTTTATATTTGCAGTCAAATTATTCTTTCTATTCAACAAAAATGGAGTTTGTATTTATGAGAAAAATCTTTCTTTTAGCTATATCATTGTTAGTTGTAAGCTTTACGGCTAAAGCTCTTGAGCCAGTTGGTATTGTTTTCCCTTACACAAGCGAATCTGCTAATATCACTTGTGAGCTAATAGATTATGGTGCTGAAGGTGGTATAGAGCCTATCTACACGCAAGAATTGGGAGAGTTAACTCCGAATTCATCTGGCATTATATACTTTATGTTAGGTAAAGATGATGAAAATTGGAATGAGATAGCAGCATCTAGTATTAGTACTTATTATGTAGTAAATTTAAAAGTAGATAATGTGATTAAAGCACAATATAGATTAGATGAATTGATTAATCTTTCTGCTAGAACACCTTCTAGTAGTTCCTCTAGCCTAACCTCGAGCGAATTTACTTCAACTGAAGAATTAGGTGATTTATTAACAAATATTTTTGTCTATACAGGTGAAGGTAATATAGATTTAGATAAGAATAATTTTAATGAAAATTTACCCGGAAATGCTACATATATGATAGCTAATAGTTCGGACGACGATTCAGATATTAATTTCCTATTCCCTCCTGAGAGTACAGTAACTATTAAGCCAAGAGAATATATAATATTGTTAAAGGTTGGTAATAATTATTACTTCCAATTAAAACCATTTGGACCATTATAATTGATTTAATCTAGAAATTGAAAAATCCCCGCACAAGTAGTGTGGGGATTTTTTTTAGAAATACATATTTTGGATACCTGTATTCATCATATTGATACCAATAGCACCCACGAAAAAACCATTTAATCGGACTGCGATTTCCATATTTTTATCGAATGCTACTCGAAATTTCTCCTTTTTCAGTTTGTCACGAACAAACTTTAGTCCCATAACTACTATAAAACAAATAATCATAGCAAGTACGAGAGTTGCAATTCCATAAGTATAATTTAGTTCTTCTTTCATAAGAATAGCAAGGGAAATAGTACCTGCTCCTACCATAAAAGGTAGAGCTATCTCATTCGCCAAATCATCTAGGTTTTCCTTCATTTTGAGCATTGCTTTCTGTCCTTTGACTATATAGAAATATGCAAAAGAGAATAGGACTATACCACCAAATATTCTGAAAGACTCAAAATTAATATGAAGTACTTCAGTAAATATAATGTCACCAAATATGAAAAACACAAGATAAATAAGAAAAGAAGTTACTGATGCCTTAAGTAAAACTTTTCTGAAAGCTTTATGATCCAACTCGAGCATAATAGGTTGCAAGTAAAGGAATAGAGCTATGGGGTTGAGCATTACTATGAACGAGATAAGGAGTGAAAACATTTGTACTATGGGGTTTTGTTCTTTTGTATTTTTCAAAATTATGTTATTTTGAACTTATAAACGTATTTATATTAATAAAATTTGAGGGTATTTATGAAAAAACTACTTGTGTTATTAGCTCTAACTTTAACAATGTCATTGTTTATGACGTCTTGCAAAGATGATGAACCAACAGGTCCTAGCAATGTTGAATTAGGTGAGATGTCTGCTACAGTCGGTGGAAGTGATTTTAAAGCTGGTAATGCATATTACTACAACACAGTGAATCAAATTTCTGGTGGTCAGCAAGTAGGTGGACTTACTAATCTAATGGATGTTAATACAATTTCTATTCAATTAGTACAAGTTGGTGGAGAACCAATGGTAAAATCATATTCGGCTATATGTTACTACCAAGAATCAAGAGGAATGACTCCTAATACAACAGTAAAACAATGGAACACAACTAGTGGTACATGTGAAATAACAGAAGTTACTGACAAATATGTGAAGGGTGAATTCTCATTTACTGGTACGAACGAAGATGATAATAGCACTAAATCTGTTTCAGGTAAATTCTATACTCCAAGACAATAAAAATTATACTTTGACATTTAAGTATCAAGAAACCCAGCTTTTTAGCTGGGTTTTTTCTTTCTCATTGATTATCGTTGTTAATTTGATTAATTTTGTTTTTTGATTTTAATCAATTTAGGTAAATCTATGAGTGGTAAACTATTTCGTGGTACATACACAGCTATTGTAACGCCTTTTAATTCTGACTTGTCAATCGACTTCGACGCATTCAAAAAGCACTTGGATCACCAGATAGCCAATGGTGTTGACGGCGTAGTAGTATGTGGCTCCACTGGTGAATCTGCAACACTTTCTACCAAAGAGAAAGTAGCTATGTTTACAACAGCTATAGAGCACATTAACAAACGTGTGCCTATCATTGCTGGCTCTGGTTCTAACAACACACAAGCAACAATTGATTTGTCACTAATAGCAAAAGAACTTGGTGCTGACGCTACTTTATTAGTAGCTCCATATTATAACAAGCCATCTCAAGAAGGGCTATACAATCATTACCGACTAATATCAGAAGCGGTAGATATGCCTCATATAGTTTACAATGTACCAGGTCGCTCTGGGGTTAATATATTACCAGAAATTCAACTTCGCTTAGCCGAAGAATGCGAGAATATAGTAGCTACTAAAGAAGCTTCAGGTGATGTAGAGCAGATTATGACAATGGTGCAACATGCTCCTGCAAATTTCTCTGTTTTGTCAGGTGATGACGCAATCACTCTGCCACTCATAGCTGCAGGTGTTGATGGTGTTGTTTCTGTACTTTCTAACTATGCTCCTAAAATGTTCTCCGACCTTGTGAACTTCGCACTAGAAGGCAAATTCGAAGAAGCGAGAGTATTGCAATACAAATTATTAGACCTTATGAAATTGAACTTCATAGAGCCAAACCCTGTACCTGCTAAAACAGCTCTACAAATGATGGGTATGATGGAAGATAGATTCCGTATGCCGCTTATGCAGATTACAGATGGCGGACGTGAGAAAATGAAAAATGCACTACAACAAGTTGGACTAATCTAATTTTGATTAACAAGAATCAAGCTGAACTAGAGCAGATACTAGACGACGTAACTGCTAATGATTATGACAACGAATTAGAGATTCTATCTGATTTCGTAGAACAGTTAATACAATCTACTGATAAGAAAATAACCGGTGGCAGAGTCTGGAAGTTAGTTCCGGATAAATTTGCTTATGTACTAGAATTCCAAGTAGGCGAAATGCGAGAAATACCACTTGGGTTTACACAGTCACTTTCTGACGAATTATTTCACAAAGAACTACTTGCACTAAGAAAGGATAAAGTTCTAAAGAGCCAAGAGTCGAACGAAGAGTTAATAAAATTCGGCATTGGTAACTATGCTGGTGTTGGAGTTGGTGAGGTTATCCACTTACAATCTGGTAAGTATTTCGAATATCTGCTGGGGTTCAATGCTGAAGAGTTTAACGACGATTTCTTTGATAATTTGAGGATAATAGCAAGACTTTCTACGATTGCTATCAGAGATTTGGCTATCAAAAAGAAAGATGAGAACTATAGTAAAGAACTAAGTAAAGCCGGTGAGATACAAAGAAACTTGCTACCAGAACATTACACAGAGTTTCAAGATTATAAACTCTTTGGAGTATGTGTGCCCGACCAACAAGTCGGTGGAGACTATTTCGATTATATTCGCAATACAGCTAGTGAGACAGAAGAAGAATCGCTCGGTGTTCTGATATGCGATTGCGCTAGCAAGGGTATGCCCGCAGCAATACAGGCGTTATTCGTATCTGGTGCAGTCCGAATGGCTATGGGTTTTTCTCCTAAAATATCTAATATGTTCGGTCGATTGAATAATATAATCAACAGGACATTCTCGCGTGAGAGGTTCGTTACACTATTTTACGGTGAGTTAACTCTCTCCTCAAACAGACTGATATTATATGCTAACGCTGGGCATTGTCCACCTATCCACTATCGTCCATCCAAAGATAAATTCCAAGATTTACCTCCTACTGGTGGATTTTTAGGAATTATGCCAAATCAGAAGTACAAGCTAGAGAATTGCCGAATGTTGCAGGGTGACACTTTGGTACTCTACACAGATGGTATTTCAGAAGCTATGAATGCAGAAGGCGATCTATTCGGTGAGAAGAGGATAATGGATATAATCAAAGAAAACCACGAAAAGACCTGCAAAGAGATAGCTTATATTATATTAGAGAAAGTTCAACATTTTTCTGCTAGTTCTATATACAATGACGACAAGACATTAGTAGTTATCAAAAGAGATAGTAAGCAGAAGAGCGCGGCTAACTAATCTACCTAACCAAAAAAGCATCAACACCATTGTTCAGTCTTAAAGCTGGTAGTGGTACTTTATATTTCTCAAAAAGGTTGATGATGAATTGGAGATAATAACTATCTTGGACTATCTCAAATTGCTTGAAGTAATTCCAGTTTATATCTAAGCCCAAGTAAAACTGGTGTTGTCCTGCACCATATCTATCTATACCCGTTACACTATGCCCTAAAGCTACAGCAAACAGCCCAGGGAAGACATTATCATCTATATCTAACATACCAGCAACATCTACGCTCACCCAGTGATTAGTGCTGTTATAATCATTAAAAACGGATGGATGCGTAGGAGAGGTAAATGGGTAATAACTTATTTTAGGTTTTATATAGTTAAGGTAAGGTTCGTAATATTGGGCTACACTATAAGAAGCGCCTAGTATATTGGCAACCATATCGCCTCTGCTAAATCCTAGATACGGTCGACCATCTGAATAACCGTCATATATTTCTACATAAGTTTGATGCAACATAGAAGCTCCAAATCCCACCCAAGCAGACGTTTCTTTGTCTAATCCTGTCCATTCAGTAGCTTTTGCAAACGAATTAGCTAGTGCATACGAAAAATAGAAATGCCCCATTTTATCTGCCAAAAGTGCGTCATCGTATTCGGTCTGCCAATCCATTACGTGCCACTCTGCTGGGTCATCCCAATACTCATTGCTCTGGAATATATATGATGCTGCAAACCCTCCAACAGTACCTGCCCCAAAGATTATGGATTTTGTCACAGATAGAGTGTCCTCTGCACGAAGTTGTGTAGCTATAGAAAGTAATAAAAATATATAGAGTACTTTTCTCAATAATATCCCTAGTTTCAAACATCAAGTTAACAAAATAACAGCTAAATTTCTTAAAAAAACCCATACCACCGAAGTGGTACGGGTCTTGGGCTTAACATGAGGATGAGGGTAATTATTTTATAATCATTCTATTATTATTCTCTGTAGTGCCTGTTCGCCTCTATCAGATTTGACTACTACGTAGTACAATCCGGGATTTACGCCATTTAAGTTAAGAGGTCTGCTGTTAGTACCTTTGTCAAGAGACATTCCACTTTTTACGTTCTTTATTAGCTTACCTGATAAATCATATACAGCTATCGAGATTATTCTGTTGTCTTCCAAATCGAACTCAACATTCGAGTTACTTGTTGCTGGATTAGGATATACTTTCATTTCCTTGATTGCACCCGAACAACCGCTCCATACGTCCATAACTGCATTATCTTTCTCAATAGGTGCATTATCACAATGTTGAGCTTGCTCGCCAATAGCCGCTAATTCTGGGTTGATTTTTTCTAATAAGTTAGATGGCAGTTTAGTCAAAAACTCCTCAGTTGCTTCGTACCATACTATAAAGTCAGTGTTCACTCCATCGAAGCTAATCTCGATAGGGATTAACTCGTTGATGTTGTAATCGAGCATTTCGAATGACATATTGGAGTATATTTTAGTCTTTTCACCTTCATTATTCGAATTAGGATCTACCCAAATTGATTGTCCTACCTTATCTTTAAACCTAGGCATTGTAGTTCCTTTGTCAATATTCAACTCCGTAATTGTACTTGTATTCAATATTTTTAACTTCTTACCTTCACCTAGACTTTCTAAAGGTATATGAATAGTTCTATCATTTGGGTCATTCGAAGATGTTTCCTCAGTTGCTTCAACTTCAATTAGAGTTGTGTTCTTGCTAGCTAGTGAATCTAGAGTAGCTTTTATAACAGCGTCCACATCCTTGCGATTCATATCTGTAGTGTAAACTTCTATATTTCTATCCGATAAGACATTTACATCACTACCATCTTCTGTTGTTTTATAAGATTTAAGCATAACTACATTAATACTATCTGAATTTCTTAGGAGTAGGTCTCTAGAGTAAGAACCATTATTCAAAATTTCAGTCTCTTCTGACTCATATTTTGAAAATGCAATTATCTTCTCAGCTAATTTCCCATCTTCACTTTCAGATCTATACCTATCTACTGTCGCTTCTACATTCCCTTTCTTGAACAAAGTAAGAGTCTTGAAGCCAGTAGAAGTAGTCACCATAGCAGGTGTTGGTAATGCATCTCTGTCTTCATCTTGGTTATAATAGTCGCGTTGCTTTTCATTTTTCTGATTGATAGTATATGTGTACTTATCGAATGCATTTACTTTAAAGCTTTTGCTGTCGATTTCTATTCCTAACTTAGCTAACTCATCTTTAGTTAACTTTAAGGTATTCACTGACTTTATGTCTATTTTCTCTTCCGTCCAATTCAAAGCTTTTGGCTTTTTGTTTAGCTCTTCTTTCTCTTCCGAAAGCAACGCTACTGAGCTTTGATTTGTTGGTTGTTTCTCTTCTGTCCAGTCTAGATCTTCTGGTTTCTCATTTGGCTTTTCATCTTTGTTATCTATTACTTCTGTTGTATTCTTGATACTGGTTTGTGCTACTTTAGTATTTGGTGAAGAAATACTCAAAAGAGCAATAGTAGCAATAGTTGCCACTGATGTTATAAGTGTCGCTATCATCGGATACGCCTTTATTTTGTTGTACAAATTAGTTGCAATGCCCCCATCGCTCAATTTGCCATAAAGCAGCTTCTTCGCATCGTCCTTTTCGTATATGGGCTCTACGTTCCTTGCTTTTTCAAAATATTTGTCCAATTCACTCATTTGGATACCTTTAGTTTATAAGCTCGTTCGCTTGTATTATCTTCTGGAATAGTTTTTTTTTCAATTAGAATTTCGGTTAGCTTTTCTCGTCCTCTTTTCAATCGGGATTTGACAGCTGATTCAGTACATTTCTGCATTTCTGCTATCTCTGCTATTTTAAATCCTGAGATTTCGAAAAGCACTATCGCTTCTTTCTGTTCCGGTGGCAATAGCTCGAGCGCTGAGTACAGATTTTGCACATCTAACTCGATTTCGGCCATATTCCTCGATATAAGAGAGTCTTCGTTCAGCTCACTTTTGTAATCTATTCGTCCATTACGGACTATTCCATTTTTGTAGAGTCGGCTAGCAATAGTAAACAAATAGCTTTTGAATGCCTTGGGTTCTTTGACTTGTCCAAAGTTCTCATAGGCAATCAGCAAAGTCTCATTTATTATGTCCTTTGCGTCGAAAGAGCTATTCGCCATTGCCATAACAAATCGGGACAAGTCCTTTCTGATTGGCTCGAATAGTTCTAAAAAAGCTCTTTGTTTTTGTTTACTCATCTAATCCTGATTATCATCTACAAAGTATAAGTGCGATGAAACTGAAAAAAGTTGCAGAGTAATATAAGAAAAGTTGGAGGTGATATGAAAATAATAGATTTACAAGAAAAAATCGAGCTATTATCTATAGCACTAAGCCCCTTTGTCAAAGGGGGTTTGGGGGATTTTGAGATGTATGCAATACGTCTCAACATTTTTGACAATAATTACACCGTGAGATCCTTAAATCCGATTAATCCGTGATTCAGAATTATTCTACCTGGACTCTTCACTTCGTTCCCTTCAGAGTGACGGTTTTGAGTAGGTTTGGGGGGTTTTAGGTTAAATAAAGAGACGTAAAAATATATAATGAAGCGAAATACAATCCCAAGACTATAACTATAGAATTTTTATATTAAAGATTTATTACTAATTTATTCAGTTCGTAAACTACATTTTTGAGTTAAAAATGAAAAAAATACTATTTCTGTTCCTATTTCTGCTTGTTATAAACTCATGTAAAAAAGATGAAGCCGATGTTGTTTCACCTGGCAATGAATACACTCCAAAAGTAATAACAGAAACTTATGGCACTGCAAAGCTTGTTGGTTTTGTCAATGATAAGTCTGGGAATCCTATCTCTGGTGTTACAGTATTTTTTGGTGAAGAAAAGACACTAACTGGCTCTGATGGTGGATATCAATTGAACTCCTTATCTGCCGGTTCCAACAAAAGAATCTGGTTTCAGAAACCAGGTTATGCCTCAACTCAAAAACTAGCTGACATTAGAGAAGATTTACCAAATAGAATAGATGCTAGTCTATTTCCAATCGATAAAACAGGAAAAATGAATAGTGATGGTGGTAAAATCGAAGGAAAAGATTTCTCAGTTGAAATTAAACCAGGTGGGTTTGTTTATTCTGATGGCAGTCCTGTAGAAGAAGATGTTATAGCAGAAGTAACTGCATTTTTAACAAACGAAGATGAATTTTTAGATGCTTTCCCAGGGGAGTTCCGAGGAACTAGAGAAAATGGAACCGAAACAGCAATCGAATCTTTCGGATTTATTGATGTTGTTTTAAAAGTGAAATCTGGCGAACCAGTCCAGCTAGCAGATGGAGTAACAGCAATAATAAAGATAAAAGCCCCACAGAACTCACCAGCTACTATACCATTGTGGCATTATGATGAAGATAAAGCGAAGTGGATAGAAGAGGGTGTTGGCAAACTTGATAATGGATTCTATACAGCAGAAGTTAGCCACTTCACTAAATGGAATTGGGATAGACCCTATAGTGAAACTTCAAAGATAGTTGGAAGAGTAATCGATAATGCTGGTAGCCCAATAGAAGGAGCACGTGTTGTGCAAAAAGGAATAACGTATAAATTCCAAAACTCAGCAAAAACTAACGAAGAAGGCGAATTTGAATTACTCACTCCAGAATCAAACGAATCAGAAATTGAAGCACAATTTGATATTTATGGCTCAACAATAATCAACTATACAACATCATCAAATCAAGGACAAGTCAATAATATTGGTGATATAACAATTGATGTGAGTATTGAAAATGTTATGCCACCATTTGTATCGAGTAATGTACTTTACATCACGATTGGTCAAACAGCAAAAATTAGAGGAAAGTATTTTGGAGAACAAAAAAGAGCTGGCTATAAGCTACTATTAAATGGCAATGAAGTAGAAACCACGGCATGGCAGAATGAATTAATTGAATTTAATGTACCAAATGGAATACCAGAAGAAGGAACAATTCAAATTAATAGAGATGGAATGCTAAGTAAAGAAGTAAATTATAAAGAAGGTGATTGGACTTGTGAGATTGACGGTAAGGTATATGATAATAATGATTTACCATACTCTGGGGGTATATATTATTTGTCGTTAAGTGATAGGAGTTTTAATACTATTCCAAATTGTTTTGGTAATCTTAGAAATTTAGAATGGCTTAACATTAGTAATACTCAATTAGCAACTTTACCTGATAGCTTTGGTAATCTTCAAAATTTAAATACAGCAAATCTTGGGGTAAATCAATTAATTACTTTACCTGAAAATATTGGTAATTTAAAAAAATTAAAGTTACTAAATATAAGTTTTAATCGTTTAACTATCATACCAGAGAGCATAGGTAATTTAATGAATTTGGAAAGTCTTTATGTTGAGAATAATCAATTAACAACTTTACCTGAAAGCATTAGTAAATTAAATAATTTAGAAATTCTTAAAAGTGACAATAATCAATTAACGACATTTCCTGAGAGCATTAGTAGTTTATATAGATTAAGAGAAATTGACCTGAGTTTCAATAAAATAAATAGCTTACCCAAAAGTATTGGTAATCTTCAGAACTTACAAAGGTTAAGTCTTAATGGAAATCAACTAACTACTTTACCCGAAAGTATTGGTAATCCTCAGAATTTACAAGTACTAAGTCTTAATAAAAATCAATTAACAGCTTTACCTGAAAGCATTAGTAATTTAGTGAAATTGGAAAGTCTATACGTTGAAAAAAATCATTTAACTTCCTTTCCTGAAAACATTGGTGATCTTCTGAATTTACAACAATTATTTCTTAATGAGAATCAATTGTCATCTTTGCCTGAGAGTATTACTAGTCTGCAAAATTTAAAAGCGTTGTTCCTTTCTGAAAATCAATTAACTTCTTTGCCTGAAAATATTGGTGATCTAAGGAATTTAGAAAGTCTCATCCTTGCTAACAATCAACTAACAACTATCCCTGAGAGTATTGGCAATCTAAAAGATCCATTCTGGATTGAGTTGAGAAATAATCAATTAACTTCTTTACCTGAATCTTTCAAAAACTTAAAAGAAACTCTCAATATTTTAAGTTTACAAGGCAACAATTTTTCTGAAGAAGAAAAAGCAAAAGTTGAAGAGTGGCTACCAAATACAAGTATTGGTTGGTAAATAATGGATGGTGCTGATAGTCGGCTTTTGATTAGTGTTGGGGTTGATGGGAAAGAATCAGGGCAAAACTGAAAACACTACAATTCCACCTCTATGAGGCGGTATTATATTTTTAGATTAGTTAGCTACAGATATATAGCCACTCTGTGGCTAATACACAAGTCAGCTTAAATATCTTAATCATCATGCAATTCTGTTATGATTAATACATTGAGATTACCACGTCGCTACGCTCCTCGTAATGACACGAGTTCTTGAGTTAGGGAGTTTGAACAAACGTTAACCCAATATACATTTCAGACATAAAAAAAGAGACGTACTTTCATACGTCTCTTTAAATAAATCATTCCGCCTTCGACTCCGCTCAGGCATCATATTCTTTCAATCTTATATATTCACCGCTTCGCCGTAGGCTGCTGCTGACGCTTCCATAATAGATTCGCCAAGAGTTGGGTGAGCGTGTATAGTCTTCATTATTGTGTGTGCCGTTGCATCTAGTGAACGCGCTAGGGCTATTTCACCGATTAGTTCGGTTACGTCAGGGCCTATCATGTGTGCGCCCAATACTTCGCCGTATTTCTCATCGAATATCAATTTAACAAAACCTTGTGCTTTTCCAATACCATGAGCTTTACCGTTCGCAGTGAATGGGAATTTACCTATTTTCACTTTGTGACCAGCTTCCTTAGCTTTCTCTTCAGTCATACCTATAGATGCAACTTGTGGGATACAGTAAGTACAACCAGGTATATTGTTGTAGTCGATACCTTTGTCAGAATGACCAGCAATTGCTTCTACACAAGCTATACCTTCAGCAGAAGCCTTGTGAGCTAACCAAGGTGCACCAGCTACGTCACCGATTGCATATATTCCCTCTACATTAGTTCTGCAAAGCTCGTCTATTACTATAGCACCTTTTTCGACTTTTACACCTACTGTTTCTAATCCAATTCCTTCCAGATTTGCTTGTACACCGATAGCGTTTATTGCTTTTTCTGCTTTCAATGTTTCTTTTTTACCATCTCTTTCTATTACTACTTCTACGCCAGTTTTCGTTGGCTTAGCACTTATAACTTTGGCAGATGTAAGCATTTCGATACCGTCTTTCTTGAAGCTACGAGTTAACTCTTTTGATACATCTTTGTCTTCGATAGGTAATATTCTATCTTGGTATTCTACTATTGTTACTTTAGTTCCGAATGCATTGTAGAAATAACCAAATTCGATACCAATAGCACCAGCACCCATGATAATCATGTCTTTAGGAGCTTTGTTTTGAATCATCGCTTCTTTCGAAGTCAAAATGTTCTTTCTATCAACTTCAATACCTGGCATTTCTCTTGGTCTTGCACCAGTAGCTACTATTATGTGTTTAGCAGTTATAGTTTCTATTACTTTCCCTTTTTCATCAAGTACTTCTACTTTTCCTTTTGCTGCTATTCTACCATGCCCATCAACTTTCTGTACTTTATATTTTCCGAATAAATATTTTACTCCACCAGACATCTGATTAGCAACGCCTCTTGAGCGTTCTATCACTTTACCGAAATTTTTCTTGACGTTCGTTACTTCGAAACCGTAGTCTTCAGTATGAGCTAAAAAGTGAGCGTACTCAGCAGATTTCAATAATGCTTTCGAAGGGATACAACCCCAATTCAAACAAACTCCACCTAGTTCTGCTTTCTCTACACAAATTGTTTTTAGTCCTAATTGCGAAGCTCTGTTAGCCGCAACATAGCCACCAGGGCCAGAACCGATAATTACTACATCACATGAATGATTTGCCATTGTAAAACCTTTAATTTTTAGTCTTTTATAATTTTCATTTTTACAGAATACAAGTTAATTCTTTTTTCGAGTTTTCTCAAATTTCGGATTTAATTATTAATCACTCGAAATATATTTTATATTGCAGTAAATAACTGATTACTCATAGATATATTATACACTGATTGAAAAATGTCTGATCTGAACACAAAATACGAAAACTTGAAGGCTGAAGTTGAGAAACACAGCCACCTATATTATGTTAAAAATGAACCAATAATAAGCGATAGAGAGTTCGACTCACTGTTTGACGAGTTGCTCCAATTTGAGAAAGAACATCCTGAATTAGTAAGCGAAGATTCGCCAACTAAAAGAGTAGGCGGAGAGCCAGTCGAGGGATTCACAACTGTAGAACACTCGCAGCCAATGCTATCACTCCAAAACACTTACACACGTGAGGAAGTAGAGGAATTCGATGCTAGAGTTCGGAAGGGTTTGGAGAATGTGAAATTCAGCTATACGGCAGAACTAAAATTCGATGGAGTAGCGCTTAGTTTGGTCTATGAAAATGGGAAACTGAGCCGAGCAGTTACCAGAGGAGACGGATTCAAAGGTGATGACGTAACGAGCAATGCCGTTACTATTCGTTCTATACCTCTTTCGGTATCAGGTGATTTGAAGAATTTCGAAGTGAGGGGCGAGGTTTATATGACCAATCCACAATTCGAGAAAATCAACAAAGAAAGAGCCGAAAATGGTGACAAACTCTACGCAAACCCACGCAACACAACTGCCGGTAGTTTGAAGCTATTGGATTCAAGAGTGACTGCCTCTAGGAACTTGCAGATATATTGCTATTCACTATTCGTAGATGGATCGGAGCTAGAGACAAATGAAAAGAACGCAGAGATCCTAAGGGAAATGGGCTTCCCAGTTTCGCCACATTTTGCTGTCTGCAATTCGGTAGATGAGCTATTCAAATTCATAGATGAGTGGGACGCCAGACGCACCGAATTACCATATATGATAGACGGAATAGTGGTAAAAGTCAATGAGAAAAAGTACCAAGAGGAACTTGGGTACGTAGCAAGGGCACCTCGCTGGGCTATAGCTTATAAGTACGAAGCCGAGTCAGTAGAGACTAAAGTACTCGATATACAGCTTCAAATAGGCCGCACGGGGGCAGTAACACCTGTAGCTATACTAGAGCCGATATTCGTTTCTGGGTCGACTGTGAGCCGTGCATCACTACACAATGCAGACTATATAGCTGAAAAAGATATACGAGTTGGCGACTACGTGAAGGTAGAGAAAGGTGGCGAGATAATCCCTAAAGTAACACAAGTGGTCTTGGCAAAGCGACCAAGCGACTCAGTTCCATTCGAGTTCCCAGCCGAAATAGATGGTGCGGCAATACATAGAAACGAGGGCGATGCAGCTCACTATGTCTCTGACAAAAGTTCTAAGACTATAATTAAAAGAAAAATAGAGCACTTCGTATCTCGAAATGCGATGGACATAGACGGTATGGGCGAGCGAATAATCGACGATTTCGTAGAAAGGGGATGGCTGAACAATGTTGCAGATATTTACGATTTGGAGCAATACCGAGACGAAATACAAGAGCTAGAGGGGTGGGGCGAAAAAAGCACTACCAAGCTATTCGAAGCAATAGAGAAGAGCAAAGCTCAACCCTACAATAGAGTACTGTATGGTCTAGGTATTCGATTTATAGGTGAAAAAGGAGCGAAACTTCTAACCAAGAATTTCAAGAGCATAAGCGAGCTAGAAAATGCGGACTACGACACTCTAAAAGCAATCCACGAAGTTGGTGATGTAATGGCCGCATCAGTCGTAGATTATTTCAATGATGAAGATGAGCTAAACATAATTGGGAAACTAAAGCGAGCAGGATTAATCTTCGAGTCAGACGAATCAGACGAGCCGCAATCAGACGCATTAGCCGGTCAGAGCTTTGTTTTCACAGGCGAGCTAACCCGAATGACACGTAAAGAAGCAGGCCAAATAGTCGAGAACTTGGGCGGTAAACAAACCGGCTCCGTTAGCAAGAAAACCTCCTACGTAGTAGTTGGTGACAGCCCTGGTAGTAAGTACGACAAAGCCGTAGAGCTAGGCGTCACAGTCCTCAACGAGGATCAGTTTTTTGAGATGATAGAGGGGGTTGTTGGCTTCGACTCCGCTCAGCCAACGGGATTGTGACGATGCCTCAGAAAGATAGCACGATGCCTGAGCGGAGTCGAAGGCAGAGTGAAATATAGTAGATAATAAGTAGACAAAATATGAAAGGATATATGTACATATTAAAATGTAGTGATGGTAGCTACTATACAGGAAGTACAAAAGACCTTGATTCTCGTTTGTACCAACACCAAAATGGTGAGGGAGCAAACCATACAAGAAAAAGATTACCAGTTGAGTTAGTTTATTTTGAAGAATATAATCGTGTAGATGATGCATTCAATAGAGAAAAACAGGTACAGGGTTGGAATAGAAAGAAGAAGGAAGCATTGATTAGTGGCTTGTCAGATGAGCTACATGAATTAGCAAAGTGTTTAAATGAATCAAGCCATGTTGGTCACAAAAAAGACTGTTGACCCTTATGGCTTCAAATACTCGTACTGAGCGGAGCCGAAGTACGCTCAGCCAACGTAATTGTGACGATGCCTCAGAAAGATAGCACGATGCCTGACCTGTGAAGCTGAAAGCATTAGCGGAGTCGAAGGCGGAGTGAAAGTAGAATTTTCGTATATTTAGAAAAAGATAGAATTTGTAATAATTGCTGAAATTTATTTTAGGTCATATGAATGGGAAAATGATGAAGTTTGGAAGCAGTTTTCGGATTTGGAAATAGAGGGGTTTGAAATTTCTGCTTTCCCTTCAAGATTACATTTTTATACTTTCAAATGTGACGGGAAAGGTAATATAGTTTATTTAAGAACTGATGAGTATACTACAATTTGTAGGTGATTATAGGGCTACTAATATTCAACTCCAAACGGAGTTGCGAGGGTTAAAAATAGAGAAATAAATTTTAAAAGAAACTAATCAAATTAGATAACAAGTTTTGAAAAACATAATAAGTAAACAAACCGCGATTAAGATTATGCTTGGGCTTATAGGGTCTGTGATTATATTTCATATATGTATAATCCTGAAGCTTATACCCTATGATATTGCTTGGGGTGGGAATCTAACCAATGACAATGAGATGTATGTTTTTGAGATATTATCATTATTAATTAACATATTATTGAGTTATGCGCTACTGATAAAAGGGGGTTATGTGAAAAGTAAACTCCGTACAAAAATAGTTGATATTTTCCTTTGGGTGTTTCTGGTGATTTTTGGATTAAACACTATTGGCAATATATTCGCAAAGACTATATCCGAGAAGTACTTCTCTATTATTACTCTTTTATTTGTGTTTTTACTTTGGATTATATTGAGGAAAAAAGATTAAAGGCTAAATCTCTAATAACCTAGCGAACGGAGCATATTTGGTTTTTCGCGCCAATTATCTCTGACCTTCACGAATAGCTCGAGGAACACTGGCATTTGCAGATGAGCTTCTATATCCTTTCTGGCCATAGCGCCAATGCGTTTTAGCATAGTGCCGCCCTTGCCTATCATTATCCCTTTTTGGCTATCTTTCTCAACTATTATATCTGCTGAGATGAACCATTTGCCGGCTTCTCTTTCTTTGAATTGAGTGATAGTTACTTCTGTGGAGTAGGGTAGCTCTTCTTTTAGCTGTTCGAATATTTTTTCTCGGATTAGCTCGCTAACGAAAAATCGCTCGTTGAGAGTACTGATAATATCCGTTGGATAGTAGAATTCAGATTCGGGTAGATGATTTTCAAATATTTTTATAAGTGCGTCAGTGTTAGCTGCTTTGAGTGCCGAAATAGGTATAATATCAGTGAAAAGATCCAATGCTTGGAACTTGGCGATTACTGGTAGTACACCTTTAGCATCTTTATAAGTATCAATTTTATTTAGAATCAATACTTTGGGAACACTATAGTTTTTTAAGAAATCGAACCGAGTAGAAAGTAATTCGATGTTGTCGCCATCTTTTTCTAGATTCCAGATAACACTGATAACATCTGCGGCATCTAGCGATTCGAAAAGAAACCTCATCATAGAGCGTTGCATTTCGTACCTAGGGCGCAATATACCCGGAGTATCGAGGAATATAATCTGCGAATCTTCTTTCGAAAGTATCGCAGAAACGTTCTTCCTAGTCGTTTGCGGCTTTGCAGTTACTATCGATAGCTTTTCGCCCATCAGGGCGTTCATAAGGGTAGATTTGCCCGAATTAGGCATTCCTATTATAGCTACGAACCCGGCTTTTTGTGTTTCACTACTCATTAGTAGTATCGCTGCTATGCGGATAGTATTTAAGTATAGCAAAAGGTATAATCACACAGTAACCAATCACTAGTAATAGTGGAGCGATTGTGATAGCCATAGGATTATTCCAAGCACCATCTACAGCAGCGTAATCGCCACCAAGTCCTGTCGCCATAAGCAAATAGCCAACTACTATAGTAGCTAATCCTACACCTGCTAATAAGAAATTCTTCTTAGTGAATGGGAATTCCCAATTCACTTTATTTTGTCTTTTTGAAACTGTTTTCTTTGCCATTTTCTTCACTTAACTTTATTATTTGACACAAATTTAATAAATATAATACAATTACGGACGATTTTAGTAATATGTTCGGATTAAATTGTTAAATTTATCTAAAAATTCATGTAAAGTATTGGGTGATTTTACTTGAGTGTCCTCCGCTGGCGGAGGTGGCTAACGCCGAAGGTGTTAGACGGAGGTGGACAAACGAAGACTAGTGTTGTTATTTATCCTCCTTGAGTCTCTCGCTTCGCTCAATCCAGCTCCTCTAAGAGGAGCACAGTTCGTGGATTTAAACTAAGGTTTATGTAAATGAAAAGTAATTGCGATTTTAGAAATATGTTCGGATTAAATTGTTAAATTTATCAAATCAATCAAAGAAATTAGAATGAAAAACCTCTTCACCCACCCACAAAATACCCACTTTGGAGTATAGTAATTCCAGCTAGTTTCCTTATATTAGCAATACAGGAAACTAATAAAATGAAATTCTATACCTATGACTTTACAACAATACATTGATACTGTCGCAAAACAGTTTTCTTCTGGTATATCTAGTGAACACACTTATAGAGCATATTTGGAGAACTTACTCCGTAATATGGTACCATCTGTAGATGTAACTAACGAACCACTAAACGTAACCGATTGCGGTAACCCAGACTATGTGATAACCAAAGGGAAAATACCGATAGGGTACATAGAGGCGAAGGATATAGCCAAAGACCTAAACTCCAAATCATACAAAGAGCAGTTCGGTAGGTACAGGAACGCACTCGACAATCTAATCATAACCGATTACCTCTGGTTCCAATTCTTCCAGAATGGAGAGATGGTACACGAAATACGAATAGCAGAAATAGTAGATGGCAAAGTAAAAGCACTTCCAGAGAACTTCGGCAGGTTCGAGAATCTGATACAGGACTTCTGTACTTTTGTTAGTCAGACTATAAAATCATCGAAGAAGTTAGCTGTTATGATGGCGGCAAAAGCTCGATTATTACAAGACATACTAGAACAAGCAGTAGAATCAGATGAGCAAACACAAGCCAATACATCGCTCAAAGCTCAGTACGAAACATTCAAAGATATACTAATACATGACCTAAAGCCAAAGGGATTCGCCGATATTTACGCACAAACCCTTGCCTATGGTATGTTTGCTGCTCGGCTGAATGATGATACTATAGACACTTTCAGCAGGCAGGAAGCAGCAGAGCTAATTCCAAAATCCAATCCGTTCTTGCGTAAGCTATTCGGATATGTGGCTGGGCCTGATATAGATGAGCGTATAAAGCCGACAGTAGAGAACTTGGCAGAAGTTTTCTGCCACACAAACGTAGAGGAGCTACTCAAAAACTTTGGAAATAGCACACAGACTAATGACCCGATAATCCACTTTTACGAGACGTTCCTAGCGGAATATGACCCTAAGCTACGCAAATCGCGTGGTGTGTGGTACACTCCCGAGCCAGTGGTTAGCTTCATAGTGCGTGCAGTAGATGATATACTAAAAACAGAATTTGGGCTTACGCAAGGACTAGCCGACACTACGAAGACCAAAATCAAAGTAGATGTACAAGGAAAAACAATAGAGCAAGAAGTACACAAAGTACAAATACTAGATCCCGCCACAGGTACGGGAACTTTCCTTGCGGAAGTGGTGAAGTACATATACAACACCAACTTCAAGCAGATGCAAGGAATGTGGAGTAGCTACGTTGATGAGCACCTAATACCACGGCTGAATGGGTTTGAGTTATTGATGGCATCGTATGCTATGGCACACCTAAAACTATCTATGCTACTAGCTGAAACTGGCTACAAAAATTCCCCTACTAAAGGAGGGGTGTCCGCAGGACGGGGTGGTACTGACCAACGACTGAACGTGTACCTAACTAACTCGCTGGAAGAACACCACAAAGACACAGGGACTATATTCTCCTCGTGGCTGAGTGCAGAATCAAACGAAGCGAATAGGATAAAACGAGACGTACCAGTTATGTGCGTTATAGGCAATCCGCCGTATAGTGTGAGCAGTAGCAATAAGGGTGAGTGGATTCAGAATTTGATAAAAGATTACAAGAAAGATTTGAATGAGAGAAAACTCAACCTAGATGATGATTATATAAAGTTCATACGCTATGGACAACACTATATAGAAAAGAATGGCGAAGGAATATTAGCTTATATCTCGAACAATAGCTTCATAGATGGTATTACTCACAGACAAATGAGAAAGAACCTATTAGAAACATTCGATAAAATCTATATACTAGACCTACACGGAAACTCTAAGAAAAAAGAAACCGCCCCCGATGGTGGCAAAGATGAAAATGTATTCGACATAATGCAAGGTGTATCCATTAATATATTTGTGAAGAAGAGGGGGTAAAATGTGGAAGAATATAAAAGATAATCTATTTGAATACTCAATAGGTTTTATTGGATTTGCATCTTTGGGGATTCAGTTTTATATATTCAAAAATGAATATAATGATAAACTAGAATGGATTTCAAACTTTGGTGATTACTTCGGCTTTTCAGCTGCTTTTTTGAGTGCACTTGTTATCGTTTTACTTATTCGTGAATTAAAAGAACAACGTGAAAGTCGAGTTAAACTAGAAAAATCATTTGATGATAATGCAGAAACACTAAGTTCAGTTAAAGATTACTTTATTTTGCAAAATGAACTGGAAAAAGTTAAAGAAATAAAATCTGATTATAAGTTTTTAATTGATATTATTAAATATAATAAAGAACAAGTAGAGAATAGAACTATACATAATAATTTTTCTGAATCCACATTTATTAATTTCTTTAATCATTTTTTCAAAACATCAAACAAATATGAAACAATTACAAATTTGAAAATTAAAGACATACAGAATTTATTTAGCCATGATCACTACTATCCAGAACCTTTGTTTAATAGCTTGTTTGAGTTTTATAGCAAAATTATACATGACTTTTCAGACGCTTTAGAATTTTCTCTAATAGAGTTTAAATTTGAAGATTTATATTTAAATGTTGATTTAAAATCAGATCATAATATTAGGCTTAATATTCTCATCAATCAATTAGATACACTAAATAACATTATTTCAATCAATACAAAATATATATTTTTAATTTTTCTAGCCTTAAAAGAAAAAAATGAGTCTATTAGCTTACATCACTTTAAATTAGTTATATTTTATAATATTAAATTAGATGAGAATAAATTATGTTTTTCAAAGAAAAATGAGTCTGGATATGTTGATCAGAGTGCTGTCTTCGGTATCATAAAATTAATAAAATCAACTAAGTTTATAGATTTACATGAAACAAAAAAATAAAAAACTAGCAAAAGTATATCACTATGACCTATACGGTAAGCGTGATGATAAATATAAATTTCTGGACGATAAGTCAGTTAATACTATCGAATGGAATGAGCTGGAATACAAAGAACCTTATTACTTTTTTGCTCCAAAAGATTTTGAGGCAAATGATACATATAAGAAGATGATTTCTCTTAAAAGTCTATACACATACTTTGGAAGTGCTTTGAATTCTGAGAGAAATGATATTTGTGTCAATTTCAGTAAATCAAATTCTGAAAAAGTTATATCAGATTTCAAAAATTTGGATTATGAAAGTTTAGAAGAGAAATATAAAACTAGAGATAGCAGGGATTGGAAACTAGATTATGCAATTAATGATATTAAGATAAACTATGACAAAGGTTCACATAGAAAGTTAAGTTATAAACCGTTTGATACTCGTTGGATTTTTTATACTGGTAAATCTAGAGGTTTTATTGGTACTCCTAGTATAGGTAGTATGAGGCATATGCTTGAAGTTAATCTTGCCTTAATTGTCTCTAAACAATCTCAAAAAGATGATTTTAAACATGTTTTTACATCTACTTACTTAATTGATAGAAGCCTTACAGGTAATGCTGGTGCATTTGGAGCTGGTTATGTCTTCCCCCTCTACCTCTACCCAGAGGCAGGCGAGCAAGCCACATTAGACCAGAGCAGCGAGCTAACCACCCCGTCCTTTGGACACCCCTCCAGAGGAGAGGAATTGGGTAGGAAACCGAACTTCGATATGAAGCTAGTCGGCGAGATAGCAAAGGGCTTGGGGCTAGAGTTTCGGGATGTGGCACCGTGGGATTCGACCACCCCGTCCTTCGGACACCCCTCCAAGGGAGGGGAATGTCGAGAGAAAGAAAGTGAGGATTCCCCTCCTGTAGGAGGGGTGGGATGCGAAGCATCTCGGGGTGGTAGTAATGAATATTTCACACCAATCGACTTGCTGGACTATATATACGCAGTTCTTCATTCACCAACTTACAGAGAGAAGTACAAGGAATTTTTGAAGATTGATTTTCCACGAGTTCCATACCCCAAAGACAAGAAGAAGTTTTGGGCATTGGTGGACTTGGGTTCACAAATACGTCAACTACACCTACTCGAAACAGCAGATAAATATATCACAAGCTATCCCAATGATGGAAGTAATATAGTTGAACGCAAGATGACCAAAAACAGCATCGGTTACGAGCAAACTGGCGATGGAATAGGTCGAGTATGGATAAACGATGAGCAGTATTTCGATGGCGTACCAGAAGTAGCATGGGAGTTTTATATTGGCGGTTACCAACCTGCCCAGAAATGGCTCAAAGACCGTGTTGGTAGAGAGTTAAACTTCGAAGATATAAACCACTACCAAAAGATAATAGTCGCCCTCAAAGAGACGGATAGACTAATGAAAGAAATAGATAGTATTGGGGTGGAGTGATGAGTGATAGTGGCATACGACCACTCCGTCCTTCGGACACCCCTCCAGAGGAGGGAAATGAAATGGTGGAAGATGTTGGAAATACCCCTCCTGTAGGAGGGGTGGGATGCGAAGCATCTCGGGGTGGTCCTAAAGTTAGCAACGATAGTACTAAAATTAGACGCAGCTACCGAAAATACTCAGAGCTACCATTCAACCCCAAGCTAAAACAAAGAGCTAAGGATTTACGAAAAGCAGGTGTGCTAAGTGAAGCGCTAATGTGGCTTCAATTAAAAAAAGGTCAGATAGAAGGACTCGATTTTGATAGACAAAAGATAATTGGAAGTTATATAGTTGATTTCTTTAATGCAAATTTAGGACTTGTAATTGAGATAGACGGTAGTAGCCACGATGATAAGCAAGAATATGATGAATATAGACAAGCATTTCTAGAAGGGTTGGGGCTAATTGTTGTTCGTTACCAAGATAGAGAAGTTAAAAATAATATGGATGGTGTTATTACGAATTTGAAAGAGGTTTGCAGGGAGCTATTAGATGATTAAGAGCAATAAACACCCATGCTCGTTGCTTCGCAGTCACCACCCAGTCCTTCGGCTTGCTTGCCAAGCTGAAAGCATGGATAGGCCAGTTCTGCTTCGCAGTCAACCACCCCACCTCACTCCGTTCGGCACCCCTCCTAAAGGAGGGGAATGAAGGGTAGTGTCCCTCTAAAAGAGGGGAATTATCGGAATTTATTTTAGTCTTATTCGAACAGCTCTAATTACTGTTCTTCTTCCATTTTACGTCATAGTAACCCGGTCTTTCTTTCACTACTTGCTCTAGGAACTTTTGTTCGTAGCCAACTCCTTCTGGAGCACGACCTTCGTTTTTAGTTACGTCGTTCATATAACCATCATTGTACTTCACGGTTATGTATTCCCATAGTGATTTCCACTCTTTGTGTACTCTCTCAGCGTTTGCAATACTATAGTCCGAAAGGAAACTAGCAGCTAATTCGGGATTAGTTTTGTATAATTCAGCAGCCGCTTTTTCTAACTGTGGTTGATAAGCTAAAAATTTGTCTTCATAATTTTGTTGTACTTCTATTACATCTTTCGATATGTGACTATACATAGTATATGCTTTATTAGCTACTAAGTTGAATACCCAGAACATAGATTCCCAAGTGAAATCCTTTATAGAGCCTACAATATAAGGCTTAGGCGCTGATTGCAATGAACTATAAAGAGGCACATAGCAACTTGTAGCAGCGTCATCTACTCCATACCAAAGTACTCCGCCTATTTCATCAGGTAAAGAACTACGCATTTGTGCTACATAAGACCAAGCTGTTTGTTGAGTAGATATTGGTCTTTCCCAACCGAATTTTTTAGTTGTATCACTTTCTAATTTCCAAGATAGATTTTTCCATCTGTATGGGCAACCGTAAGGTCCAGCTGCTAATCCTTTTGTCATATCATATTCTGTACCCTCGAAATGATCACGCATCCAAGTTTGTAAGTCTTTAACAGATATTTTAGAATCTGGTTTTATAAATAGAGGATAGGGGTCAGCTCCTTCTACAGCTCTCCAATAGTCTTCAGACAAATTTTGACTAGGTGCTGCGAGAGTGAAAAATCTCCATACTCTACCTTCGCAATATAGAACTCCACCGGGGTCAAGTGGATTGTATGTATCAGCATAACTAAATTCACCGTTGTATTCTTTTGCTATTCCTTCTTTTTCCGCAAATGTTATTACATCTTTGGAATAAAGGCAATTATCAGGGTCATTTTTGATAATCTTGCGGATTCTAGATTGATTAGCATGAGCCGCTATATAACCATCAGGTATTCTTCTTGCTACCCATACTATGCCCTTGTTACCGACACCTTTGGGGTGTATGTCCATTATCCAAACTTCATTTGGGTCAGCTATAGAAAATGACTCCCCAGTACTATAATAACCGTATTTAGTAGTTAGTTCATCTATTACTTTTATTGCTTCTCTTGCTGTTTTAGCTCTTTGCAATGTGATTCGCATAAGTGAACCGTAATCTATAAGTCCTGTAGTATCACGATACTCTTCTAATCCGGTGAAAGTAGTCTCACCAATGGTAAGTTGGTGCTGGTTCATATTGCCGACTACTCTGTAAGTGTGAGGAACTTGTTCTATTTTACCTAAGTATTTACCCGTGTCCCAATCGTGGACTTCTAACATTTCGCCAGCTTCGTGCTTTGCTTCTGGTAGATAGAATAGGCGTTCCATAAACCCACCAGCATCAGCAGCATAAGTAATCATAGTAGAGCCGTCGGCTGTTGCCCCTTTGGTAACTAATAGGTTTGTACAAGGTATAAGACTAGTATAACTAGCGATAATGATTATCAAAGTAGTAATTATTATTCTCATAGTATTTCTTTGTTCAATTTAATTCAAAAAAAAAGCGACCATATTGTTATATATGATCGCTTTAAGTTATTAAATATTCAGCTTATCTGCTAATTATTATTTTACCTGATTGGTATTTACTACCAGTTTGAAGTTTGAATAAGTAACTACCGTTACTTAGGTTATCCAAATTAAGTGGTATTGTATTTAAATTACCTTTACCGCTAATATTTTCCAGAGTAAATACTGTTCTTCCAGTTTGGTCTATTATAGTGAAGTTAACATTTCCTGGTGTTTCTAAGTTGAATCTCAACTCAGCGTTGTTTTGTACAGGATTAGGTACTATATTAGTTCCAAAATCAAAGTTGCCATCTGTCACAGTAGATTGTATGTCAGTTGTAAATGAGAAAGTCTCAGACCACGGACCAAATCCAGCTTCGTTCCAACCTCTAGTTTTCCAGAAATAAGTAGTCTTAGTTTCGAACTTGTTTTCGTAACTAATAGATTCTTCGAATACTCTTTGGTTGTATAATACTGTATCTGAGAAATCTTGTGTTTTACTAATTAAAAGTTCATAACCGCTTTCGCTAGCAAGTCCTAAATCAGTTCTTGGTACTTTTGACCACTCGAAAGCCGTCTTTTTGTATGGAACTGCAGTTTCACCATCAGTTGGTTTGATAGCTAGAGCTTGATCAGTTGGAGGCTGAGCTATTGTACGGAATCTATGTGGCTTAGAGTAAGCAGAAGTCGTAGTTTGGTTAACAGAAGAAACTCTAAACCAATATTCTTTGAAATTTTCTAAATCAGTATAATTGTAAGTAGTATCTTTGATATTTTGAACTTCTCTTATAATATCTTCTTGATCGAATTTCAAATCTTCAGCTATTTGTAAATTATACGAACTAGCGTTTTCTGATGATCTCCAATTCATAATACCAGTAGTTGGTAATTTTATCGAAAGATTCTCTGGATAAATCAAGAAAGGTACATTAGTAAATCCTTCACCAGTAGTGAATTGATATACTTGTGACCAAGGAGAAGTTCCCCACTGATCATTAGATCTAACTTTCCAATAGTAAGTAGTATTTGGTTGTAGGTCTTTTTGTAAAATACTATTAGTTTTTACCCCATTTTGTCCGAACTCGTTAATGAATTCGTCGTCAGTTGAAAATCTAATATCATAATTAATTGCAGTAGGTACATTACTCCATTGGAATTGTACCTCTGTAGTTATATTATTTTCAGTATTTTCTGGGTATATAAGATTCGGAAATCCTTGTATAGATTTGAATCTATATACATTAGACCAACCACTATAGCAACCACCAGACAGAGTACGAATTCTGAAATAATATTGCGTATTGTATAAATTAAGTACATAATCAAGTGATTGACCAACTATATCAGAAGTATCTAATTCAATTTCTGTAAAGCTAATATTTTTAGAAAGCTGTAAGTTGAAGCTAGTTGCTGCTCCAGGTGGTTCCCAAGTTATATTAACACCTCGAGGTACCTCAACTGAGCTGTCAGCCGGACTCTTTGTAATAGGTTTTTCACCAGTTGTAAAGTAAGTTTCTACTTCAGACCATAAACCTACGTTGTTACTATCATTTGCTCGTACTCTCCACCAAACTTGTTTAGAAGCTAATAACACATCTCCGTTTACAGAAGTCCCCGGAACATCTTTAGCTTCCCAAGTAATTACGTCTGTTTGAAACTGCGGAGTTTTAGATGCTTGTATTTGATATTTAGTAGCACCAGGCACAGCTTCCCAAGTAAATGTAGCTTCAATTGGTACACATGTAATAGTGTCAGCTGGCGATATAGCAACCGCTGCAGGATATGCTGTTTTGAAATTAAAAGCATTAGACCATTCTGAAGCACAAGCTTGACCTAAAGTTCTCATTCTCCAATAGTATTTTTTATTGTAATTGGGTGCATTCCAAGAGTATGTCACATCAGTTATATTCATTTGATTAACTAATAGATTTGTAAAATTAGCATCATCAGATACTTGCAAATCATAAGTTTGAGCTCCGGCAGTTGCTGGCCAAGTAAATAATACATCTAGATCATTACCAACTGAGTTATTTGCAGGGGCAGTCATTGCTGGTGGTCCTACTAGAGTAGTTAGACTTCGTGGTTCTGAGTATGGAGTTTCACACCCAACTTGTTGCCCTTTTACTCTCCAATAGTAAGTGGTAAAGTATTTGTTTAATACGAAAGTTGCAGTTGTTCCTGTAATCTGAGTATCAACAACAGTTGGAGAAAAATTAGGGCTAGTTGATATTTGTATTTTATACTTCGCGGCATTTGGTACAGTAGACCAAGTAAATGTTTGATGAAATGCCTGGCAAGTAAGTAAATCAGCTGGTGAAGTCAATGTAGGAGGTGCAGGATGAGTTATCAAAGAAAATCCTTCTGACCAAGTATCTGTTTCACCTATGATGTGTGATCCAACTTTCCAATAATACTTAGTGCTATAATTCGGTAATTCGAAAGCAACTACAGTATCATTGTAGCTTAAATCTTTTTTTACAGTATCCGAAAAATCAACTTTAGTAGATATTATATACATATATCTAGATGCATCTTTCACAGTAGTCCATTCGAATACAGCATCTCTGTCCACACAATCATCTCCATTTGCAGGTGATTTCTGGGTTGGTGCTGATATTAGTGCCTGCTGGGCAAATATGAATAAGGCGAAAAGTAATACATACTTACTTAAGTAGTATATTTTTTTCATAAAAAACTCCGTATAATATTAATAAGTTTATTTTTTCTTTTTTTAAATAACAGATATGACTTAAAATAGTTACTTTTCGAGTAATATTTTAGCTATTGCTATATCTATTTCGTTAGTGATTTTTAAATTTTGTGCTTCACCGAGGATTAATTTAGGTAAAAATTTCGAGTATTCTAAAATTGACGAATCATCGGTTCCTTTAAACCTGTTTTTATTCGAATATTCGTAAGCTTTTATATATAAATTTCTCTCGAATATCTGTGGCGTTTGCACAGATGCTAGTATTTCCCTATCTATAGTTTCGTATATATATGTTTCTTTTTTATCCCTATCTATCGCCTTTATAGTATCAGTAGGGTGTAAGTAAGGAACTACTCCGTTGTATTTCTGTACAGCTGTCATTAGTTTTTTGATAAGAGAAGTAGTTACAAATGGTCGAACTGCATCGTGTATAATAACATAATCAGATTCTGGATTTATATGCTCAACCGAATTGTATATCGAATTGAAACGCGTTCTTCCATGTGGGGTAATCTTATATTTATCTTTGAATTCTAGTGGAATAGAATCCTCAATTTCATTTGTGTAAGTATCATCAGCAGGTATTAATAACTGATGTATCTCTTCGAAATTTTTAAATTTGGAAAGTGTCCAATAAAGTATTTTTTTACTGTGGATTTCTATATATTGTTTAGGTATTTCGGATCCAACTCTTTCACCGATTCCACCGCAAGGGACTATCAACGTATATTTCATGGTTTATATCTATATTTTTCATTGAATAAATACGGTCTTTCTAATCTATAGTTGCCGAATCCATTTCTATCTGCAAAGAGAAAAGTCCTATTCCCACTATACTGCCATAGCCTGTATTGAGCATTACTTCCTAGAGAGGATTGTTTCTCTACTTGTATAGGAGGGCCGAGTACTACATAGACCATTCCCATATCTGTTAACCAACCTTCAGTGTATGACTTAAATTGTTCGTTGGCATATTTTATACGTTGATAATACTCATTCATTGCTTCATTGAACACTGTATTTGGTGTAGGGTCCAATTCCTTCCAAAATAATGCAAGTTTTTCTCTTTTCAAATCGTCTGTTTTCGCTTTTTCTATTTTCTCTATCTCAGAGTCAGTGGCTACGTAACGTAACATCTTTACAGCTTTATTTATGTCTTCTTCCAAAAAAGATATTAGTGTTTCGTGATGTTTTATAGACCGTTGAGTTATAGCTAATACTTTTTTATCTTCATGCTCTGTAGCACTTGGGTCATAAGCTACTATCTGAACTATATATTCTCCCGATAAACTCATTTTGGATGCATCGATTCTGATGAAATTTTGATTGTTTCCTACTTTAACATTAACTTCTTTTAGTTCACCAACCAACACGACTTCATCTTTTTTTAATAATCTGTATCCAATTTTTACAGTCTTCGGGGCATTTTCATTATATAGCTCAAAAAAAGCAAAAAAGTCACTATTTATAGCTCCGATATTATCAGAAATGAAAGGTGTAATCTTGTATTTACCGTCTATTTCTTCTATTTGAGAGAGTAATAGAATCCCACTCAGGGAGAATGTAAAACGATTAAAATCGATTACAGTTACTTCTCTTTCTCTCTCATATATATTATTGCTGAATTCATCTTTGACAGTTGCTGTAACATCATAAGTACCTTTGTCAACAGCAAACCTAAAAAAAGTCTTATAAAATTCGCCAGCTGCCCCTTGCGATTGCCTGTAATCACTCGTGGCTATAGTTTTTTTAATATGTTTATAATCTACTTTATTTTTGTCTTTATCTGTTATAGTTATGTCAATATCTATATTTGCTATGAAGTTTTCTCCAAGCTTTTCGAAAGTTAGCAGTTGATAAGGAATTACTATATAAACATCTATCCTACCATCTGTGCTGTCGTTACTATTGAAAACTACCGCATCTAGATAGTAATTGTCTTTAGCAGTTAGACTAGTAAAGTTCGATAGTACGATGGTGACTGCAAATAATAGTAATAATGTTTTTCTTATCATAATGCCGGTATTCTTGTTTTCATATAAGACTCGAAAGTAATGTTTTAAGTTACAAAAAATGAAGATAAATTTAAAAAACGAATGTATATTAGTAACACGAACTAATATAATTCTTTATTTCTCTCATCAGTAGTGATTTATCTCCATTAACAATAATTTTATTTCCTAAGTCTGGCTCTTTACTCAGCCATTTTCTAACGATTATCCTATCATTATCGCTTCCGACTAATTTAGAAGGGTTGTAATACGTATCTTCTATAGCAGACTCTACAATAAATGTACTCGCGCTTGTACCAATTTCTAAGTGATTAGCGAGCAATCCATCTTTTATTAAGAATAATCCGACAGTCTTGCCCAATCTATTATTAGTATCTATATAAACTAAATTCGAATGATTTTCAATTTGATTATTATGATTAAATAGTTCTAATGGGTATTCATTATGATTCTTTCCAAGTTTCAAATCTGAATGTAGCTCGGAAGGTGTATCGAAATATTCTACACTAGCAGTCAATTCCAATATTTCTTTCATTCTGGAAGAAGATAAATAATTAGGATCTAAGAAAGTAATGAGCTTGTGGTTAATATTATCTGCCTTATCAGCATATATGCGGTTACCATCATCATCATAAAGGTAATAAACTCCTTGGCTACTAGGGGAGTTTTCGAAAAGTTTTAGTAGATGATTACGTTTTTCATCTGAAACTTTAAACCTTCTTCTTGTTTTTCTCTCGAATTCATTTAGTTCCTTCCTTGTAGTTATCCCATACTCTACTTCTAGAATATCAAGCATTTTTATAAGTGCTTTTGCAGTGGCAAAGGCATCGCCCAATGCCCTGTGCCTCATAAATATAGGAATATTGAAGTATTGGGCCAATGAGGTTAGATTAACTTTCTGAGATTTGGGCAATATTTTTCTTGCTAACTTTACGGTACAAAGTATTTCGTGTTCTAAAGAGGCGCCGTAATTTCTTATCATAGTGTTGCGAATGAAAAAATGATCAAAATTCGCGTTATGAGCTACAAATATTGAATTATCTTTTGATATGAACTCTTTATATTCTGGTAATACTTCTCTTTCGTCAGGAGCATTTCTAACTAATTCATTTGTAATGCCTGTCATTTCTTGTATAAATTCGGGTATAGGCTGCCGAGGATTTATAAGAGAGTGGAATGTATCTATAATTTCTCCACCCAATACATGAACTACTGCTATATCAGTTAAGCGGTCTGTTTTGCTATTAGCCCCTGTCGTTTCTACATCTACAACGAAAAAATTTGTTCTGTCTAGTTTGCTCATCTTCTCTATTAAATATCTACCGAAGTCTTCCTGTCTTCATTTATGAAAATATATTAATTGATGGTTTATTGTAAGTATGTGTGAATGCCTTAACAGTGTGTAAGAAATCTGACATAAATTTATCCACCTTTTCGAAGAATTGATAGATAAAAACCATCTGTTTTACTTTTGTCGGTCAAAGTCATTAGTCCAAACTCAGTAAAAAACAACGAATTTGTTGGTATATTGAGTTTAGTTGCTCTTTCTTTGATATCTACTAGCTCCAAATCTGGGAATTGAGTTAATGTATTTGATATAACTCTATCATTTTCATTTCTGAAAAGCGAACAAGTCGAATAAATAAGTTCACCCCCAACAGATATTTTATCATAACATTTTGCAATTATATCCAATTGTAATTTAGTATATCTATCTATTAATTCATTAGTTATAGTATATCTTATTTCTGGTGATCTTCTTACAGTACCCGAACCAGAACAAGGGGCATCTATTAATACTTTGTCATATTGTTTCTCATCACTATCCACATCCTCTATATTAAGGACAAGTACAGAAGAGAGCCTATGTAAGCCGACTCTTCTTTCGGTTTCTTTTAATCTTTTAATATTTATATCTGTTGCATCTATAAACGCTTGATCATTTGCTATCTCAGCTATATGTATGGTTTTGCCTCCTCCACCGGAACAGTAGTCAAGTATATCTTCATCGGGTTTTGGGTCAAGCAATATAGATATGAGTTGGCTACCTTCATCTTGTATTTCGAAACAACCATTCTTATAACTCATATATGTATTGAAATTAATATTCTTACCTAGCTTTATACAGTCTTTTAGAATGTTATATTCGTAGGGTATTTCATTACTTTTGAGTTCTTCTTCTATTAGGTCCCTATCCGATATTATTCGAAGGTCAGTTGTGGCTTCTTGATTAAGGGCTTTAGCTAAAGAATTAATTCTCTCTTCGGCTATATCTATATTAGCAAGGAATATATCTGGGAAAAAATCAGCATCATTATATTTTGAAAAATTAGATAAAATTTGATCTTGATTGACTTTCTCATATATATAGGAGTTAAATTCATCATTTTTGAATATCTTATTCACGCTCTCATTGACATCATTTTCTTTTAGATAAGCGAGAAAAAAAATTTCTTCTGTAGAAAGGCCTTCTAAAGCAAGTTTGTGTCTCAAATAGAAAAAGAAAACGCCACTGATTACCTTTTTGTCTTTACTACCCAAATATCTTTTCCCACTCATAAATCTCTGCTTAACTGATGCAGCCGTAAATTCGGATTTACTCCATAACTCTATTAATTCGGTAATATGACTGAACCAGAAAGTAGCTTTTTTTTCTAAATGACTAATGGACATAGAGTATTTTCCTAAGGGTAATAAATTGTAATTATTATTGTTTCAAACTTATGTAACTATTTAAAATATTATTGTATCAAGATTACAAATTAGGTAAATTTACCTAACAGATTACAAAGTATATTTTAGTTAATTCCAATTAATCACACAAACAAAGTAAAATAGTTTTGAATATTAGTATTAATTATTATAATTTTGTTTGATAGACTATTTAAAAAATAGGAATACTTCTGTTGTTATACAGATGTATTACTTTGGCATAGATATTGCTCGTAGAGTTTGTGGACTAATACCCCACATGAATAAATAGAAATTGAAAATAAATAAGTTTAATAATTATTAGGAGTCTTCATAATGAAGAAAACAATAAAACTACTTTTAGTAACAGCGTTCTTGCTCCCTGTAGTACTATTTACTACTCAGGCACAAGAAGCTAAGTTACTTAAGTCAGTAATAGGCGCAGGAGGAACAGTTGGTTCAACAGTTGTTACCGACAATGGTCCTATCACGCTTAATGGTACAGTAGCTCAAACGGCTGTTGAAACTAAGCAAATCTCTGGTACTTCTGGTCCTGGTGTAAAAATCTACGAAGGTTTTTGGACACCTGGTGTTGAAGTGATTTCTGGCGTTGAGGATGAAGGTACATCTGCTAATACTCTTAGCAACTATCCTAATCCATTCTCTACTAGTACAAATATACAGTTTACTTTAGAAAAACCTTCTAATGTAACTATTAGAGTATATGATATTAATGGTGCTTTAGTAAGTACTGTAGTATCTAATCAGTTGTTCTCAGCTGTAACACCTCAAAATGTATCTTGGGATGCTAAAGACCAATATGGTACGCAACTAAGTTCTGGTTCTTACCTATATGAGTTATCTATCGAACCAACTACTGGTGGTAGAAGCTTTAGTTTAAGAAACGTTATGGTTATAGTTAAATAAATATGAAAGTAAGTGTTTTAAATAAATTATTATTATTAATTAATAGGAGCTTTACAATGAAGAAACTCATTCTTCTTGTTATTTTGGCGTTTAGCATGGTGTTGTCACCTTTGGCAACCACTATCGCAGCGACTCCAAAAGTAATCAACTATCAAGGTCAGTTAGAAAGTGATGCTATCACTTCTCAAGCACCTGTATTGGTTGTCTTCGAAATATTCGAAGATGCAGCCGGCGGATCCGCTCTATGGATAGAGCAAAAAAGTGTAACCGTTGATAAAAACGGATTTTTCTCAGTTTACCTTGGTGACGTTAACCCTATCGATCTTAAATTCGATAAGCAATACTACGTTCAAGTAACTGTTGGTAACAACCAACCGTTCCCAAGAACTAAGCTTTCTTCTACTCCTTCTGCTTTCTATGCTGCTGATGCTGATACAGCATTATATGCATTTGACGCAGGTATGGCTATGGACGTTGCTCCTAAAGCTATTGGATTAGATAACTTAGCTGATGAGGTATTGACTGCTGGTGGTGATTTAATGGGTATGTATCCAAACCCACAAATCAAACCATCTGCTATCATTGACAACATTCCTGACGGTTCTATAACTTCAGAAATGTTATCTCCAAATATCTCTACGTCTCCATCTGGCCCTGCTGGTGGTGACTTATTTGGTTCTTACCCAGATCCACTTATCGCAGTTGGTGCAGTTAAAACTGACCGTATCTTCGATGGTGCTGTTACTAACCAAAAAATTGCTGACGGTGCTGTTACTAATAACAAAATCGTAAGTTTAGACGCTGCTAAGTTAACTAACGTTCCAGCTCTTAACTATCAAGTTGCTGTTGCAACTGACGCTACTATCGATGGTGATGGTACTTTAGCTATGCCTTTAGGTTTGGCTGACAACGCTGTTTCAACTTCTAAAATAGTTGACGGTGCTGTTACTAACGCTAAAGTTGGTGCTAATGCAATCACTACTGACAAAATCATGAACGAAACAATTTTAGCTGAAGACATCGCTGCTGGCGCTGTAACTACTTCTGAAATTCTTAACGAAACAATTTTAGCTGAAGACATCGCAACTGGCGCTGTAACTACTTCTGAAATTCTTAACGAAACAATTTTAGCTGAAGACATCGCAACTGGCGCTGTAACTACTTCTGAAATTCTTAACGAAACAATTTTGGCTGAAGACATCGCAACTGGCGCTGTAACTACTTCAGAAATCTTAAACTCTACAATCTTAACTGAAGATTTATCTAATCTAGCTGTTACAAACGCTAAATTAGCTGATGATGCTGTTAGAGTTAGAAACATTGATGTAATCGGTGCTGCTCCAGTTAATGGTGACGTACTTTACTTCGATGGTGGTACTAACGAATTGAGATGGGGACAAGAGAATGTACAAACTTCAGCTCCTTTGACTGGAAATGGTACTACTGCTGCTCCTGTAACTTTAGATCCTGCTTTTGGTAGTGCTGATGAATTATTAATCAGAACTGCTCCTAGTGGTTGGGTGTCAAGTAAAATTAACACTGCAAACATTAATGACATGGCTATCACTACTGCAAAATTAGCTGATAACTCAGTTACTACTGCAAAAATCGTTGATGGTACTATCGTTACTGCTGATCTAGCTAACGGTTCTGTAACTTCTGCTAAGATATTAGACGGTGAAGTTATGACTGCAGATTTAGCTGATAACTCTGTAACTACTGCTAAATTAGCTACTGGTTCTGTGACTTCTGCTAAGATATTAGACGGTGATGTTCAAACTGTAGATCTTGCTACTTCTGCTGTTACTACAGCTAAATTAGCTGATAACTCAGTTAATGGTGATAAAGTAATCAATGGTTCATTATCTTCATTAGACTTAGATGCTACTGGTGTTACTGCTGGTATCTATGGTGATCCTTCTGCTTCTCCATCAGTTATTGACGTACCTGAAATCAAAGTTGATGCTCAAGGTAGAATCACTGCTGCTGTAGAAAATTCTTACACTGTATTAGCTGCTGGTACTATATTCAATGAGTCTCCAGTTTCTGACATTACAGTTGACGGTACTTATAACAACCTTGATTTACAAATCAAACCAGGTGTTGTAGGAACTACTGAACTTGCTGACAATTCAGTTATCTCTTCTAAAATCGCTGACGGTACTATCGTTACTGCTGATTTAGCTGATAACTCTATTACTTCTTTAAAAATTATTGATGGTTCAGTAACTTCAGCAGATATCGCTGACGGTACTGTAGCTAACATCGATTTAGCTCCAAATTCAGTTGCTACTGGTAACATCATCGATGGTACTATTACTAACGCTGATATGGGCTTAAACTCTGTTGGTACAACTAACATAATCGACAACAATGTACTTAACACTAAGATTGGTTCTGGTGTTCAAGTTGCTGGTAAAGTATTGAAAGCTGATGGTGCTGGTAATACTGTTTGGGGTGATGACTTAGGTCTTACACTTCCTTACACTGGTGCTTACCCAGGTCCTGGTGATGCATTTACTGTAACTCACACTGGTGCTGCTGGTGCTGGTTCTGCTGCTGTATTCACTTCTTCAACTTCTACTAATACTTCACACGCTGTTGTTATTAATAAAGGTGTTGATGCTGGTGCTGGTTCTGCATTATCTGTTTCTGGTACTGGTGTTCAAGGTACTAACTATATCGCTAGATTTAACAACTCTAACCTTAATGAAGGTAGAACTGTATTAATCGAAAACGATGCTCCTGCAACTAACATCACTAACCCTGATGCTATTGCTAACAATGGTGATGAGTTCGTAACTCCTGATCCAACTGATGCAAACGAAGATGCTGCTTTGGTTGTTAGAAACCGTGATGGTGCTAACTCTAACCAAAAATTAGCAATCAAAACTTATGGTTCAATCCAAGCTAACTCAACTATCCAAGGTACTAATTTAGTAGCTTATGATGGTCAAATTACTTTATTCAATAGCGCTACTGGTGCTGTTGGTACATTGACTCCTCCTGCGAATGTAGGTGACCCAATCAATATTTCTCCTGCTTTAGACATCAATGGTACTTCAACTGTACTAGGTCTTAACAATATCTGGGAGTCTGCTGATGGTAACTTATTCCCAGCTGGTACTGGTACTGACAGAGACGTTCCTACAGCTTTAGCTGTTTCGAACTCTATCGGTTCTATCGCTGCTGAGCCATTTATCACTTTCCAAGCTGATGGTGGTGGATTAACTAATAATAGAGTATTTGCTGTAAATTCTACTTTAACTTCTACAGTTGGTGGTGCAGATAACTCTAACGTTGATTTATCAATCAACTTAGCTAACCCTAACACTTGGACTGGTACTCAGACATTGTCTGCTGCTGGTAACGGTTTAGTTGTTACAACTAATGCTAATTTCCAAGGTAACATTGCTAACTCTACTGGTGATGTAACTGTTGCAGATAACATAAATGTATCTGGAACTTCTACTTTACAACAAACTGCTACTATCGGTGCTCCTGCTTTCGCTGGTGCTGCTGTAGTTGCTGACAATAATTCTGCTGGAACTCCAACTGCGATTATCACAAATAATAATGCTGCTGGAACTTCAATCAATGCAACTGGTACTGTAACAATCAACTCTGGTGGATTGAACGTAACTGGCGCTACTGACTTAAATACTGGTTTAAATGTTGACGGTGCTTCTACTTTAGACGCTGTTACTATTGCTGGTACTTTATCTCAATCTGGTGGTCAAGTAACTTTAGCTGGTAATGTTGATGCAACTGCTGGTCTTGATGTAACTGGTGCTACTAATTTAGCTGGTACTGTAACTCAAACTGGTGGTGGTCAAATCACTTTATCTGGTAATGTTGATGCAAATAATGGTTTAGATGTTACTGGCGCTGCTACTGTAGCTGGTACTGTAACTCAAACTGGTGGTGCTCAAGTATCATTCTCTGGTAATGTTGATGCTGCTAATGGTTTAGATGTTACTGCTGGTACATTTACACTTCCAGTTTCAGCTGGTGCTGTTCCTGTGAATCAAATAGTAACTACTGTTAATGCTGGTAGTACAAATATGCAATTACCTACTGCTGCGAGTACTTGGACTGCTATAGCTGCTGTTGCTGCTGAGCCTTTCTTGACTTTCAGTGCTGATGGTGGTACTCTAACTAATAATAGAGTATTTGCTGTTACTTCTAACTTAACTGCTACAAATGGTGGTGCTGATAATACTAACTTAACATTAGATTTATCTAACACAACTGTTACAGCTGGTTCTTATGGTTTAGTTGCTGGTACTACTTATCCTACATTTACTGTAGATGCTAAAGGTAGATTAACTGCTGCTGCTAACCAAGCAGTTGTAGTTGATGATGCTGCTCCATCTGATATCACTATTACTGGTGCTTTATCAAACGCTTTAGACTTACAAATCAAAACTAACGCTGTTGGTGTTAATGAATTAGCTACAGCTGATTACTCTGGTGATCTTGCTGTTGGTAACTATGTATTAGGAAACTTAAATAACACTGTTATTGGTGCTACTACTCCTGCTGCTGGTACATTCACTAACTTAAGAGCACAAACTGACTTAACAATTGATGCAACTTCTACAGTTGCAAATACAACAGTTGATGATATTTATACTTCTACTGATTTTGGTGTTGGTCCACTTATCTTAGGTGATGACACTGACCTTATCACAGCTGGTGCTGTTGCTGCTGCTTTAGCTGCTACAGACTTACAAATTGCTTACAACAATGGTAATTCAATTACTACTGCTGGTGCAACTGATATAGCATTTAATTTAACTAATGGTAACTTTACAGTTGCTGGCCCTGGTACTGCTGACTTTGCTGCAAACGTAAATGCAACAAATGGTTTAGACGTAACTGGTGCTAACTTAACAGTTGGAACAACTACAATCGCTCCTGCAACAGGTAACCTTTCAGTTGGTGGTACATCTACACTTAATGGTAATACTTCAGTAACTGGTGCTAACACATTAACAGTTGGAACTGGTGCTACTACATTAGGTGGTACATTAAACGTAACTGGTACAACTACAGCTGCTGCTATAACTGCTTCTGGTTTAGTATCTGCTAATAATGGTGCAACAGTAGCTGGTGCTAACTTAACAGTTGGAACAACTACAATCGCTCCTGCAACAGGTAACCTTTCAGTTGGTGGTACATCTACACTTAATGGTAATACTTCAGTAACTGGTGCTAACACATTTACAGTTGGAACTGGAGCAACTACTTTAGGTGGTACTTTAGGTGTAACTGGTGCAACTACATTAAATGGTAATACTTCAGTAACTGGTGCTAATACATTTACAGTTGGAACTGGTGCTACTACTTTAGGTGGTACTCTAGGTGTAACTGGTGTAACAACTACTACTGGCGCTATCGTTGCTAACGGTGGTATAACAATGGGTGGTAACAACGCAAATGATATTTATACATCTGCTGACCCAACTAACCCAATTGCTGGTTCTGATGCACAATTGATTACAGCTTTAGCTGTTCAAAATGCATTACAAGCTCACACATTACAAACTGCTTACAATAACGGTCAAACGATAAATACTACTTCTGGTAACTTAAACATCAATGGTCCATCAACACTAGCTGTTGCTGCTCCTACAACTTTTGCTAATACAATTAACCAAACTGCTGCTTCTCAAGTAACATTTACTGGTAATGTAGATGCAAATGGTGGTTTAGATGTTACTGGAACTACTACTTTAACTGGTGCTATCACTCAATCGGGAGCTGGTCAAGTAACATTTACTGGTAACGTAGATGCAAATGCTGGTATCGATATCGCTGGTGGAGCTAACGTTCTTGGTGGTGCTGTTATAGCTGGTGGTGTTAACGTTACTTCTGGTAACTTGACAGTAGCTGTTGGTAACGGTGTAATCGGTGGTAATCTAGATGTACAAGGAACAGCTGGTAATTCTACTGGTGACTTCCAAATCAATGACAACCTAGTTGTAACTGGTACTTCTGACCTACGTGGTGTTGTTTCTAACACTACTGGTGCTGTAACTGTAAATGATGGTTTAACTGTTGCTTTACAAGCTGCAAGTGAATCTGTAAACATTACTTCATCTACTAGAAATGGCTCTGTTTTAGACGTTGCTAAAACTGGTGGTGACAATGCTTATGCTGCAAGCATAGCTGGTGTTGAAAGAGGTGCTACTATCTCTACAACTGGCGGTGGTGCTGGAAATATTGGTCTAAATGTTTCTGCGGTATCTGGTACTGATGGTAGAGCTTTAATAGCTACTAACAATGGTACTGGTACTAACGCTGCTGTTGTTGCGACTAATATTGAAGGTTCAAATAATGCATATGCATTATCTGTTGGTGCTGGACATATTAAAGTTGCTGCTGATGCAGTTGTAAACAACCCAGCTGCAATTACTGTTGGTACTAATACAATGCTTAGATTTACTGGTACTTCTGCTGGTGCTGCTATTTCAGCTGGTTCTCAAATAGGACAAGTTGTTATCATTACTAATGAAGATGCTGGTACTATAAACATCACTGGTATTCTAGGTGGTGCTTATGTTATGCCAGCAAATTCTGCATTGCAGTTAGTATGGAATGGTGCTGCTTGGGTAAGATTCCAATAATCTTATAACAAGTTATCCAAACACATTAAATTTAAAATCCCGCTCAAAAGGCGGGATTTTTCTTTTTTATATATCGTGTATTAGAACTATATTTGTATATAATAAATTACTAATGGCGATATGAAATATATAATTATTCTATTATTATTTGTGTCTTGTGCTTTTTCTCAGAAGGTAAGAAACATAGAAGATACATCACTTGAAATATACTACTCTGATGACTATGAAGGTAATAAAGATGAAATCTTTATATTTGCATACACACAACCCAATCAAAAAATAGATGTTCTAAAAACTTTACCTAAAGATGGTATAGTACCAATTCAGAAAGAAGTAAATATAAGAAAGCTGAAACAAACGGATAGTACTTACTATATACTTGGCAAAAACACTTCTCACGACAAGATATTACTAACGGGTTTGTTACCAAAATCACATTTTATAATTTATTCATTTAGATTTGAGAATGGTAAATATATACTTTCTATGCTTTTCAGTACTGTAACTAAGGCCACAGAGCCACTAGAAAGTCCTGAGGGAATAATATTCAAGAACACGGATACTGATCATCTTTTTATCACTTGGAAGGACGCTATAAACTCTGAAGGTTCATTATTACTAGTTTCCAAAGGTAAACCACCTATACCACCAGTAGATGGTGAAGTATTCCAACCTTCATTGAAGTATGGTAAGAGCAAATCTGTTAATGATGGCGCAACATATTCTCTTTTTGCAGGTAGAAAGGATTACAGTGAATTTCTAAAAATTGAAAATCTCGAATTTGGAACATACTATTTCCAAGTGTTCTCATATAATGGTGATAAAGAGTTTATTAATTACAATACTAAACCGGCACCAGGTAATCCACGTGAAGTTACTATGAAATTAGCCCCACCAGAATTGGAAGATTTTGATTATTTGGAAGAGACTATAGAAATAGAGTGGACTAAAGTTGATGGTGCAGAGACTTATGAATTGCAATTAGGTCTAGACCCGGAGTTTATAACAACAGTAGAAAATTACGATATAGTTGATGTTGGTAATATAACAACTTATGAGATGTATGCCGAGAATTCTATTACTAAATACTACGTCAGAGTACGAGCTAGAAATGGTAGAAATATATCACAATGGTCAAACATAATGGAAATAGAGGACTAAAATGAGCATTGAAATAAAAAAAGTAACCGATGCCGCAGGCAAAAAGAAGTTCGTCAATTGTCAATGGAATTTCTATGAGGGAAATCCTAATTGGGTAGCTCCTATCAAGATGGATAGAATGAAGCTTTTGAATGAGGAAAAGAATCCTTTTTTCAAACATGCCGAAATACAGCTATTCTTAGCTTACGAGGGTAAGGAAATAGTTGGCCGAATCGCAGCTATTACAAACGCTAACCATAATGCTATTCATAATGATAAAGTCGGTTTTTTTGGTTTTTTCGAATCTGTTAATAATCAAGAAGTAGCTAATAAACTCTTCGATGAGGCAGTGAAATGGCTAAAAACTAAAGGAATGACTGACATTAGGGGTCCAGTAAACCCTTCTACCAATGATGAAGTTGGGTTATTGATAGATGCATTCGATATGCCTCCAGTTATACTAATGACGTATAATCCTCCATACTATAAGCAATTAATAGAAAATTACGGGTTCAAAAAAGAAAAAGACTTACTTGCATATATACTTCATCATGACACTTATGCAAGTGAAAAGCTAACTAGAATGCAGCAAATAGTAAGAGACAGAAAAGGAATAACTATAAGAGCTTTAAATTTCAAAGACTCAAAACAATTCAAAGCTGATGTTAAAACACTGAAAGAAATATACAATGCAGCATGGCAGCCGAATTGGGGATTTGTAAAAATGACCGATGAGGAATTTGATTTCCTAGCTAATGATTTGAAAACTATAGCAGAACCAAGACTAACTATAATAGCTGAAATCAAAGGTAAGCCAGTAGGGTTTGCTCTTTCATTACCAGACATCAACCAATCACTTATCTATAACAAGAAAGGTGGTATTTTGGGTGCAGTATGGTGTCTATTAACAAAGAAAAAGAAAATAGATCTGACTAGAATAATAGTCTTAGGAGTATTGCCTGAATATCAATCATCTGGTATAGATGCTGTACTTTATCACGAAATTGGTGAAACGGCATTTGAATTAGGAATGCCAAAAGGAGAGGCATCTTGGATATTAGAAGATAATGAAATGATGAAAAGAGGCCTAGAAACAACGATGAAAGGCGATATTTATAAGACGTATAGAATATTCCAAAAGAGCATATAAAAAGGCTATGAGTAAGCTTAAAAATATATTAAAAAAGGTTTTTGTAATATATTTGGCAATCTCAGTTCCATTTACTTTTATTTATATGTTTTACAATGCAATCAGAGGGAGTAGTTTCAATTGGGAGACATTCTTTGTATTTTCAGTATGTATAAGTATAATCAACTCTATTTTTCTAATGAATTGGTTGCCCTTCAAAAGATTATTTGATGCTAAAGCATATGACAATGATTCGAACAATCAATTAACAGTTGCGAGCAGTATCAAAGTATCGACTAGTACTACGCAAGATGAGTTTCTATATAAACTAAGATCAAACCAATACTTTTCTAAGGCAAGAATAATGTTAGCTGGAGAAAAAATCAGGATAATAACTGGCATTTCACCCAAATCGTGGGGCGAAATAATCAATATTCGAATGTCTGAAACTGACGGACAACTTCAATATGATATCGTTAGCTTACCTAAACAACAATTGACAGTCATAGACTACGGAGTCAACAAAAAGAATGTCAAAATAGTAGTAGAACTGCTATCTTAATATAGATTTAAAAAAGACTAATAAATAGAAAAACTAAGATGAAATACGGCTGTTTGTACTACACGAATTGGGCATATTGAAAAATCAACTTAGTTTTTATAGTTTAATTTTGTAGCTTTATTCTTTATAATTTTAATTATTTGAAATAATTTATGGCTAAGAAGACAAATCAATCAGCAATCAATGGTTTGAGCACGAAGACAAAGGATATAATATTTATTACCTTAATCTTTGCATGTGTGTATATTTTTCTAGGTAAAGCTATTAGCGGTGGCGGTTTTAACGCATCGGATAACCTAGCATCTTATTCATTTGAAAAGTACTTGGAGAAAGCAGAAGAAGATGGTGAATTTCCTCTTTGGATACCACATATTTTCAGTGGAATGCCTTCCTATTCAGCAATGCTTACTACTGGTGATAGATGGTGGGATTTTGCATATAAGATTATATTTGGTTTCGCACTTATATTCAAAGGTTTATTCAATAGTGATACTGCTCGAATAGCTTTCTGGTTTGCATTATATGGCTCGGGTATATATTGGTTGCTTCGCTCCAAACATAAAGAGCCGGCTATTGCCTTCTTTTCGGCCTTTGCTGCAGTATTTTCTACAGCTGTTATCACTTGGATAATGATTGGTCATAATACAAAGCCAATTGTTTTAGCCTGTCTGCCATTTACATTTATATTTATAGAAAAGCTCAGAGAAAAATTCTCTTTAATATATGGTTTGTTGCTAATACTTTCATTGCACACAATGTTAGAAGCGGGTCACGTACAGATGATATTCTATTCGGCATTAGCAATAGGCATTTATTTAGTCTTTGAACTAATCAGCAGATTGATAAGCAAAAAAGATCCGATAGGAATAGTCAAAGTAGCAGGTTACTTACTTGCAGCAGGTATATTAGCTTTTCTGATGTCATCAGATAGATATTATTCTACATTAGATTATACAGATTACTCTACTCGTGGTTCAGCACCATTGGTACAAGATAGCAAAGATGCCAGAGATGCATCGGGGGGCAATTCATACGACTACGCTACTATGTGGTCATTTAGCCCAGGCGAAATGATGGGATTTTTAGTACCAAACTATTATGGATTTGGTAAACTAGAATATGATGTTGAAAGTAATAGCGGTACTATATTATCTCAATTAGCTAGACAAGATGCAGGTAATAAAGTTCCGACTTATTGGGGTCAAAAACCAATAGAAGATTCGGCTCCTTATATGGGTATTTTGATTTTCTTCCTTGCGCTATTCGGTATTTTCACCAACCGAAAAAATGTATTCGTACAGTTTTTAGCGTTTTTATCACTTTTTGCACTTATACTATCCTTCGGTTATACTTTACCAATTTTATATGATTTCTTCTTCTATAATGTGCCTATGTTCAATAAATTTAGGGCACCTTCTATGATATTAGCTCTAGTTCATTTCGCATTCCCTATACTTGCGGGATATGGCTTATCATCTATAGTCGAATGGTCTAAAGGTGGTATTAGTAAAGAAAACAAGAAGAAGATAACTTATTTTGCTATTGCTGCCGTTGCATTTTTTGCTATAGGTATATTATATAATCTGGGATTCGAAACAAGTTATAAATCTTCTGTAGAGAATTCAAGTTTTGTAACTCAAAGAATGATTCCTCAATTACCAGAACAATATCACACACAATTCAAAAACGAATTTTCAGATTTTGTGTGGTCAGAGATGATTAGTGATTGGATGATAAATGGAGTTCTTATGCTAATTGCTGCTGGGCTGATATATCTATTTGCTATTCGCAAGATAAAGCAACCAATTTTACTATCAGGGTTAATCCTAATACTTGTTATTGACTTATGGAGAGTTGATAGCAGACCTATGGACATAGTCGAAACATCACTTACAGATAAAGTATTCCACCGAAAAGATTGGGTGGAATTTATCAAACAAGATAAACAAGAGAAATTTAGAATAGCAGATTTTGTATCGCCAACACCGAATGCAAGTGCATATTGGTTACTAGAGAATGTAGGAGGATATCATTCGGCTAAACTAAGGGTTTATCAAGATATGCTAGATGTTACTTCCGGAGGTAGTACATCGAGTGTAAGTAACCCATTCGTATGGTCACTGCTTAACGTAAAATATATAATAGACGGAAGACAGATACCGGGTATGCAGCCAGTTTTCCAATCACAACAAGAACAAGCCTACGTTTATCTTAATCCATCGTATTTACCGAGAGCTTGGTTCGTTAATAATGTAGAAGTTGATAAACCGCTTTCTATCCTGAAGCGAATGGAGTATAACCCTGGTCAAAATACAAACTTCGACCCTAAAGAGGTTGTTTATCTAGAAAAGAAATTGGGTAAGAATATAGAGCCAATAACAGATGGCGCTAATGTAAAAATTACAGATTATAGAAATGAAAAAATAACACTAGAAGCTAACGCAACTGGTACCAACTTCCTTTTGCTTAGTGAAGTTTACTATCCAGAATGGAAGGCATTCGTAGATGGTAAAGAGACAGAAATAGTAAAATCAAATTACTTTATGAGGGGTATAGTGTTGGCACCAGGTAAACATAAAGTAGAGTTTGTATTCGAATCACCTAAATTTGAAACAGGTAAGATGGCTTCGTTAACTACTAACTCATTAGTAATGTTAGGGCTAATTATCACGTTATTTTTACTATGGAAAGACAACGAAAAGAAGAAAAAAAGTAATGTGACTGAGAAATAAGGAATTATTCAAGTCGTCATTAAGTTAAAAATTATAAATGGTTTATGGAAAGTAATAATCAAGAAATATTAGAGTTCTTTTCGAAATTAGTAAATGAAGATGGGATATTACATATTCCTGAAGATGTGTTTTTGAAAATGGATAAAGAGTATGGTGAACTTCTTATCAAAGAGTTCACAGCTACTCGTATGCTGAGATTACCTCAGTATGAAATTGATTTTTTTAATTGGTTAAAAGATAAAGACCCACTAGTATGGAAAGATCTCTGGGGCGATGATGATGGTAGTTATACTGTATCTATAGAGTTCCTGAAATTACTGTTGGAAAAAGATGGTCGAGGATTTCCTATATGTGATTTGCAAACAGTCGATAACTATTACTTCATACCTCAACTACTAGTAGAAAGAGAATCAGATGTAATGGTAGAAGCCGCTAAAGTTAGATTTATCGAAAAGAAGGGTCTTACCCCTAGTCAGCTTTTGGCTCTCGAAATTCATTTCGGTGGAATAGATGTTTGGCATTTTGCTTATAAGCATAATATAGATTTAGATGAAGCTAAAGCAGCAGTTGCTTCTTTAGTGGAAGACCAGATACTTGTACATTTGACAGATGCAGAGCATTTAGCACCAATTTTGGAACTATAATGATAGTTATGAAATTTGGCGGTACTTCCGTTGGTACTGCCGAAGCAATGCAATTAGTCGCTGATGCTGTTTCGAAGCAATTAGGCGGTAAGATAGTAGTGCTTTCCGCTAGTGCTGGTATAACCGACAAACTTGTCAATATCACTAATTCCCTACCAGAAGATGTAAGCACAGCCCGAGCTATTTATACCCAAGTTGAAGAACTGACTATTAATATCTCTGATGGTTTAGAGTTATCTACTGATTCGCTAATCAAAGTTCAAAAGCTCCTAAAAGAGTTAAGCGAACTCATATATAGTGTTGAATTACTAGAGTATATTAGTGAGAATATTTCAAATAGAATAGTGGCTTATGGTGAGCTACTCTCATCTACTATATTCAGTGAATATTATAAACGAAAATACAATTGCAAATTCTTAGATATCACACAATATTTGACTTACATCAAAAAAACAGATAAGTATCGAATAGAGAATAAACACAATATCAAAGAGTTACTCGAATCTAAAGAAACGATTATAACTCAAGGATTTATTTGTAAAAATGAGGAAGGACATATAACAAATCTCGGTCGCGGTGGTTCAGATTACTCCGCTGCTATAATTGCTGCCGAATTAGAAGCAAAAGAATTACAAATATGGACAGATGTCAATGGAGTTATGTCAGCTGACCCTAGAATAATCAAAAATGCTTTAACTAAAAATCGAATCAACGTAGGTAGCTTGGAAAAAATGGCATTTTTCGGCGCTAAAGTAATACATCCTGATACTCTCAAACCTACACTGATAGCCAACATACCTGTAAAAATACTTAATACTTTCGATTCTGAGAATCAAGGTACATTAGTAACCAAAGAAAGGGATAATCCTATTCCAACATTTACAATAAAACGGAAATGCCTGATATATACTTTCAAGGCATATTCTAAGAAGAATTTGTATCTAATAAATAAGTATATAACTAATACTATTGTCAAAAAGAGTCTTATCTTATTGGCAAGTATCCATATAGAGAATACAGTACATTATGTATTCGAACGCAGTATAGATAAGTTGATAAGTACTGATGTCAACTACGAAACAAAAGAAATTGACTTAATTTATATCTGTGAGTTGAATTATTCAAAAATAAATGCTATTTTAACAAATCTTAATAATCTAAACATCGAGCATTTAGAAGTAGACTGGAATAGCGGAGCTATACTTATATTAGCGAATGCCGATAACAAGACTGAGGATTATGATAGACTTCACGACATGTTAATAAATGTAGCAGAATAGAATGGTTGATGAAAAAAAATTAGGCAAACTATTAATTGTAGATGATGATAAGATTATTGTCAAATTATTGTCTAGAATATTCGAAAAATACTGCACTTTAGAGACTGCTCATTCAGGTGAGGAAGGCCTTGAAATTTTAGAAAGAGGTTATTCGCCAGGAGTAATACTCAGTGACCAAATGATGCCTGGTATACAGGGCTCAGAGTTTCTAAACCTATCTATAAAATACGTACCTGACGCAAAGCGTATAATCCTAACTGGTAATCAAGATCTACAGAATATAATGGAAGTGATTTCAGAAGCGAAAGCTTTTATGTATCTGGTAAAACCATTTGACAATATAGCGCTTATAAAAAATGTTTCTAATGCATTCGAAGAGTATAATACACGGAAAATGCTTACTAATAGAATCAAAGACTACGAAAGTAGAATTGATAAGTACGAAAACAGAATTAAGAGTCTAGTCGGTGATCACGATATGAGTGTTGAAACTCTTTCTATTATAAATACTTTGTATATTCTAGCTCAAAATGACTCTAGATATTATTTCCGTCAGGGTTTGAGTAGTATTTGTATAACTTGTCGCTACTTAGCTAAGCAGTTTGATTTGAGCGAAGATGAATCTGAGAATTTAGTGTACGCAGCGTTTATACAAGGTATTCAAAGAATAGGTGGTACGGATAAATATCATCTTACTGATCCTGGAGATATGAATCTATCGGAACAGCAATTATATAAAAATCATTTCGTAGCTTCATTTAGTAGTTTATTAGATAATTTCAATCTAGCTGGTGTAGCTGATACTTGTCTTAAAATGTGGGAGAAACCTAACGGTACAGGATTCCCAAACAAACTGAAAGAGGATAAGATACCAATAAATTCTATCTTGCTTAACTTAGCCGTTAGATACGAAAATCTAGTCTATAGATTAGAGCCAAACGACATTAAAAAACTCAAAGAAGATGGTCAAGTAGTACAATCTCCAGACACTACTCTAGTACGCCACCATGCCGCTATATTAGAGCTAAGTAAAAACCTTTCTTATTATGAGCAATTACCAGTTAAAGCATTTAAAAACCTCATAACTTTTGGCGATTGCCCAACTCTAAAACCAACTGAAGAAGAGTTGGTGATTAAGCTGTAAGACAAGCTTTAATTTAATTCAATATTATTATAAAAAAAAACTCTAGCATCACTTTATTTGGTAATACTAGAGTTAGGTATTATTCTTATCGTCTTATTGGTCTGTCTTAGCTTAAACAGTTGAGATTCATTACTTCTCGATTATCAATTTAGTTATTACTTGTGAATCACCGTTTGTTGCATTGATGAAGTAAACACCAGCAGCCATTCCTTTAATAGAGAATTCTTTTGTGCTATTATTCGTTACTTTACCATCGAATAATTTGCTAATTATATTCCCTTTGATATCGGAAATAGTAATCAATACGTTAGAGCTATTCGAATTCATAATCTCTAATGAAATAGATTCTCCATCAAGCGGATTGGAGCTTAATAACTTCATTTGAAGTGAACTATAATCAACTCCATTCTCTACAGAACTTTGAGTTTTATTGATAAGCTCTGCTTGTATATATCCGCCATCATCCAATGCAGATTTATTGTTCACAGTAAACTCACCATCGAATTCATAACCAATATTATTCTCTGTAATTGGTAATTCTCCATTCCCGGTAGCCGGTCCTGCATCACTTATTACCGATAATCTAGCAAATTTATTTCCTGCTGTACCATCTGCTTTAAGATCAAATTCAACATTTATAGATTCTCCGACAGGTAATACAAGTCCATCTATTTCTGATATAGGTGTATTAGTTCCCTCAATTCTGAAATTAGTGAATTGATCTGCATTAGGAGAAGTAGGGTCAACTAAAACTGATCTAATTGTTATATCCGAATAAGCTCCATCGACAGTTGCTGAACTGTTCTTAATCATCACATTTCCCTTATAAGTGTCGTTGCCTTCTGATATATTAATTGAACCGAAATCAATATTACTTATGTGAATAGTAGGCACATAACCTTTCCCAGATAAGTTATAATTCCAAGACAAATCATCAGTCTCTACAATGACATTAGCAGCACTTTCACCCTCTTTATCCGGATTAAATGTCATCATCAAAGGTAGAGATTTACCTTTCTCAATTGTCATTGGTAGACTTAGACTTCCTTCCAAAGAAAAGTTAGAGTTATCACTAATACTTATACTATTGATAGTAACATCTGACTCAGATATATTCTCTACTTTTAAGTTGAATTCCGAAGTCATATTTACTCTTTCAGCAAGTACTTCTTTATTCAATAATCCGACTACTAAGCTATCTACTTCGTAATAAATATTAATCTCAGAAGTATTACCCCCATTATCAGTAACGCTAATTATACCCATAGCGTTTTCATATTTATTATCTACATCCACTTTGAATTGGAAATTGGAGTAAACATTCTCACTATTCCATTCAATTTCTCTCCCTTTATCATCTAAAATAATAGGTGCTGTGAAATTATAACTTGATGAACTTAGAGCCGGTTTTTGGCTAATTCCTTGATCTACTTGCTTTGGCCAATCACCTTCTTTTCCGTTTCTATTTCCTTCCGGATTATCACTTACTCCAAATAAATATCCATCGTTATTATCCATCTTCACTATACCAGGTGATAATGAATCTGTTACGTTAAGGCGTTTAGCATTCGAACTAGCAGGCCAACCATAGGAGTCAAAGTTAGCGAAGCCGTATATCGAAGCAGTAAAAGGTACTAAACTCTCTAAATTAAATGTTTGGGCTTTATCTAAGAATATTGAAATCCAATAGTACTCAGAATTTGGGATTCTACCATAGTTATAATACTCATTTTTATAGTCTAAATTAACACCATTTAGTTTGAATGAGTTTAAAAGCCTAATATTATTTATTGGGTCTATGGTGTCAGCTTTTACAATTATTCTAACGAAATTCTCACGGTATTCATTGTTACCATAATTAAGCGGTGTTGTAGAATATGCATAGGTTGTGTATTGTTCTACTGAAGTTAAAACTATCATAAAAGGATCCATAAATGCAGCTCCATCGTAATTCGCAGAATAAGAATATTGACAAACCAAAATTGGCTTGTCTGCAGTGAAATGAGCAACACCTCTTATTGATTCCAATTCATGTGGACTAGTTGCACCTTCACCATTATACTCGAACCAGTTCCCTTTCTTTTCTAATTCTATAGATTTGAATTCATTTACTTTTTGTTTGCTTTTTTTATCATACCATATTATATCTAGCGTTGTATTGTCTTCGGCGGCTACAACTCTGAAATAGTCTCCCTTGTCAGTATTTCTTTCCAACTCAACAGAGAAATACTCCTTTCCCCAGGCTTCAACAGCTGGGATCATCTCTAATATATGGTCTCTACCATTATTCACAACAGTAGCAGGTATCATAGCTCTATTGTGGTACGAAATAAGTCCAATAGGTTTATCTGATACTACTCTTGTACCACTTAGGTCAAATATACCTCTTGTTGTACCTGTACCCTGTACGGCATAAGTCTCACCCTCATTAAGATAAACTTCTATCTGATCTCCGTGCATTTTACCGCCAGTAGTTTCACCAAAACCTCTAGCTCTATTAGCACCATCAACTATATTAATAACTATTCTTGTGCTATCTTCTTTAGCTAGGACTACGAATCCACCAGCCCACTCTCTAGCTTCTTTGAAATCATAAAAGCTATTATGTATATACTCCTTACCCCAACTACGTGTAGGTATAGCCATATATCCTTCTGATGTTACTATCTTAGAATTAAGACAAAATACTGTTACTGGAGATTCGGAAGTTACTTTATAACCTCCATTAGTTACTGTTTCGAAATCAAAAATCTCTGCATCCCAATCTAATAGGCCTGTAGAAGTTGAAAATTCAACTGTTTCATTAGCTTTTACTGATTTTTTAATGTTCAGTCCTAGAGCATCATTCGACAATGTTACTACATTATCTACTCTAGACGTAACATATATAGCAAGGTTTTGACCCTGTTGTTGCTTATTATCATTATATGGGAAAGCGACAAAGAACTCAGTCCCTTCCGACGAAGCAAGTTCTAGCGATTTGATATTGGTTTTTATCTGTATATCATCTTTGGCATCTACGTAAGTAAATCCAAATTGAAATAGTGATAAAATAAGTAAATAGTATATAGATTTCATGAAATTCTCCAGTTTGTAATAAATGTTATCATAATGACAGTTGAACATTAAGTTTGTCACATAAAAAACGAAATTTTATAATGTTTTTTAGTTTTTGTAAAGTCTCTATCTATATAGACAAATGAACAGCAAATACGTCTCAAGCAACTGCCATTTAATTTGGACTCAATTCGGAAAATTAAAGAAAGTCTTCTTCTATACAAATAATTCTAAAAAAAGATATTCAACTACTAAATAACATTGCATTTATTCCGTAAATAGATTATATTAGAAAATTGTAAAAGATAAAACCGAATTGAAAATGGAAGATTTAAAAAGATTAGAAGAGTTCCAAGCGAAAATAGATGCTGGTGAGAAAATAGAGCCCAAAGATTGGATGCCCGAAGCTTACCGTAAAAACCTGATCCGTATGATGTCGCAACATGCACATAGCGAGATAGTAGGTATGTTACCCGAGGGCAATTGGATACAACGCGCTCCTTCACTCAGACGTAAACTAATAGCTACCGCTAAAGTACAAGATGAAGCAGGTCATGGGTTATACTTATACTCTGCTGTTGAAACGCTAGGAGCTAGCCGCGAAGAGGTTCTTGAAGCACTACACAATGGTACTGCCAAGTACTCTTCGATATTCAACTACCCTACCCTAACTTGGGCAGATATGGGTGCAGTTGGCTGGCTAGTTGACGGAGCGGCTATGGTCAATCAAGTAAGTTTGATTGGTACTAGCTATGGGCCTTACTCACGCGCAATGGTACGTATATGTAGAGAAGAGGCGTTCCACAATAGACAAGGGTACGAGATAATTGCTGAGCTATGTAACGGTACTGAAGAACAAAGAGAAATGGCACAAGATGCACTTAATCGCTGGTGGTGGCCATCTATTATGATGTTTGGTCCATCTGATGCCGATTCACCTCACTCGGAGCAAGCACTAAAATGGGGAATCAAAGCAGAAGGCAATGATTCACTTAGACAAAAATTTATTACTATGACAGTACCGCAGGCACACGCTCGTGGACTAACAATACCTGACCCAGATTTGAAATACAACGAAGAAACTAAGCAATGGGAATTTGGTGAAGTTGATTGGGACGAATTCTTCAACGTAATCAAAGGTAATGGAATAATGAACAGAAAGAGATTGAAAGATAGAAACGCTGCACACGATAATGGTAAATGGGTAAGAGAAGCAGCGGCTGCATACGCACAGAAAAAGAAAACTAAAGTAGCATAAAATCCAACAGGAATATAAAATGACAACTGAAAATAAAGATACACAATGGCCTCTATGGGAGGTATTCCTTCAAGTAAAGTCTGGCCGTCCATACGGACACGTCGGTAGTGTACACGCAGCAGATGCTGAGCAAGCTCTTCAAAATGCACGAGACGTATATACTCGTCGTCAAGAAGGTACAGCTATATGGGTAGTACCAGCTGAAGCTATTACCGCAAGTACGCCAGAAGATATGGGTCCATTCTTTGACCCTGCTAATGACAAAGTATATCGTCATCCTACATTTTACAAGATACCAAAAGGAGTGAACGTTGACGTACACTGATGAAATACAAGAAGCACTGGGCGAGTACTTACTTCGCTTAGGCGATGATAGGATGATTCTTTCGCACCGTTTGTCTGAACTATGCGGACATGGGCCAATATTAGAAGAAGACATTGCAACTACTAATATCTCACTCGACTTACTTGGTCAGGCAAAATTCTATTATGAGAAATTGGCCGCTATGAGTGATGAAGAAGTTACTGCCGATGATTGGGTATTCTTCCGTGATGAAAGAGAGTATTGGAATGTACTGTTAGTCGAATTAGACAACGAAGATTTTGCTCATACAATAGTCAAGCAGCTATTCTTTGATGTATTCGAAATATTACTATACACTGGTTTATTAGAAAGTAAAGATGACGACCTAAGAGCAATAGCAGAGAAATCAATCAAAGAAACGAAATATCATCTTCGCCACAGCCACGAGTGGATGCTCAAACTAGGTGGTGGAACTGAAGAAAGTAACCGTCGATTGCGTGAAGCTGTTGAGTTCTTATGGCAATACACTGGCGAGCTTTTCTATACTGATGAGGTAGATGAGTTACTAGTAGAAGCAAGTATAATACCTGATACTACTAAGTTTCGCGATGAGTACTACAAAACTCTGAACAAAATACTAGTAGAGTCTGAGCTAGATGAAATGGATCCAAACGCTTGGATGCAATCTGGTGGAAGAGAAGGAAGACACACAGAGTACATGGGTCATATACTAGCAACTATGCAGTATTTGCCGAGGTCAATGCCAGATGCACAATGGTAGTCACTGAAGAGAAAATATTAAAATTATTAGACAATGTCAGCGACCCAGAGATACCCGCTCTGAGTATAGCTGATATGGGTATATTGAGAGGGGTGGCGATAGTTGATGACCAAGTCATAGTTACTGTTACCCCTACTTATTCTGGTTGCCCGGCTATGTACGAAATCCGCCGAAGAATAGTAGAAGAGCTTAAGAACAATGGTATTGTTGGAGTGAAAATAGACACTGTACTATCCCCAGCTTGGACTACTGATTGGATGAGCGATGACGCCAAGCAAAGACTAAAAGAATCGGGTATAGCCCCTCCTACAAAGACAACAGAGTTCAGTCTTGATAATATAATAAACCAAAAAGATTTTGTTCCTTGCCCATTCTGTGATTCCAAGAATACAGAGCTAAGAGCAGAGTTCTCAGCAACATCTTGCAAAGCACTATACTACTGCAACGCCTGCGAGCAACCCTTCGAACACTTTAAGTGTCATTGAGTGGGTGAGTTGTATCTAGTAGAGACGTAATGCTTACGTCTCCAAATCTACTTTATTCCTAAGTCAATTCTGAACAGGTAAGATAATACGAATTCAAGTATTTTTAAAACACCGTTAGGTGTTTAATATTAGTAGCCACTTAGAGAATTAGGTTCCCTCTGTTAATCTTAAACCTTTCCTGTATCTGTTCAATTTTCATTTTGATGATTATTTTTTTGATTAGTTTGTCTATCAATGTTGAACCTTAATTTTATTTCCATATTTCCCACCATCTTTTGGGCTTGTTTGACTTCTCTTCAATCCCTTTTTTCTCTTTGACTTTAGTTGGTTCAACTTTATCAACTTCCAATAGGTTGCCGTCAAAATCAAATTTATATCTGTTGTGCTCCCAATCAGTGGCTAAGATATAATCATCATATACTTCAAAATTGTCTATTGATTCTGCCGTTGTCCAAATGTCTTGTCCACTCTTACTCCAAACAATATTTCCTTCTTTATCAATTCTTGAAATCTCAAGTTCGCCGTGAACTATATAATCTTCGGCTAGATAGTGTACTCCAAAACAAGTTGCATAATCAGCTTTGGTTTTCTACTCTAAATTCAAGTCCGTTAGAGATAATTTAAACAATGTGTTTGAGCAACACACAACTATTCCACCATAGCTTATTAGAGTCGAGTTAAGGTGTATTCCCGTTCCACCTCCCGCTGCTCCAATAATACAATCCGAAAGCAATTTATCATCATCATAAACTTGTATACCGATTTGAGATGTTGGTCTATACTCGTCAGTATTTAAAAAGACTCTTGAATAACTATACCAATTATCAGTTGAGTTTATATCATAGTCGTTCTCTTCAAATATTTTTATAAAACAATTTTCAAGAACTAATATTTCTGATGGATCTTTCATTTATGTTTTATACCAATTGTTGTATTGCATTTTTTTTAGTCATTTTCAATTAATCAACGATTTCTATTTTTTTTACTTTTTCAACTTTGTCACTATTAAAAGTCAATTCTAAACTGTTAAATTGCCATCCAAAACCAGAACTTGAGCCTCCCAAGTTATATGTCCAATTATCAGATGAATCCCCAGAGTCGGGTTTGCCTATTAGATCAATTATTTCAAATTTACGTTTTCCTTCTAATATCTTGCTGTCTATAATATCGTCGCGCATTTCAAATCTTTTATGTTTTTCGGAAAACCATTTTTCTTTGTCAAAACTATATTGAGGTTCATAGAACATTACACTAAATATACCAATTGCTAGAAGCAGGTACAAAATGGGTGCAATAATCAATGCTCCAAGTATTGTCTTCCAAATTTTAATCTTTTTGTTCTTATTTTTACGCTTCAATATCCAATACAAAACAAAAAATGTTGGAATTGCAATTAGTAAAATTATAATTGGAGCTTCAAAGTTCATTCTGTTGATTTTTTTTGATTATTTTGTCAATCATTGTTGGCCTAGTTTTTCATTTTTTCAAATATGCGTTTTCATTAATTTCAAATTGAGAACCTAGTTCGTCGATGGACTTACAAGGTTTTCCAATTTCATTTTTCAATTTAGTCAGTATTTCATCTAAATTAAAGTTCTCAGTCACCAAATCACTATAACCACTTGATTGAGTTCCATTATCAGGTATATAAATATTGTATTCACTCCTAAAAACCTGATTCATCATTATCATTAGAGCGAAAATTCGGTTCTGAAGCACTTCGTTTTCTAAGAAATGATACCATCTTAAATTTAAGTCGAGTTGGTAACTTTTGAGTCCTAGTCTCATTGAAATAGCCCAAGGTCCATTAAAACATACGCAATTATCCACATGAATTACGTGCTTCAATGATTTAAGTCCCATCAAATCAAATTCCCAAGAATTCGTGTTCCATTCTTTGAATGAGTCCGCTCTAGTGGCAGATTTAAAATAATCTCTTAAGTATGGGTCGTTATATGCGAAATCTAGTTTATCCAAAACCTTGTCCTTTACACTACCAAGGTCTTCATGGAATTCGTGATTCGATATTATGGTCAGATCTAGTCCCATTTTTTAAATACCCTACAACTATCTATATATACGAACATTCATATATCCTGTCTGTATTATTACTTCTAATATAATAAAAATTTAATACTTCAGAATAGAATTAAACCGAAAAGGTTATTTATGTTTTATACCCATTGTTACCAACTGTTTTTAATATTCTTTCGTGATTATATAATACGAATTCAAGTATTTTTAAAACACCGTTAGGTGTTTAATATTAGTAGCCACTCGTAGAAAACAACAATCACAACTACGTAGTAGTTGAATAATTTATTCTACTCATATCGGAGTAGTTAATTCCATTAATACAGAAAATAGCTACTAATATTATATCCCTACGGGATAATATCTGCCATTTCGAAAGCTAAGCTTATTTTTTTTCAGTCTGTCCAAATGCACTTGTTAATGCAAAGATAGTTAAAAGCAAAATTGTTATTTTCTTCATTTCTTAAAAGCCAAATCATCGGTTTTGCGGACTTGCTATGAAAACCAACCCTTCAATCTAGCAATGAACCCCTTATTGACATAGCCAATGTTTTTAGGTACGTTCTTCTTTTTCTATTTGTCAATAAAGTCATTTTTATTCTCTCTTATATAATCAACCTGAATTTGCATTAATTTTTCAGATTCATACAATTCATAAAATTCTGTATCTAAATCATTCAACGGATTATCTTCATACGATTTGCTAAAACCTTCAATAGTTCCGTCTTGATGTTTCGTTATTTTCTCATTCTCCTTTTCAAACAAATCATTCGCACGTTGAGTAAGGTCTGCAAATCCATTCGCTCCAACAAGTCTTAATGCATCAGGTAGTTCTTTATAATACTGTCCGCTTGAGTTAGAGTAAAATTGATTATATCCTCCATTGTTAACTTCCGCTTCTAATACCCAAATCATATAGATTGCTTTTCTAGAATTATTCCAAGTCATTACAGTTTCGTATTCCTTTTCATAGTTAGCTGGAAGTTTTTCAGATAGGTTGTCAAATACTACCTGCAATAATTTATCATCGGAACTCGAATCTATGTTTTGCTCAGTCAATTCCTTGTAAATTGGTCTATTTCTAAAAGCTTCTACCGATTGTGCAATCTGGTCTTGAAGTTCTTTGGAAAGCTCACCATCATTTTTATTTGATTGCCCTGAACAACCAATAAAGCTCAATATTGTCGATATTATTCCCATAATTATTAAAGTACGTATCATTTTTTTATCAATCTTTTTTGAATATGAACCAAAAGTATCGAGTATGAAAAAGTGCAGCCCAAAAGGTGCAACGATTTCATATACAGTTTTATTATCTTATTCTATTTACCAGAATTTCCACCAAGGTTTCGATTCCGTTTTTCTATTTATTGATTCTAATATTCCGTTTTCATTCGGAAACATAATATTTCCGTCTCCACTTGCATCATAAAATCCAACTTTGTGCTTTTTTGCCATTTCCAACATTTTAGAATATGCTTTTTTCAGCTAATGACAACCTAAATGCAGAATAAATCACTTCTTTTCCAATACTATAGTCCGTTATATCGTCATCGTCAATTCGGTCGTCAAGGTCAGAAGGTGAGTAAGGTCCATTCATTGCAGGGAATTCAATTATCATTTCCATAAACCAATTCCGTAATTCAATCGAAGTCACTTTTGGGTCATCGTAGGAATGGTCTTCTGTCCATTCAGTTTGATAGTCATACCATTTCAAAAATTCAGATTCGGATTTTGGTGCAGTTTTGGGGTTAAAAACCATTAAATCATAACTCATAGTTTCTCCTTTCTTAAATTGGTTACAACTAAATCAATATACGAACATTCGTATATCCTGTCTTTTTTTTACTCCCAATATACGAATTTTCCAATATCGTTGGAAATAGAATGTTTGTCTATATTCAATTCAATCACTTGCTCCTAATTGGAAACCTCTTAATACCTACCTCATAAAATTCCAAGAGATGAATAAACTACAAACTAATTCCAAAGTCTTATTTATCTTGCCTAATTAGAATTTTTAGGGTGCCGAAACCATCCTATTACAGTAGTAAGGCTATCGTTTTCTATCTTTTGGAGGGCTATATTATTAGTCCTTATGTATTTTATTTTGTACCTCTTACTATTTGATTGAGGAGTTAGGTTGAGGTTTAAGACAGAGTCGGCAACTCGGACGAACCAATATCCACCGTGAATTTTACTTTTATCTGAACCTCGGTAAGAGTAACTTGCATCTGCGCTTAATAGGTGATAATTCCTGCCATTTTCCAGCCCAGCAGGAAAATCAGAATGATTCCACTTTCCTACTAGCTGCTTTTCCAAGAAATTTCTGTTCTCCAATTTCTTCAGCTTACTTAATTCTCGTTCTTTTTCATTAGGTAGATAAATGTTGAGAAATATTATCAGCCCAATGCCTCCGAGTATTACTAGTATTCTTGATGTTTTCATGCTATAGATATTTTGCAGAGCAAATGAAGAGTTACGTATAATTATTAGTCTTATCCTGTCTGTATTATTACTTCTAATATACTAAAAATATAATACTTCAGAATAGAATTAAACCGTAAAGGTTATTTATTTTTGAGATTCTTCTGTCACATACGTTGTCATCAGAATGGCTGTATTATCCAGTCTTACTTTTATAATAGACAATGATGAAAACCAACTTTAATCAAATTCTGCAAACCAAATGACAAACCATTTTCAATAAATACTGATTAATCCGTTTACAATAATTATCAATAGGACATAATTTATGACGGATACTTTTCTCGCAGATATAGTGGCTGGCCTAGCCAGAACACCAAAGACTCTACCCTCTATGTACTTCTACAATAAAGCTGGGAGCAAGCTCTTCCAAACTATAATGCAGTTGCCTGAATACTATCTAACAAAATCAGAGTACGAAATACTAGATACCCAATCGGCAACTATATACGATGATTTTAACCCCCAAAATACATTCGAGATAGTCGAGTTTGGAGCAGGTGATGGTAGTAAAACAAAGTTGCTTTTGCAGGAATTTCTCAAAAAGACCAATGATTTTGTTTACTCCCCTATTGATATTAGTAAATCAGCACTGAAAGGACTAGTCAAGTCATACGAAGAAGCAATCCCAACTCTAAATATGAATCCCATTAATAATGATTATTTTTCAGCGCTCGATAGTCTTAGAGATAATAATACCACTAAACTCGTATTGTTTATGGGCTCGAACATAGGTAATTTTAAGGATGAAGGAGAAATTGATTTCCTAAAGAAAATGCGTGCAAATATATCCGAAGGAGACCACGCTCTGATAGGTTTTGACCTTAAAAAAGACCCACAGATAATACGAGATGCATACAATGACAAAAGCGGAGTAACTAGGGAGTTCAACCTCAACTTGCTTAGGCGGATTAATGAGGAATTAGGAGCGAATTTTGATATATCTAGTTTTAGTCATTACCCAACTTATAATCCTATAACAGGCGCAGCTACCAGCTACTTGATAAGTATGAAAGATCAGCAGGTAAGTATTGGTGATAGAGTTTTTGAATTCAAATATGCCGAACCAATATTTATGGAAATATCAAAGAAATATTCTGAAGATAATATTGCCGAATTAGCAGAAAGAACTGGCTTCGAGATAGTTAATAACTATTATGATTGCAAGCATTACTTTGTTGACTCACTTTGGAGAGCGAAAGAATAAAAAGAAATTAGGTTATATCTTACTTTTTATATCATCAATAGCATCAAAATACCACACAAGAACTGCAGAAAGTAGAATTGAGAATATAAGTATTGTTTTTTTCATAGCAAATCAACTATGGCATCAAGTATTTTTACTGAATCCCTTTCAATTCTGGAAAAGGCAAACCATTTTTTCCCCAAATCTTTTAGTGAAGCACCTATGTGATAAACATCTTCTTCGTCAATTATTAGAAACCTGTCATGTGCTTTAGAAAAAGGTAACACTTTGAATGAAGGATATTGTCTGTTAGCTATTTCTATATCTAGCTTTAGTTGTTTGCTAATTGATTTGTATAGTATATATACATTTACATTCTTTTGTTTCTTCGTTAGTTGAGTTATAACATTTTCATCTATGTAATTATCTATTAATATAATTGAATGCTTTGCTTTCTTGATTAATATATTAACAAAACTGTAGGCATCATAGGTTTGACCATCAAAAAAAATACCTTGTTTGTTTTCTATATTATTGCCTTCTAATGCTTTGAAAATCTTCTCAAATTTTTGATTTGTTTCTAGTTTATGCTGTGTAAAGTTATCTGATAATTGAAGTAATTGTTGATGGTTGCCTATTGTTTTTCGCATTTGGACAAACGCATTCATAATTGCTACACTCACTTTAATAGCAGTATCACTTCTTAACACGGCTGAAAGCATTGCTACGCCCTGTTCTGTAAAAGCGAAAGGGTTAACACTCGAATGTTTCAACTTTTCAAACCGGTCGCAATTTGCGACCAGTTCATTTTTTTTCAGTTGCAGAAAGTTGAAATCTGAAAGAATTGGGGAACCTGGTTATATTACGTTTTACTTGTTCGTTAAGTCTTTTTACTTCCACATGATAAATCTCAGCCAAATCAGTATCTATCATTACCTGTTCACCCCTGAGTGTAAAAATTCTGTTTTCTATAAATACAGATGATATTTCAATTTTATTGGTCATCTTGATGCCTTCTGTTTAAATAGTTCCAATTCTAAGGACACAAATTGTGACATTTTTGCTTCTTTTCATTCTTTATCTGGTCTCTCTGCTAGTAGTTTGTAGAGGCTTGTGTTTTTGAATCTTTCCCAGTCTTGATTTATCATGTAAGTAGTGTCAGTTATGCTAATACCAGAGTCAAGTAAAGGACTAGGCCTTGGCTCTTCTGAGTCTGGGATTCTTCTTCCAAATAATTCAATACTAGTTTTATATGAATTATGGTCTTTAAACTGTGATATACTTACTTCATAAGAATCATATATAGCTTTCAGTATGCTGTCTTTCTGTGAGTTATTATATCTAGAAATCTTGTTATTAATCACTTCTTCTATTGCTTCCACATCATAAATAGTAGCCATAGAATAAATCTGGTCTAAATAAACATTAAATGCTGTATCTAATTTATTGAGCTTGAAACTCAGATTAAAAGCCTTATTGTAATAATCGCCTACGTCTTCCACTTGGCAATTTAGACAAGCTCTTGTTACTAAAGCATTTTTGTTAGATAGGTAGTAATCTAGAGCCTTCTCAAGTCTCCCAGAATTCTCGTAAATCTTTGCAAATTTATAAGGGAGGGATTCCAACCTGATAATATAACTATAAATTATTGAAGAATCTACTGAACTAAATATCCACCCACTACATAGAGTAATATTCTTGTATTTCTTTAAGTTCATCTCAGCGTTATAATAGTCTTTATCATCAATCTGTTTATTAGCTATCTCATATAGTTTTTTAACGTATGTCGTGTTATTATTTGTTAGCTCAGCATTCTCTCTGTAATATTCCAAAGCTCGTTGATAATCTCCAATTTCCTCGTGCGCAATTGCTTTACTTCTTACATCATCAATAGTATAGAAATACCATATAAGTACTGCGGAAAGTAGAACAGAAAATATGAGAAGTGCCTTTTTCATTTCATAAAATAAGGATAAGAAAGTACTAAAGCAAAATTACATCCACCTACACAGTTAAGAAAAACAGTAATAATTTAACTAGAGTGAGAAAAAAGTTAAGAAAATTGCAAAAAACTTAACTTTTTTAGTGAAGGTAATACTGAAAAGAATAAAAAAAGCCCATCCTAACTAGAGGACGGGCTTGTTTTTATGCTGGCGGAGAGACCGAGATTCGAACTCGGGGACGGGAAACCCGTCACAGCTTAGCAGGCTGCTGCATTACCACTCTGCCACCTCCCCAACAGAAATTATTCGCAGATGCGAATTATATAGACAGACAACTTAATAGATAAACTTGAATATTAAAAACAATATTTGAAATAAATTAATACTTTTCTTTGTTATAGCTAAAAATATATCTAATTTTGCATTCGATTTAATAGTTGATTTATAAAAACATATTAAATTCATAAAAAAGAAACATAATTCAAGCAATCAAAAATTTAAGGTAGCTCTACATGAAAGAAGGAGTAATCATACAGGTAATCGGACCTGTAGTTGACATCGAGTTTTCGGAAGGTAATATACCCGAAGTATTAAATGCTATTAAAATCCCAACTAAGAACGTAGAAACTGGCGAAGAGCTAGACCTGATCTGCGAGGTACAACAACACCTTGGGGAAAACAGGGTTAGAACTGTATCAATGGAATCTACTGATGGTCTAGTTCGTGGAATGAAAGCTTTTGATATTGGAGAACCAATATCAATTCAAGTGGGACCAGATATATTAGGTCGTATGTTCAACGTTATCGGTGATCCTATCGATAATAAAGGCCCTATAAAAGGTCTTCATACTTCACCTATACACAGACCTTCACCTGACTTTAAAGTTCTATCTACAACTTCTGAAATGTTTGAGACTGGTATCAAAGTTATTGACCTTATCGAGCCATTTACAAAAGGTGGTAAAACTGGTCTATTTGGTGGTGCTGGTGTAGGTAAGACGGTTATCATCCAAGAGCTAATTCACAACATAGCAAAGCAACACGGTGGTTACTCTGTATTCGCTGGTGTTGGAGAGCGTACTCGTGAAGGAAATGACCTTTATAGAGAGATGGAAGAATCAGGCGTATTGGACAAAACGGCACTTGTTTTCGGTCAGATGAACGAACCTCCAGGGGCACGTTCTAGGGTAGCTCTTACAGCTCTTACAGCTGCTGAGTACTTCCGTGACGAAGAAGGTCGTGATGTACTACTTTTCGTAGATAATATATTCCGTTTCACTCAAGCTGGTTCTGAGGTGTCTGCACTATTAGGGCGTATGCCTTCAGCTGTAGGTTACCAACCGACTTTGGCTACTGAGATGGGTGCATTGCAAGAGCGTATTGCTTCTACTGACAAAGGTTCTATCACATCTGTACAGGCCGTTTACGTACCTGCGGATGACTTGACGGATCCAGCTCCGGCTAATACTTTCGCCCACCTTGATGCGAAGACAGTACTTTCTAGGGATATTGCGAACTTGGGTATTTATCCTGCGGTAGATCCACTAGATTCTTCTTCTCGTATCATGGATCCGAATATTATCGGTCAAGATCACTATGATGTAGCTCAAAAATGTGTACGTACTCTACAAACATACAAAGATTTACAAGATATTATCAATATCTTGGGTATGGATGAGCTTTCTGATGACGATAAAATCGCAGTTTATAGAGCTCGTAAGATAGAGAAATTCTTCTCACAACCGTTCAACGTAGCTGAGCAATTTACTGGTTTTGCTGGTAGATATGTGACTATTGGCGATACAGTAGCTGGTTTCAAGGCTATTCTAAATGGTGATTGTGATGAGATACCTGAGAACTTGTTTACGTACAAAGGTACTATAGACGAAGTATTTGACACAGCTAAAAAACAAGGCGTATAGTAAGGTATTACTATGACAGATAAAATTTTATATTTGGAGATAATTACTCCTAAAGAAGTAATATTCAAAGGTGATGTACAGTCGGTAACTGTACCGGGTTCTAAATCACCTTTCCAGATTCTATTCAATCACGCTCCTATAGTTTCTTCTTTGGATGAGGGTCAGATAAAAATATCTGATGCTCAAAATAAAGAGTTGATATACACTACAGGAACAGGATTTGTAGAATTGCAAAACAACCGCGTCTCTATATTAGTAGAAGATGCAGTTATAGTAGATTAGAAAGTAGAATATTAATGGCAGATATAGTTAATCTGTATCTGCCTTTATTATTTAAGATGTTTCGTTTTCAATATTTTGAATTCACTAAAATAAAGTCATACCGCTATGGCACACGATAAAATTCTGCAAGAAGGAATCACTTATGATGACGTTCTTCTTGTGCCCGATTATTCGGAAGTCCTCCCTCGCGACACTTCGCTAAAGACAAAACTAACTGACGGAATAGAACTAAATATCCCATTCATAAGTGCGGCTATGGATACTGTCACAGATGCACAGATGGCTAGAGCTATAGCTCGTGAAGGTGGTATTGGTGTTATCCATAAAAATATGTCAATAACTGAGCAAGCATCACAAGTTGACCAAGTAAAACGTTCGGAAAGTGGGATGATAATGGATCCCGTTACCCTAACGGTTGACAAAAAGGTCGGAGATGCAGTAGATCTGATGAATAAATATCATATTTCTGGTATTCCTATCATTAATAATGAAAAAGAATTGATTGGTATAATCACTAATCGTGATTTACGATTCAATCCGAATAAATCAGAAAGTATTGCTAATATAATGACCAAAGAAAATATCATTACTGCTCCAGAAGGTACTACACTTGAGGAAGCAGAAGAGATATTGCAACACCATAGAATAGAAAAATTACCTGTAGTAGATGGCAACAATAAGCTATGTGGTCTTATTACATTCAAAGATATACAAAAGAAAAAGAATTTTCCTCAAGCTTGTAAAGATTCTCACGGCCGATTGCGAGTTGGGGCTGCCGTAGGCGTAACAGCTGATACTATGGATAGAATAGACGCTCTACTTTCATCGGGAGTAGATGCAGTATTCGTCGATACAGCTCATGGTCATTCGCGAGGAGTATTAGAAACAGTTAAAAAAATTCGTGCTACCTACAAAGATTTGCAAATAATAGGTGGTAATATAGCTACTGAAGCAGCTGCTTTAGCTCTAGTTGAAGCAGGGGTGAATGCTGTAAAGGTTGGTATAGGTCCTGGTTCTATTTGTACTACTCGTATCATAGCAGGAGTAGGAGTACCTCAACTAACTGCTGTTCTTAATGTAGCTATGGGACTAAAAGGTACAAATATACCTCTTATAGCTGACGGAGGTATTAAGCAAACTGGTGATATAGCTAAAGCTATTGCCGCTGGAGCTGATTCTGTGATGATAGGCAGTATGTTTGCGGGTCACGAGGAATCTCCTGGTGAGAAAATAATATTTGAAGGAAGATCTTACAAAATGTATCGTGGAATGGGTTCAATTGGAGCTATGAAAACAGGCTCTGCTGATAGATATTTCCAAGATATGGAAGATGAGATTTCTAAATTTGTACCAGAAGGAATAGAGGGTAGAGTACCTTTCAAAGGGCAAGTTAGCGAAACTCTCTATCAACTAAAGGGTGGTCTGAGATCATCTATGGGTTATTGCGGTTGCCAAGATATACCTACTATGAAAGAAAAAGCAAAATTTATAAAGATAACAAGTGCGAGTATCAAAGAGTCACACCCCCACAGTATTCGTATTTCTAAAGAAGCACCAAATTACTTTGTTTAAATAAATAAAAGTTTAACATTATGGCAAAAAAAGCTACAACAGAAACAACTAAAAAGTCTACAGCTAAAGCTGCTACGAAGGCTGCACCTAAAAAGGCAACTCCTAAAAAAGCAACAGCTAAAAAGGCCGACACTAAGAAAGTTTCTACAAAAAAAGAGAAAGCTGGAGCTGACAATTCAATAGATAGGTCATTGATGACATTTACTCCTTATCCTGAGCTGAACGATAAAAGATTAGAGCAGATAAGATTTATGATAAATGATCAGAAGCTAGACGCTATGATTGTAACTCACATGCCAACAGTCAGATACTTAACTAAATTCTCTGGTTCTAATGGAGCATTATTAGTAACTCCAACTGATTTGCATTTTTTCACAGATGATAGATACGAAGAATCAGTTAAAACTGATTTGTATGATTTGCCTAATCTTACAGTCCATATCACTCGTGACGTGTGGCAATATATGGTAGATGCTAAAGTATTAGCAAAAATCAAAAATCTTGGTTTCGAGTCTGACAGAATCGCATACACTGAAGCAGTAGATATTAGAAATGTTATCAGACCTGTAAAATTCAAACCTGCTCCGAAAGAAGTAGAGCCTTTTACTATGCCTAAGGCACCTGTTGAATTGGAACATATCAAAGCTGCATGTAAAATCGCAGAGTCTGTATATGAAACAATGAAAAAGAAAGTAAAAGTTGGAATGACGGAAATCGAACTTCAAAGTGAATTGATTTACGAAGCTCGTAAACAAGGCTCAGAAGGCGAACCATTCAATCCGATAGTATTAGCTGGTGAGAGAACTTCGATGCCTCATGGCCGCCCTTCTCATAGAAAAATCAAAAAAGGTGATTTGATTCTATTGGATTTTGGTACTATGATTGAAGGATTTGGTTGCGATATTACAAGAGTATTCTGTATGGGCAAAGCTACTAAAGAGCAAGAAGAAGTTTACAAAATTGTTTACGAAGCTAAGCAAAAAGCAATAGCAAATCTTCGCCCAGGTATCAATGGCAAAATACTAGACGAATATGCTAGAAAGCATATAGAGAAAGCTGGTTACGGCGATAATTTCAAACACTCTCTAGGTCATGGTATTGGAGTTGCTGCACACGAGATGCCTTTTATTACTTTCAGAAAAGAAGAAAATGTTCCAGTTGGGGTTGTATTAGCAATTGAGCCTGGTATTTACTTCGAAGGTAAATGGGGTATTAGATTAGAAGATAATGTTCACGTTACTTTCGATGGTGCTATTCCATTTACAAGTGCACCTGCCACTTTGCCTGTTGTTAAATAATCTATAACACAGCAATGACAGATAAAAAAGTTCTTGTACTAGCATATTATTTTCCTCCTATGGGACTTAGCGGAGTACAAAGAACATTAAAGTTTGTAAAATATTTGCCAGAATTTGGTTGGGAACCTATAGTTCTCACTACAAATTCTGGCTCATATTATGCTTATGACGAATCTCTACTAGCGGAAATAGAAGAGAAGAACATAAGAATATACAGAACTGATGATGAATCTTCCAAACCACGAAGCTACCCTTCAACTTTTGTTCAGAAAATTGGTAGATATTTGAGTGGGATGTTTCGACAACCGGATAGCAAAATTTATTGGAAGAAAAAAGCAATTGAGACAGGTAGTAAGTTAATAGAAGAAGAAAGACCTGATGTTATTTTCTCAACTGCTCCACCCTTTACTAGTCATCTAGCAGCAGCCGAATTAGCTGAAAAGTATGGCATTCCGCTAGTGCTAGACTACCGAGATCAGTGGTACGGCAACCCGTTTAACGTAATGCCTACTAAATTTCATAAGCATTATAATAAGAAACTTGAAGCCGAAGTCCTTTACAAGTCTAGTAAAATAGTAGTTATATCTAGAGAGCAAAAGGAACGATTACTAAAAAGTTATAAGTTATTAAAACATAATGACATCAGTATCGTTTCTCATGGGTATGATAAAGAGGATTTTGATAATATAGTATCGAAATCAGATAAAAACGATTTCGTTATTACTCATTCGGGTTTATTTCAAGATAATAGAAACCCTAGACCATTTTTCGAAGCTTTTAGAAAGCTTATAGACTCTAATCAATTAGATAAAAGTCGAATTAAATTAAAATTAGTTGGTCTGATGAGAAAAAATCATCTAAATCAAATAAAAAAATTAAAAATAGAAGAAAATGTGATATTGACTGGTAATGTCAGTCACAAAGAAGCAGTGGCTCATCTTATGCAATCGGATGTTTTATGGATATTGCAAAATGATGATGTTCGGACTCCTGGTAAACTATACGAATACTTCGGAGCTAAAAAGCCAATATTAGCGACTATGCCTAAAAGCTATATGAGAGAATTGGCAGTGTCATCGGGTATAGCCCTAACGGCAGAACCAAATGACAAAGAGGATATATATAAGGCACTAAGTACATATTACGATTTATGGAAGAGAGGCTCGCTACCAAAAGGGAATGACGAGTTCGTAAGTAGTTACGATAGAAAAGTTCTAACGGAAAATCTATCGCAAATATTATCTTCTTCTTCTATAATATGATAGTATTTAGTAATTTTGAGATTATAATTTTATTAACAATTTAAACGGAGGTATTTTTTTATGAATTTAATAAAAAAATTATCACTTTTGACTGCATTAGTTGCAGTTATGTTCGCGTTCAATGCATGTGAAGAAGATACAGTAGCACCTGTAGAAGATACACCTAGTGCACCTATAGACTTACAAGCTACTTCTATCAATGATAATACAGTCCACATCAAATGGAAAGATGCTAGCGATATAGATATGAGTCAATTAAAAGACTATACTATCACTTATTACCCATCAAACACTAGCTCTACTAATGCTCCTGAGATGTCAGCATCTCAATCTGGCGTTGCTGTAGAAATAGCTGGACTAGATAAAGATAAAGAATATACTTTTGAAGTAGTTACAAACTATGACAATGGTAATTCATCAACTGCTGCTAAAATCAAATGGGCTCCGGCAATGAGATTTATTCAAGTTGATGCTAATACTATCAAACTTTATGCTTCTGATGTAACTGATAAAGGTAGTGGATTAGCACTTTACGAAGATGATGGGTTAGGAGATTTCTTCCCAACAGTAAAAACTGTACTTCAGATTACAGAGTGGAACTTGGGTCTTGATACAAAAGATAGCAAAGTGAAATTTGGTTCAGCTTCTAAATTGAATTATGCTGGTGCTTCTACTGCTGTAGAATCAGCTTCAGTTTCTGATGCAGTACCTGCTGCTAGTTTGAATGATGTATTTGATTCACAAGCGCTAGATAACAAAAATTATAGCCAAGATGTTCATGACTTAACTAATGCTACTTCAAGTGTTGTAGTTTATGTTAAAAATACTAAAGCTAATGGTGATGTTCACTATGCAAAAGTATTCTTGAAAAATGTTAATGGTAGTTTCTTGCAAGGCGCTACTGGTGATAAATATGTAGAAATACAAGTTTCTTACCAAGCTAACGCTGGTTTCCCTTACGCTAAGAAATAATAATCAAAGGTAAAATACAATGAGAAAATTATTCATAGCTATTTTGATTTCTGTTTCTGTTATAGGTTTAGCCGTAACTCAAATGGATATCAATGCACAATCAGGATTAACTGGTACGACGGTAAGTCTATCATCTGAATTTATTAATTCAAATGTATCAATAGACAAAGATAGAGCCTTAGAACTTTACAAAGCAGGTCAAGCATTAGCATTCAAATCTAATGGTAAGATTTACTTTGTGATGAATGCTGCTGGTAACTTAGATACTAAAAGCCTAGTAAAACATGCTGGTGGTGAGTATACTATAGGTGGTCCAGTAAAGTCGGCTAAGGGTTTTAATTATATCATCGCTAATTCATACAACTAAGGAGTAAATCATGAAAAAAATACTATTAGTATTATTGCTATCGGGTTTACTATTTGCTTGTGGCGGTAAAGAAGAAAACAAAGACGCTCCTGCTGAAGAAGCAGTACAAGAACAAGTTGATTCTGTTGAAGAAGCAGTTGAAGAAGCTGCTGAAACTACTGAAGAGGCAGCAGAAGAAGTTGCTGAGAAAGTTGAAAAAGCTGTTGAAAAAGCAAAAACTGGTGGCGAATCTACGAAACCAACTAATGCTGGATTGACAGGTAAAGTTGTGAAAATGACTGATTTCATTTCTGGGAACTACGAAACACTAAGTGTAGCTAGAGTAAAAGAACTAGTTATGGCTGGTCAATATGTTGGGTTCTTGTCTAATGGTACTTTCTATATGGTGTATAACGCTGCTGGAAACTACGATTGGAAAGGTCTTGCTAAAGTTTCAGGTGAAGCATCTGTAACTATTGAAGGTAAAGTAAGTAAAGTTAATGGTGTTTCTATTATTATGGCTACTAATATAGCTAGTTAATAACCCACTCACTTTATTAAAAATAAGAGCCGCTCTTGATATAAGAGTGGCTCTTTTTTTATACTAACATAGAATCTTCGTTACACTCAGATTGACATAGCTTACAATACGTTTTTCACAAAAGTTATATAAATATATAGACATTAGTTAAATTCGTAAGTTGTCTTATTAACTATTTTTATAATGCCGGAAATCAAAGATTGGGTAGCTGCGTTGCGGCTAAAAACCTTACCTGCAAGCATATCTCCTGTGCTAATTGCTTCTGCCTATGCTTATACCAAAGGTCAGTTCGATTGGCTGACGGCTTTAGTTATACTTTTCTGTGCATCTATGATTCAGATTATAACTAATTTCATTAATGAGATATACGACTTCAAAAAGGGTGCCGATAGTGATGACCGCCTTGGCTCCACTCGTGGCGTTTCTACTGGCCGAATTAGTGTACGTGCTATGTGGTCGGCTTCTATTATTTCAATAGTTGTTACTTTCTTAGCAGGTTTATACCTAGTCTCTATTTCTGATTATTATATACTTCTCATTGGAATTGTCTCATTGTTTTTTAGCTGGGCATATACTGGTGGACCGTTTCCACTAGCTTACAAAGGATTGGGTGATATATTTGTCCTAGTTTTCTTTGGTATAGTAGCAGTCTGCGGTACTTTCTATATATATACGGGATATGTTGATTGGTTTATTTTCGTGGCCTCTTTTGTTCCGGGTATTCTCTCAACTAATATATTAGCAGCTAATAATATCCGCGATATTGATACTGACAAACAAGTTAACAAGATTACTCTAGCAGTCCGATTAGGAGAAAAGCACTCCATCGCACTTTACAATATGCTAATGTTCTTTGTCTTTGCTGTTCAGTTTTATTTATACTTGATAACGAGTAATGAATATATACTAATCACTTTTTTAGCTCTTCCTTTGGCTATTATTATATTTAAGAAAATTATATTAGCCGTTGGTAGGCAGTTCAATACAGTACTAGCCCTTAGTGGTTTATTTTTGATAGTCGATAGTTTATTATTATCATTGGGGATAGTACTTGGAAACTAATATAAAGTACTTTATTATTATCTTCTCTGTTACACTAATGGCTGTATTAGGTATTGCATCAGTATCTCCGGCATTGCCTGGAATAGCAGAACATTTTAATCTAGCTGATGAAGATTTTGGATTGATCATTTCCGTATTTGCAATACCAGGAATATTACTTACTCCAGTACTCGGTTTCCTTTCTGATAAATTTGGTAGGAAGATAGTCATAGTACCTGCCTTATTACTCTTTGGAGTGGCTGGCTTTATGTGTTCTGTTGCAGTAACATTCGAGATGCTTTTGTTTTTCAGATTTCTACAAGGAGTAGGTGCAGCATCTCTAGGAGCACTAAATGTAGCTTTAATTGGCGATATTTTTGCTGGTCCAGATAGACCTAGGATAATGGGTTATAACCACAGTGTACTTAGTATAGGTACAGCAACATTCCCAATTATTGGGGGGATACTATCTGGTATTTCTTATGAATATGTGTTCTATATGCCTCTAGTAGCAATCCCAATTGCTATATATGTGCTCTTCTTTCTAGATTTGGATGTAAAAGGAAAATCACATCAAACACGCCATTATTTTAATAGCTTTCTAAAATTGATAAAAAATAGAAATCTACTAACTTTGCTTATAGTTAGTATCTCGCTTTTTATAATACTGATGGGGCCATTCATAACCTATGTACCTTATGTAGCAAAAGAGCGATTTGCACTAGAACCAACATTCATCGGGATTATTCTAGCAAGTATGTCTATTAGCACTTCGCTAACGGCGTATTTCCTAGGCAAATTCTTGAAAAGATTCCAACACGAAAGCTTACTCAAGATAGGACTATTGGGATATGGTTTAGCTTTGGGTATGATTCCGCTTTATAGCGAATGGTATATGCTTTTTATATCGACAGCTATATTTGGTATATCACACTCATTTGTACTTCCTAATTCGCAATCAATGATAATAAAATTTTCAGATGAGAATAACAGAGCTTTGCTCATGTCATTCAACCGAATGCTTTCACAAGTAGGTCAGGCACTAGGCCCTGTACTTAGTGGTGCAGTATTCGTTTACTTTTCGGACGGAATCGGAGTAGATGGTATCTACATTGTTTCCGTTGTTTTCGCAGTTTCGATATTAACGATATTTTCGTTTTTTTATAACAAACCAGAGGAATTAGCATAATGAAAAGGCTAATTATTCTAACTTTGTTTATATACTTTGTAATGGTCATTTCAATGGCTGCAGCAAGTATAAAAGGCAAAGTTGTAAATAAGGATTCCGGGAAGCCTTTGGGGAAAGTTGTAGTCAAGATATTGGAGACTGGTAAGATCGCCGTTACAGATGATAACGGTTATTTTAACTTCAATAATATCGAAGATGGCAAGATGACTTTCTTCGTGAAGGAACACGGGTTCCAAAAGTACAATAATACGATTGATGTTAGTTCGGCGTCCGAACTAAGCATAGAGCTAAATTACCAGACTTATACATTCGATGACCTCGAGGTCACCGCAAGTTCCAAGAGATTGGAGAAGGTAACGGAATCGCCCGGGGCGATAGACGTGCTCTATGCAGATCAAGTGCAGGAGAAGTCGAGAGCGAACCAACTAGGGGCTGCTTTTGACGGAATGACAGGTGTAGAAGTATTGCGTAGCGGTACTACTGACTATACTGTAAACACGCGTGGATTCACTAATACTATGAACAAAAGAGTATTAGTACTACAAGACGGAAGAGAGAACCACCTAATGCTACTTTCAGCTCAAGAGTGGAATTCGTTCCAATTGCCAGCTGACGAGTTCGAGACTATTGAGTTCGTTCGTGGTCCTAACGCAGCACTTTACGGTGCCAATGCTTTCAATGGTGTTATCAATATGAAGAGTTATGCTCCTCGTGATGTACTCGGCGGTAAAGTATCAACCACTACTGGTGATTACGAAACCAACCGACTGGATCTGAGATATGCTGCTCTGATTACTGATGAGCTTAGCTTCAAAGTTACAGCTGGTCGCTCGACTAGTTTGAACCTTTCTCAAAGCCGTCACGCGGATTCGCTTTTGGAATACGATGGTTTGAGACGTGAGTTGAGAGCGTTGACTAATGAAGAACGTGAGACATTCTCTACTTACGGAACTTTCCGTATGGATTATGATTTCGACGTTGACAAAAGAGTAGTTGCAGAAGTTGGTATGTCAAACTCTGGAAACGACACTTACTCATTCGATTTGGGTCGTGTACTAGTTAAGGATTTGTATAAACCTTATGCTAGATTAGAGTACAATTCGGAAAATTTCAACTTCCACACTCATTATACTAATAGATATTCGAAAGATTCTATTTGGTTTTTGCATGCAAATTTCTTCACTCAAAATGATGAAGAAGATATACTTGCAGATGCTCAGTATAATTTCTATGCTGACAAAGATGAGAAATTTCACGTTATCTTTGGTGCAAGCTATGACAAACAGTTACTAGCGCAGAATAGAACTTTATCAAGAGATATAGATGCTAACTACTATGGTGTTTACGGTCAACTTTCATGGAAAATAGCTGAGGATTTGAAATTCGTAGCTTCTGCTCGATTCGATGAGTCAAATATACACGATGCTTTCTTCTCTCCTCGTGCAGCGTTAGTTTATGATATAGACAAAGCCAATACTCTGAGATTCAGCATTAGCCGTAGTTTCCAAAGACCGAACTATAATGAATACTTTAGATGGTCACCAATAGCGCCTGTATTTGCAAATAGCGAGAAATACAAATTTGGTACAGGTCTATTCGACTATAACGCTCTACAAACTGAGATTCTAGACTCTATATCTGCTATGTCGGGTAGAGATGCTAGTGAGCAGAATTTGGGGCTGATAAGCACTGACCCACGAAATCCGGATTTCGTCAACTCATTACCGCAGCCGATCTCTCGTGCTGTTGGGAATGAAGATTTGAAGCTGGAGAAGAATCTTGGTTATGAGATCGGATACAAGGGTATAATAAGCGATAAGCTATATATCACTGCAGATGTTTACTATAATCAGATTCAAGATTTCGTTACCTCTTTCGTTGCCAATGCAAATAAAGATTTGCAAAAATGGAGCTCAAGCTTAGGTGACGGATTCGAAGAGTACAACGAATTTGCTACTCAGTATGTGTATGACGCATTGGACAACTACTCTACTAATGTGGCTCCACTAGTTTCTCTAGATGGTACTCCGTTACATGCTCTGTCAAATGGCAACATTGGTTCGGTGAATCAATATGGGCTCGAGCTAGGGGCTAACTACTACATAACTGACGAAGTAAAACTAACTGTGAACTATATGTATTATGATGCGGAAATTAATCTAGAAGAAGGCGACCCTCAAATATCGCCTAACACTCCGCCGCATAGATTGAATGCTTCTATAACTTACGACGTTCCTGAATCGTTCGATGTTAGTTTGCAGATGAACTATGTTGATGAATATGAGTGGTTAGCTGGTATCCAATTCGGTACTGTTCCTACTTATACTCTATTCAACCTAAGTGCTGGATATGACGTAACTGAGCAAATGAATATGGGATTATTTATCTATAATATATTCAATACTACTCACTACCAAGTATTCGGTGGTACACTAATACCAAGATTAAGTACATTGAAGTTTACTTATAATTTCTAGGTTGTAAGTATTAAATAGATAGATTAAAATTAGAAGGGGCAAGATTGACTTGCCCCTTTTTTTTTGTTTTAATTATTAATGTGTCAGTAATACACGTAAATAGTCGCCAGACGAGGCATCGTCCAATGCTCTCCCAGCAACTGGGTCTGAACCTGATTGAGCAACTGCTTTACCGCCAGTACCTGTGCATACTTCATCACCTTTGTAGAAATCATCGGCTGTCTCAATTATAGCTATACCTTGCGCTATGATAGAAGCAGTATCACCACTGTTCCAAGCTATTTCTGTTGCTCCAAGTGCGGCTTCTGCTGCAGAACATAGATTACCACTGTAATCTACGAACCTGTTAGCTGGTAGAGCTTCGCCGGCTGTTACAGTGATTGTCAATAGTGGGTTGTAAGTTAAATTGTTGATTGGCATTTATTGGCTCCTATTAATTGTGATTAGTATTAGAAATTAGATATGCGGCATCTTGTGCAGTTACGTTAACTGAGTAATTGTCAGTATATCGAAGCACTTTTATTTTACCACCATTCTCGTTATACGTATCTACTTCTGGCATTCCTTGTCTTCTGAAAGTATAGCCATAGCTTGGGTTGAACTCCGAACGGCTTCCTTTTACGTTCTTGTCAACGTAAGCCAAAACGATATTGTCTTGCCATATATCCGTAAAGCTTGTGCCATCATCTGTATAAACAGATAGCCCAACTTCTATATTTGGTATGTCCGTTAGCTCTTTTAGTATTTCTTTTGTTGCTTTTCCGAGTGATGAGTACTTGATTTTGTCTAAGATTTTTGGGTGGCTCATTAGCACTCTGAAAACCGACTCACCCAGCACCATTGTGTTTGGGAATTTCCCTATCTTACCTCTTACTGCTTCTAGTCCGTCTTTGATTACTTCTATTGGGTCAGTGGTATTATCGTAATCATCGAATGCATCGCCACTTGTTATAACTGTCTTCATTCCTGATGCATAAAGAGCGGCGTCTTGAGCCAAATCCGCTGCAGATTTCTCACGAGTTAGAGCTATACTATCCGCCAAAGTTTTAGTGATTTGGCTCATATACATTTCGAGATTATTAGCTTCCTCTTGCTCCAAATGATCGAGTGCCATTTCCAAATCTCGCTCTTGAGTTTCGAAATCTATGAGTGATATTTCGGTCGGTGGTATTCTATTGCTATCAGCACGGATGGCTCTATCCACAGCTCTTAGGAAGAATGCTTCTTTACCGAAAACTGGTATTTTCATCTTGCTTTTGCTGACATTTACTATTGGGAATAGTGCTTCTGACACAAGAGATGAGTTGCTGTATCCTTGTGCTATTGTGCTCAATATGGGGTCAACCATACGGAGTTCGTCTGTTCTTTTTGACATATTTTGCTCCTATTATTATTGGTCTAATGCAAGTAGTAGTGCTTGCTCATAAGGTATGTTGGGATTATTTCTACTAATGCTACTCGCTTTGTTGTGAAGTGCCAAACGTTCTGGTGCGGTGTTCTTTCCTTCAAATTGACCATCATACTCAGGTATATCGTTCTGTGCAAATTCAGTAAGTAAGTGATTAGAAGCAGTCATACTCCCAGCGAATTCTTTTATCAAATCTGTTAGTGATTCACCTTCGTTGTATTCTCTTGATTGTGCTGCTTTTTGGAGTATAGTTTTGAGAGTTTTTGCTTGATGAGGGTTTATCTTGCTATCGCCTATTAGTCCATCTATGAACTCATTGTACTCTGCATCTTTCTTTTCATTTTCTAACGAGCATAGCTTCTCTTTTAGCTGTCTGTTTTCTAGCTGTATTTGCTCTAGTTCAGTTAGCTTCGGCTGAGAGTCATTGGCAAACTCTATGTATTCGCCCTTATCAGCGAATGAAACAGGTTCAAGCCCTTTAATAGCTGGGGCCATAGCTCCTAGAAAGCCAATGTGGCGGAGTAAATTCCCTGGGTAAAGTGCAATCGAAACTTTCTTGAATCGCCCTGCTTTTACTTCCTCAGCGAATTCGGGTACTATGTCTTTGACCTTAGCTAGTAGTTTTTCGCCGTTGACTTTTAGTCGCTCTACCCAACCGTAAGCTGGGTCGTCAGTCTTGGGGTGACCTTTGACTATTGGAGCTACGTTACTATTATCCGACTCAACGGACTCATTGTACTTAGTTGCAATTTGTGATATATCTTCGGCGGTGTATTCGGCACTATTACCATTGGCATCGGTGTGCTTTCCTGTTCTGAATACTTCAATCCACATAGGCGTTACCTTTTTATTTTGTTATGAAAATAATTACTTTGCGAAAGTAATGGGTGAGAAGTAGTCAAACACAGAAAGCGTTTTATAATAGATTTAGAATGATATGAAAGGAGAAGGGGGATAAACAAAAAACCCCACGCCTTGATTGGTGTGGGGTTTGCAGAAAATAATAATCAGATTTTGAAGTTGTTTTATTTTACACGTCTCCAAGTTCCATCTATTCTAACACAAGAAACAACATCGTTAGCTACTACTGAACTTCCTAAGAAATTCGTTACTGCATTTGTACAGTATATATATAAGAAAGTCCCATTAGTTGCCGTTGGTAGATTTCCTGTAGCAACATCAGTTCCTTCTGTATATTTTATCACACTTGTATTTGCAGTAGATAGCTGTGTATGAGTAGCCGTAGTAACATCATTTTGTAGTTTACCATTAAGCTGTGTTTCAGTAATAGAGCCGTTACCAATCACTACTTGGTTGTCGGCGGTTGTGAGAACATCAAGCCCAATAGCAACTGTATTCATTGCATCAGCTTTCTGTCCCGGTTTTCCCCCAGCACTTCTTCCTAAAAAGATATTATCTTCCCCATCTGTTATATAATTACCAGTACCTGAACCTAAAAATACATTGTTTCTACCACTAGTTAGTGAGACACCACTACTATAGCCAATAATAACATTATTATGACCTGAGGTCAATGATATTGCTGTTAAATATCCCAACGCAACATTATTAGATCCTGTATTAATATTCTGTAATGTTTGGTAGCCTAGAACTAAATTTCTTGCACCAGTAGCCGTAGTATTATAAACCTCTTTCCCAATTGCTATATTGTTGTCTCCAATTACTTGCTCAATTCTAGAATTTACTTTAACTAAATCAGATATATCATCACTTAGAGTAGTGTTTCCATTGACTGTTAAAGTACCCGGAACTGTAACACCAGCAGCTGTAGCTGTTAGTGACGATGCACCAGCCACAGTCATAGTAGCCGTATTAGTAACATCATCGTAGCTAAAAGCTAATTCATCATTTCCAGCCATTCCGCCACCTGGGCCAACGTGTAGAGTATTTCCCTCTACAAACAGC